>Ga0070741_10010439_pt1 | contig 17525 bp, 13 predicted proteins | sample Coa_R1_4_FD_66440 | JGI IMG/M metagenome (GOLD analysis project Ga0070741, IMG submission 66440) | Surface soil microbial communities from Centralia Pennsylvania, which are recovering from an underground coalmine fire - Coalmine... | ecosystem: Environmental > Terrestrial > Soil > Unclassified ...
TGAGCCAGCCGACGCGCGGCTGGCCGGCGAAGCGCCGGCGATCGCGCGCGACGAGGACCGCGAGCGCCGCGAGCGCGACGATGCCCAACGGATCGTCCGAGCGGTCGAGCAGCCGCGCGGCGCTCCAAAGCCACACGGGCGTCAACGCAACGACGGAGAGCGCGAGCCAGAGCGTCGCCGGCAAACGGTCGACCCAATCGATCTTAACGGCGGCGTTCATGGCGAACCTCCGCAGCGGCGCCCGGGCGCAAGCCGAACAAGATCCCGATGCCCGCGACCACGAGCAGCCACCACACGGCGGGCTCGGGCGTGCTCGGGACGGCCGCGCCGACGGCGAGATTGCTCACGCCCTGCGGCAGCGGCGACGGCTGATCCACGCTCGCCGCGGCGGCGGGCGCGACATTACGCGCGAGGCGATCGACGGCGACGAAGGACGTGTATTGCGTGAGCAGGTTGTAGCGCAGACCGAGATCGAGAATCGCGGCGCGTTCGCTGCCGGCGCCGTCGAGGGCTTCTTGATCGGTGAGCGTGGCGATGCGGTGCCGCGCCCAGAGATAACGCAGCGCGCCGTTCTGCTCCGACACGTGCCGGCTATCCACGTCCAGCGTGGCGCGGAACGGGCCGTCGGCGGCGCGGCCCTCGAGCACCAGGCGTCCCGTCGCCGCGCCGCGCCATTTGCCGAACAGGACGATGGGGCGTTGCGCGAATACGTCCGGCACGGCGAGCGGCTCGACGTCGTAGACGTCCAGCCCCTCGAAACGCGCCTTGAGATGCGTCAGCACGGGCGCGTCGATCATGCGGCGGAAACGCTCGGACGCGTCGGCGGCCTTGCTCGGATCGAGCACGATGAACGGATCGCCTTGGCCGGCGCGCGCCATGCCTTCCATCAAGTGGCGATTGACGGCGGAGCCGATGCCGAAGGCGAAAAGATTCGCGTTCGCCAGGTTGCGGCGGATCAGCTCGAAGATTCGGCTCTCGACCGAGACGTAGCCGTCGGTGACGACGACAAAGGTGCGCGCGCGGTCGGGATCGCGCGGCAGCGACAGCGCCTTGATCAAGGCCGGGACGATTTCGGTGCTTCCGCCGCCGACTTGTTCGCGCAATATCCGTATGGCCTGGTTGATGTTCGCGCGCGTCGCCGGCACCGATTGCGGCGCGAGCATGCGGCTGCTGCCGGCGAACAGCATCACATTGAAGCTGTCGCTCGAGCGGAGATTGCCGACCAGATCGGCGAGGAGCGTCTTGGCGGTCTCGAGCGGGAAGCCGTGCATGGAGCCCGAGATGTCGACGATGAAGATGTATTCCCGCGGCACGATCTGGCCGGTCGCTACGGCGCGCGGCGGTTCCACCATCGCCAGGAAGAAATTCTCCCTGCCGCTCTCAGGCGTCGCGCGCGACAGCAGAATGCCGGACTCGATGCGTTCGCCCGCGAGCCGGTAGTCGAGCACGAAGTCGCGATTGTTTTCGTTCTTGCCCGTCATCGCGAGGCCGACCCGTGTCTCCGTCGCGGACACCGATTTGAGCTCGATCTCGTGCGAGGGCGAGGATACGGTCTGCACGTGAATCGGCGTAACGAGATCGACCGTCAGGTCGAAGCGCGCATCGGGCAGTTGGCCCTGGCGCAGATATGGCGTCGAAATCCACTTCTCGTTCGTGCCGCTCCCCGTCGCCGGGGAGCCGTTGTAGCGCGGGCCGACCACGGTCGGGAACACGAACTGATATTGGGCGTCGGTCGGTACCAAGAGCTCGGTGTAGCGCAGCTCCACGTTAACTTCCTCGCCCGGCAGGATGTTGGCGACGTTCATCTCGAACACATTCGGGCGATGCTGCTCGAGCAGGGCCGCGGTCTTGCCTTCGCGCTTGGCGGCGTCGTACTCCGCGCGGGCCTTCTGTTTCTCGCGGATCTGCGCGGTGAGGACGCGCTCGGCGAGGCGCACGGTCATTGCGTAGACGGCGGCGCGCGTCGAACCGGGGAATACGTAGCGCGCTTCGAGCGCGCGCGTGCCTTCGTTCTTGTATTGCTGCGTGACGGTGACGTCGGCAATGACGCCGACGACGCGCACGTCGACGCGGGTGCTCTTGAGCGGCAGGCGGTCGACTTCCGGATCGTCGCTTTGCACGAAGAAGTAGGGACTCTCCATGCGCTCCGGTAGATGGGTTTCGGCTTTGCCGTACTTGGCCGGCAGCGAGAGCAGCAGCAACGCGGCCAGCAGGGCCAGCACGAGCCAACGGCGGGAATGGGCGGACATGGCGGATTTCCTCGGACTTTGTGCAAATGCACGATGCGAGGATGGACGTCGTTCGTGAACGCCGTTTGAAGCGCGTGCGGCGTTTTGTGAAGCGAGTGTGAAAAACCGCCAATGCGAGACCGCGAACACGGGGCGAAGCAGTCTCAGGCAGACGCATCGGCGCCGACGCAACGACGGCTATCCCGAGGCGCCTGGAAAACTCCTTCAATCCCGCGGCAGTTGCAGCCGCGCTATGGCGCCGCCGTCGGGCGCGTTCGCGAGGCTCGCGCTCCCGTGATGCAGCTCGGCGACTTCCAATACGAACGCCAAGCCGAGCCCGGTGCTTTTCTTCCCCGAATGCGGCCGCGCGAGCGAGTAGAACTTCTCGAACACCTTGTCTTGCGCATAGTCGGGAATGCCGGGGCCGCGATCGCGGACGGTCAGCTCCACGCTGTCGGCGCTCGCGTGCAAGGCAACGTCGACCGTTCCGCCGTCGGGCGAGAAGTCGACGGCATTGTCGAGCAAGTTGACGATGGCACGGCTCAGCAGGAATGCCTCGCCCTCGATCTCCGCCGCGTCCCCGGGCGCCAGCACGAGCGCGATGCGCCGCCGGCTCGCGGCCGGCTGCGCCGCTTGCAGCGCCTCCTCGACCAGCCGGCGCATATCCACCGTCTCGATGCGTTCGAGCCGCCGGCGCGACTCGAGCGCCGACAATTCGAGCAGCCGGTCGACCAGTTCCTGGATGCGCTGCGATTCGCGCGTGATGTTGGCGATGAAGCGCTGGCGCTCCGCCTCCGGCATCTTTTCCTGCAGCAGCTCGCCCGCCCCGCGGATAGCCGAGAGCGGGCTCTTTATCTCGTGCGTGAGCGTCTGTACGTACTCCGAGGCGTAGTGGCGGCCGGCGAGCGCGTCGCGCATCTCGTGATACGCGTCGGCGATCATATCGAGCGCGCGGCGCCAGAGACGGCGCAGGTTGAACGTGCGCTGCCGGCGCACGTAGCGCATGTACTCGGCGGCGAACGCGAACGGCCGCACCAGCCACACGGAAACGATCACCGCGAGCACGAGCACCGCGATCAGCGAGCCGATGCCGATGGTGATGATGTTGTTGCGCGCCGCTTCCACGAACTGCCCGAAGGTTCGCACCGGCTTGCCGACGGTGACGGCGCCGATGATGCGGTTCTCGAAATAGATCGGCGCGGCGACGTACATGACGGCCGTGCGCGGATCCTCCGGAATGTCGCGCGTGCTGCGCGCGCCGTATTCGCCCGCTAACGCACGCTTCACGTCGCGCCAGGCGGAGTAGTCCGCCCCTTGCGCGCGGCCCAGTGAATCGAACAGCACGCGGCCGTCGTGGTCGGTTACGTAAGCACGCAACTCCACATGGGTCTTATGGAGCGCGTAAATGTACGTGTCGAAATGGCGCGCGTACAGCGCCTGGAAGGCGGGGCCGAGAGCATCCGCGTGGATCACGCCGCCGCGTACATCCCGCTCGATCAGGCTCGCGAGCAAGTGCGACGTTTCCACGAGCGACTCTTCCGCGGACTCGCGATACCGCGTATCGAGATCGGCGACGATGCGATAGAGGAGAAAGGCGACCCCGAGCACGTAGATCAGCAGGATGCCGATGAAGACGCGGTTGCGCGTGCTCATGCGCTAGTCGAGCGTGGCGGGCAGATCGTCGGCGAAGGCGTAGCCGATGCCGCGATGGGTGCGGATCGGTTCGAGCCGCGGCGCGATCGCGTGCAGCTTTGCGCGCAACGTCTTGATGTGCGCGTCGACCGTGCGATCGAAGCTTTCCGCGTTGTCATCCCATACCAGCGCGAGCAGCTCGTCGCGCTGGTACACACGCCCCGGCCGCGACGCCAGCGTCTTCAGCAGGCCGTATTCGTAGCGGGACAGTTCGAGCGGGCGGCCGTAATAGCGGATGCGCCGCCGTTCCTCATCGACCGTGATCGGGATCGTTTGAGTCGCCGTATTCACCGGCGCGCGCTCGGCTTTTTGCACGCGCCGCAGCACGGTGCGGATGCGCGCCGTCAATTCGCGGGGCGAAAACGGCTTCGCCATGTAATCATCGGCGCCGAGCTCGAGGCCGACGATGCGATCGATCTCGTCGCTGCGCGCCGTCAGAAATATCACCGGCGCATCCGTTTGTGCTTGCAAGCGCTTGAACAAATCGAAACCGTTCATATCGGGCAGCCCGACGTCGAGCACGACCAGTGCCACGGACTGCTCGGCGAGCCGCGCGAGCGCCGCGGCGCCGGTGCTGCAATGAACCGGCTCGAAGCCGTCGGTGGTCAACGCGTAACGAATGGTGTCGGCGATGCCGGGCTCGTCCTCGACGACCAAGATGCGGGGTTTCATGGTGCTAGCATAGCCAAATCACGGTCGCGCCTCCCGCCTCCCGGTGAGACGTCTCGGCCGGATGCCGTTAATGCAAAGACTCTTTCGGGATCAGCGCCGAGAGGACGTGTTTCAGCAATTCCGGGGACACCGGCTTGGTCAGATGCAGATCGAACCCGGCCTGCGCCGCCCGCCGCTCGTCCTCCGCTTGGCCGTAACCCGTGACCGCGACGAGCTTCGCGCGCCCGTCGGATTCCCCCGCGCGAATGAGGCGCGCCACTTCATAGCCGTCGGAGGTGAATCATGGCGCAACTCGATGGATTGAAAGTCGCGATCCTGGTCGACAACGGCTTCGAACAGGTGGAATTAACCAGGCCCCGGGAAGCGCTGAAGCAGGTGGGTGCCGATACCAGCATCGTGTCGCCGCAAAGCGAGAAGGTGCGCGGATGGAACCACAAAGAGTGGGGTGAAAGCTTTTCGGTGGACGTGCCCTTGAACCAGGCGCGGTCCGATGATTTCGACGCGCTGCTCCTCCCGGGTGGCGTGATGAACCCGGATTTCCTGCGCATCCGGCCTCAGGCCGTCGCCTTTGTAAAAGCTTTCTTCGATGCGGGCAAGCCGGTTGCCGCTATTTGCCATGGACCGTGGATGGTTATCGAGGCCGGCGCCGCGCGCGGGCGGCGCATCGCATCATGGCCGTCGCTCAAGGCCGATCTGCGGAACGCCGGCGCGGAGTGGATCGATCAGGAAGTCGTCGTGGACGACAATCTCGTATCGAGCCGCAAGCCCGACGACATTCCCGCCTTCAATCGCGAAATCATCGCGTTGTTCGGCAAAGGCAAGGAAGCGCAGCCGGCGCGACGTTCCGGCGACATCGAGGCGCGTAACTTTGCCGAGCCGGAAGCCCGAACCTAACTCCTCCAACGTCCTATTCCAGAACGAAACCGCCTCATCCACGAGCGGCCGGCGCGGGTCGGCGGCGAACCAATGGCCGTGATCGTCGGCGTGCGGTGCCACGACATCTCGGATTGCGCGTGAGCGAGGTTGACCCCGAGTCCGGCGAGGAGCAACGCAAATGCAATCCCGGGTTTCATCATGCCTCCAGCCGGGTCGCGGCTCGTTTGTCTCGCGCTTTGTGCTTTTACCTCACGAAAAGCGACGCGTCGATATTGTTCTTGTAAATTTCGCGTTGGGCCCGCAAGGCAGAAACCGCGCCGGCTGAAAAGCGCGTTTTGATCCTCGAGGGAGGTGAGTTGCACGGCGAACGTGGCGAGGAGGTCACGATTTCCGCCACACGAGCGGTAGAGTGCTGCGATGCTTCCGCTTTCGTTCCTCGAGCTTTGCGAGCACCGCGCGCTTTTCCTCCGCGGTGTAGCTCGACCATCCGGTTATTTCCCCGAGCATGCGGTAACACCCGAGACACATGTCCGCATCGGCGTCGAGCGTGCATGAACGGATGCACGGAGATTTCGGCTCGTTTTGTGTCAAGGCGTCAGGCGTCACGTATCTCTGGAATTCGGTGGTTCGTGTTGAACGCTAGTCTCTATGCGCCGCCGACGCCATTGTCCGGTCGATACGATAAAGAAAATCGCCGACCAGCAGACTGTCCTCCGGCGCCGACCTGCGTGCGGCTCGATATGTTCAGTCTTCTCTTTTCAGCCCCGACCGCGAAGCCTTCCTCGACCGGCGTTGCGTGCGATCCGCTTCTCGGTCAAGAGCGCCTTAGGTTCGAATCGCGAACGCGTGTGGAGCGGAAAAGCACTGCGCGCGATTTGACGCAGATCAAAGAATCCCCCGTGGGTTGTCCCGTATACGTAAATATTCGATTGAATCACGAGGCGCCGTTATGTTGAAGAAGGAGCAAAACGATCTTTTAACGCAAACCGGGCCGGGTACGCCGATGGGCGAGCTGTTCCGGCGCTATTGGATTCCGGTGCTGTTGTCCGAGGAACTGCCCGAGCCTGACTGCCCGCCGGTGCGCGTGAAGGCGCTGTCGGAGCGCCTCATCGCCTTTCGCGACACGCAGGGGCGACTCGGATTGATCGACGAGTTCTGCGCGCATCGCGGTCCGTCGCTCTGGTTCGGGCGCAACGAGGAGAACGGGCTGCGCTGCCCGTATCACGGGTGGAAGTACGACGTCACCGGACAGTGCGTCGAGGTGCCCTCGGAGCCGGTCGAGAGCGGGTTTTGTCGGAATATTAAGCTCAAGTCCTATCCGTTGGCGGAGCGGGGCGGAATCATCTGGACGTACATGGGCCCCGCCGGTACGGAGCCGGCGCTGCCGGAGTACGAGTTCGCCACCGTCAGCGACAAGCAACGCTACGTGTCCAAACGGTTGGAGGAATGTAATTACCTGCAAGCGATGGAAGGCGGCATCGATTCAAGCCACGTTTCGTTTCTGCATCGCGGCGACTTGAATCGGGATCCGCTGTTCAAGAACGCGAAGGGCAATAAATACAATCTCACCGACTCGGCGCCGCGGTTCGAGGTGGTCGAGTCGGAGGGCGGGCTCCTCATCGGCGCGCGCCGCAACGCCGAGAACGATCATTATTACTGGCGCATCACGCAGTGGATCATGCCGTTCTTCACCATCGTGCCGCCGCGCGGCGATTATCCCGTCCATGGTCATTTCTGGATTCCGATCGACGACGAGAATTGCTGGGCGTGGAGTTACGACTACCATCCGACGCGCGAGCTGACGACGGCGGAAGTGCAGGCGATGAAGGACGGACGCGGTGTGCACGTGAAGCACATTCCCGGCACCTACCGGCCGCTCGCCAATAAGGACAACGACTATTTGATGGACCGCAAGGCGCAGAAAGAGGGGCGTACTTATAGCGGGATCGAAGGTATCGCCATGCAGGACGCGTCGGTGCAGGAGAGCATGGGCCCGATCCAGGACCGCACCAAGGAAAATCTCGTCTCGACCGACAACGGCATCATCATGGCGCGCCATCGCCTGATGAAAGCGGCGAAGGCGTTGGAAAAAGGCGTCGAGCCGCCGGGCCGGAATCCGGTCACGCACCGGGTGCGTTCGGTCGCGATCGTCCTGCCGGCCAATGTCGCCTTCAACGAAGCGGCGAAGGAGGCGCTAAAGGCCCGCCCCGGCGTCGCTCATACCAGCGTGTAGTCAGGAGGCGCTGAGCGGCGTCGCCACCGCTTCGAGCGGCTTGCGCTCCGCGTCTATGCCGATCGCCGCCGCGATCCCCGCGGCGGCGCACATGAGCACGCCCGCCGCGGCATAACCGTAGAAGAGCGCTTCGCGGCTGCCGGTTTCAATGAGCGCGCCGAATATGGCCGGAGTAAGAAGGCCCCCGACGGCGGTGCCGACGGCGTAGAAGATCGAGATCGAGATAGCGCGTATTTCCAGCGGAAAGACTTCGCTCACCGTGAGGTACGCCGAGCTCGCGGCCGCCGACGCGACAAAGAATATTCCCGCCCAGCAAAGCGTCATGCCCACGGCATCGAGCCAGCCCTGCAGGAAGGCGTAACCGGCGATAACGAGGCCGGCGCCGGCAAATGCATAAGTGACGGTGATCATCAGGCGCCGGCCGACGACGTCGAACAGCCATCCGAGCACGAGCGGCCCGGCAAAGTTCGCGACGGCAAACGGCAATATGTACGCGCCGACGCGTTCGGCTGGAACGTCATAAAAGCGCGTTAACACCAAGCCGTAAGTGAAAAAAATCGCATTGTAGAAGAACGCCTGGGTGGCCATGAGCGAAAGGCCGAGCACCGCGCGCCGGCGGAAGCGAAACGCCATCAGCCGGGCGATTTCCGACCACGACACGTGCTCGCGCAGGCGGATGGCGAGCGGTGGGTGATCCGTGGCCCGCCCCACCCTAGCCGTCTCCCGTGCTCGGGAGAGGGGACCAGACGGCTCTGCTTCGATGGCTCGTTCGATGCCGCGGATCTCGGCTTCGGCCCGGTCCGTGTGGCCGTGTGTAATGAGCCACCGGGGGCTTTCCGGCACGTTGCGACGTATATATAGAATAGCCACGCCGAGCACTGCGCCCAGGCCGAAGGCGAACCGCCAACCGAGCGCGGGGCCGATGATGTCCGGGTCGAGGAGCAGGACGGCGAGCAGCGCGCCGGCGGCGGCGCCGACCCAGAAGGTGCCGTTGATGCCGAGGTCGACGCGTCCGCGTACGCGCGCGGGGATCAGTTCGTCGATCGCGGAGTTGATGGCGGCGTATTCGCCGCCGATGCCGAACCCGGTGAGGAAGCGGCAGAGCGCAAACGTCGCAAAATTCCAGCTCAGGCCGGTGAGCACCGTGGCGATGACGTAGACGGTGAGGGTGACGAGGAATAACCGCTTGCGGCCGAAGCGATCCGCCATCCGCCCGAAGAGGATCGCGCCCGAAACGGCGCCGCCGACGTAGGCGGACGCGGCCCATCCGAGCTGGGTCGCGGAGAGGCCGAGCGTATCCGGGCGCTCGAGCACCGGGTTGAGCGAGCCGACGATCGTGACTTCGAGCCCATCGAGCATCCAGGTGATGCCGAGGGCGATCACGACGCGCCAGTGCCAGCGCGACCAGGGCAGGGAGTCGAGACGGGCGGGGATGCGCGTGCGAAAGCTGACGCTGTCCTCCATAGGTAAGGAGAACCATACACTTCAATTCGCCCGAGATGCATCGGCGCTTCTGGGTAGAGTGGTTCAGGTCCGAACCTGGAACAGGCACGGCCGAATCCCGGTGTCTGATTCGCGCCCGTCCGGTGCTCAACCTTCAGTGTCCTCGTCGCCGCTGTGGCTACCGACTCCGTTCGGGATCGAAGGGCGCACACCGCGCCTTCCGCGCCGGGGAATCTTCTTTCCGTCAGCGAGCGGCGTGATCGCACAAGATGAGGCGGGGCGAATACCAGGGCGAGATTTTTCACCGGCCGACGCGAACAAAGACGGCCGGCTGAGTGAGTTCGAGTGTGAGGCGGCCAGAGAAGCGCGGGAGACGAAAAGCGGCTCTCCGGCCCCGACGCACTACGCGGCGAGCCCATGGATGCCGGGCGACGAGAACTCTTCCGTGATGGACGCGCCCGTGAACCGACGCCGCACGCTTGCCGCCGGCTGCGGCGCGCGGTGGAGTACACTGATCCTTTAGATCCCAGCAAAACGCGGGAAAGCTTACTCGAATGGGTCAACAACGCATGCGCTCCACCCGTTGTTTCGCTAATCATTTAGCGGCATCCCTTGGGTTAATTTTGGTTCTGGCCGGTTGCGCGACAAATACCCCAACGGATTCCGCCGAAGTCAGTGGATCGGCTCCCGAGCAAGAACGCATCGCGGGCTATCAGAGCGTCGGCCGGATAAAGTGGAAGGTGCCGGAAAATGCCGGCTTCTATTTCGCAGTGCCGCACTTCACCGCCGGTCCGCGGCTCAAGTGTGAATTTTCAGGCGGCGGGCAGTGCGAGATCCGGGTCCACGCGCGCGTCTTGACGATGGATTCCGCGCAACGACAGAAGGACTACTTCACGGAGATGGAACTGCTTTTGCCGGACGCCGTGGAAAAATCCGTGCAAGTGCGTTCCTACGGTCCGGGGACGCCGGTGCTGTACGCCACGCTCACCGATAAGCAGCCGGGCAAGGGCTGGCGCTATCTCACGCAAGGGCTGTACGTGAAAGGCACGTTCGTCATTCAATTCGAGCATCTCACCAACGACGCTACGGGAGATGAATTGAAGCGCGTGTTGCGGGTGGTGCATTCGGCGGAGCCGCTGGACGCGCTTGCCTTTCTCACGTGGAAGCTGTCCGACTACAAGGCGGTTTGCGAAGACGAATTTCCGGCGCTCAAGCAGAAAAATGACGCCGCTTTCGCCGCATCGAAGTTTGCCAACGTCGACTGGATCGGGCTGTTGCAGGCGGCGAGCCCGGATGTGCCCCGTGCGGAAATCGAGGCGCACTTCGAGAACGCCCAGCAAGACTTGCTCGCCGAGTTCGTGCGCGGGTCTCTCGAAGAATGGCGGAACTTCTGCGAAGCTTATCCGAAGCAGGTCGCCGAAGCGCAGCGGGGCATGTGATCGAGGAGGGGCCCCGGCAATCCAGTGGTTCGGTGTCCTCCGAAGAGTAGCGGCGCAAGTTTGCGCCACTACCGGGCCGCTGCCTGCTTCTTACTCTTCTTTCCCGTATATTCGAACTTGGGCAGATCCTTCAATGCCTGCTTCGTCGCGCCGGGCAACACCAAATTGTTGTCGCGTGCCTCGATCTGTTCCACGGGTATGGCGACGTCATGCTTGCCGATGCCGACAAATCCCCCGACGCCGATGATGGCGAACGAAACCGAGCTGTCCGGCGAGACAATGATGTCGTCGATCGTACCGACTTTCTGCTTTTGATCGTTGTAGACGGTCTTGCCGAGGATGTCCTTTTTGGCGCTCCACCCGGCGATGACGGCTTCCATTTGTGTCGTGGTTACCCCAAGAGTCGCTTTGCCGGCGACCTGAGCGAAGGCGGGGGCGGTCAACAGATACAAGATACCGGCAACTGCCGCGGGGCGGATGTGTTTCATGGCGTTCTCCTTTTCGCTGGTAGGTTCGAGTTGGAGAGCGGTACGGTCGTTAAGTTCGAGGGGCGTTACGGTAAACGAAATGCGGAGCGAAACCGTCTCGCCGAGTAGGGGGAAGCGCGTGTTACCATTTCTTGATAGGCGCTGACCTTCAAGGGATAAACGATGAACCTTCACCGCATGCTTGAAGAGCGTGAAGCGGCCGGTAACCCGCTTCGCGTCGGCCTGATCGGCGCCGGGAAGTTCGGCGCGATGTACCTCGCGCAGGCGCTGCGCACGCCGGGAATGCATTTGCTCGGCGTTGCGGATTTGTCGGTGCCCCGCGCCCACGAAGCGCTGACGCGGGTGGGCTGGCCGGCGGAGCGGCTCGCCGCGCGGACGCTCGCGGAAGCGCGCGATCGCGGCACGACACATGTGGGCGAAGAGGCGGCCGCATTGATCGCCGCGCCCGGTCTCGACGTCGTCATCGACGCCACCGGGAATCCCGCGGCCGGCATTCGTCATGCGCTCACGGCGATCAAGCACGGCAAGCATATCGTCATGGTGAACGTCGAAGCCGACGCGCTTGCCGGGCCGCTGCTCGCGCGACGTGCACGCGAAGCGGGTGTCGTGTATTCGCTCGCCTACGGCGATCAGCCGGCGCTCATTTGCGAGCTGGTCGATTGGGCGCGCACGGCCGGCTTCGATGTCGTTGCCGCGGGGAAGGGAACCAAGTACCTGCCGTCTTATCACGCCTCGACGCCCGACACCGTGTGGGCGCATTACGGTTTGACGCGCGAGCAAGCGCAGCTCGGCGGCATGAACGCGCAGATGTTCAATTCGTTTCTCGACGGCACGAAGTCCGGCATCGAAATGGCGGCGCTCGCGAACGCGACGGGATTGACGCCCGCGCCGCACGGGTTAACGTTTCCGCCGTGCGGCGTCGACGATCTGGCGCGCGTGCTGCGGCCGGTGGAAGCGGGCGGGCAGCTGCATCACAAGGGTCAGGTTGAAGTCATTTCATCGCTCGAGCGCGACGGGCGACCGGTGTTCCGCGATCTGCGCTGGGGCGTGTATGTCGTGTTCGAAGCGCCGTCGGACTACGCCGCGCGCTGCTTCGCGGAGTACGGATTGGTCACCGATCCTTCCGGCCGCTATTCGGCGATGTACAAGCCGTTTCATCTGATTGGCCTGGAGCTCGGTATATCGGTCGCGTCGGTGGGACTCTGCAAGGAGCCGACGGGCTCGGCGACGGATTTTCGCGGCGACGTCGTCGCGACCGCGAAACGCGATTTGAAAGCCGGCGAAATGCTGGACGGCGAGGGCGGTTATACGGTGTGGGGCAAGCTGATGCCCTCCGACGATTCTTTGCGTCTCGGTGGCCTGCCGATCGGCCTCGCGCATCATGTGAAGCTTAAAAATTCCGTCAAAGCCGGTGAACCGGTGCGTTGGAGCGATGTCGTTGCCGATGAAACATCGGAAGCCGTGAGCATCCGCCGCGAAATGGAGGCGGTGTTCCGCGCCGGCGCCGAAAGCGCGCGCCGCGCCGCAGGATAGCCGGTCTACGAAAGCCGGCGCGGCCTTGGTTTCCTGGACACCGACGGCGCCTCCTTGGGATTGAGCCCGGCCCGTTCGTGCTGAACGTTCGAACCACGAACGAGCTCGGATCGATCCGCGGTAAGCACGGAGGCACGCAGAAGGCTTCAGTCTCCGCGTAATTGGAGAGATACTTGCGCTCGCGAAGCGGGAATTACAACAACACGACAAGGAGTGCGGCATGAGGCGCTGGATCCTCGGCGGGGCGAACGAAGCGCGCCCGGAGCATGACCCGACGCTGCTCGTCGCGGCGGAAGTGCAGGAGTCGGACGAAAGCCGGCGCTATCTCGAGGAGGAGCGCCGGCTTCTCGAATCGCGCAAGCAAGCCGTGGACAGTAAGCAGGAGGGCCTGGTCGGCTTGGCGCTCTCCGGCGGCGGCATACGCAGCGCCGCGTTTTCCTTCGGCATCGTGCAAGTGCTCGAACAACGCGGCTTGATGAAGCACGTCGACTACCTCTCGACCGTATCGGGTGGAGGTTACACGGGCTCCGCGTACAGCGCGTGGCGCACGCGCCGGGCGGCCTACGCCGCGGGGGCGAGCGATAGCGGCGCGCAGCATGATTTACGGGCGCAGGAGCCACCGCCGTCGCAATGGCATCAGCTGCTCCCGCATCTCCGCAACTTTTCCAACTATATCTCGCCGAGCCTCGGCGTCGCCTCCGGCGGTACCTGGCGCATCATCAGCACGATGGTGCGCAACTTGGCGATCCACTGGCTCGCGCTGGTGTCGGGTATCGTGCTCGTCTTCGCGCTGCTGCTGCTGACGTTGCGCTTTCTCTGGACGCTCAGTCTCGGGCTCGCGGCGTGCGGATTCGTGCTGATCGCTCGTGGACTGGCGCAGGAGTATCAGGCGCGGCGCTACTTCGCCCGGTGCCGGGGGCAGCAGCCGCCGTCCGCTTCATGCGAGCAGCTCGTGCTCGACGTGCGCCGGCTGTTGCAGGGGCCGCGCTTGCAAACGCTGATGGGGCTCGGTTTCTATGCATTGGCCGCGGCCCTTTGGTTCGTGACGACGACGCAGCCGGTGTTTCCAAAAAATCTCGGCGCCTGGTGGCATTACTCGGGAGCTTCCGCGCTGTTCGTGTTCCCCGACAGCTGGGGCGTATGGGCCGAGCGCATGTCGTCGGCGGTCGGTTCCGGCCTGCTGGTGGCGATTCTGATCATGATCGCCAGCACGACGTTGGTCGTTTGCATCGGTTTCGTCTCGGAATGGCGCTGGCGCCCCCGGCGCAATTTCATTCCGACCCCGTCGTGGCTCGGCTTGCTGTTCGTGCTCGTGTTGATTCTCCTGACATGGCTCGGGCTCGCTCTGCACAACGGCTTCTTCACGCGGCTCGCGGACGCCGAGGCCATCGAGTTGACCCGGCTGTTCACGCGGGTCACGGCATGGTCGGTCGCGTCCGCCTGGAGCTACGTGTGGCAGACGGCGCTCATCCTCGGGCTCTTCGCCTTGTTGACGAGTATCACCATCGCCGTGCTGAACCGGGACATGGATCGCGAAGAGCGGGAGTGGTCGACGCGCATCGTTTCCGTGAGCTTGGCGACCGGCATGGGCTGGCTGGTGTTTCCGGGGCTGGCGCTCGCGAGCTGCAAGCTCGCCGAGGTCGTGCACGTGCATGGCCTCGTGCCCGGCGAGGTATTGAGCGCACTCGGGCTTTCCGGCGCGTGGCTCGCGATATCGGGCGTCGCCGCCTGGATCGCGCAGACGCAATCGGTGCGGGCGATCATGGGTAAGTATTGGAAGCGCATCGTGGTCGCGATCGGTCCGACCGTCTTCGCCACCGGTCTCGTGCTGATGGTTTGCTTCACGGTCGCGTTGGGCCTCATGAAGCTCGTGGCGGCGCCGCCGACGGATATCGCCGACGTGCCGCTCGCGCAGTTCGACGCGGCGGTGTTGTGGTCCGGTTGGTACGCCTTCGGTCTCTTGATCGTCGCCGGCGTGGTGTTCGTCATCGCCGGCATCGTCCTCGATCCGAACGAGTTCTCGCTCCACGGTTTCTACCGCGATCGCCTGGTGCGCTGCTTCCTCGGCGCGAGCAACGCAGACAACCCGGCGCCCAATTCCTTGTGGAATATTCGAACGGACGATATCCGCTTCGCGACGACCGTAACGGCGGTACAGCGCGACGGCGCGCCGCTGCACCTGATCAACACCGCCGTGAACCTCTTCAACAGCAAGGATCTGCGCGTGCAGCGCCGCCGTTGCGACAGTTTCGTGCTGACGCCCTTATCCTGCGGCTCGCGCACGACGAACTACGTGCAGACGCCGCCGGGACTCTATCTCGGTACCGCCATGGCGATCTCGGGCGCGGCGGTGTCGCCGAACATGGGGTTGCACACGCGCGATCCGGCGCTCGCGGCGCTCATGACGTTCTTCAATCTGCGCCTCGGCTACTGGTTCGGCAACCCGCGCAAAGACATTCCGGGCCACAGCAAGCGGCCGCTGTTCGCGCCGAAATACTTGGTCGCCGAAGCGTTCGCCATGACCAACGAGGACCGCCGTTTCGTGAATCTCTCGGACGGCGGGCACTACGACAACCTCGGGCTCTACGAGCTGCTGCGCCGGCGCTGCCGTTACATCATCGTCGTCGACGCGGAATGCGACCCGGAGTATCGCTGCACCTCGCTCGCCTGGTTGGTGCGCATGGCGCGCATCGATTTCGGCATCGAGATCCGGATCGACATCGAGCGCATCGCCGACCGCACGGGGCCGCGGTCGTGCGCGCGGGTGCATTGGTTGACGGGCGATATCGAGTATCCATCGATACCCGGCGCGAAAGCCGGAGCGGAGCACGGCCGCCTTCTCTATATCAAGAGCAGCCTGCTCGCGGAGGGCAAGAACAGCGGCATCGGCGCCGACGTGCTCGAGTATGCCGGCCGCAATCCGCTGTTTCCGCACGAGAGCACCGCGGATCAATTCTTCAGCGAATCGCAGTTCGAGTCGTACCGCATGCTCGGCGAAGGCATCGCCGAGCAGGTATTCGGAAAAGGACAGCGCCACGCTGACATCACGGCGCTGTTCGAACACCTTGAGTCGAGCACGTCGGAGAAGCCCGCGGTACGCAAGCCGGCGGGCGCACAGGCGGCTCCCACCGGCCACCTCGGTTCGCCCGATGACGAGACGATATGATGTGAAAGAAAGCGCGTCGCCAAGCCGCACGACGCGCGTCGGGGGATTCCGGGTTAGGCGATGGCGGCGTATCGAGCGACGGGGGGCAAGCGGCGGTTGGCAGTCGATGGTGACGCAAGTATATTTGGTCGCGCCCAACAATAAATAGGAACGCACCATGACCACGTTTCGGCAAGCGCTATTGCGTCTTCTTCTCGGAAGCGCGTTTGGTCTCGGACTCTTCGGCACGGCGAGCGCCGGCATGGTTAGTACCGAGGACGCCATCGACTCCGCACGGATCGCGGAAACCCGCACGCAACTGAAGGCTCTCGTGCAACGGCCCGAGCTCGCGAGGGAGCTTCAGGCGCTCGGCGCCACGCCCACGGAGGCGCAGGCGCGGGTCGATGCAATGACGGACGCGGAGGTGCGTACCCTGGCGGGAAAACTCGGGGCTCTTCCTGCGGGAGGCGCTCTCACCAATAACGAGCTCATCCTTATCCTGGTTCTGATCATCATCGCTCTTGCCTTGTAGCGATCGGCTGTGGCGAGCTGTTTGATCGATCCCGTTCGACGCGAGGCCTGATCGGCGTTCGCGCTTCTTGGTTCGCGCCCTCACCGCGCTCGGTCTTCATCCGCCGACACGATCGGACTGTCCGGCGTCGTCTGGCGCACTTCCAGCGCGAATCGAATAAGCGCAATCACGAGCGCGAGGACGACCGGACCCAAGAATACGCCGATCGCGCCGAACACCGACGCGCCCCCGAGCACGCCCATGAAAACCGTGAGCGTGCCGACCGGCGCGCGACCCGCGACCAGGTAGGGGCGCAGGAAATTATCGATCATTACAATGAATATTCCCCAGGCGAGCAGAAAAATCGCCGCGCCCCAACGCTGCTGCGCCGCCATTATCAGCACGGCCGGTACCCAGACAACGGGCGTGCCGGCCATGGGTACGAGCGCGAACAGCGCCGCCATTACGCCGAACACGATCGGCGAGGGGAGACCGACGATGGCAAAGCCGATGCCGACGAGCGCGCCCTGCGTCAGCGCGGTGACGCCGCTGCCGTAAACCATGGCGCGCGTGACGGACGCGAGATGGCCGAACAGCCGGTTCTTGTCCGTCGTGGACGCGGGAATGAGCGCGCGCACGGTGTCGAGCATCTGCTGGCCGTCGCGAACGGCGAAGAAGAGCAGGAACATCATGAGCACGAAGCCAATGACGGTGCCGACGGCGCCGAGAAAGATTTTCCCGCCCATGGACGCGAGGAACTGAAGCACGTTTCGCGCGCCTTCGATGGCCCATTCCTGAAGCTGCGCGAGCGTAACGCCAAAGGCCTGTTGCACGCGCGCCAGCGCCGGCCCGAGCAGCGGTATGTTCGCGAGGTCGGAAATGTCGGAGGGCCTATGCTCGGCGGCGAATTGCTGTGCGAAGCGCAGCAGGTCGGCCACCTGCGTCGCGAAGGCGGCGCTCAATGCCGTGACGGGTCCGATCACGATCAGCAGCGTCGCGAACGTGAGCAACGACGCGGACAAGTTTCTGCGGCCATGCAGCTTGCGAACGAGCCAGGCGTTTATGGGATAGATCAGAAACGCGATGAAGAGCGCCCACGCGAGTGGCGCGAAAAACGGCAGCAGAATGTAATAAAGGAAGTAACCCAATAGGGCCAGCGTGACCAATGTAAAGGTGCGCGCGTAGAAGACCTCGTCCGATGTCGGCGGGGGAGGGTTATCCGGTTCCATTAGCAATCCTCTTTATTGTTAGTAGAAGGCCCGGCG
>Ga0070741_10010440_pt1 | contig 17525 bp, 18 predicted proteins | sample Coa_R1_4_FD_66440 | JGI IMG/M metagenome (GOLD analysis project Ga0070741, IMG submission 66440) | Surface soil microbial communities from Centralia Pennsylvania, which are recovering from an underground coalmine fire - Coalmine... | ecosystem: Environmental > Terrestrial > Soil > Unclassified ...
GTATCGAAGCCCTTCTCAGCGAGCGAAGAAACGGCCCGTCCGGCCACGCGGTGGGCGTGCGCGAAGGTGGGTGCGGCGCGCCGGATCAGCGCGCGCCCTTGCGGAGGATCAGGGCGCGGAAGAGCTGCGCGAACCCTGCCGGCGCGCTCGCATCGGGCCACCGCGGCGACCCGAGCGGAGGCAATTCCAGCGCGAGGATGCGCGAGAGCAGGGGAAAACGGCGGCGGACCTCGGCTTCCGGAGCGGCGAACACCTCGCAGGCGGTGAGGCGGCGCAAACGCCACAGGTCGGTGTAGCTGGCGCAGCGCACCGTGAGGTCCGCGCCGATCAACGCGTGCAGGGGAAGCTCCTCGGCGATCAGCCCGCACTCCCCGGCCGCGGCGCGAAGCTTGCGGAAGTCGATCGACCACTCGACATGCTCGCCTTGCCCGAAGCCGCCGAAGAGCCGGACCGGACCGGCGTCGAAGTCGCCGCCGAACTCGATGAGGACTGCGGCCCCGCCAGGCCCCAGCGCCCGGCCAAGCTCCGCCACCAGGCGGAGGGCGCCGGCATTCGTCCCGTTTGCAACCGGCAGGTCGGCGATCACTTCGTTCGCGAGCACGAGGCCATCGAGCGAGCCGGAAGGGAAGGGCAGCTCGAGCGCATCGGCGCGCACCGCGCTCCAGCGAAGATGGGGTCCGCCGGGCTGCGCCGCGGCGAACGCTCGCCCGCGCTGCGCCGCGATCAATGCCGGCGAGAGGTCGAGCGCGGTCCACCGCGCCCGGGTGAAAGGGCCGGCGTCTCCCCGCCACGCCGCCTCGGCGACGTGCCCTGCGCCGCCGCCGATCTCCACCACGCCGCAGCGACCGGGCCCGATCCCCCGCGCCGCGATCCCTTGCAGGAGCGCCTCGCCGTACCGCCGGCCTCCGAGCGCGGGGTGAGGGAAACGCAACAGGTGCGAGACGGTGCACTCCACTTCGTCGAAACGCCTGTGGGCGGAGAGACGGTCGGTCCGGTACTGCGCGCGGTTCGGGTCCTCCACCGCCCGCTCAGCTCTTCGGGCCCGTCCGGGGCCGTCCGTCCCAGGGGGCCAGCAGCAGGCGCGCGGTGAGCACGTCCATCATCCCGGAGATCTCACGAAGGCCCGCTTCGAGCGGTCCCAGGTCCTCTTCGCCCGCGGCGAGCTGCGCGCAGAACGCCGCCACCTTCCGGCGCGCCTCGGCTCCGAAGCTGCGGACGTCATCGGGCAGCTCGCGCTCCATCCGCGCAAGCGCCGCGTCCATCTCACGGAGCCGGGCAAGACAGGCTGTTCGCGCCCTGGACATGCGCTGTTCTTGCATCCACCGCGTGAAGCCACAAGCCGACTCGCGCCGGACGCCTAGAACGTGAGCACTCCGAATCCGACGGCGGTCGCCCCGAAGGTGGTGAATCCCACGATCTCGTGCGCCAGCGCGAAGTCCCGCTGGGAAATCGAGCCGCCTTTGCTCGCCGTGACGAACCCGAGGACGATCTGCGTCACCATCCCGACGGTCGCCACTCCCATGGCGATGCGGTGGAGCATCACCGTGTCCAGCCGCTTCGGCTTCGGCAGCGGGCTGGGAGCAAAGATCGCCAGCGCGCCGGTGCCGGCGAAGATCGCCGCGGCGGTGAACGCCGTCCAGCGATGCCATTCGTACCAGCGGCCGGTGTCTCCGCCGCCTCCGTACTTGTCGAGGTAGTTCAGCTCGCCGAAGATCACCGTCGCGCCCAGGCTGGCGAGCGTGAGCATCCCGCCGAGCTGGTGCAGCTGGAGCATCTTGCGGCGGGTCTGCAGCTCGTGCTCGAGCTGCTCCTGGCGGGCGGCCTGCGCCGGGTTGGGCGCCGCGGGGGTGGGGAGGAGGTCGACATCGCCCGGAGCCGGAGCTGGCTGCGCCGGCTCCGCCGGTTCGTTCTGCGCCATCAAGAGCGTAGGCGCGCGCCGCAGCCAGGGCGATGCCACCGTCTGCGGCATCGCCAACGCCGTCGACGCCGTGTCCAGCGTGAGCACGAGCGCCGCGGTGAACGCGATCATTTCGCTGCCTCGAACCGGAGATCCCCGGAGATGGTGGCGCGATCGTCCACCTTGATCAGCAGCAGCTCCGGGCGCTCGACCTTGAAGCGATCGAGGCTGATGGGGAACGAAAACGTGGCGTGGACGCCCGCGCCCGCCGGCTCGAGCTTCACCGGCACGTCCATCCGCTCCTTCTGGCCGTTCAGCTCCACCGTCGCATGGAGCGTCGCCTCGCGGGAGCCGGCCAACGGCAGGGTCACGCCGGACATCGTACCCTTTACTTCGGCGAATGGGTGCACCGCCTCGTGCGTCGCCTCCCGCATGTGCTCGTCGCGGTTCGAGTTGCCGCTGTCGAAGGTGGCCAGCTTCGCCCGGACCTGCACCCGGACGGTGCCGTCCGGCTGCGCCAGCGCGCGGCCCTCCATCTGGTGCGAGGTGCCGTGGACCTCGTGCAGCTTGTGCACGACCGTGTAGGTCAGCGTTCCTTGCCGAAGATCGAGGAGTTGCCCGGCCGGCGCAGCGGAGAGGAGGATCGCGACGAGTGCGAACATGACGCCCCTTTCAGAGTCATCGGACGCCGGCCGGGTTCCCGGGATTCAGGCGCCTTCCAGCGCCTACAACAACCAGCGCACCGCGAGAAGAAAATCGAGCAGCAGCCCGGCCCCGCCCGGCGCGAAAGGGCTACTCGTTCCGGAACGGGCTCACGGATCCGGGCCCGCGTGCGAGCTCGAAACGAAAGGTTTGATCAGCTCTGGGGCAGGTGACGAGCACCGCGGACCCTGCGCGAATGCGACCGACCCTGCGCAGGCCGCCGCGGCGCTCAGAGCGCGGTGGCTTCGCCCTTCCGCTCCGCCTCGCGCTGCGTCTTCAGCTTCTTCATCCGCCGCCGGATCAGCTCGCGCTTGAGCGCGCTCAGGTGATCGACGAACAGCTTGCCGTGCAGGTGATCCATCTCGTGCTGGACGCAGACCGAGAGAAGGGTGTTGGTCGCTTCCTTCGTCTTCCGCTTCCCGTCGCGATCGGTGTACTCGACGACGATGTGGCCGAATCGGGTGACTTCCTCGTACTCGTCCGGGATGGAGAGGCACCCCTCGGTGTAGGTGAACTCGCCTTCCGCGACCTTCAGGACGGGATCGATCAGCCAGAACAGCCCCGCGCCCTTCGGTTTCGCTTCCTCGCCTTCCGCCGCCGGCCGCTGCTCGACGTCCATCGCGATCACGTTCAGGTGCACGCCGACCTGGGGCGCCGCGAGCCCGACGCCGTTGGCGTCGTACATCGTCTCCGCCAGATCGTCGCAGAGCCGCCGGATCTTCGCGTCGACCTCGCCGACGGGCTTGGCCTTCTGCTTCAGGCGGGGGTCGGGCCAGATCACGATCTCACGCAGCGCCATGCTTCCTTGCTCCTCCACGGTGCAGCCAAGCCGGAATACGGCAGTATATTCACAGCTGGCGGTCGCCGCCAGAATGGGATTCCGCACCGCGCCATCCGATTCAGAGCAGGGCCACGGGGTCGACGTCCACGGCCAGCTGCACGCCGCTGACCGCGATCGAAGCCTGCAGCGCCCGCGCGACGCGGTGCAGGGCGGGGTGTTCCGGCGCGCGAAGCAGGAGCTGCCATCGGTACTTGCCGCGCACTTTGGCGATGGGCGCCGGGGCGGGGCCGAGCACCTCCACCTGCGTACCCGCCGAAGCGAACCGCCGCGCCGCCGCCGCGGCGCGCTCGGCCGCGCCCCGGACCCGAGGCTCGGAGTTGCCGCTCAGTCGGACCGCCGCGAGGCGCGTGAACGGCGGGAACTGCAGCGCTTCGCGCCGCTGCAGCTCGGCGGCGGCGAACGCGTCGTAATCCAGCGACACCGCGTCGGGCTTGAACGCCTGCACCACGACCTCGCCCCGGGAGAGGCCGCGTCCCGCCCGCCCCGCGACCTGCGTGAGCAGCTGCACGCATCTCTCCGCCGCGCGGAAGTCGGGGAGATGCAGCGGCCCGTCGGCGTCGAGCACGCCGACCAGCGTCACACCCGGAAAATCATGTCCTTTCGCGACCATCTGCGTACCGACCAGCACGTCGACCTGCCGGCGCGCGAATCGGGCGAGCACCGAGGCGGCTTGTCCAGGCGCGCCGGCGGCATCGCGATCGAGCCGCGCCAAGCGCGCCGAGGGCAGGAGCGCCTCGAGCTGTTCCTCGACTTTCTCGGTGCCGCCGCCGAACGCGATCAGGTTCGTGGCGGCGCAAGCGGCACAGCTGCGGCGGACCGGCTCGTCGTGGCCGCAGAGATGGCAGCGCAGCCGCTCGCTCCCCGCGCGGTGCACCACGAGGGCGACGGAACAGTTCGGACACCCGACAGCCGCGCCGCACGAGGCGCAGAGCAGCGTGCGCGTATGGCCGCGCCGGTTGAGGAAGAGGATCGCCTGCTCGCCGCGGTCCAGCGTCTCCCGGAGCGCCGCCGCGAGCTCGGGCGTGAGCAGCTCGTCGGAGACCCGCCGCTTGACGATCCGGATGGCGGGGAGCGGGCGGGCTTCCACCCGCTCCGGGAGGCGGAGCAGGCGAAGCTTGCCTTCCTGCGCGCGCCGCAGGCTCTCCAGCGACGGCGTCGCGCTCCCGAGCACCGCGACTGCGCCCGCCTTTTGCGCCCGCACCAGCGCCAGGTCGCGGGCGTGATAGCGAAGCCGCTCCTCCTGCTTGTAGGAAGGCTCGTGCTCCTCGTCCACGACGACGATCCCGAGCCGGGCGACGGGCGCCCAGATCGCGCTGCGCGCGCCCACCACGATCCCCGCGCGGCCATCGCGGACGCGTTGCCACTCCGCGACCCGCTCCGGATCGGAGAGCCCGGAATGGAGGACGGCGACGTCTTCCCCGAACCGCGCGCGAAAGCGGCCGGCGAGCTGCGGGGTGAGCGCGATCTCGGGTACGAGCGCGAGCGCACCGAGCCCCGCGGCGCGCGCATGCGCGATGGCCTCCAGGTACACCCAGGTCTTCCCGCTGCCGGTGACGCCGTGGAGGAGGAAGGGAGTGAACGCGCGGGTGTCGACGGCGGCGACGATCTCGCGCAGCGCCTCCGCTTGCGCGGGAGTGGGATCGTGCCGCTGATCTCCCCAGGGCGCCTCGGCGATCTTCGCCGCGCCTGCGGGGACGCGTTCGAGCCTGGCCAGGCCGCGGTCGCCGAGAGCCTTCAGGTGCGATCGCGCCCGGGGAAAGGCAGCGACGACCTCCTCGACCGGAACCGGCCCCTCGCGCGCGAGGAGCCAGGCGAGCACCTCGGCCTGCCGCGGGGCGCGGCGCAAACCATCCGTCGAGGCTCCCGCCGCCGCCTCCGCCATCTCCACCAGCTGCCGGGCGACGCGCGGACGCGCTTCTTCCCGCACCTCGGCGATCAGCCCGCGCCGCGAGAGCGCCGCGATCTGGGCGCGCGCGAGCTTTCCCCCCGATTCGACCTTCCGGAGAGCGCGACGGACGGCTTCCTCCTGTCCGGGAAGATCGAGCTGCCCCGCCTGGAGGACCGCGCGCCCGGCGTCGGTGAGGCGCGGCACGAGCGCATCGCGGACGTCCAGCCCGGGAGGGAGCGCAGCCTTCAGCGCCGGCCCGAGCGGAGCGAGGTAATGCGCCGCCGCCCAGCGCGCGAGCGCGACGATCTCGGCGGTGAGGAGGGGCGCCTCGTCGAGGACGCGGATCGCGTCGCGCACCTCGGGTTGCGGCTCGCCGGGACCGAGGACGATCCCGGTCTCCCGTCTCCGCCCCAGCGGGACCACGACGCGCCGGCCGGGCTCGGGAGCGCCCAGCTCCGGAGCGATCCGGTAGGTGAAGACGCCGTCGGCCGCGGGAACGTTCAGCGCAACGGCATACAGCTCACTCGTCGGAATCGTCTTCTTCTTCCTGCGCGGGCGTGCCGCGGACGCCCTTCGACTCGAGGACCTCGAACCGCGCGGCGAGCTGGCCTGCGTTCCAGAGCTCGATGGCGCGGGGGAACCAGTCCGCGGCGGCGGGATTGCCGTACTCGAGCAGCCGGAGATCCGCTCCGCCCTGCGCGATCAGCCGCGCCGGCGCGTAGCTGTCCTTGTAGAGCCAGAGCTGCGGAGCGGCGGTATCGCGGCCGCCAGCTCCGAGCACGTACGTGACCCGGTCGTCGAACCGGGCCAACCCGGCGCCTGCGCTGACGTCCGCCCCCGCTGCCAGCGCAGCCAGCCGCAGCGTCTGCGGAGCGTCGGCGAAAGGGACGCCGCGGTACGCGAGGAAGGGACAGGCGAGCTGCAAGAGCCGGAGCGCCGGACCGGAGGTCCCTTCCGCGACGCCCTGCGGATTCTGCGCGGTCCCCTTCACGGAGAGGGAAAGTCCGCCATCGCCCTCGAGGCGGCAATTCAGCGGGAACCGGAGCACGAGCTGAGCGTTGCGCTGCGGCTCGTTGCTCACGGTGAGGGTGCCGGAGAGAGTGACCTCGCGCGTGCGCAGCTGCCGCGCCCGCGCGGCGGCGTGCTTCAGCAGCGAACCCGAGGAAGGAACGTACGCGAGCAGCAGCGCGAGGAGGACGCGCATCACTGCACCACCCCGCGCAGGTACGCGAGCAGCCCTTCGCGCAGGTCCTTGCGCTTGAGCGCGTACGCGATGTTCGCCTGCAGGTACCCGAGGCGGTCGCCGGCGTCGTGCCGCTCCCCCTTGAAGCGCACCCCGACCAGGCGCCCCTGCTGCGCCAGCACCGCGAGCCCGTCGGTCAGCTGGATCTCGCCGCCCGCGCCGGGCTTCACCTGCTCGAGGATGCCGAACACGTCCGGAGGCAGCAGGTACCGGCCGATCACTGCCAGATTCGACGGCGCCGTCCCGCGCGGCGGCTTTTCCACCATGCGGTCGATGAGCAGGTTGCCGTCCGGGTCCGGAGTCCCGGCGGCGACTCCGTACATCTGCGTCTGGTCGTCGGGCACCGGCATCAGCGCCACCGTCGCCTTTCCGGTCTTTCGGGAGATGCGCGCCAGCTGCCCGATGGCCGGCTCCTCCGAATCGATCAGGTCGTCGCCGAGCAGCACGCCGAACCAGTCGTCTCCCACGGCCGGCCTGGCCGCCAGCACCGCGTGGCCGAGACCCAGGGGCTCCTTCTGGCGGACGCTGATCAGGCGCACCATGTCGCTGATGCGGCGGATCTGCTTGAACAGCTCCTGCTTGTCCTTGCGCGCGAGCGTGTCTTCCAGCTCGTAGCTGCGGTCGAAATGGTCCTCGATGGCGGACTTGCCGCGCCCGTTCACCAGCACGATCTGGTCGGCGCCGGCTCTCACCGCCTCCTCGACGATCAGCTGCACGGTGGGGGTGTCGACGATGGGCAGCATCTCCTTGGGCACCGCCTTGGTGGCGGGGAGGAAGCGCGTACCGAGGCCGGCGGCGGGGATGACGACCTTGCGCAAGGGATGCTTCATGGCGCGGGCAAGGTAGCAAAGGGGTCTGACGCAGGCCAGCCGCATATAGTGTCGGGTGCATGCGCCTGGCACTTGCCTTGTCCCTCTGCGCCGCTGCGGCGCTCGCCGACAACCGGGTCCAGGACCCCGGCGCGCCCTGGCCCGGCAACGTGGACCTGCCGCGCTCGACGGCGATGGGCGGCGCGCACGCGGCGATCGCCACCGGCAACGACGCGCTCACCGTGAACCCTGCCGGCCTGTCGCAGACCCGCAGGTACCATCTGGAGCTCGACGGTCTGTACGACTCCCGCTACCCCGCGCAGGCGGTGCTCGCGAGCCTGGTGGACTCCGCCTCTGCCCCGGTCGCCAGCGGCCTGCTCTTCTCGCGCTGGGCGAGCGGACAGCCCTCCGGGCGGGGCGAGGGCTGGAGCGTCGGGCTCGGGTACTCCGGCCCCGTCGGGCAGGGGATCTTCCTCGGCGGCGAGACGAAGTACCTCCGCTTCCACACGCCGGATGGGCTGGTGCAGAAGTTCGCCCAGGACGTCGGGTTGCTCTCCCGGCGGGGGAACTTCTCCTGGGCGACGGTGCTGCAGAACATCTCCACCGACAAGATTCCGCTGTTCCCGCTGACGGCGACGGCGGGGGTCGCCTGGGGCACCGACACCGACTGGCACCTGGCGTTCGACTATCGCGCCGATCTCTCGGACACGAGCAACGTGAAGAGCAAGCTGTCCGGAGGCGTGGAGATCCTCTTGGGAGAGTCGCTGGCGCTGCGCGGAGGCGGCACCTGGGACACGACCGCGCATCAGTGGTGGATGTCGGCGGGCATCGGCCTGCTCAGCGAGAAGGGCGGATTGCAGGTGGTCTGGCGGCGCCGGGTGGAGGGTCCGTATGACCAGTTCTTCGAGGGCGGGCTGACCATCTTCCTCGAGTGAAATCGGTGCGTGTCCCCGATCTCAGCGTGCGATGCGCGGGGCGACGAGCGGCTGGCCGGTGCCGGGATTGGGCACTACGTCGACGGGCGTGCCGTAGACGGGCGAGAGGACTTCGGGACGCAGGACCTCGGCCGGCGAGCCTTCGGCGATCACCTGGCCGCGATCGAGGAGCACCAGGCGATCGCAGGCCGCGCCGGCCAGCGCGAGATCGTGCAGGACGAGCAGCGCGCCTCCTCCGTCGCGGGACTTGCGGCGGAGCGCATTCACCAGGAGGACCTGGTGGGCGAGATCCAGCGCCGCCGTCGGCTCGTCGAGGATCAGGAGCGCCGCTTCCTGCGCGAAGGCGCGGGCGAGGAAGACCCGCTGCCGCTCGCCCCCGGAAAGCTGTGACACCGGCCGATCGGCGAGGTCGAGGGCGTCGAACTGTTCCAGCGCGGCGCGCGCGCTCTCCAGATCGTGCGGGCCCTCCAGGGACCAGAGGCCGAGATGCGGCGCGCGCCCCATCAGCGCCACCTCGCGCGCGGTGAACGAGAGGTCGTGCGGCGGATTCTGCGGAAGGAACGCCACCCGGCGCGCGCGCTCGCGCCGCGTGAGCTGGGTCAAGGGCGTTCCGGAGAGCGAGATCGCGCCCTCCTGGGCGGAGAGCAGGCCGCAGCAGAGGCGCGCGAGCGTGCTCTTCCCGGCGGCGTTGGGGCCGATGGCGGCGACCACCTCGCCTGCCGCGACGGAGAGGGAAGCGCCGGCGAGCGCATCGCGCGAGGCTCCGGCGTGCCGGTAACGCAGGCCGCGCGCTTCCAGCAGGATCATGCGCGGCTCCGCATCAGGAGCACGAACAGCGGCGCCCCGACGATGGCGGTGACCGCGCCGACCGGCGGCTCCGCTCCGAGGCCGCGGAAGAGGACGCGCGCCAAGGCATCCGCGAGGATGAGGAAGGCGGCGCCTCCGAGGGCGGAGGCGGGCAGCACCACGCGGTGATCCGGTCCGGTGACGAGGCGCACCGCGTGGGGCACGATCAGTCCGACGAACCCGACCAGGCCGGTGAAGGCGACGGCGATGCCGACCGCGGCGCTGGCGGCGAAGAAGGCGAACAGCCGGGTGCGCGCGACGTCCACCCCCAGCGCGGCGGCACCCTCGTCGCCGAGCGCGAGCAGGTTCAGACGGCCCGCGAGCGCGACCAGCACCAGCGCGGGGACGACCAGGGCGATGCCGGCGCCGGCGAGCAGCGACATCGGTTCGTAGCCGAGGGTGCCGGCGAGCCAGAGCGAGACGGCCTGCATCTGGTCCGGCCGCAGGACCGCCTCGACCGACAGCACCAGGGCGGAGGCGAAAGAGTTGAAGACGATGCCGACCAGCAGCGCGCGGGCGGGCTCGAGCTGTCCGCGGGCGCGCCCGAGCGTGAACACGAGGAGGGCCGCGGCCATCGCGCCGGCCACCGCGGCGAGCTGCGCGGGGAGCACGCCGAGAAAGGAGGCGGCGGAGGTGGCCACGGCGCCGATGGCGCTGCCGGAGGCGACGGTCACCACGGCGATCCCGATCGCGGCGCCGCCGGAGAGTCCGAAGACGAAGGGATCGGCGAGCGGGTTGCGCAGCAGCGCCTGGAGCGCGACGCCCGCGACCGAGAGGGCGGCGCCCACCTCCGCGGCGAGGAGCACGCGCGGGACGCGGAGGCGGAAGAGCACCGTCGCATCGGGCTCGCGGCCCTGCAGCGCGGCGCGAATCGAAAGCTCGCCGGCGCCCGTCGCGAGACCGACCGCGGCCGCGACCACCACCAATGGCGCGAGGATGGTGACCGCGAAGGCCGCGCGCGCTGCGGCGGAGCGCCTCATCGGCCGAGCGCCGCGGAGAGATCGGAGAGCGCCTCCGGCAGCCGCGGACCCGGGTGCAGCAGGGCAGTCGAGCGGAGCGTCGCGACCCGGGCCTTCTCCAACCCGGGGATGGGCAGCCGTCCCGGCGGCGCGGGGATCCCGCAAAGGACGATCACCTCCGGAGCGGCGCGGACCGCCGCCTCCGCGCTCAGGCGAAAGAAGGGGAGCGCGTTCACGCCGGCGGCATTCTCCCCGCCGGCATCTTCCAGGAGCTCTCCGGCGAACCCGTTCGGGCCCGCCACCACCAGCGGATCGAGCCCGAAGACGAGCAGCGCGCGGACCCGCGCGCGTCCCTTCATTCGCGCCCGGGCATCCTCGCGCGCGCGCTCGAGCGTCTGCCGCAGCTCGCGCCCGCGTTCCGGCAGCCCGAGCAGGGCGGCGATGCCGGAGATGGCGTCCTCGATGTCGGCGATGGTGGAGAGCGGAAACGTCTCCACCGGGATCCCCAGGCGCGCGAGCGTCTCCACCGGCCCGCGATTCGCCGGCGCCGGTTCGGCGAGGACCAGGTCCGGCTTCAACGCCAGCACCGCCTCCGGCTGCGGGTCGTTGTACCCGCCGATGCGGGGGAGCGCGCGGGTGCGCGGATCGTCGTCGAAGCGGGTCACCCCGACCAGCCGGTCCTGCGCCCCGAGCGCGAGCACGACGTCGGACAGCGCCGGGGCGAGCGTCGCCACCCGCCGCACTTCGGGCGGTGGCGTCGGGCCGAGGTGCTGCCGCGGACCGGCGGCGAGGAGCAGGCCGAGGAGGAGGATCACTTCACGGTCACCCAGTTTGCGGCGGCGATGGTGTTCGTCCCCCGGTTCGAGACGATCGCCTGCGTATCATCGAGCGGGAGGATGTTGTAGGGGCCGGACCCGGGACCGAAGTTGGCCTCGCCGATCACTTTCGGACCTCCCGGTGCGTCGAGGTCGATGCGCTGCGCGGTGTTGCTCCCGGAGGCCGCGGTGAAGAGGATGTGACCGAAGGCGCGGACGTCCTGGAGCGCGGCGGTCTCGCTGGAGAAGGTGAGCGCTTTCTGCGCCGTCAGCCCGGCGGAAGAGCTGGTGACGAGCGAGAGGGTGTTGTCGCCGGCGTTGACCACGGCGATGCGGCCGTCGTCGAGGCCGGCGAGCTCGGTCGGATTGGGTCCGACGGTCACGTGCGCGAGGACGGCGCCGGTGTCCGGGTTGAGCTGGTAGAGCTCTCCGCTGATGTCGGACCCGCAGAGCGCGTAGAGGCCGCCGCGGATCGCCATCACGTCGGCGACGTACGAGAAGACGCTCTTCGCGCAGTCCACCGGGACGGGATCGCTGGCGTCGGCGCTGAAGCTGCTCTTGTCGATGCTGAACACCGTGGTGCTGAATGCGTCGCCGGTCCAGATCTTGTTGGCGGTGATCGCGACGCCATTCGGGACGCGGCCGGCCGGGATCGCCGCGCGGCGGGTGACGGCGTTGGCGACCGGGTCCACCTCGACGATGGCGCGGGCCGTGTCGGTGCCGCTGAAGTCCCCGGAGCACGGCGTGTAGAGACGGCCGTCGGCGGAGGCGCGGACGAAGCCCGGGTTCTGGCATTGCTGGCCGTCGGCGCCGCCGAGGTCGACGAGGGTGATGGCTCCCGTGCTGGCGACGAACGCGGCGAGGAAGCCGGGGCCGGCGTTGACGGGAAAGCTGTCGGTGTCGCGCTGGTTCGAGAGCGTGACGTAGACGCGCCCGGCCGCCTGCTCGAGGCCTTGCGGCCGCGCCTTGCCGGGCTTCGACGGATCGTACGGCTTCAGCTGGCTGCCGTCGGGAAGGGCGATGCTGGAGACGGGCGGCGGGGCCTGGTACTTCCCGCCGCAGGCGGCGACGAGCGTGAGCAGCGCGAGCTTTTTCATCGGGCTCTCCTTGTTCGAGATCAGAGCCGGGCGCGCGCGATCACCGCGATCGAGAGCCCCGGAAGGGGGTACTGGAAGAGGTCTTCGTAGGTCCGGTCGTCGAGGAGGTTCTTCGCTTCCACGTCGATCCACACCGGTCCCGCCGCGCGAACGCCGGCGCCGGCATTGAGCAGGACCTGGCTGCCGACGAAGGCGGTATCGAAGGCGTTGCGCGGGAGGGCGGAGGTGAAGCTCACCTCGCCGTAACCCTCGACGCGTTCGCCCTGCCGGGCGAGGCGCGCGAAGAGCCGGTGCGGGGGCCGGTAGGCGAGCTTGTGCCCGTCGAGCCGGTTCACCGCGTCGAGGAAGCTGTACGAGAGCGAGGCGAGGAACCGCGCCGGAAGCGGGACGACGGCCTGGAGCTCGAGGCCGGCGATGCGCGCTTCGCCGACGTTGAAGGGCTTCACCTGGGCGGGCGGAAAGAGCTGATAGAGGATCAGCTCGCGGTAGCTCGACCAGAACGCGCTCGCGGAGAGGGTCAAGAGGCCCGTGCGCCACTCTGCGCCCGCGTCCACCGACCAGGCGTGCTCGGGCCGGAGATCGGGGTTGGCGGCGATGCCGCCGCGCTCCAGGTAGAGCTCGCTGAAGGTCGGCGCGCGGAAGGAGAGTCCCCAGCCGGCGCGCAACGTGAGGGGATGCTTCGCGGCCGGCTTCCAGGCTGCGGTCAGGGCGGGACTGAGGCCCGCGTCGGCGCCGATGCTGTCGAACCGCAGCGCCGGATGGAGGGAGAAATTCGCGGGCAGCGCGGCATCGTCGCGGATGGAGGCCGAGAGCACGCCTCGCTGGTGCGCACCGGTGCCGCTGCCGTGGATGCGGTCGGCGCCGCCGGCGAGGCGAAGCTGGAGCGCGTTCGCTTCTCCCAGGGCGATCGCCAGCTCGCCCTCGGCGCCGACGTTCGAGGAGCGCTGGTCGTCCCGCGGGCAGTCGGGAGCACCGTCGTCGCAGTCGCCGAAGGACCGGACGCCGCGCAGCTCGACGCGATCGAGCCGTCCGGAAGCGCGGACGGACCAGCCGACGTCGCCCGCGCCGCCGCGCAGGCGCACGCCTCCGACGCCGCTCTCGTCCAGCTCGCGGGAGCGCGGGGTCGGCGCCGAGGAGGGCCCGGGCAGGCCGCGCAGCCCTCCGGATCCCTGCAGGAGCAGGTCGACCCCGAGGTCGCCGCCGAGATCCTGGGAAATGCGGAGCAGCCCCGACCCGCGCGTCGAGTCCGCGTTCTCCCGGGTGAACCCGTAGCTCGGCGAGCCCGGGATCTCCGGAGTGAGCTGGCGGGCATACTCGAACGTGCCGTCGGTGCGGTCGCCCTGGAGCGCGACCACCGCCGTCCCGTTGCCGGCCGGCATGGCTGCGTCGAGCGCCAGGCGCCCCGTCCCGAACGAGCCCCCCGACAGCTCCGCTCCCCCGCTCCACGTCTGCCGCCCCGTCCGCGGGAGGAGCTCCACCGCGCCGCCGAGCGCGCCCGCGCCGAACTGCGCGCCGAGGACGCCCCGGCTGATGACCATCCGGTCGAGCAAGGTCGCCGGAAGCGTCGAGAGATCGACGGCGCCGCCGCCGGGACCCTGCAGCGGGATGCCGTCGAGCAGGACGACGGACTGGTCCGCGCTCGCGCCGCGCAACGAGAGCGTCGTCGCCTGCCCCGGACCGCCCAGCGCGTGAACCGAGACGCCGGGCGAGGCCAGCAGCATCTCCGCGACGGATCGGACCTCGCCGCCGAACTGCGCGGTGTCGATGACCGTCCCCGCGGCCGCCGGCGCTCGCGGCGAGCCCTTCGGCCGCTCGCCTTCGACCTCGATGGTCTCCCCTGGCTCCTGCGCACGCGCGATCGTCCCCGCGAGGAGGGCGAACGGCAGGAGGTAGCGCCACGGGGCGCGGAGCGGCGGCACGGGTTCCCCCTCTTTCTCTCGAAGAGGTGAAAGCGCATGTGGCGCCGCCAGGCAGGTCTCCTGGCTCCCGGGTCTGCAGCGCCCTCGCGCTGCGCGCCGTCCCGCCTTCCCCGCCTGCATCGGCGAGTGGCTTCGTGGGACTGGCTGCCCGGCTACAGTGGCGGGACCGCGCCGGAATCGGACCGGCTTCCCTCGAGGCCCCCTTCCGGGGGCGCCACGGCGGCGGACTTCTAGTTGGTGCGCCGAATACTCCCTGCCCGATGCCTGGTCAAGGCCGCAAAGGCCGCAGGGTCGTATCCCCCTGGACGCTGAGCCGCGATCGCAGTCGCTGGACCAGCGCCCGCAGTCCCTTGATCCGGCCCACCTCGTCCACGCTCGCGAACGGCTTCTTCGTCCGCCGCTCGACGATCAGCTCCGCCCGCCGTTTGCCGATGCCCGGGAGCAGCCGGAGCTCCGCTTCCGTGGCGCGATTGAGGTTCAGCACGCCGGTCATCGCCGGCTTGTTCGACTTCCTTTTCGGCTTCGCCGCAGCCGTGTTCACCTCATCCGGCTTCGGCAAGGCCGGATTCGTCGCGACGCAGAGCAGCGCCGCCAGCAGCACCGGGTGCATCGCCCGCTATGCCTCCGCCGCGGGCGGCGCGTCCAGGTTCTCGACCGTCTCCTCGCCGGGGCTGTCGCGATCCTTGCGAGGCTCGCGCTCGCGGTCGTCCACGCGGATCTGGATCTTCCCGCCGAGCGGGAGCGAGTCGAGGAAGATGTTCATCGACCCGTCGCGGTTCTGGAACGCGCTCCCGACCCGGTTCCAGAACCGCCTCCCGTTCCGCTCCACGATGTTGTAGGCGGCCCACGGCCGGCTCTTCCCGTTGCCCGCCGACTGCTGCTGATTTTCCATGTCCCCTCCTGCGCTCTCGAATTGCACTGCACGAGGAGAGAGCAGGCCGCATGCCAAAGGGCGCTCCCTCTGCGCGACAGGGGAACCGTCGCAGATTGGGACGCCGATTTCCGGGCAGCTCGGCTTCGCGCGGCTCCCGCGCGCGAGATCAGTGCGGCATCCCCAGCGTCGGCGGCAGCGCTCCCGAGACGTCGATCTTCCCGAACTGCGCCTCGTACTTGGCGACGTTGTCCTGCAGCGCGTGCAAGAGCCGCTTCATGTGCTTGGGGCTGTTGATCACCCGCGCCCTGACCACCGCCTTGGGCGCCTGCGGCTGCACGTAGATGAAGTCGATCACGAACTCCGTCTCGTTGTGGTTGAGCATCGCCATGTTCACGTACATGCCCTGGGCGGTCTGCTCGTCGATCTGCAGCTGGATCTGCACCTGCGACGGTGCGGCGGGAGTGTCTGCGGCCATGCGCGCCTTCTCCCACTTGGGCCTGGGGCACGCAAGCCGATTGCGGCGCCCCGGCGAAGCTGCTACTCGCGCGACCGATGACCGGACCCGCGGACCCGTTCGCGCTGGGCACTGGACCCGACGCGTGCCTGCTGCTGCACGGCCTGACCGGGTCGCCGGCGGAGGTCCGGCCGGTAGGCGAGGCGCTGGCCGCCGCCGGATTGCGCGCCGTGGGCCCGCTCCTTCCGGGACACGGCACGACGCCGGAAGACCTGTACGTCACCACGCGCGGCGATCTCCTCCGGGCGGCCGAGACCGCGCTGCTCTCCCTGCAGGGCGCCCGCCGCATCTTCCTCTGCGGGTTGTCCGCGGGGGCGCTGCTCGCCATCCACCTCGCGGCGCGCTCGTGGATCGGCGAAGGGCTGCCGGAGTTGTCGGCCATCGCTCTCCTCGCGCCCGCCATCGAGTTCAAGGGCAGCACCTGGATCTTCGTCAACGTGCTCGGCCGCCTGCCCGCGCTGCCGTTCATCCTCTCCAAAGGCGGCCGCGACATCGCCGAGGCGGACGAGCGCGGCAAGGTGGACGGATCCTACGACGCCATTCCCCTGCGCTGGGCCGGCGAGCTGCGCGCGCTTTCGGAGGACGCCGCGAATCTCGCTCCGCGCGTGCACGCGCCTGCGCTCCTCCTCCAGGGCGAGCGCGATCGGACGGTCGCGCCCGCCGGCGCCCGCGAGCTCTCGCGCAGGCTCGCCTCGACCAAGCTGGAGCTCCGGTTCCTTCCCCGCAGCGGCCACGTCCTCCCGCTCGACGTCGATTCGCAGGAGGTGTGCCGCGCGGTGGTCACGTTCTTCCAGGGAGTCTCCTGATGGGCAGGTATGTCCTCGCGATCGATCAAGGCACGACCGGCAGCACCGCGCTGATCCTCGACCAGAAGCTGTCGGTGAAGGCGAAGGCGAACGTCGAGTTCCGGCAGATCTTTCCCAGGCCGGGCTGGGTCGAGCACGACCTCGACGACATCTGGACGGCGACCCTGAAGGCGATCGGCACCGCGCTCCGGCAGGCGGCGGCGAAGCCCGGCGACCTGCAGGCGATCGGGATCACCAACCAGCGGGAGACGACGCTGCTCTGGGATCGCCATTCGGGGAGGCCCATCCACAACGCGATCGTCTGGCAGGACCGGCGGACCGCCGATCTCTGCAACCAGCTCAAGGCGCAGGGCAAGGAGCCGTGGATCCGGGAGAAGACCGGCCTGGTGCTCGACGCGTACTTCAGCGGGACGAAGCTGAACTGGCTCCTCGAGCACGTGAAGGGCGCGCAGGCGAGGGCCGAGAACGGCGATCTCTGCTTCGGCACCATCGACTCCGCGCTCCTCTGGAAGCTCACCGGCGGCGCCGTGCACGCGACCGACGTCACCAACGCCTCGCGCACGCTGCTGATGGATCTCGACCGGCGCGCCTGGGACGACGAGCTGCTTGCGCTGTTTGGCGTCCCCCGCCCGGTGCTGCCGGAGATCCGTCCGTCGGCGGGAGTGTTCGGGTCCACGAAAGGGGTGCGCGGTCTGCCGGACGGCATTCCCATCGCCGGTATCGCCGGCGATCAGCAGAGCGCGATGGTCGGCCAGGCCTGCTTCGCGGAAGGGGAAGCGAAGTGCACCTATGGCACCGGCGCGTTTCTCCTGATGAACGCGGGCCCGAAGAAGGTCACCTCGCGGCACGGCCTTCTGGGAACGGTGGCCTGGCAGATCGGCGACGAGGTCGCGTACGCGCTGGAGGGGAGCGCGTTCATCGCCGGCGCGGTGGTGCAGTGGCTACGGGACGGGCTGGGGCTCTTCAAGCGGTCCGCGGACGTGGAGAAGCTCGCTGCTTCGGTCCCCGATTCGGGCGGGGTGGTGTTCGTCCCCGCGCTGGCCGGGCTGGGCGCGCCGCACTGGCGGCAGGAAGCGCGCGGCATGATCTGCGGGATCGACCGGGGCGTCACGCAGGCGCACATCGCGCGCGCAGCGCTGGAGGGGATCGCGTTCCAGATCCATGACCTCGCGGAGGCGATGGCGCAGGACGTCGGCAAGCCGATGCCGATGTTCCGGGTGGACGGCGGCGCCTCCGCGAACGACCTGCTCATGCAGTTCCAGGCCGACCTGCTCCAGACGCCCATCGAGCGGCCGCGGATGATCGAGACCACCGCGCTCGGGGCTGCGTTCCTCGCGGGCCTGGGCACCGGGATGTGGGCGGGACTGAAGGAGCTTCGCG
>Ga0070741_10010441_pt1 | contig 17524 bp, 14 predicted proteins | sample Coa_R1_4_FD_66440 | JGI IMG/M metagenome (GOLD analysis project Ga0070741, IMG submission 66440) | Surface soil microbial communities from Centralia Pennsylvania, which are recovering from an underground coalmine fire - Coalmine... | ecosystem: Environmental > Terrestrial > Soil > Unclassified ...
CCGACAACGGGTGAGTAGCTGAGCGCCTGCGACAGCACCGACCCTGCGAACAGCCACGACAGGTTGACCGACAGCTCCGACCACTCGGCTTGTGGGCCCGGCGTCAGCAGCCCGTGCTCGCCGCGGACGGCGACAACGCTCGCGAGGAGGGGCGGGACCGCGAAGCAGAGCCCGTACCAGAGCAGCTCCTTCACACCCGCCGCATAGAGCACCACGACCGGCGCGATGCGGATGACGCCCTCGGCCCCCAGGATCATGCCGTAGGGCTTGAAGCGGCCGTTTCCCGACAACGTGCCTCGCGTGATCATCTGCGTCGCGTAGGTCGCGAGCGCGATGGCGAGGCACGGGACCAGCACCCCGCGGTCGTGGAAGAACCAGCCGCTCAGTCCCTTGGCACCGACCGCGTCCGACACGCCCTCGGTCGCGAGCGCGATCGCGACCAGCGCCCCGCACAGGAGCGCGCCCGCGATCGCGGCCCGTCTCACGACCGGACCGCCACCGACGGCCCGGGCGCGCCGGTCGGCGACGGCGCGTCCGACCTCCTGCTCCAGCGGCAGGAAGAAGCCGGGTGCGAGGACGAACGCGATCACCCACAGGCCGTTGAGCGCCGTGTAGTCGCCCTTGCTCAGCGCGCGGAACGACAGGATCTGGAAGCCGTACGCGGTGACGCCCGAGACGAGGAGCCCGAGCCCGACGACGAAGGTTCCCTCCGGCAGCGAGCGCTTCGCCGTGTCGATCAGTCGCTGTGCGCGCGCCATCCGAACGGGCTGGTCCTGCTGTCGCCTGGTCGTCCGCCACCGCCCGGTGGCCCCGTCAAGCATAAACGCCTCGCCGATCGGCGGAGATGACGGTCGGCTGCACCGACCCGCGGTGCGGTGCCGCCCGCCGTCGCATGGGAGACTCGCGGGCGTCCATGAGCACGCGGATGCTGATCATCCTCGCCGCGCTCTGCGCGGTCGCGATCCTCGCCGCCTCGGCGATCCAGATCCTGATCGCCCGGTGATCGCCCGGTGATCGCCCGGTGAGGCCGCAGGCCCCGGTGGGGCGAAATGGAAGAATGGCCGCGGGTGTTCCACGCGAGGTTCGCATGTCCGACCAGGGTCCCGTGAGGTGTCGCCGTGGCTGAGCAGTTCGACGTCGTGGTGCTCGGAGGCGGCCCCGGTGGCTACGCCGCCGCCCTCTACGGCGCCGCCGCCGGCCTCCGCATCGCGCTCGTCGAGGACAAGCGCGTGGGCGGGACCTGCCTCCACCAGGGGTGCATCCCGGCCAAGGAGCTGCTCCAGACGGCCGAGGTGCTCCGCACGGTCTCGGGCGCCAAGGAGTTCGGGGTCGAGGCCGGCCAGCCCACACTCGACCTCGCGGTCAGCCAGACCCGCAAGCAGCAGGTCATCGAGAAGCTGACCAAGGGCCTGGAGGCGACGCTCAAGTCGCGCAAGGTCACGGTCGTCGCCGGCAAGGGCTCGATCGTCGACGCGGCCGCCCGGCACGTCCGCGTCTCCGACGGCTCCGAGCTCAAGGGCGACGCGCTGATCCTGGCGACGGGCTCCGTTCCCCGGCCGCTCCCGGGCCTCGACTTCGACGGCACCCGGATCCTGTCGTCCGACCACGTGCTGGAGCTGCAGGAGGTGCCGCCACGGGTCGCGATCGTCGGCGGCGGCGCCATCGGTTGCGAGTTCGCGTCGCTGCTCGGCGACATCGGCAGCGAGGTCACCGTCATCGAGATGCTGCCGCGCATCCTGCCCGGCGTCGACGGCCAGGTGTCGGACGTCGTCGCCCGCTCGTTCCGGCGGCGAGGCATCGGCGTGCACACCGACGCGAAGCTGACGAGCATCGAAGGGACGCGGGAGCTCGTCGTCTCGTTCGAGAGCAGCCAGGGATCGTCGTCGGTGACGGTCGACCACGTCGTGGTCAGCATCGGTCGCGCGCCCCGGAGTGGCGAGATCGGGCTCGAGGGTTCGGGCGTCGAGGTCGACCCGCGCGGCTACATCCTCGTCGACGGGCACATGCGGACCACCGTGACCAACGTCTACGCCGTCGGCGACGTCGTGGCGAGCCCGGCGCTCGCGCACGTCGGCTTCGCGGAGGCGATCGTCGCGATCAAGAACATCCTGGGCGAGCCCGCGACCCCGATCGACTACGCCAAGGTCCCCTGGGGCATCTACTGCCATCCCGAGGTGGCCTTCGCCGGGATCACGGAGGACGAGGCGCGCTCGCTCGGCTACGACGTCGTCACCGCGGTGCACCGCGCCGGTGGCGACGGGCGGGCGCTGATCATCGGCGAGACCGAGGGGATGGCCAAGGTCGTGGCCCAGCGGGACGGGCCGATCCTCGGCGTCCACATCGTCGGCGCGTGGGCGACGGAGCTCATCGCCGAGGGTTATCTCGCGGTGAACTGGGAAGCCACACCCGAGGACGTCGCGGCGCTGATCCACCCGCACCCGACGCTGAGCGAGCTGTTCGGCGAGGCGGCGTTGACGCTGACCGGCCGGTCACTGCACGGCTGAACCGACGAAGAGGAGCGTCCGTGGACGTCACGATGCCCCAGCTCGGCGAGACGGTCACCGAGGGGACCATCACCCGCTGGCTGAAGCAGGTGGGCGATCACGTCGAGGCCGACGAGCCGCTCTTCGAGGTCTCGACCGACAAGGTCGACTCCGAGGTGCCGGCGCCGGTCGCCGGCGTCCTCAGTGAGATCCGGGTGCCCGAGGGCGAGACCGCCGACGTCGGCACCGTGCTCGCGGTGCTGAGCGAGGGCGCCACCGCCCCGGCTCCGGCACCCGAGCCCGCCCCCGAGACGGCCGCGGCCGCTCCGGCCCCCCCACCTACCCCCGCGGCCGAGGTGCCGGCCACCGAGGCCGCTCCGCCACCGCCGGCCGCGGCACCGCCGGTTCCGGCCCCCGAGCCCGCCCCCGAACCCGCGCCTGCTCCGGCCGCGCCGGAGCCCGCTCCCGCGTCCGCCGTCTCCGCGCCCGCGCCGGCGCCCGCCCCGGCCGCAGCCGAGGCCCCCGCGCCCACGCCGTCCCCCGTGCCGGCGGCGGCGCCGGGCGACAACGGGGGCCGCCTCACCTCGCCGGTGGTGCGCCGCCTGATGACCGAGTACGGCCTCGACCCCGCCTCGGTGCGGGGCACGGGCGAGGGCGGCCGCATCACCCGCAAGGACGTCACCGACGCGCTGGCGGCCCGGTCGACGGTGACCATCCCCGAACCGCCCGACCACGGCGGTGTGCTCGGCCCCGACGAGCCGGTGGCCACGCCACCGCCCCCCGCCGCACCCACGGCCCCCGCCGCACCGCCGCCTCCGGCGGCTGCCGCGCCCCCCGCACCTGCGCCGGCGGCACCCGCGGCACCCGCGGCGGCGGCGCCCCCGCCCCCGCCGCAGACGCCGCAGGCGACCGTCGTCGTCCCGCCGCCGCCGGCCGCGCCCGCGCCGGTCCGGATCGCGGCGGCCGCGGGCGACGAGGTCGTGCCGTTCTCGAACATCCGCCGCCGCACCGCCGAGCACGTGGTGCGCTCGAAGTCGACGAGCGCGCACGTGTACACGTCGGTCGAGGTCGACTTCGAGCGCGTCGCGCGCGTGCGTGAGTCGCACCAGGCGGAGTGGCGGGCGCGCGAGGGCTTCTCGCTGACGTACCTGCCGTTCGTGTCGCGAGCGTTCTGCGACTCGGTCGGCGACTTCCCGCACGTGAACGCCTCGGTCGACGGCAACAGCCTCGTCGTGCACCACGACATCCACCTCGCCATCGCCGTCGACCTCGACTTCCAGGGGCTGATCGCGCCCGTGATCCGCAACGCGGACGGCAAGCGGCTCCGCGCCATCGCCCGCGAGATCCGCGACCTCGCGACGCGCGCCCGCAACAAGCAGCTCCTACCCGACGAGGTGCTGGGCGGGACGTTCACGATCACGAACCCCGGCCCGTACGGCACCTACATGACGCTGCCGATCATCAACCAGCCCCAGGTCGCGATCCTCTCGACCGACGGCATCCACAAGCGGCCCGTCGTCGTCACCGACCCCGACGGCGGCGACGTCATCGCGGTCCGGCGCATGGGCATCCTGGCGATCGCGTGGGACCACCGCGCGTTCGACGGCGCCTACGCCGCCGCGTTCCTCAACCGCCTCAAGGAGGTCATCGAGACGCGCGACTGGGCAGCGGAGCTCGATTGAGCACGCTCCGGGTCCGGTGGCTCGGGCGCGTCCCGTACCACGAGGCCGACACGCTGCAACGCGCGCTGCACGGCCGGACCGGCGACGACTACCTGCTCCTCCTCGAGCACCCGCACGTCTACACGCTCGGGACCCAGGCCGACCCGGCGAACGTCCTCGTGCCGCCGGCGTCCGTGGGCGCCGAGCTCGTACGCGTCGACCGCGGTGGTGACGTCACGTACCACGGCCCCGGGCAGCTCGTCGGCTACCCCGTCGTGACACTGCCGGAGGGGCGCGACGGCATGCGCGACGTCGTCGCGTACGTGCGGCGGCTCGAGTCGGTCCTCGTCGACGCGCTGGCCGACCTGGGCGTGCGCGGCGCCGCAAGGCGCGAGAAGCTGACCGGCGTCTGGGTCGACGACGAGAAGGTCGCCGCCATCGGCGTGAAGGTCGCGCGCGGGCGGACGCGGCACGGCTTCGCGCTGAACGTCGACCCCGACCTCACGATGTTCGGCCACATCGTGCCGTGCGGCATCCGCGACAAGGGCGTCACGTCGCTGGCCCGGCTCCTCGGCGAGGCGCCCCCCGACGACGTCGTCCGGGCCGCCGTCGTCGCCCGCTTCGTCGAGCACTTCGGGTACGACGCCCCCGAGGTCGAGCAGGTGACACCCGTCACCGCACCGTTGCCGGCGACGGTCGCCGCCCTGCAGCAACCGAGCGAGGCGCCGGTGCGGCTGCTCGGCCGGCTCGCGGCCGCCGGTGTGGAGGCGCCCGCGCCCGATCCCGCGTTCCGCCGTCCGGAATGGATGCGCGTCCGCGCCGACCTCGGCGCTGGGTACCGCGAGACGAAGCAGCTCATGCGCACGCTGTCGCTCCACACCGTCTGCGAGGAAGCGGGCTGCCCCAACATCTACGAGTGCTGGGCCGACCGGACGGCGACCTTCATGATCCTGGGCGACCGCTGCACGCGCGCCTGCGGCTTCTGCCTCGTCGACACCCGCCGGCCGCTGCCGCTCGACCCCGACGAGCCGGCCCGGGTCGCCGACGCGGTCGCGACCCTGCGGCTCGAGCACGTCGTGATCACGAGCGTCGCCCGCGACGATCTCGACGACGGCGGCGCGGAAGGCTTCGCGGCGACGATCGCGGCGGTGCGCGCCCGCAACCCGGGAACCCGCGTCGAAGTGCTGATCCCCGACTGCAAGGGCGACGCCTCGGCGCTGGCGACGATCTTCGCCGCAGGCCCCGACGTGCTCAACCACAACCTCGAGACCGTCGCCCGCCTGCAGCGCGCGGCGCGCCCGTCCGCCGGGTACGCGCGGTCGTTGACGGTCCTGGCGCGCGCCAAGGACACGGGCCTGACGACGAAGTCGGGGTTGATCCTCGGCATGGGTGAAGAGGCATCCGAGGTTCGCGCCGCGATCGCGGACCTGCGGGGCGTCGGCGTCGACATCCTCACGCTCGGCCAGTACCTGCGGCCGTCGGCCCAGCACCTCCCCGTCGTGCGCTGGTGGACGCCCGACGAGTTCGCGGAGCTCGGTGCCTACGCGGAGAGCCTCGGTTTCGCCCACGTCGAAGCCGGGCCGCTCGTCCGTTCGAGCTACCACGCCAAGCGGGCGGCCGACGCGGGAGCCGCCGAACCGGCGATCACCGTCGCCGCCGCGACCCGCTGACATGGACGACGTATACGCGCCGCGCGTCGCCCGGGCGCGGGCCCGGATGGCCGAGCTGGGCGTCGACGTGCTGCTGCTCTCCGTCGGGCCCGACCTGCCGTACCTGACCGGCTACGAGGCGATGCCGCTCGAGCGGCTCACGATGCTCGTCGTCGGGCGCGACGCCGAGGCAGTGCTGCTCGTTCCCCGACTCGAAGCGCCGCGCGTCGTCGAGCGCCCCGGTGTGTTCCGCCTCGAGACCTGGGACGAGACCGACGACCCGGTGGCGCGCGTCGCCACCCACGCGGGCGCCGCGCGCACCGCGGCGATCGGCGACCAGACGTGGGCCCGGTTCGTCCTCGCGCTGCAGGACGCGATGCCGGCGACGCGGTTCCGCCGCGCGAGCGACGTCACGGGGCCCCTACGGATCGTGAAGGACGCCGCCGAGATCGAGGCGCTGGCCGCGGCGGCGCGCGCCGTCGACGAGATCGCGCGCACGATGCGGTCGCGGCCCTTCGCCGGGCGCACCGAGGCCGAGGTGCACCGCGAGCTCGTCGAGCGCATGCTCGACGCCGGTCACGAACGGGCCAACTTCGCGATCGTCGCCGCCGGCGAGAACGCCGCCAGCCCCCACCACGAACCGGGCCGCCGCGTCGTCGGTGAGGGCGACGTCGTCCTCTGCGACTTCGGCGGGACGATGCGCGGCTACTGCTCCGACATCACGCGGATGTTCGTCGTCGGCGAACCCGAGCCCGAGGTGCGCGACGCGTACGCCGTGCTCGTCGACGCGCAGGAGGCCGGAGTGCGCGCCGCGAAGGTCGGGGTGCCGTGCGAGTCGGTGGACGCGGCTGCGCGCGACGTGATCGCGGCTGCCGGCTTCGGCGACCGCTTCGTCCACCGGACGGGTCACGGCATCGGCATGGAGGCGCACGAGGACCCGTACATCGTCACCGGCAACGCGGGCGCGCTCGAGCCCGGTCACGCGTTCAGCGTGGAGCCCGGCATCTACCTCCCCGGCCGTTTCGGCCTCCGCCTCGAGGACATCGTCGTCGCGACCGGCGACGGCCCGCGGCGGCTCAACGACGCGCCCCGCGACCTCGCCGTCGTCGGCTGACCCCCCGCTCCCACCGTGCGCCTCGACCTCGCCAGCGTGATGCTGCAGTGGGCCGCGGGCGGGCTGCTCTTCGGCTGGGTCACGACCCGGCGGCGCGAGGTCGGCATCGGGTACGGCTGGCTGCTGCGCGCGAGCTTCGGCGTGATCGCGGCGATCGGGGTCGGCGCGGGCATCGCCAACGACGACCACGGAACCGGTGCGACCGTCCGCGACGTGTTCGGCATCGCGATGATCGCCGCCGCGGCCGTCGCGCTCGCCGTCTCGGTCGCGCGCCGGCGCGCCGGCGTCAGCGGGCAACGGGCCCGCCGCGAGGCGCGCGCCGGCCGCGTGGCGGCGATGCTCCGCCAGGGTGACGCCGCCGCCGCCGCCGGCGACGGCCACGGCCACGGGAACGGCACCGGCGACGGCGCGGGCGACCGCGGTGCCGAGTTCCCGCCCGTCCTCGACCTCGTGGCGCCCGTGCTCGGCGCGATCGCGCTCCTCGGCGCCGCCGGTGCCGCCGGCGGCCCCTACGCGCTGGCGGCCGGCCGCCTGCTCGTCGGCGCCGCGTTCCTCGGCGTCATCACCGACGCGATGCTCCTCGGCCACTGGTACCTCGTGCAGCCCGGGCTGGCGCGTGACCCGATCCGCGAGCTGGTGCGCTGGTCGGCGTGGATCTGGCCCTTCGAGGTGGCGCTCCTGCTCGTCCCGACGGGGATGGGGTCGGTGCTCGACGGGTCGATCGACGACGGCTACCAGGGACTCATCGGGTACATGTGGATCGTCTGCGCGCTCACGACGATCGCGCTCGTGGGCGTCACGTGGCTCGCGCTGCGGGAGCGGTACTACTCGGCGGTGATGGCGGCGACGGGACTGCTCTACCTCGCGATCCTCACCGCGTTCGGCACCGACGTCATGGCGAGGGCCGTCCTCGCGACCTGAGCCGAACGGAGGGGGCGGCGTCGATCCGGCCCTCGCGCATCGTCACCGTCCGGTCGGCGGCGGCCGCGACGTCGGCGTCGTGGGTGACCATGATGATCGTGATGCCGTGCTGCTCGCGCAGCGTGCGGAACATGTCGAGCGTCTGGGACACCGACGCCGGGTCGAGGCTGCCGGTGGGCTCGTCGGCGAGCACGAGCCGCGGGTCGTTGGCGAGCGCCCGGGCGAGCGCGACCCGCTGGCGCTCGCCGCCCGACAGCTCGGGCGGTTTCCGGCCCGCCTTGCCGGCGAGCCCGACCTCGCCCAGCAGCGCCGCCGCCCGCTCGCGCCGCGTGCGGCGGGCGCGGTGGGTGCCGAGCATCGCGATCTCGAGGTTCTGGCGGGCCGTGAGGTGGGGGAGCAGGTTGTGGAGCTGGAAGACCAGGCCGACCTCCTCGCGCCGGTAGCGGTCGACGTTCGGGAGGTGGCGCAGGTCGCGACCCGCGACGAGGATGCGGCCGCTCGTCGGCTGGTCGAGCGCCGCGAACAGGTGCAGCAGCGTCGACTTGCCGGAGCCCGAGGGCCCGGTGATCGCGAGCCACTCGCCCTCGGGCACGCACAGATTGGCGTGGTCGAGGGCGCGCACCCGGTCGCCGTACTCCTTCGTCACGTCGATCGCTTCGATGGCGATCGGCCGGTCGCCGGTCGTCGTCATCGTCGTCACTCGCGCCGCAGCGCGGCCAGGGGCCGGAGGTGACCCGCGCGGAGGGCCGGGTAGACGGCGGCGACGAGGCCGATCAGCCCGGCGGTGTAGAGGCCCTGCCAGAAGCTCGCGGCCGTGAAGTCGGTGTGCAGGATGCCGCGGATCGAGGGGAGCGACTCGAGGAGCGGTGCGGCCGCGAACGAGAGCCCGACGCCGGCCATCGCGCCGAGCAGGCTCATCAGGAGCGCCTCGCCGAGGATGAGCCCGCCCAACCGCAGGCGGCTCCACCCGATCGCGCGCAGCACCCCGAACTCGCGGGTGCGCTCCGCGTACGAGAGGAGCATCGTGTTCATCACGATCACGGTTCCGATCACGAGCGCGAGGTAGGTCGCGCCCTGCCCGGCCGCGTTCAGGTAGTCGAGGGTCCGGTCGACCCTGCCGAACTCGGTCGCGAGCCGGACGGTCGTGAGGGTCGGGTTGTCGTGCTCGATGCGGTGGCGGACGGTCGCGATCCTCGTACCCGGCGTGACGCGGACGAACGCGAGCGTGACCGTCCCGGTCTTGCGCTCCTCGCCCTGCAGGAACGTGAGGGGAAACATCGCGCCGGCGTCGCCGAACGCCTGCCCGGTCCGGAAGATCCCGACGACGTGCTTGGGGCCGTCGGCCATGGTCACGGTGTCGCCGACGTGCAGGCCCAGGTTGTCGGCCGCGCGCCATCCGAGCATCACCTGGTCGGAAGCGGTCGCGCTGTAGGGCTGGCCGGCGACGACGTGCACGCCGAACGGCGCGAGCGACGCCGGATCGAGGCCGATCTCGAGGAACGCGGGGTTGTCGGCGTCGAGGTTCTCGAGCACGACGAGCGCGCCGACCGCGGTCGCGACGCCGGGGGTCGACCGGATGCGCGCCATCTGCGCGTCGTCGATGGTGCTGCTCAGCGCGTCGTCGACACCCTTCTGGGCGACGGTGAAGTCGGCCTTGCCGGTCTGCAGGACGGCGGCGGCGGACGAACGGAGGCTGTCGGTGACGACGCCGAGGGTCACGACGGTCGCGACGCCGACCGCGACCGCGAGCGCGGTGAAGAACGTCCGCAGCTTCTTGGTCCAGAGATCGTGCGTGATCAGACCCAGGAACGACATGCGTCACCCCCGCGCAACCTACCCGGGATCCGCGGGCGGCGAACGACCCGCGAGCGTCAACCGGGCGTGACGCCGCACACCTGGGTCGGGGAGTTGCCCGGCAGCACGAGCGAGATGCGTTCGCGGCCGGCGGACGTGCGCACGAACTGCCCCACGCCGTGGACGGCCGGGAACGTGCGGTACGGCGCCAGACGGCCGTCGGCGTCCTCGAACGTGACGGAGATCGCACCCGACTGGCCGGTCGTGACCTCGAACGACGTGGACGCCGACGGTTCGATCAGCACCGACGGCGCGTCCATGGTCGGCGTGACCGTGACGCAGTCCGTGCCCGGGCCGGCCGCCATGGTCGCGCCGAGGGGCTGCGTGACGGTCGCCGGCGCCTGCGGCGCGCCCGGGTCGTCGGCGCTGACGAGCAACTGGAGGTAGTTCCGCGCGTCGCGGACGTCGGCCGCCGTCACGCGCACGTTGCCGGGGAGCTTCTCGTCGCGGTCGAGCGCCGCGATCTTGTCGACCGTCAGGTTGGGGATGTAGACGGGCACGGGCACGGGGCTCAGGATGCGGGCGTGCTCACGCGCGAGCTGCGCGGTGGCCATGATCCGGTGTTTGAACGGCTGCTCGAGGTTCGCCCACTCCGCCGCACCGTCGCGCAGCAAGGGGATCTGCACCAGCAGCAGGAGCCCGCTGAGCGCGGCGAGGGCGAGGAGGCGCGGCGCGCCGCGCGGGATCAGGGCGTCGAGCGCCAGCGCGGCGACCGGCAGGATCAGGGCGATCGTCACGTAGACGTAACGCGACGTGGACGCCTGGTCGATGCCGAGGCCCGAGCGCCGCAGGTCGGTCAGGAACAGGAACAGCGCGGCGCCCCCGGCCATCGCCACCGGGATGGGCCACGGCTCCTGCGTCGGGTGCGCGCGCAGGAACAGCCAGACGCCGAGCGCCACGATGACCGCGGTGGCGACGCCCTCGAAGCCGATCGTCGCGTCGAGCGCGCCCGTGTACCCCTGCCAGATGTACGCGGGGGCCTTGCGCAGCGCGGTTCCGAGCGGCTCGCTCGTGTCGACCGCCTTGTGGCCGTAGGTGACGTACCACAGGCCGTAGGCCGCGGCCGGCACGGCCACGGTCGCGATCGCGAGCTGCCAACCGCGCCGAAGCAGGACGACGAGGCCCACGACCGCCGTCATCGTGATGGCGACGCCCGAGCACATGAGGCCGAGCACGAGCAGCAGCCACACGACGGCGTCGCGGCGCTGCCAACCACCGCGTCGAGGTGTGAGGAGCAGCGCGGCGAGACCGAACGCGAGGGGCCCGACGAGCTGCCACTGCCACGCGAGGAACAGGTCGTCGCTCGCCGCGCCGAGCACCGCGAAGACGCCGCACAGGACCGTGGCGAGCAGGGGCTCCACTCCGACGCGCAGCATCACCCGCCAGAGCAGGTGGACGACCGTCAGGTGCACGAGCAGGAGGACGACGACGTAGGGGAGGTAGGTGCGCGCGCCGAACAGGGTGAACAGGCCGCGGTACACGAGAACCGGGATCGTCGACCAGTGCTCGTTGTGCGGGTCCCAGATGCCGGGGTGGGTCGCGTCGCCGATCAGACGCCGGTCGGCGAGGGCGTTCCACTCGTCGGTGACGAACCAGTGGTGACGGTTCAGCCACACCAGCACGACGAACGCACCCGCGAGCGTCGCCCAGTGCAACCAGCTCACCGCCGCGCCGAGCCGAGGTCGGGCTGGTCGGCGCTCGCGCGTGTCGGTCACTCCTGCTCCCCGCCCGCCCGGCGCCCGGGGCCGCGCGCCACGTGAGGGGAGGGCGCGCCCGCCGGAGGGCGGCCCGATGCTACGGCCAACCGGCGGCGCCGAACCGACATCCGGTCACGGCGCTCGTCTACCCTGGCCGGCTGATGCCGCCGAGCCCCGGGACCCGCCCGTGACCGACGCCCAGGCGAGCCTCGACGTCGCCATCGTCGGCGGCTGCGGTCACGTCGGCCTCCCGCTCGGACTGGCGTTCGCGGACCGTGGCCTGCACGTCGTGCTGTGCGACCGCAACGAGCAGGCCGTCGAGCTGGTCAACTCGGGCCGGATGCCGTTCGACGAGCCGGGGGCGCCCGAGGTCCTCGCCGCGATGCGGGCCGCCGGCCGGCTGCACGCCACGACCGACGCGACCGCGGTTCGCGACGCCGAGCACGTCGTCATCGTGATCGGCACGCCGATCGACGAGCACCTCAACCCCGACCTCGGCGCCGTCCAGGCCGCGATCGAGGAGATCGCCGACAGCCTCGTCGACGGGCAGATCGTCGTGCTGCGGAGCACCGTGTACCCGGGTGTGACCGCGATGATCGAGAGCCTGGTCGAGCGGCTCGGCCTCGACGTCGACGTCGCGTTCTGCCCCGAGCGGATCGCCGAGGGCAAGGCGATGGTCGAGCTCTACGAGCTGCCGCAGATCGTCTCGTCACGATCGCAGCGGGCGCTCGAACGGGCGACGAAGCTCTTCCGCAACCTGACGCACGACGTCGTCTATCTCACGCCGGAAGAGGCGGAGCTCGCCAAGCTCTTCACGAACACCTGGAGGTACATCCGCTTCGCGACCGCCAACCAGCTGTTCATGATGGCCAACGACTTCGGCCTCGACTACGAGCGCATCCGCTCCGCCATCGCGTACAACTACCCGCGCGCCGCGGATCTCCCGCGGGCGGGGTTCGCGGCCGGGCCGTGCCTGTTCAAGGACACGATGCAGCTCGCCGCGTTCAACAACAACAACTTCCATCTGGGCCAGGCGAGCGTCTCGATCAACGAGGGTCTGCCGCTCTACGTCGTCGCCCGCCTCGAGCAGACCTACGACCTCTCGGCCATGACCGTCGGGATCCTCGGGATGTCGTTCAAGGCGGAATCCGACGACATCCGCTCCAGCCTGAGCTACAAGCTCAAGCGGATCCTCCGGTTCAAGTGCGCCCGGGTGCTCACGCACGATCCGTACGTGACGGTCGATCCCGACCTGTCGCCGCTCGACGAGGTCCTCCGCGAGTCCGATCTCCTCATCATCGGCTCGCCCCACCGCATCTACCGCGACGTGCAGACGGACGCGCCGATCGTCGACATCTGGAACCTGCGCGAAAGCGGTGTGCGGGTTTGAGCGATCCGTCGGTACCGCGGGTCTCCATCGTCATCCCGGTCTACAACGAGGGGGAGGCGATCACCGCGAGCCTGCAGCGGATCCTGGCGGGGGTCCAGCTGCCGTGCGAGGTCCTGGTGGTGTTCGACGATCCGTCGGACACGACCGTGCCCTACCTCGAGAAGTTCGCCACCGAGGACGATCGCGTCGTGCCCACGCTGAACTCCTACGGCCGTGGGCCGGCGCGCGCCATCCGGTTCGGCATCGACCGGGCCCGGGCGCCGGTGGTCGTGGTCACGATGGCCGACGGGAGCGACGACCCGGAGCAGATCGACGAGCTGTGCAAGCTCGTGGAACGGGGCGTCGTCGTCGCCGCCGCGTCCCGCTACATGAGCGGCGGCCAGCAGATCGGCGGTCCCGTGGTCAAGTCGCTGCTGTCGCGCCTCGCGGGCCTGTCGCTCTACTGGCTCGCCGGGGTCGGCACCCGCGACGCGACGAACTCGTTCAAGGCCTACTCGACGAGCTTCGTCCGCGAGGTCGGGATCTCGTCCGACACCGGTTTCGAGATCGGGATCGAGCTCGTCGCGAAGGCGCGCCGGCTCCGACTGCCGGTGGCGGAGATCCCGACGATCTGGCTCGAGCGCGCCCAGGGCGCCTCCAACTTCAAGGTCGTGCAGTGGATCCCGCGCTACCTCCAGTGGTACCGCTTCGCGTTCGGGCCCCGCCTCGCACCCGACCAGGTCAGAGCGCTAGGAGAGAAGATCCGTCGATGACCGACAACGGACTCAAGGTGCTGGTGACGGGGTCGTCCGGCTTCATCGGCGGCTACATCTGCGAAGAGCTGCTCAGGCGCGGCTACACGGTCGTCGGGATCGACAACCACTCGAAGTACGGCCGGGTCGCGAAGTCCTACGACGACCACCCGCGTTACGAGCTCATCGACGGCGACGCCCGCGACGTCGACCTGATGACCCGCACGCTGGTGGACTGCGACCACTTCATCGCCGGCGCCGCGCTGATCGGCGGTATCTCGTACTTCCACACGTTCGCGTACGACCTGCTGGCGACGAACGAGCGGATCATGGCCTCGTCGTGCGACGCGGCGCTGGCGGCCTTCCGCGAGGGCCGACTCAAGAAGGTCACCTACATGAGCTCCTCGATGGTCTTCGAGTCGGCGGACTCGTGGCCGTCGTACGAAGGCCAGGAGCGCGAGATCCCGCCTCCGCTGTCGTCGTACGGGTTCCAGAAGCTCGCGGTCGAGTACTACGCGAAGGCCCTCCAGCAGCAGTACGGGGTGCCCTACACGATCGTGCGGCCGTTCAACTGCGTCGGCATCGGCGAGATGCGGGCGAAGTCGGAGGTCGAGGTCCTCAGCGGCAACGTGAAGCTGGCGATGAGCCACGTCGTTCCCGACCTGATCCAGAAGGTCGTCAAGGGCCAGGACCCGCTGCGCATCCTCGGTGACGGCAGCCAGGTCCGCCACTACACCTACGGCGGCGACCTCGCGCGCGGGATCGTGACGGCGATGGAGCATCCCGACGCGCTGAACGAGGACTTCAACCTGTCGACGGCGGAGTCGACGACGGTCCTGGAGCTCGCGCAGAACATCTGGCGGCGCCTGCGCGGCCCCGACGTCCCGTTCCGTTACGAGTCCGACGCGCCGTTCGACCACGACGTCCAGCGCCGCGTGCCGTCCGTCGAGAAGGCCAAGCGCGTGCTCGGCTTCGAGGCGACGACGACCCTCGACGAGATGCTCGACGAGGTCGTGCCGTGGGTGGTCGACGCGATCGACCGCGGGCTCATCTGAACGGCGCCCCGGGCGCCTACTCGGTCGCCCCGCTCGTTGCCATCGCGGGTTCGACCACGGTCCGCTCGGCGCCCGGACCCGGGTCGCCGACCCCCCGGCGGGGGCGGGCCGAGAGGGCGGCGACGGCGAGGCAACCGGCCAGGCAGACCGACGCCGCCAGCGCGCCGGCGTAGGAGAAGCGGGTCCCGGGCAGCTCGTCGAGCGAGGGCGCGTACAGCGCGACGACGGACGCGGCGTTCACGGCGACGAACACTGCCGCCGCCCGGGGCGCGACGGCCCGGAGGCCGGCCACGAGCCCCGCGACCGCGAGCAACGGCAGCAGGAGCGTTCCCTGGTGGATGTAGGTGCGCGCGGGAGGGTTCCCGAACAGCACGAGGCCCCACACCACGCAGCCCAACGCGACCATCGCCAGGGCGACGAGCGCGAAGCCCCAATCGGCAGGGTCGCGCCGTCGTCGCCTGACGAACGCGTACAGCATGACGAACGGCGCGGCGACGAAGAGCCCGGTCGACCACAGCAGGGAGGAGAAGCGGTCGTCGCGCAGCTCGCGGATCGCGTGGTGCGCGTCGCCCGAGGCCGTCGAGCTCACGGCATCGCCGAGATGGTCGAGCGTCGAGACGTCGCCGGTCATCGTCCGGAAGTTCGCTCCCTTGTTCTCGAGGACCCGGACGACGCCGGCCGACTCGTAGGAGTCGACGATCGTGGGGAGCGTGCCGCGCGTGTCGATCGGGACGGAACCCGCGAGCATCCATTTCGCGAGGCGGTTCCCCGGCGGGTCGACCCAGTGCTGGTACGCCGCCCACGGCACCCAGAGGAGCGCGCCGATCGCAAGGCCCGTACCGATCAACCGGAGGTTGGGTACGCCGCGGAACACCGCGACGGCGACGATCGGCACGATCCCGAACACGCTCGATCCGTGGGCGAGCAGGGCGAGGCCCATGAGGCAGGCGGCGAGGAGGACGAGCGGCGGCCGGCGGCGCGCGTCGCGCCAGCCGTCCGACAGTACGAGTGCCGCCGCGCCGAGCAGGAAGGCCGCCGCCAGCAGCTTGGGCCAGACGTAGAAGCCGTGGACGATCGCCACGTCGCTGAGCAGCACGGCGACCATCGCGAGGCTCCGCGTCGGCCGGCGCACGCGGGCTGCGCTCAGCACCGCCCAGAGCCCGGGGATCCACAGGAGCTGGAGCGCGACACCGAGCACCTGGTAGTGCAGGCCACTCGTGTCCCATGCGAACGGACGCTGCGCGAGGACGTACGCGGTCTGCAGGGGCGGGCGGTCGGACGCGAGCCAGTCGCCGACGTGGGGCGCGGCGCCGTGGTGGCCGTGGACGTACAGCCAGTCGGCGAACGAGAGCGGCAGGAAGCTGTCGGACGGGAGCTGGTGCGAGAAGCGGACGCTCGCCAGCCGCAGCGGTTCGCCCGTCCCGCCGTGCAGGAAGCCGAAGAACAGCAGGAACAGGACGCCGAGGCCCCACAAGACGAGCGGCGGCAGCAGGTCGCCCAGCTCACGCACCCGGTCGCCAAGGGTCCGGACGGCGGTGACGGCCACGACCGCGGACGCGGCGACGACGGCGTACGCCGCGACCTTGCCGACGGTCGGGTCCGCGTAGAACGCCCAGAGCACCGCCATGGCCGAGAGGCCGCTGGCGGCCAGACCGACGCCCAGCAACGTCGGGGTGTCGCGCCGGCCGAAACGGGCGGTCAGCAGGATCGCCGCCACGCCGGGTGCCGCGGTCAACGCGAGATGCACGAGACCGAGCTGGAGCAGCGTCGAGGCCTGGCTCACGGCTGCCGTCCGCCGTCGATCAGACCGAGGGTGCGGACCACCCGGGCTTCGAGAGGATCATGAGCACCGCCGGGCCGTGCGGGTGGTCGAGCTCCATCTGGCGGAGCTCCTCCTTGTAGCCACATATCGAGAGGACCGTCTCCAGGTCGTCGAGCGACATCCAGTGCGACGTCTCGTTCAGCCCGCCGCAGAACGTCCGGCGCTCGAGATCCTCGGCGTACTGGTGCACGTGCAGGGTGAACGTCCGTCCCTCGAACTCCGTGGTCGTGGTCGTGCGGAAGCGGTCGACGAGGTGGTCACGCGACTCGAACATGCCCTCGTCGTAGAAGTGCGTCCAGAGGAGGAGCCGCGGCGCGACGCGGCTGACGTGGCCCAGCGTCGCGCACGGATCGTGCTGGTGGTAGAGGATCCCGCTCCCGAGGACGAGGTCATAGGTCAGCTCGGTCGACGTGAGGAACTCGTTGAAGTCGCCGAGCTGGAAGTGCGCCTTCCTCAGGTCGAGGACCTCCTTGGTGATCAGGCAACGGAGGTACGCGCGGCCACTGCTCTCGATCGCGGTCACCGACGCTGCACCCATCTGCTCGAGCATGTACGTGTGCATCCCCTCGAGCGGGCCGAGCTCGAGCACGTTCCAGCCGGCGATGCTGCCGAACGCCTCGTCGAGGAGCGGGAGCTTCCAGTCGAAGAAGAGCGGGATGTTGCCGGCCTTGATCCCGGGAATCGGGAACGCCGACACCCACTCACCCCGGAACAGGTCGACGGCGTTCTGCGCGCTCGGCGCGGCGTGCACGTAGCTCGTGAAGGTCGTCCGGTCGGGATCTCGCTCGTCGCGGGCCGCCGCGTCCGATTGTTCCGGGTTGTCACGCAATCCCAGGCGCCGGAGCGCGCCCGACACCTTCCGCCGCGCGGTCGCGACCATCGGGTGGGTGCTCATCGGTGGACTCCTGTGCGCGTGCGGACCCCGTGTCGGTCGGCTCGGATGGCCGGGAGCTTACCGGTGCGCGCATTCGCCGCGGCAGACCGGGCGACCGCGAGTCGTCGGTCCGTGAGCACCAGGCGGTAGCCTGCTCGGGTGACCTCGGCCGTTCCCGGACGCGATCGTGCCTCGTTGCAGATCTCGTTCGCCCGGTATTTGTGTGGCGACGGCGTCGAGTTGGGTCCCGGGCACGCTCCCTTTCCGCTGCCT
>Ga0070741_10010442_pt1 | contig 17522 bp, 19 predicted proteins | sample Coa_R1_4_FD_66440 | JGI IMG/M metagenome (GOLD analysis project Ga0070741, IMG submission 66440) | Surface soil microbial communities from Centralia Pennsylvania, which are recovering from an underground coalmine fire - Coalmine... | ecosystem: Environmental > Terrestrial > Soil > Unclassified ...
TCGTCGTTCAACACCACGATCTGCGTACTCGAGGCCCTTCTCGAACACGAACGGGCGGGCGGGGGCAGCCCGGCGCTGTCCGCGGCCCGTCTCCGCGGACAGGAGTACCTCCTTGAGCGCCACCTCTTCCGCCGACGGTCAACCGGCGAGGTGATCGAGCGAGATCGCAAGAGCGACGCTGTGTGGACGCGTTTCGCCTTCCCGACCTGGTGGCACTATGACGTGCTGCGCGGGCTCGAATACCTGCGCCGCGCCGGCGTTGGGCCCGATGAGCGTGTTGCCGAGGCGATCGACCTGGTCGCCTCGAAGCGCGACGGCGATGGCCGATGGCTACTCGAGACCCAGTATCCCGGCAAGATGCCGGTCGAGACGGACGAGGGCGAAGGCCAGCCGAGCCGGTGGAACACCCTCCGCGCCTTACGAGTGTTGGACTGGTATTCAGCACGAGACTAACGCAGATGCTGCGGCCTCGCAGTTCACTACAACTTCTAGTCACCAGACTCGTATCCCTTGTTAAGGAGCCTCAAGCTCTTCTTAACAAGGGATTGGACCACCAACTTCCACCCCTGACAGCACACTCAATCACCCTATGAAAACGAGGTAGTATATATGACACAAACAGGAAACCCTGTTTCAGGACGAAGCAGCAACTTTGGTAACCGAGCAGAAAGCCTCTTTACGAACCTCCAGGTCTCCCTCTATCGCCTGAGCGGAGGAAGCATCGGCGGAACATTTCGAGGAGCTCCTGTTCTCCTCCTCACGACAACGGGACGCAAGACGGGCAAAAAACGCACAAAACCTCTGCTCTACCTGATGGACAATGACCAGATTGCGCTGGTTGCCTCACATGCTGGCGCTCCAACGCACCCGATCTGGTGGCGCAACTTACAGAAAAATCCTGATGCCGAGGTCCAGATCAAGCGCACGCACCTGCAAGTCAAAGCCAGGGAGGCAACGCCCGAAGAACGTGAGCGTCTTTGGCCAAAGCTGGTTGCTCTCTACCCAGACTACGAGAACTATCAGAAGCGTACGACGCGCACTATCCCCGTTGTTCTCTTACAAAAAACAAACTAAAGGCGCTCACCAGCTTCCCAGCGCATTGACCGTTGGCGTTGTCCAATTTTCTGGATAAATAACATAGGTAATGCCATTAGATCCGTTCTGCCAGAGCGACTCAAAAGTAGAGCGTGGATAAATTATCTGTACCGCCGCATTGGTGGCAGCAGCCGGGTCATTGGTGATCACATCGCCATTGCCAGCAAAGCCGCGTATCACCAGCAAATGCCCATCAGTGCCAGCAGAAATGGGCGAGCCAGGCAATTGTCCCTTCTGATAGGCAATACCGATGACGATGGGAACGCCAACCTTAATCCATTGCTCTATCTGGCTGAGCGAGTACATACGTGTGACAAAGGCATGCAGGCCAAAGCTGCCAGCGTATGCTGTATTGAAAGGCCAGTTCCCAGTGCCGCCATAGGTGAAATCGTAGGTCCCTATGGCGGCATTGGGCACGGTCTGGTTCAATGCTGTCTGCTTGAGTACATTACTCCAATACTCCATCACCATACTTGTCGAGGTTGGACTGCACCAGACTTCTCCTCCCCCTCCATAAGTCTGACCTTGATATGCTGACAGCATCTGTGAACGTTGCGGTACCGCAAGATTCTTTCCCCACACTGACCGATCCATCGGGACAACCTGCACATTTTTCGCATTGTTATACGACGCAATAGCCGTAATCCGCCATACCAGCGGACTGACCGGAGGCGAGTTGCTGAAGAGGGTGAGACCGATCTGGTAGGCTGTGGCATTCTGTGCACCTGTATTGTACGTATCTGTGCTAATGCTCCCACCTGCATCCGATTGCCCATCGACGCTATGACGGTGGATAGCATCGAAGGAGCTAGCCCAGATCGGCAACTGATACCAGTGCGTCCACTGCCCGCCCTGTTGTGCGCGAACGTGTACTTCCAGCCAGGTTCCGACTGGTGTGACGGCGTTCCATGAGACCACAACCGCGTTAATCGGGTGGGCTGGCGTAATCATCGGCGAGACAGCCGTCCCAAAGTAGAAGTTCCCGCCGTTATAATAATTCAAACCATTATTATAGCTTCCAGCAGTTACAGGATCATGACCCGAGCAAAGACCCATGCTCGCATTATAACTGGCTTTCCCCCCATCAATATCGCTTGCAGAGCAGGTCTGTCTCATTTTGCTAGGTGTCAGTTGTAAAGCCGGAGAAGCCGGGGAAGATGGAGAAGTTGATGAAGTTAAAACTTTCGAGTTCGAGTTCAGCGTAACGCCGCTCAACGTCCACTGCGAGAAAGCAGCAGCACTACCCTGTTGCCAGAACGCATTAAACTGAGCTGGCGTCGTAGAGGTTGTGGTAGCATATCCCAAAGAAGAACACCCTCCAGGAAACAAGGAAAACAGCGCAATGAGAAAAACCCCCACAATCCACAACTGCACACGAGATCCTGACCGAGCTACAGCTGAAAACATATAATCTCGCATCAACAAGCTACCTCCTCAACTTTGCCAACCACTTTAATTTGTCACTTCATTTATAACATAAATATCTTCCTCTGTAAATCCAATACACAATATATTTCTAAATCTATATTTTTAAATACACCGATCTACATTCCAGCACCCAAAACAGGTATTTCTCCGCCTCCAACACCTGTCTCTACAGATTTTCCAAATATACATTTTTGGGCCTGATAACTCGTATATCAGGCCCGCGTATTGCTAGATGTTCTCTCCTACTTTCACAAAACTCAAAATCGTAAAGTAAGGAAAATCATGTCCTTCTGGCAGCAGCGAATCCTTCCTTCGCTTGAAACTGCCCTCCGGTGTGCGAACATCCACCAGTCGTTGCAATCGAAATCCCGCTGCAAAACAGGCATCCAGATATTCCTCCAGGGTCCGTTGATAAAAGTGCACCTTCACTCCTAAGTCGGCCATACCCAGATAAGGGAAAGCCTGGTCAGAGGCAAAGTAATCAGAGACAAAGTTGCGCATGACAAAAGAATACGGACTGTTCATAAAAAGAACCAGGCGACCCCCATACTTGAGCGCCGCCCCCAGAGTCCTGAGAAAACCCCGGTAATCATAGACATCATTCAGCACAAAAAAGCTGGCTACCAGGTCAAAATAGCCCTGGTAGGCTGCGAGTGGCTGGCTGAGATCAGCCACCTGATAGCTAATACGATCTGCAAACGCTTTTGTGCGAGCGATCTCGACCAGCGGGGCTGAAACGTCTATTCCAGTAACATTAGCTCCACGCTGGGCCAGGATACGCGAGAGATATCCTTCGCCACATCCCGCATCTAACACCGTCAGCCCAGAAACATCCCCAACAACCTGCAAGAAAGAGGACATCATTGGGTTAGCCTCTACTCCAGCCTTCTCCTGCTTCTCCATCATAGCCTCATATTCAGAGGCAAACTCATCATATCTATTCCTGGTTGGCTGCATTGTTTGTCCTTTCACGAATAAGCTCACCCTTCACCCTCCCACATACGTAAACTACCATGTCTATCTTTGTATACGAAACTTTTTCGCAAAGGGGACAGCAACGTACAGGAAATCTCCACCACATCTCGCAGATCAAGCCGTTTGAGACCTCATTTGCCAGAAGAAGCCAATAGCAAATGTGCTATTATCTGAGCAATTTGCTCAATTGGAAAGCCCAATACCCAGGCAGGATTGGAGTTGATTCTTGTCAGAGTGAAACAAAAGATTCAGTTGCCTTCACTATGAGCCTGTTCGTTTGATAGCACCAGGTTCGCTGGCCATGAAGAGGGAAACGGACGTGGTGAACCAAAGAAGCCCGTAATGCGGATCAAGCGGCCATCAGAGCCCACTTCGCCAAAATCTATCCCCTCGGAAATACGCCGCCCTTCAGGGCTCACCATCGCCCAGGTAAACCGAAGCCGATCATGATGGTCATCAATGCCACTCGTACAAAGGATACGATTTCCACCGAATCGCTGATGGAAGCCCGCAATGTGGCGAACCAGCGCCTCTCGCCCCGCAGCTTCACCACTGGGGTCGCTGTAGATGCCATTGTCCGCCCAACTTTTTTCTAACAATGCCCGCCTCTCCCCCTCATCTGTCTCATTCCAGGCAGCGACGTAAGTAAGCACAATCTCTTCAACTGTAGCCATAGCATGTCTCCTTTCTTCTGCTCTTGCCTCACCAGGCTAATCTATCTCACTTCATCATTCTATCATCCTAAGGCGGCAAGGAGAGCCATCATCTGAACATGTTCCCGCCATCCCGAAGACCCCGTCAGAAATGGAGAGCGCTAAAAAAAAGGATCAGTTCTGTCCTCTTTGGGTGATATACTCCCAGAAACAGGCGAGCAAAACGTTACAACCATCCAATCTACTCATGTGAAAGGGAAAAAGAGATGACTGACCATGCAGAATCAACTTCAGCACATGCACGCATAGTGCATCTTAATCCCGAACCATTGCCTAACAATCCAGCGTTTACGCAAGTGATCAGCGTCAGTGGGCCAGTGAAAACTATCTATGTTGGTGGCCAGAATGCCATCGATGCACGAGGAGGCGTTGTTGGCAAAGGGGATATCAAGGCTCAGACTCAACAGGTTCTGGCTAATCTGCGCGAGGCACTCGCTGCTGCCGGAGCTGGGCCAGAGCATATCATTAAATGGAATATGTACCTGCTTCAGGGACAATCGCTGCAGGAAGGATTTGAAGCGTTTCAGCAATTCTGGGGTCTTCGTCCCAACCCGCCTATCATTACTATGGCATATGTCTCCGGGCTGGCAAACCCGGACTATCTCCTTGAAATAGATGCGGTCGCGGTCGTTCCATTGGCCTGAAGACGTGCGAGTGCCTTGCGCAGGGCTTTGAAGTGGGCAGACAAAAGAAACACCCATGAATCCGAAAAGACTTGGTAGGCACTTTTGACCAACAGGCTCCTCCGAGCCGCTCGCGCCCTGGAGAAGCCTGTTTATCATGCCACCTCCTATTATCGGCCCTCCATAGCCTCAAAGAGGGACATTAAGAGAAAACCATTACTTTCCACAACCAGATTCCTACTGAATCTGGTAAGCGTTCATATTCTTGAGCAAGAGGTACGTATTCATCAGGTCAGCCGTATCATTGACCGAGCGATAGATGCCCCACTTGGGTCGCAGCCGGTCGCCCAGCCACATATCAACCCCATCGCGCTCAGCATCAACTATCGTCTTGCCGCCATCCACCAGCTTCCAATGTAGCTTTCCAGCCGGCGCTGCACCAGCTGTAACCGTAACCTCAGTATAGATCCAGTGGTTTCTCAGAGGAACAAGATTTGTAGTTGCCACATCAACTCCTGATACCCAGGCTTTCAAAGCGATCAGCTCAGAATTGCCATTGCGCCGCAAATCCATCGTCATCAGCGGAGCCGATCCCTGGCCTGGTCGCTTCATCTGCATGATATGTGTAAAGCTCGTCGTCCCCTTGAGGGTCGAGGGAATATACATCCAATAGGTAAAGCGCCAGGTCTCGCCCAGTCCAATCGTCAGGATCTGTCCATTCTGCCGCATACCTTTAACCTCATTACGCTGTCGATCTCCTGGAGCTTCGCGCTGCTTTGTATCCATATTGAAGCGGTAATGATCGCCTTCGGCGAAAATATGCTTAACCCCCGGCTCAGACTGGCTCGGATCGTCCTCGACACCTTCAAACGAATTCAGCCCCAGCTTCACCGGATCGGCGGTCCAGCGCAGCACCGCATTTGCCTTCGGTGCCGCCAGCGCCCCCGTGCGCGCAAACACCGCAAAGCCACCAAACAGCAAAAGCGACATCATGACCAGGAAAGTAAGGCTAAACGCGAGTTTCTTCATAATAAGCTTCCTTGCCTTTCTATTCAGTACAATCTCTCATCAATGGGCAGAAAAGTGAGGAAAGTATGCATCCCTTCATAATAAGCTTCCTTGCTTTTCTACTCCCTACGACCTCTCATAGAATGGATTTGAGAATATCGTCTGCTCGCCTGCACCTCCTTCCTCGAAAGGAACCAATACGACGATACATACTCTGGCTGTGTTGTCTGTATGACTGGATGAACAAGAGCTAGATACAGATCAGCCATCAGAAACAATCATAGAATATAAAACGTTTTCTGTCAAGATTACAAGACATCTCGCCTGGTGCTATAGCCTTGAAATCTGGCTTTTCTTGCAACGCAACCGCAATAAAAAGCCCTTTCACCTTCTAGAAATGTCGGGTGAGAGGGCTTTTCTATTCTCTTCCTTTTTCTTTGCTACGACTTGCGTGTCAGCACGATTACCGGGATTTTGCGTGTGGTTTTCTCCTGATACTCGGCAAAATTGGGCATAATCGCTGCCTGTTTGGCGTACAGCTTATCGCGTTCTGCGCCTTCTACGACAGTGGCTCTGGCCTCAAAGGTTTCGCCTCCAACCTCCACGGTCACATCCGGATGGGCCACGACATTGTAATACCAATCAGGATTGCTTGGCGCGCCGCCTTTGGATGCGATGATGACCAGGCGCTCACCATCAGTCGTGTATGCCAGCGGGTTAACCCGCTGCTTGCCACTTTTGGCCCCTGTAGTTGTCAGCAAGAGCAAGGAATTGCCTCCGTTTACTTTGCCTTTGTTCGCGCGAAATTCCTCGATCACCTGGCGATTCCAGGCCTCAAAATCGTTCATTATTCCTCCTAATGTTAATGCCAATCGCATCAACAAAAATAGTTCAGACGATGCTCAACTATCCCCTATCATTGCCTGTCTAGTTGGTGACGATAGGATAATCCTTTACGATAGATTAGCATCTTACTAAATATAAGCCAGGAGGATAAGGAGAATATTCCCAAACACCGACCAATATCTTCTGGAGAAGAAACTCGCGCTGTTCATAAAGATTGAGCCATTTCTGTTGAGCGAGAAGATGGGTAGCCACAATGAGAAAACCAACCGAGAGCATCAGTTGCCGTAATGAGATCCAAGGCGGTCGCAATGGCCTCTTGGAGATTTTCCCGGGTGCGAGCACCTACCCTCCGCAACAAAGTTTTCAGTTTCGAGAAAGCCTCTTCAATCGGCGAGAAATCGGGCGAATACACTAACCTCTGGCAGCACGGAGGGGACGGAAAAACGCTCGTATATCCTCGGCCAGCAGTTCGGGTTCCTCTAGCGCAGCAAAATGTCCGCCACGCGGCATATGGGTCCAGCGCTGGATGCGTAAACTGCGTTCCGCCCACTCCCGTGGCGGAAGCAAGATATCTTTCGGGAAGAGAGCAACTCCTACCGGAACTTCAATGCGCTGCCCAGCTTTCAGTGGTGGCGACACACGCACATTCTCATAATACATGCGTATGGACGAATTGATGGTTTCAGTTACCCAGTAGATCGTGATGTTGGTAAGCAACTCATCCTTACTGAAACGTCGTTCCACGTCGCCATCACAATCGCTCCACACACGGAACTTCTCTACGATCCAGGCAGCCAGGCCAACCGGAGAGTCATTCAAACCATAAGCGAGTGTTTGTGGTCTGGTTGAGTGCATCATCATATAAGCGCCTTCTTGGGCGCGCCATTGCTGGACAGCACTGAGATACTGCTTCTCAGCCTCCGAGAGGTCAGGCGTTTGAGCACTCAATGGAGAGTGCATGTCAGTAAGGTGAATACCGACGAGCAAATCAGGGTGCGTTAAGGCCAGGAAGCGTGTGACTCCGCTGCCAACGTCTCCACCCACAGCAGCAAAACGCTGGTAGCCAAGTACCTCTGTCATTAATCGCGCCCACAGTTCGGCGGTGCGAAGCGTGTTCATACCACGCTCACGAGGACGATCTGAGAAACCATATCCCGGCATAGATGGCACGATGACATCGAACGCATCGCCAGGATCGCCACCATAGCTGGCCGGGTCGGTCAGCATGGGGATGATCTTGTACATGCGAAAGAACGAATCAGGCCAGCCGTGCGTTAAGATCAGCGGCAGTGGATGAGGCCCTTTGCCACGCTCATGAATAAAGTGGATGCCAAGGCCATCGATTTCGGCACGAAACTGGGTAAATTGGTTGAGACGTGCCTCCTGCGCTCGCCAATCGAATTGGTTTTGCCAGTAGCTCACCAGAGATTTCAGGTAATCCAGGTTTGTGCCATAGGCCCATTCTGCTCCCTCTATCTCATCTGGCCAACGCGTATGAGCCAGGCGATTGTGCAAGTCATCAAGAGTCGCTTGTGGGATGTTAATGGTGAATGCTTCTACAGCCATACAGAGTTCCTTTCTTCTTCCCTTGACAAAATACTGTAACATCTTATAATATTCTTTACCTGTTACAGTATAAACGTGTTGATGTAACAAGTCAATACCTATTTAGAGTGTTACAAAAAGAGAATGAAGATGGGTCCATTTAGTTCAACAGCTCAGGCCGAAACCCGCTATCCCTTCATTAGCGGAGAGGTGTGCCTTGATTTTGCAAATACCGTTGGTGGCATCCGTGGTGGGCGAACCTATGAAGGTTTGACAAGCTATGTTGATCTGGTCCGCTGGAGTCAACAGGCGAATCTGGTGACTGAGAGCGAGGCAGAAATGCTAGTGCGAAAAGCCGAACACGACGGGGAAGCGGTTGCCGCCGTGCTGCGTCGTGCTTGTGTGCTCCGAGAAGCCATCTATTCCATTTTTATAGCTCTCATCGCAGATACCCAACCGGCCTCCTCTGATCTGGAGACGCTCAACAAAGAGTTGAGGAAAGGGACAACTGGGGCCAGCCTCATTCTTACACCGGATGGCTTTGAATGGGAATGGGGGAAAAAGCAAGATGCTCTCGATCAAATGCTCGCTCCTCTTGCTCGCTCAGCCGCAACATTGCTGATATCGGCACAACGGCGACTGGTGCGCCAATGTGCTAATGAGAGATGCGGATGGCTGTTTGTGGATACGACGAAAAATCATCGTCGCCAATGGTGTACAACAGAGGTCTGTGGGAGCAATGTACGAGTCAGGAGATATCGCGAAAGGCTGCGTGAGGAAAGAGCATCTGGCAAGGATGAATAAAGTCCCACTGTTTTCTCAAAGCCGAGATCATGACGTATAGTCTTAAAGCAATATGCGCTCACGATTGGTGAACGCATTCGTTTTGGTTCTGATGGCACTCCTGAGGATAAGACAATTCTGGTGCTCTATGCTGATAGCAATCATAACACCTATATTTCTGCGGTTTATGGCACATATCAAGCAAGTACTACTTGGCTTTTCCCTCCATGCATGAGAAGGACATTGACAGCTATTTCGAGGCAGCGCTACGCGGTTCGCGCTGCCCCTTGTGGGCGATCAAGCCTGAGCAATTACCCCTTATTTCAACCGTTATTTCCTTCCCTGACGCTCGTACAGTTCGATCAGCTCCTGGACTGTCGTTGCATCCTCTGGCCTCTTATCTCCCTCTCGGAAGGAGACGAGCCGAGGAAAGCGCAGCGCGTAGCCCGGCTCTGTCCCGACTTTCCCGGCGGTATGGATCGGCGAGCGCGTAATCTCGTCAGCCAGTACCTCGATGACGAGCTGCGGCTCAACCCAGACGCTCGGCTCGATGAGCGAGGAGACGCGGGCAGGCCGGTGATCGACCTCCAGCCCCTTGGTGCGCTCGCGAATACTGCCCCATTGCTCATCGCTAAGTCCTGTGCCAATCTTGGTCACTGTAACAAATTGGTCCTGTTCTGAATCATACAGCCCTACCAGCAGAGAACCTGCTCCCAGCGCGGCACGCTTGCCACGACCATAGAGGTAGCCCAGCAGGACACAGTCAATCGTGTCGCCCAGGGCTCCAGCTGAGTGTCGCTTGAGCTTGACCCAATTGAAATTGCGCGCCCCTGCCTCGTAGCGGCTCTCTTGCTTTTTCATCACCAGGCCCTCCAAACCCTTGCTGATCGCTTCATCAAAGAGGAGTGTGAGGGCATGTGCATCACTGACGGTGTGGCTTGTTGTGAGTATGAGAGTATCATCAGCCGGGTGCAGTGTCTCTTGCAGGATCTTGAGTCGCTCGGCAAGCGGGGTATCCAGCAGCGAGACTCCGTCTTTATACAGGATGTCAAAGACGAAGGCTTTCAGTGGCAGTTGCTCGGCCAGGGCCTCAATCCCATGCTTACGTCGCCTGCGCGTCGTTTCCTGAAACGGGAAGAATTCTTCCGAGGCCGCATTATATGCCAGGGCTTCCGCGTCCAGAATAGCTGTCTCGGCTCGGACCTGCTTGCGGGTCCCCTCGATTAATTCAGGAAACATGTGAGACATATCTTCCAGGCTCCGTGAGAAAATGGTGACATGCTCCCCATCTTTGTGTATCTGGGCGCGCATGCCATCATACTTATATTGCACTTCCACCACTCCCATCTTGGCGATGATGGCTTCCGGGTCTGGCAGCCGTTCAGCCAGCTGTGAGCGGATCGGCTTGCTCACCTGCACCGAGAGGGTCGCCACCGCCTGCTCAGCTGCCTCTGCATCAGAATGCTCCAGGATCGTCCTTGCAATCAGCCCCAGATCCGAGGTCCGATTGTAGGCTCCCTCTAACAATTTGCGCTTCTTGCCATCATTCCACTTTGCTCTTGCTAAAGCATCGAGCACCGTCGCATCCCCGATCCCTAGCCGCAGGTTCCCCAGCACAATGCGTACCACATATTTGGCGGAGAGCCCATCAACACGGGCGAGCAAGTCGGCAAGGCTCTCCATACGCTTTTCGATGGAACCTTTGCCTGCCGTCTGCGTGAGCGTTCGCAGCCCTGCAAACACCTCTTCGACACTGGGTGGTGCTGAGGCCATCTTCGCTTCGTCATGCACCTGCTCTGCAACCAGCCCCAGATCCCCAAGGTTCGCATACAGCGCTACAATATGCTCTGCTGTACTATGATAAGCAGCAGCAATGGACCTGGTGACGCTCTTCTCAGCCATCCCCATCTCGACGGCCTCATAGAAGGGTGCGACTCTCCCCTGGATCAGGTAACAGATCTGCTGGATCTCTTCCGGGCGCTCAATCGAGCGAAACAGGTTAGTCAACAACTCGACCAGCTTCAGACGAGAACTCGTCTGCTCCAACTGCTCAAAAGTCCGTGCAAGCGTGGCAAATTCCATACAAGATCCCTCTTTCTTCCCATTTCAGACGCAGAGTGTGTGCAAGTCAGCAATACTTCGCTTCCAGCCACTACTGCTATCCCAACAATGAGCATACCGACTCACCTCCACTGTGATAATATTATCACCCGCAATAGGCCAACCGCACCTCACCACACGTAACTCTTGAGGTCCGATCGCCCCAAAACGCACCATCCCATCTCATATCTTTGATTGCAAATTGTACAAATTCGCATAAACACCATTCAACACGAGTAATTCCTCATGCGTTCCCTGTTCAGCAATCCCGGCATCAGATAATACCACAATTCTCTTAGCCTTGCGGATGGTTGACAAACGATGGGCAATGACAAGCGTTGTGCGGCTGGCTGCTAACATTTCCAATGAAGCCTGCACTGCCTTTTCGCTTTCGTTATCCAGCGCGCTCGTCGCCTCATCAAAAATGATCACGGGAGGATTTTTGAGGAAGACGCGTGCGATACTCAATCGCTGCTTTTGCCCCCCTGAGAGCTTAACGCCGCGTTGACCGATATCAGTGTCATAGCCATCTGGTAACGCCATAATAAACTCATGCGCATGCGCATGTTTGGCCGCCTCGACGATTTCCTGCTGACTTGCGCCAGGTCTCCCGTAGCGAATATTCTCTGCGATGGTCCCGGCAAACAAAAAGACATCTTGCTGGACAATACCGATATTCCTTCGTAATGAGTGCAAGGTGACATCTCGTATATCCTGCCCATCCAGCAAGATTTTGCCCGCACTGACTTCATAGAAACGCGGAATTAACGAGCAAAGCGTTGTTTTGCCAACTCCAGAAGATCCCACGAGGGCAACATATTCGCCTGCTTGTACCTCCAGCGAGAGGTTCTTCAGGACGTGATGATGATCGTCTTTATACTTGAAGCTGACATCTTGAAACTCCACATGCCCCCGAACCTGTGCCAGATCAATTGCATCTGCTGCGTCTTGCAGATCGGGCTCCACCTCCAGCATGTCCATAACCCGGTGAAATCCGGTAATCCCTTCCTGGTAGAGCTTGTTAAAATTGATTAATTTCTGAATGGGATCAGTGAGGATACTGACACAGAGTAGATAGGTCAGCAAATCAGCTAAATCCAGGGAAGCGTGCACAATCGCTACGCCGCCACAGACAACGACAGTGGTGGTAATCAATTGGGTGAACGAGCTCAAGCCACTATAAAAGTGCGCCTCACTTTTATAGCCATCTCTGCGGCTGGCGAGAAAACGCTTGTTCGCGTAGGCAAACTTTCGTCTTTCAATGTCTTCGTTGGCAAACGACTTCACCACTCTTATGCCTGCCAGCGTATCCTCGACCTGTGCATTAATATCGCCGATGCGATCTTTGCTGCTACGCAATGCACGGTTCACCTTTTTGCTGAAGTACATCGCATAAACGGACATGATCGGCAAAAAGAGAAAAACGATCAAGGTAAGCGCAACATTGACCCTCAGCAGGATAATAAAGGCACCGACGACCGTCAAACAACTAATGACGATATCCTCAGGTCCATGATGATATAACTCACCCAGCCAGAATGTATCATTAGTAATCCGGGTCATTAATTGACCTGTTGTTTGCTCGTCATAAAAGCGAAACGCGAGCTTCTGGTAATGCTCGAATAACTCACTGCGTATATCGCTTTCCATCCTTGCGCCCATCATATGACCTTGAAAGTCAATGAACATAATACACAGAGCCTGGACGCCAACCAGCGCCAGCATAAGCGCCCCCACCAGATAGATCTGATTGAGCGCATCAGGCATATTGCCGTCCAGGATATTCTTAGTAATGTACCGCGCACATAACGGAAGCAGCAGCGTAATCGCTGAGACAAGCAGCGCGCAGGCCATATCTGCAAAAAACAGGCCGAGGTACGGTTTGTAGTACGATAAGAACTTCTTGCCGCGTGAACGCCCCGCCGCACCGGATGCAAAACCAGCTCTTGCCCTGAAAACATCATTCGTTCCTGGCTTCCGTTCTTTTATAGTCGACTCCGTTGAATACAAAGAGATGCTCCTTATAAGAGTATAATATTTCCTTGCATTCACATGAGCGCGAAGCGCGCACTCCTCTGCGCCAGATGAGCCGAAGGCTAGCTGCGAGAGCAGCGTTTCTGGCGGGCTTTCAAGAGGCTGAGAGAGCAGCGTTTGTGAATGCTTATGGGTATTAAGCAATCGTAGATCGCAAAATGACACAAATCTCACGCCGCATCAAAAACAAACCAGCGTGTGGGTGAGAATGCGCGCGACAAGGAGCACCAGCATAAGAGGGAATAAAGGGGATGCCAGATCATTCTGGCAGAAATGGAACTTCTAGCAGTCAGTAAAGGAGGATGCGTTTTCTCATGATCGAGACAACAAAGCGCGAAACGACCTCTCAGAGTCTACGTTCCCTGAGCATCCTCAATGCAGCTCCATCCCTTCATGCCGGATATCGATGTTGCGCAACATGTGCATTTGCTCATCTCATCACCTCCTTTCTAAACTGGCGGCGCAGAAAATCTGTTCTAAAGATAATGAAAAAGGTATCAGGGGTATGATATCATATGAAAAATACCTGGTCAACGAGGAAGCAAAGCCTCGCAAGATTTTGCCTGAAGGAGTGTGGATGGAATGAGAATCATCACCTATAACATCTCTTATGGAGGGCAGGAAAGGATGCCATTGATTGCGCAGATCCTGCGTGACCAGAATCCTGATCTGGTAGCCCTTCAAGAAGCCAATGACCGCAGCAATGCCGAGCAATTAGCCACCGCGCTGAATATGCAACTGATTTATGGGGAGTCCGACAATAGCTTCCGTGTGGCCTGGCTCTCTCGCTTGCCCATCTCGCGGTTTCGCAATTATCAGCTTCCTTTCCTTTTGCAAGGCCCACGCACCGAATTTACGATGGAGAAAACCTTGCTGAGTCTGCAAGTGCAATGGAATGGCTCACCCCTCCATGTTTACACAACGCATCTGCAATCGCGCTATCCTGATGAATATGAAGAGTGTCGCCTGCGCGAAGTTGAGGCGATTCTGGGGGAGATGCAGGGAGACCTCTTCCTGCTGGTAGGCGACCTGAACGCCTTTGCTCCTGATGATCCGGTCGATTTCTTGCCTATCGGCGAGGCAGATTTCGCTGATTCGCGTCTCATAAAGCAGGGAAAGCGTCTAGCAATTGCGCGACTCCAGGAGGCCGGACTGGTGGACTGCTACCGTGTGCTGCATCCCACGCAAGCGGGCTACACGGGTAATGCCAGGAGGGGACCCTCTATGCGGATCGATTATTGTTTTGCCTCGCCTCAACTCGCTCAATCCTTACACTCCTGCGAAGTCATCAGCAACGAACTGACGCCAAAAGCAAGCGATCACCTACCCGTACAGGTCGAGTTCGTTAGCAAATAAACCAGGGGGATTCGATCCCCCCTGCAAAACGCTTAACCAGGACCCCATCTGGCCAGCAGACGATCAATAGTATTCAATCGGCATAGGTGCAAGCCCATACCTGTTGGCTCAACCTTCCCAAACATCAGCGCTGTGCATCGCATCATTATACCCCCACCCCGAGAGGTCAGGTAGCTCAACCCCCTGTAAGCTCAGCACAGTCGCAATCTGCGAACGATGATCAACCCCATGATTGATAGCCTGGATCAACACAATCATCACCGAAGCCTCATAAGTCCCCTCATCAAGATAGAGGACTCGATCCAACTCCCCCTGCTCCGCGAACGTGATCAACTTTTCTCCCGCCATCTTCGCGCGCCGCCGCAACTCATCAAACCCTGGAAAAGCCGTCAAATCCTTCAATCGAGGAGTAATGTATGCTCCCGTCACATGCCCCGCATAGCCCTCTTCCGAAGCCAACATATGCACAAGCGTCTCCCGCACACTCCCAAACGTCCCCTCCATCGTAGCATCCAGCTGTTCATCAGACAATTGCGCACACACATCAAGCAAACTCAAATTTGCCCACAAGTTATACCTATAAAAATCAGCCAGTCCCGTAGTCATAGCCATGATCTCCTTCCAAAATCTAACTTCTAACAAAGCTTCGCAGAAACAATGGTGTGAAGAGGATAGAGAGAGATCAAGTCATCGCCTGCACGACCAGATCAACCTGCATAGGGCGACAGAACAAAAACAGGTTGGAGGTGTAATAGAGAGGAAAATCAGCGCTCCCGCTGGAGATCCATACCTGACACCCATTTGCCGTCTGCTTCTCCATACCAGTTTCCCACCATCTTGCAGCATACCTTCCCACTCGCATCTCTCCCTGGCGCAACAACCACGCCTCGACCAAATCAGGCAAAAATCAGCTAGACGCTCATCCCGCAACAAGAGACACGCAAGCGCAGCATGCAAAAATGGTGATCCTCATTTCCTGCTTCAACAGGAAACAATATGGAGTTAGCAGCAAACCGGCATAGATATCATTAGAACCTCCAAAAAACGCATCAATACTTTCTTTTTTGCACCTCTATTATATCAGATGACCCGGTCTGATACATCGTCCAAAGGACCGATGTATTGTTGTATCACTTCAAGTATGCTCTCTTTTATGTTGCCATGTCTGCAGACATGTCTTTCTGAAAACCGCGTTAGATCATACAAAACATGGATGTAAGGAGATACAAAGATGATCACGCAACAAAACACGAAGGATGGTGCGGAACTGGTCTGGGTTCCCGGAGGTACATTCAAGATGGGAAGTGATCATGGCCTCCGACCAGTTCTGAGCTAAGATGTCTGTAACTGCTCAGAAATAAACCATAAAAGTGAACTATTCCACATTTCCACTGTGCTGTAGAGCATAGTACGCTCTTAAAAAGAGGTATATCATCGTCTACGAAACAAAATCAACATTCGCACATTTCTATACAACGGCATTTGTTGTTAATAGCGCCCCTCAAACATATACAATTCGTATGCTATCAATCGTATGCTGCCCCGTGATATAAACCTGAGCCAGGAATAACATAGAAAATGCAAGGAGACAACGACAACCATGCAAAAAATTCCGCTACGCCATTTTCAGCGTGTGCTCGCGTGTACCGCCACCCTTGCTATGATGATTTTGATCACAGCATGTTCAGGTGCTGCCAGTACTTCTACTACCAGCACGAGCAATAATACCGCACAGCCTACAACAGGAGCCGCCACCACGACGCCAGCCGCCACACAGGCACTATCCACCCCCACACCAGCGGCAACTCCCGCCGCTGCACCTGTAGCCTTTAAACCTGGCGGCATCTCATTCATCGGTCTCGTCAAGACCATCAACGGCACCAGCCTTTCCATGAGCGCCCCAGACGGTCAGACATACACGCTAGCAATCACCGCGCAAACCGATCGCTCAGCCTACGGCGGCAACCTGCCAACCACTGGCAGTTCAGTTGATATGGACTCTGCCATCAATCCTGACGGCAGCCTATCCGCCACAATCCTGAAACCCGCAAAAGTGGGAGACCCAGACCAGAACGTTATCGCCTACACAGGCATCACATCAAGCGCCGTTGGTGCAGATCGCGTGCTACACTTTACCGCTGGCACCAAAAGCTATACCTTCACCATCCCTTCGACCGCCGACCTGAGCGAGTTCGGAGGAAACGCCCAGGCCATCGGCAATAATGCAACGGTCAAAGTCAAAATACAATATCCCGCGAACACCGTCGTCAGTGTCGGCAACCCCAACGGAAGCTAGGATACACCCATTTTTCGTACATAACCATCAAATAACAACAAAGGCGAGGGTTTGTCGCCCACCCCTCGCTTTTGTTGTCCCCCAGATACCACCATAACCTGACGATCACTTATAAATAGAAACGTCCCCCCATCCACAGGCAACGCTGCCCTCACTTTACTACTCCTTTAAGAAACGCTACGGCAACGCTCCATATCTTACACTCTTCTCAAGATAAACAACAACATACCATCTTTACAACAAAACTATAAAAAGGAGTAAATAATCATGAAAACATCTTTCTCTAACGTTATCGCGCTTTGGGTGCTGCCCGGTCTGATCGCCGGTATTCTATTCCTGGTTATCGCATTAATATCCGGCGCTCTCGCCACAACCGTCTGGGCCATGCCCGAAGGCATCGCTCACGTAACAGGCATTGCCGCGCCCGCAAACTACAGCTTCGCGCTCGTGCCCGTACTGGTCGGCATAACCATCCATCTCGCGCTTTCAATCGTGCTTGGTATCATCTTCACGGCGTTTGTACAATGGCGGCATCTCCACGGCTGGCTCCTGATACTTGCAGCGGCCATCTTCGTCAGCATCGAGACCCCCATTGCCCTCTGGGTAGTCATGCACCCTCTGCTGCCAGCCAGCACATTCAGTTTCTTCTTATCCGCCATCCCCTGGTGGGGCTCTGTCCTCGGTCACTACGTCTACGCTCTGACCCTGGGCCTGCTCCTC
>Ga0070741_10010443_pt1 | contig 17522 bp, 16 predicted proteins | sample Coa_R1_4_FD_66440 | JGI IMG/M metagenome (GOLD analysis project Ga0070741, IMG submission 66440) | Surface soil microbial communities from Centralia Pennsylvania, which are recovering from an underground coalmine fire - Coalmine... | ecosystem: Environmental > Terrestrial > Soil > Unclassified ...
GAACGGGGCCGACACATTCACGTACGACACCACGCCGACGGTCGCGTCGGTCTCGCCGGCGATCGGCAGCGCAGCCGGAGGCACGACCGTCACGATCACCGGCACCGGCTTCCTGACCGCAACCGGCGTGAAGTTCGGCGCCGCCAGCGCGACGGGCGTCAACGTCGTGTCCGATACGCAGCTGACCGCGACCGCTCCGGCGCATGCCGCCGGCCAGGTCGACGTGACCGTGACGAACTCGACAGGCACTTCCACGACGAGCGCCTCTGACCAGTTCACGTACGAGAGCGCAGCGACGGTGAGCGGCGTCTCGCCGCAGAGCGGCGCGACGAGCGGCGGCACGTCGGTCACGATCACCGGCACCGGCTTCCTCGACGTGAGCGGCGCGGCCGGAGTGACCTTCGGCGGGGTCGCGGCGACGGGCTACACGGTCGATTCGGCGACCCAGATCACCGCCACCGCGCCGGCTCATGCCGCGGGCAACGTCGACGTCGTCGTCACGAACAGCGTCGGCAGCTCGACAACCTCGTCTACCGACACGTTCACCTACGGCGCGCCGTCGGTCACGACGATCTCGGCGCGGTCGGGCGGGGCTGCCGGCGGCGGCAGCGTCACGATCACCGGGACGCGCTTCCTGCACGCAACCGACGTTCGCTTCGGCTCGACCAGCGCGCCGTTCTCCGTCGTGTCCGACACGCAGATCACCGCGACCGTCCCGGCCGGGTCGACCGGCGTCGTCGACGTCACGGTCGTGAACAGCGCCGGCACGTCCGCTGCGAGCTCGGCCGACACCTACACCTACGACGTTCCGACGGTCTCGTCTCTTTCGCCGAGCGACGACGTCTCCGCCGGCGGCACGACCGTCACCATCACCGGAACGAACTTCACCAACGCGACGGGAGTCGACTTCGGCGCGACGGCGGCGGCCGGCTTCACGGTCGACTCCGACACGCAGATCACGACGACGACACCTCCGGGCTCCGCCGGAACGGTCGACGTGACGGTCACGAACGGCGCCGGCGCGAGCGCGACGGTTGCAGGCGACCAATGGACGTACGACGTGACCCCGACGACGATCACCGTCGCCACGGGCACCGCGTACGTCGGCCAGGCGGCCGTCGTCACGGCGACGGTGTCGCCTGCTCCGGACGGTGGCACCGTCGCGTTCAGCGCCGACGGCGACCCGATCAGCGGCTGCGACACGCAGGCCGTCGGCGCAGGCAGCGCGCAGTGCACCTTCACTCCGGCCGCGACCGGAACGCTCGCGATCACCGCGGTCTACAGCGGCGACGCCGACTACGCGACGAGCACGACCGCAACGGAGTCCGACGAGGTCGTCGACGACGCACCGCCGCCGTCTTCGTCTTCGTCCTCGTCCTCGTCGCCGTCGAACGAGCAGGCAGCGCCGTCGACGCCGGCGCCGTTCGACGGCGCCACTCGCTCGATCCTGGCGGGCGTGGCCGGCACGCTCTCCCTGCCGGTCGCGGTCGGTGACGGCAGCGACACGAGCCCGCCCGTGCTGATCACCGTCAGCTGGGACGCCGACGCGCTCGGGGTGCCTGCGTCGCTCGCGCTGGCGCCGTCCCGCGCACCCGCTTCGCGCGGCCTGCGCGCCGGGTCGAGTGCGGCATCGATCATCGTGCGCGACACCGCCGGCAGCGAGATCACCAGCTTCGGCTCGCCGGTGCGGGTCACCTTCGACAACGTGCCGCTCGGCTTCGTGCCGACGACGTCCGAGGATGGCATCGCCTGGCAGCGCATTCCGCGGCTCACCGGTGCGCAGCTGCCGGCGGGCCAGCAGACCGGCTTCACGCGCCGGGGCGAGGTCGTCACCGTGTACTCACGCCACGCGAGCTTCTACGCGGTGCAGAAGGAGCTCCCGCTGAACGTGGAGAGCATCCGGGCGACGCTTCTTCGCCGCCACCACACGCTCGCGGTCGCGCTGAACACCGGCGAGATCACGCACGTCGAGCTCACGCTCTACGACGTGAACGACCGGCAGCTGAAGGCGTGGCACTGGTGGCTGTTGAAGCCCGGCGAGCAGACGCTCCGCCTGCTCGTCGGGAACGCCGTCATCAAGGGCCACCCGGTGACGATGACGGTCGAGGCTCTGAGCGCGAACGGCCTGCAGGAAGACCTGCTCCGCCGCGTGATCGTCGCGAACTAGGCGAACAGCACGCGGACTGCGTCGTTCCGGCTGTGCACGTCGAGCCGCGCGAAGGCGTGCTCGAGGTGCTTCTCCACCGTGCGGACGCTGAGGTACAGCTCGGCCGCGATCTCTCCATCCGTAAAGCCGCGCGCGACGAGACCGAGGATCTCCGCCTGGCGAGCAGTCAGGCCGAGCGCCCGCACGCGTTCGGGATCAGGCGCGAGCCTCGTCTCCTCGAGCAGCAGCAGCGGAGGCTCGCCGTCGACGACGCGCACGAGCAACCGCGCGTCGTCGCGCTCGTACGTGCCTGCGTCGGGAACGTCACCGCCGAACCACGACTCGAGCAGCTTCGACCGGAATGCCGGTCGCCCGTTTCGCTCGAGCGCAACGACCTCCTTGCCGGGCAGGCCGCGCTCGAATGCGTCGAGCCGCGAGCGAGCTTCGCCGCGGGTCACCACGTTCCGATACGCGGCCGCGAGGTGGGGACGAACGACGTCCAGCAGGACGAGGTCGCGCTTCGTGTAGCTGCGGCGGTCGCGTGTGAACGCGATGCCGACGATCGTCTCCCCCGGCTCGACGATCATCGCGGCGAGGTCTTCGGCGCCGAGCGGTCGGAAGAAGTCGGCGTAGATCTCGAGCGAATGGAACGCGCGAGCGCTCACGAAGTCGGAGATCTTGTGCGTGCGCGTGTCGCCGGTCGCACCGACGTAGGCGACGATCGGGTGCTGGTCGACGAGCCGGTCGAGCTGCGCCGCGAGCTCGGGCCCCAGATAGCCGGGAGGCGAGGTGACGGCGCGCACGGCGTGCTGCTGCACGTCGACCTCGTTCCAGCCGACGCCGTCGCACGGAACGAGCTCGTGCAGCGTCTGCACCGCGAGCTCCGCGAGCTCGGTCACGTCGTCGGCGCGATGCCAATCGGCGGCGACGGCGAACGCCTGCCGCAAATCGGTCTCCGTGAGCACTGACGTCCGCCCCACGACTCTTGTGAGATTACGTACAAGTACGCATTCCGTCTAGAGCCGCCCGGTGCCAGCGTTCACGTGGCATGGCGTCGAAGGGTGCGCTGCTCGTTGCGGTGGTGGTGGGGGTCACGGTGCTCGGGCTCGCACGGGCGCAGCCGGCCGTGTCCTTCTCGGCGGTGACGGTGACGCGCTTCGACGATCCGTCCGGACCCGGCTCGTGCCCGACCAGCTGCTCGCTCCGGCAGGCGCTGCTCTCGATCGACGCCGGCGGCACGATCACGCTGCCCGCCGGGACGTACACGCTCACCCGCGGCAACGATCTCTTCGCCTCCGACGTCACGATCGTCGGCGCGGGCGCGCGCTCGACGATCATCGACCAGACGGTGGCGCAGGAGCGCGTGCTCGAGGTGGACAACGGCACGGTGTCGATCACCGGCGTGACGCTCACCGGCGGCGACGGCGTCGCGATTGCCGACAGCGAGGACGGCGGCGGCATCTGGACGAACACCGGCACAACGCTCGATCTGAACGACTCGACCGTGACCGGCAACTCCGCAAGCGAGTTCGGCGGCGGCGTCTATGCGCAGGGCGACCTGAACATCGACGGCAGCACGATTGCCGACAACACCTCGAGCGCGGGCGCCGGAGTGAACTTCGTGGGCGGCACCGCCACAATCGTCAACTCGGCGATCAGCGGCAACGACGCGACCGGGCCGGGCGCATCAGACGCGTCGGGGTCGGCAGGGGGGGTGTTCGCATCCGGCCCGACAACGCTGACGAACGACACGATCGCGGACAACGAGGCCGACTTCGCGGAGGGAATCGACATTCTCAACACCGCGACCGTCTCGGCGACCAACACGATCGTCGCCGGGCCGACCTCGACCCTGTGCTTCAACCCGCTCGACGACCTGGGACACAACATCGCCTCGGACACGAGCTGCACCGGGACTGCATCCGACCCGCTTCTCGGGTCGCTGCAGGACAACGGCGGCGAGACGGACACGCTCCTGCCCGGCGCCGGCAGCCCGGCGATCGACAACGGCGACGACGGTGCCTGTCCCACGACCGACCAGCGCGGGATCTCGCGGCCGCAAGGCGCGCACTGCGACGTCGGCTCGGTCGAGGTTGCGGCTTCCGGGCCACCGACAGCGAGCGCGGCGTTGTCGATGGTGCATGCGTCGCCCTCGTCGGTGATCGCCGACGGGAGCTCGACGTCGACGATCACGGTCACGCTCTACGACACGAACGGCGACCCGATGAGCGGCAAGACGGTCACGCTGCAGGCGAACGGCGGTTCATCGGCGATCTCGGCGGCGAGCGGCCCGACATCGGCGAGCGGCGTCGTCACGTTCGCCGTCTCCGACTCGGTCGCGGAGAGCGTGGTGTACACGGCGACGGATGCGACCGACGGCGTCACGATCACACAGACCGCGACCGCGACGTTCACCGCGCCGGTGGCCGCAGGCGGCGGCGGAAGCACACCATCGTCGCCGACACCGGCGCCGGCGCCGACTGCGGTGGTCGTCCCGCCCGCACCGACCGCTTCGTTCACGTACGCCGTGAGCGGTGACACGGTGACCTTCGACGCGTCAGCCTCCCGAGCCGGAAGCGCGGACTTTCCGATCGCCGTGTACGAGTGGAACTTCGGCGACGGCACGCCGTTCATCGAAGGGGTCTCGCCGAGGACGACTCACACGTTCGCCACGTTCAAGAGCTACTCGGTGACGCTGACTGTGGTGGAGGCACAGTCGATCGCCTCTGCGTCGGTAACCGAACCGGTGACGATTCCCGTTCCGCCGCTGCACGTGACGTTCGGGTACCAGCCCGCGACGCCGTGGGTCGGTGCCAAGGTCACGCTCACGGCGAACGCCACCGGCGGTGCGGACGGCAGAGTTGCCTACACGTGGAGCTTCGGCGACGGCGACCGCGGTACCGGCCCGCGAGCGATTCACACCTTCGACACGGAAGGAAACCGCCGGATCACTGTGACCGCGACGGAGGGGGCGCAGAGCGCGAGCCACACGGAGGAGATCTACGTTCGCGACGTGCCTGCGTTCGGACGTTCGGTCACCGGGGCGGTCGAGGTGCTGCGGCAGTTCGGGCCAGGCATGGACGATCCGTCCGGGCCCGCCGACTCGGGACTCACCGTCTTCCTCGGCGGTGCCCGCGTGCCGAGCGCGACCACGACTACCGACGCCAACGGCTCGTATCGCTTCACCGGCCTCCCCGCCGCAGCAAGCGACGCCCACGGCAACGTTCCCCGCACCTCGATCACCGTCAGAAACGACCACCACGAAACGATCGGCGGCACCGATGAAGACGGCGGCGGCATCCCCTTCAACGACAGCACTCCCGGCATCACCGCCGAACCGACGATCACCGTCGCACCGGCCGCCGACGACCTCCTGATCAAGGGGACCGTCACCCCACCGACAACGACTGCCAAGCCGCCGCCGTCAATCACCGTCACTGCCGAAAGCCTCGACGGGACGACACTCGTCGGCCAAACCAGCGCCACAAGCCACGGTTACGGCCTCTACCGCCTCGTCCTCCCGAAAGGCGCCGACGGCGGCGGCATCCGTCTCACGCTCAAAGAGAACGGCACTGTTGTCGACAGGCACGACCTGGACTTCTTCGGCCCCGTCCACACGACCATGCCGAAGCCCGGCCAAGAGCTCGCCGCCCCGGACCTACACGCCGTCTTCCCGGTCGCCGCCTACGGCCGTTCGGTCACAGGCAATGTGGAAGTACTGCGGCCATTCGGTCCTGGCAAAAGCGATCCGTCCGTTCCGGCGGCGGGCGTGCGCGCGTGGCTCGGCTACGGAACGGCAGGTGGTGTGTTCACGAGCACGACCACCAACGCCAACGGCGTCTATCGCTTCGCCGATCTCGCCGCACCGAACACGAGCCACGGCCCACCCCGCACCGCGATCACCGTCACCGACGAACACAACCGCGCGCTCGGCGCGCACGGCGGCGACGGCAGTGGTGTCGTCCTCAATACCGAGGATCCCGGTGTCACGAGCGAGCCGACGATCGGCATCGCACCGGCGAGCGGCGACCTTCTGATCGCAGGCACCGTCGTCGCGCCCGCCGAGACACCGAAGGTGTTGCCGAGGATCACCGTGCGCGCCGAAGGCTTCGACGGCACCGCCGTCGTCAGCCAAACCGCCGAGTCGAGCAAGCGCTTCGGCGGCTACCGACTCGATCTCCCGCAAGGCGCAAACGTCAGCCGCGTTCATCTCAGCCTCGTGGAGGGGACCACTGACGTCGACGCGGCCGACATCGACTTCTTCGGGTCCGGTCGATACGCACAACCCAAGCCGGGCCAGGAGCTCAGCGCGCCCGACCTGCATGCGGTCTTCCCGATCACGGCTGACGGCCGTTCGGTCGTCGGCGCGGTCGAGTTGCTCCTGCCGTTCGGGCCGGGCATGAGCGATCCGTCCGGGCCGGCCGGCAGCGGGCTCACCGTCTTCCTCAGGGGCACCCGTGTCGCGAGCGCAACGGCCACCACCGACGCCGACGGGGACTACCGCTTCACCAACCTCCCCGCTGCCCCCGGAACCCCCACCGGCAGCGTGCCGCGCACCACCATCACCGTCCGAAACGACCACCACCAGACGATCGGCGGCACCGGCGGGAACGGCAGCGGCGTTCCGTTCAACAACGACACCCCCGGCATCACCGCAGAACCGACCATCACGGTCGCACCGGCCGTCGACGACCTCTTGATCAAGGGCACGGTCACCCCGCCGGCCACGATCCGGGATCCTCGCCCCACTATCACCGTCACGGCCGAGAGCTTCGACGGCACGGTGCTCGTCAGCCAAACCAGCGCAACGAGCCACGGCTACGGCCTCTACCGCCTCGCGCTCCCCAAGGGCGCCGACGGGGGTCGCATCCACCTCACGCTCGAGGAAAACGGCACCGTGGTCGACAGCCGCGACATCACCTTGTTCGGAGCGCACCCGCTTCCCGATCCAGGCGAGGAACTCGCTGCGCCAGACCTCCACGGCTGACATAGAGAAGCCCCGTCGCCGGGGCTTCTCCGTAGCAGGCCTGTAAGCCGGATTCTGTCGAGGGTGACCATCCCTCTTATGCAGCTACCCGGGCCCTCGGCGGGCAGCGTCGGCGGGCCCTGTTCGCCTTGCACCGGACGGGGTTTGGCAAGCCGCCGCGTCACCGCGACGCTGGTGGGCTCTTACCCCACCGTTTCACCCTTACCGCGGACGTCTCCGGAGATACGTCCGAGGCGGTGTCCTTTCTGTTCCACTTTCCGTCGGCTTTCGCCGCCTCCCTCTCGGGAGCGTCCTGCCCTGCGGTGTCCGGACTTTCCTCGACGCCCTGCCGAAGCGAGGCGCCGCGGTCACCCGGCCTGCGTGACGCATTCTAGCCCTGTTTGCAGGGCGTTCTCGTCCGCGAGCTGACTGCCGCACTCGGGGCAGAACACGCTGCCGCCCTGCGCGTGCATGACGAACTCGCCGCACGCGAGACACTCGAGCGAGGCGCCGCGCAGCAGCGCGACGAGCTCCTGGTCGAGCGACCGATGGAGTGCGACGAGCTCCACTACAGCTCCCGGAAGACCCCCACGACGCGGCCGAGGATCTGCACGTGCCGCGGATAGAGCGGCTCCATCGTCGGGTTCTCCGGCTGCAGGCGGATGCGGTCCTTCTCGCGGTAGAACGTCTTCACCGTCGCCGAGTCGAGCGCCTCGTCGTCGCCGGCGAGCGCGACGACGATCTCGCCGTTCCGCGCGTCCTGCGTGCGCTGCACGATCACGAGGTCGCCGTCGAGGATGCCCGCCTCGATCATCGACTCGCCCTTCGCGCGCACGATGAAGTCGCCCTTCGTGAAGCTCGGCATCGGGACGTACTCCTCGATGTTCTGCTCGGCGAGCAGCGGACCGCCGGCGGCGATCTCGCCGAGGATCGGCAGGCGTGTCACGTCGCCGATCTCGACGACGTTGTCGGGCTCGCGCCGCTCGCGGCCGAGCAGCTCCAACGCACGCGGCTTCGTCGGGTCGCGCTTCAACAGGCCCGCGCGCTCGAGGTTCGCGAGGTGCGCGTGCACCGTCGAGGGCGAGGCGAGCCCTACCTGCTCGCCGATCTCGCGCACGGTCGGCGGGTAGCCGTGCCGGTCGACGTACTCGACGAGGTAGTTCCAGATCTCCTGTTGGCGGGCGGTGAGCAAGAAACGCTCCTCGGGGTCGCGGACGGGGACGAACGTGTGTTCGCCATCAGGGTAGAGAGTCCTGCGGACGTCGTCAAGCGCGGCTGGGAGACTCGGGCGACTGACCGTCCCGCGCCCCACCCGCTCGCTCCGGCCGCTGCTCGTCCTCGAGATCCCGTTCGGGCAGCACGAGCTCGACAGCCCCGTCGTCGAAGCCCGCCGGCTCTTCTCCGAGACCTTCGGGACGTTCCTGCTCGTCCTCGTCGCCGCCGGCGGCCCGATCGTCGGCGCGCTGAGCAACGGCGCGGTCAGCCGTCCGGCCGCCGTCAGCGCGCCCGGGCTGATGGTGCTCGCGATCATCCTCTTCATGGGCGCGGTGTCCGGCGCGCACCTGAACCCCGCCGTGACCTTCGCGTTCGCGCTCCGCGGCGACTTCCTCTGGCGGCGGGTGCCGGGCTACGTCGCCGCACAGCTCGCCGGCGGCGCGCTCGCCTCGCTGTTCCTCTGGGCGGTGCTCGGCCGCGGCGGTGCGACGCTGCCCGGCCCCGGGATCGCCGACTGGCAAGCGGCGCTGATCGAGCTCGCGCTCACCGTCGGGCTCGTCAGCACCATCCTCGGCACCGCGTCGAAGGCGCAGAACGTCGGCCCGCTGTCGGCGGTCGCGGTCGGGGGCTACGTCATCCTCGCGGGGCTGTGGGCGAGCCCGGTCAGCGGCGCCTCGATGAACCCCGCGCGCAGCTTCGGCCCGGCGCTCGTGCTCGGACACTTCGCGCATTTCTGGCCGTACGTCGCCGGTCCGTTCGCGGGCGCGGCGCTCGCCGTTGCGATCGCATTCGTCCTGCGCGGCCCGGGCGGCGATCCGGGCGGCGTGCTCGCCGCGCGCGGCTCGCTCGAATGACCGAAGCCGCCCTCGAGGCGGCTTCGGCAGTCATGCGCTGGAGAGGACTTGAACCTCCACGACCGCAATGGCCACTAGGCCCTCAACCTAGCGCGTCTACCAATTCCGCCACCAGCGCGTGGAGCGGCATTGTAGCCTGGGTCCATGGCCGACGACTGGCGCGTCACGATCACCCTCGAGAGCGACGACGACGCGAACGGCGTGCTGCGCATCCTGCACAAGCGGGACGTGCAGGACGCGCTCGGCAGCCGCGTCGCCGTTTCGAGCGACGGCCCGCACCTCTTCCTCTACGCCGACACGCGCCGCGCCGCCGAGGCGGGCGAACGGGCGCTTCGCGAGGTCCTCGGCGAAGAGGGCTTGCGCGGCACGCCGGAGCTCACGCACTGGCACCCGGTCGAGGAACGGTGGGAGTCCCCGGACGTCCACCTCTCGGATGCCGAAGAGCACCAGCGGCTCGAGGCCGAGGAGACAGAGGAATCGCTCGAGGAGAACGTCGCCGAGTGGGAGGTGCGAGTCGAGCTCGCCTCGCACCGCGACGCCGAGGAGTTCGCGAAGCGGCTCGAGGACGAAGGCGCAACCGTCACACGGCGCTGGCGCTACCTGCTCGTCAGCGCGAACGACAGCGACGACGCGAACGCGCTCGCGAAGCGCATCGAGGCCGAGGCGCCCGAGGGGGCGACGGTGCACGTCGAGCCGGGCGCGGGGCTCGCGTGGGAGCTCATGCCGCGCAACCCGTTCGCGATCTTCGGCGGCCTCGCCGGCTAGCCGCGGTTACTCGATCGGCGTCAGCTCGCGCTCGAGCGTCTCGCGCTCCGGCTCGAGCCACGGCGGCAGCGACAGGCTCTCACCGAGTGTCTCGGCCGGCTCGTCGACGAGGAAGCCGGGACCGTCGGTCGCGATCTCGATCAGCATCCCGTCAGGCATGCGGAAGTAGACCGAGCGGAAGTACTTGCGGTCCTGCACCGGCGTCGGGCGAAGGCCGACCTCGGTCAGGCGCTCCAGCCATTCCTGCTCCGCCTCGTCGGTGGCGACGCGCCACGCGATGTGATGCGTCAGGCCCGGCCCGATCAGCGCCGGCTCCTCGACCGGCTCCGCGAACGTGATCGGAGCGTCCTCCGCGAACACGCCCGCGTACAGCACGGGGTTGCCGATCACGACGACGTCGGCGAGCCGCGGCTGCTCGCCCGGGAGCAACCGCAGCCGCAGGCCGTCGGGATCCTGCACCTCGACCGGCTCGGAGACGTTCGGCGTCTCGAGCCCGATCGACTCGAGCGTGCCGCGGCCGCTGCGGCCGTGATCGGCACGCGGCCATTCGAAGAACGTCAACAGCGTCCCGGGGCTGCCGCCCTCGTCGCCGAAGTAGAGGTGGTAGCTGTGCGGGTCGTCGAAGTTGACCGTCCTCTTGACCAGCGCGAAGCCGAGCTGCCGGTAGAAGTCGAGCGTCTGCTGCGCGTCGGAGCAGACACACGTCACATGGTGCAGACCCGCCAACTGCATCGCGGGAATGTAACTGCCCGTTACTGCAGCAAGCGGAACAGCAGGATCGTGTTCCCGAAGAACAGGACCGCGACGAGGATCGTCAGGCGCGTGAGGTTCCGCTCGACGATGTGCGTGCCGCCCTGCGAGGCCGGCGTGAAGCCCATCCCGCCGAGGCCGGTATCGCGGCCCGAGTGCATGAGGATGAGCCCGACGAGCGCGGCGGCGAGCAGGACGTGGATGACCGAGAAGACGGGAAGCACGACCGGAAAGGTAGCTAAGCCTCGGCCGCGTCGAGGATCGCGCGAACGAGGTCGCCCGCGATCTGATCCTTCGTCACGTACCCCGCGACACCCGCAGAACGAGCCCGCGACACGTCATGCGGCGCATCGGAGCCGGTCAGGACGATCACGCGGGTGTCGGGCGTCTCGGTGCGGATCGCGAGCGCCGCCTCGATCCCGTCCATGACGGGCATCGCGATGTCCATCAGGACGACGTCAGGCTGCTCGTCGCGGACGAGCTCGACCGCCGAGCGGCCGTCGGTGGCGCGGCCGACGACGCGAATCCGGCCGTCGGTCGACAGGATCGCCTCGAGGGCTTCCGCGAAGAGACGCTGGTCGTCGGCGATCACGACACGAACCATCTACGCACTAAGGTAGTCGTCATCGACGAGGCGACCGCACGCGGGAAGATCCACGACCTGCTCCTGACCGGCGACAACCGGCTCAAACAGGGCGTTTCCGCCGAGAAAATCCGGCAGAGCTACGAGCAGGCGCTGGCGGTCGCCCGCGAGGCCGGCCTCGAGGAGAGCGTGCGGCCGCTCGTCGAGATCAGGCTCGCCGACCTCCAACGGCTCGCTCCAGAATCGCCTCCACCTTCTCCGCCTGACGCCTGACGTCGTGCTCGGCCGCGGCGGCCCGCGCCGCCTCGTTCGGCGAGGGGAGCGTCGAGGCGGTCTCGAGTGCGCGGACGAGCTCGTCGCCGTCGAGCGGATCCACGAGCACGCCCGCCTCGGGTGGGACGAACTCGGGCGGGCCGCCGACGCGGGTGGCGACGACCGTCCGGCCGCAGGCCATCGCCTCGAGCACCGCCTGCCCGAACGGCTCGACCAGCGCGGGCGCGCACACGACGTCGGCGGCGCGTAGCCAGCCGGGCACCTCGTCGTGCGGCACGCGCCCGACGACGCGCACGCCCGCGCGTCCTTCGAGCTGCCCGCGAAGGGGACCGTCGCCGATGAACGTAAGCGAGCCGCGGCCGAGACGGGCGAACGCATCGGCGAGACGCACGACGTTCTTGCGCTCGGTCAGCGAGCCGACGTGCACGAACGCAGGCGACTCGAGCTCGGCGGCGGGCACGGCGTCGCCGAACCGCTCGAGGTCGACGCCCGAGTCGACGACCTCCGTCTTCCCGCATGCAGCCGGAAGCTTGTCCTCGAGCTCGCGCCGGAGGTACTCGGAGACTGCGATCACGCTCGACGCGCGTTCGACGACGCGCCGCGTGAGGCTCGCGACGCCGGGTACCGCGCCGATGTTGCGCACGTCGCGGCCGTGCGCCGTCACGACGAGCGGCCCGTCCGCCTTCGATGCGATCAGGCCGGACGGGACCAGGAAGTGCGCCCAGACGACGTCGTGCGGACCGGCTGCGCGCACGCGGCGGCGCAGCTCGAAGTAGCGCGTCTTGCCGCCGCGACGGCGGTCGAGCACCGCCAGCTCGATCTCGTGCCCGCGCTCGCGCAACGCGTGCTCCAGCTGCGCGACGAACACGCCGAGGTCGGGGTCCTCGGGGCCCGGGTACATCTGCGAGACGAGGAGGATGCGCACTCAGCGCTCGCGGTCGTGCTCGCCCCACTCGGCGCGGAGCACGCCGCAGATCTCCCCGACCGTGCAGTGCACGCGCAACGCCTCGCGCATCGGCGGCAGCATGTTCTCCGTTCCGCGCGCCGCGTCGCGCACGCGCTCGAGGGCTATCTGCGCCTCGTCGGCGTTGCGCTCCGCGCGCACCTTTGCCGTGCGTTCGAGCTGCCGCTTCTCCGCGGCCGGGTCGATCGACTGCAGCTCGATCGGCTGCTCGTCCTCGGCCACGTACTTGTTGACGCCGACGATCACGCGCTCGCCGGTCTCGACCTCCTGCTGCCAGCGGAAGGCCGAGTTCTCGATCTCGTTCTGCACCCAGCCCTGCTCGACCGCGGCAACCGCGCCGCCGAGCTCGTCGATGCGCTCCACCAGCTCCCACGCCTTCTGCTCGAGCTCGTCGGTCATCGCCTCGATGTAGTACGAGCCGCCGAGCGGATCCGCCGTGCACGTCGTCCCGGCCTCGTTCTGCAGGATCTGCTGCGTGCGCAGCGCGATCGTCGCCGCTCGCTCGGTCGGCAGCGCGAGCGCCTCGTCGAACGAGTTCGTGTGCAGCGACTGCGCGCCGCCGCAGATCGCCGACAGCGCCTGCACCGCGACGCGGACGATGTTGTTCTCCGGCTGTTGCGCCGTCAGCGTCGAGCCGCCGGTCTGCGCGTGGAAGCGGAGCGCGAGCGCCGTCGGGTTCGTCGCGCCGAACCGCTCGCGCATCACGCGCGCCCAGAGCCGGCGCGCTGCGCGGAACTTCGCGACTTCGATGAAGAAGTCGTTGTGCGCGTTGAAGAAGAACGAGAGGCGCCCACCGAACTCGTCGGGCGAAAGCCCTGCGTCGACCGCTGCCTGGCAGTACGCGATGCCGTTCGCAACGGTGAACGCGAGCTCCTGCTCCGCCGTCGAGCCCGCCTCGCGGATGTGGTAGCCCGAGATGGAGATCGTGTTCCACGACGGAACGCTCTCGGCGCAGTACGCGAACAGATCGGTGGTCAGCCGCATCGACGGGCGCGGCGGGAAGATGTAGTTCCCGCGTGCGATGTACTCCTTGAGGATGTCGTTCTGCACGGTGCCGCGAAGCTGCGTGCCGTCCACACCCTGCGACTCGGCGACGAGCTCGTACAGCAGGAGCAGCAGCGACGCCGGCGCGTTGATCGTCATCGACGTCGACACCTCACCGAGCGGAATGCCGTCGAGCAGGATGTGCATGTCCGCGAGCGAGTCGATCGCCACGCCGGTCCGCCCCACCTCACCGAGCGCGCGCGGGTCGTCCGAGTCGTAACCGAGCTGCGTCGGCAGATCGAACGCGATCGACAATCCCGTCTGGCCGCGGTCGAGCAGATAGCGGTACCGGGCATTCGACTCCTCGGCCGATGCGAAGCCCGCGTACTGGCGGATCGTCCACGGGCGGCCGCGGTACATGTCCGGGTACGGCCCGCGCGTGAACGGGTACTCGCCCGGCGGCTCGCGGTCGTGCGGCGCGTCGTCAGGCGTGTAGACGGGCTTGACCATCGGCCGAAGTATGCTCGGGTGGTGATCGCGTGGCGCAAGTGAGCGTCCGCCTCTTCGCCGGTCTTCGCGAGCGCGCAGGCTGGTCCCGGCAGGGGATCGAGGCGGCAACGGTCGACGAGGTCTGGCCTGCGCTCGGGCTCGGCGACGAGCCCGAGGGGCTCCTCTACGCGGTGAACAAGGAGTACGCAGCACGCAATCGCGCGCTCGCAGACGGCGACGAGGTGGCGTTGATCCCGCCCGTCTCCGGCGGCGCGTTCCTGCTCAGCGACGAGCCGGTCTCGCTCGACCGGGTCGTCGACGAGGTGCGCTCGGACGCCGCCGGCGCGATCGCGACGTTCACCGGGACGACCCGCGTCCAGTCACGCGGCCGCACCGTCACGCACCTCGACTACGAGGCCTACGAGGGAATGGCCGAACAGGTGATGGCGGAGATCGCGGACTCGCTGCACGCTCGCTACGAGCTGACCGCCATCGCGATCCACCATCGTGTCGGGCGCGTGGGAATCGGAGAGACGTCGGTCGTGATCGCCGTTTCCGCGCCGCACCGGCAGGATGCGCTCGCCGCGTGCAAGGACGCGATCGACGAGCTGAAGGAACGCGTGCCACTCTGGAAGAAAGAGGTCTACGCGGGCGGCGAGGAATGGATCGGACGCGGATCGTGAGCGAAGACCCAGGGGGCTGGCAGGACCCGCCGCAGTACGACCCGATCAACTCCGGGCCCAACTGGCGCGCACGCCTGCGCAAGCTCTTCGGGCCGGTCATCGCCGCCGTCGTCGTGCTCGCGAAGTGGCTCTTCCTGCTCGCGAAGTTCTCGACCATCTTCATCGCCGTCGCCGCGTACGCGCTCATCTTCGGCTGGAAGTTCGCGATCGGGTTCGTGACGCTCATCCTGCTGCACGAGACCGGCCACTACATCGAGGCTCGCCGCGAGGGACTGCAGCCGCGATTGCCGATCTTCGTCCCGTTCCTCGGCGCGTACGTGCGCTACACGCGCGGCCTGCCGTGGCAGACGGTGCGCGTCGCGATCGCAGGCCCGATCCTCGGCGGCGCCGCAGCCGCCGTCTGCTACGTGATCGGCGAGTCGCACCACTCGAAGCTGTTCCTCGCGCTCGGCTACGTCGGCTTCCTGTTGAACCTGATCAACCTGCTCCCGTTCTGGCCGCTCGACGGCGGTGCGATCTGGCAGTCGGCGCGCTGGCTGCGTCTCGGCGGCGGCCGCCGCCGCGCGTACTACGCGTACCTCTTCTATGCGGCGACGGCGCTGATGCTGCTTCTCGGCATGATCGCCACGTACCGCCACCAGACTCGCCTGTGACCGACGACCGCCAGATCCTCGACCACCCGAACGCGTTCAACATCGACACCTCGGTCGAGAAGATCGCGGCCGAGTTTCGCGCCGGCTTCGCGAAAGTGGCGCAGATCGACCGTCCGGCCGTGGCGCTCTTCGGCTCGGCGCGCGTCCATGAAGACAGCGAGCCGTATAAGGCGGCGCGTGCGGTCGGGAAGCGGTTCGGCGAGCGCGGCTGGGCGGTCGTCACCGGCGGTGGCGGCGGCGTGATGGAAGGCGCAAACCGCGGTGCGCAGGAAGGCGGCGGGCTGTCGGTCGGCTTCAACATCACGCTCCCGCACGAGCAGCACGCAAACCCGTACCTCGACATCGAGCACACCTTCGACCACTTCTACGCGCGCAAGGTGTGCTTCGTGCGGCCGTCGGAAGGGTTCGTGATCTTCCCCGGCGGCTTCGGGACGCTCGACGAGCTGTACGAGGCGCTCGTGCTGATCCAGACCGGGAAGATCAAGCACTTCCCCGTCGTGCTGTTCGACTCGTCCTACTGGCGCGAGATGACGCACTGGGTGACGGACGAGCTGCTGGCCGAGGAGATGATCTCGCCCGACGACATCGAGCTGCTGCAGGTCACCGACGATCCCGACGAAGCGGTGCAGCACGTCCTCAACTGCTACGAGCGCCGCTGCGCCGACGACCCTTCGGCGCCGCACAAAGAGGACGCGCAGTAGTGGAGCTTCGCGATCTGCCGTCCGTGGACGAGCTCGCGCGCGAGGTCGACGACCCGCTCGCGGTCGACGCGGCGCGCGTCGTCCTCGCGCGCGCGCGCGAGGAGATTCGCGCCGGCGCGGAGCCGGGCGATCTCGACACCCGGTTGCGCGACGAGCTCGCGGCCGTGCGCCGGCCGATGCTGCGCCGCGTCATCAACGCGACCGGCGTGATCGTGCACACGAACCTCGGCCGCGCTCCGCTCGCGCCGGCTGCGCTCGAACGCGCCGTCGAGGTCGGGCGGTCGTACTCGAACCTCGAGTTCGAGCTCGCCAGCGGCTCCCGTGGGTCGCGCCAGGACCACGTCGCTGCGATCGTGCGCCGCCTGACCGGCGCCGAGGCGGCGCTCGTCGTCAACAACAACGCCGGCGCGCTCCTGCTCGCCCTGGCCGCCCTCGCCGAGGGCCGCGAGGTGGTCGTCTCGCGCGGCGAGCTGATCGAGATCGGCGACGGGTTCCGCATCCCGGACGTGCTCGGCCGCTCGGGAGCTCGCCTCGTCGAGGTCGGGACGACGAACCGGACGCGCGCCGCCGACTACGACCGCGCCGTCAACGCCGACACCGCGCTGCTGCTACGCGTGCACCAGTCGAACTTCCGCGTCGTCGGCTTCGCCGAGCAGCCGGCGCTGAAGGAGCTGGCGGCCGTCGCGCGCCGCCACGAGCTGCCGCTCCTCGACGACCTCGGCTCCGGCGCGCTCGTCCCGCTGCCCGACGAGCCGACCGCGCGCGACGCGCTCGACGGCGGCGCCGACCTCGTCTGCTTCAGCGGCGACAAGCTGCTCGGCGGCCCGCAGGCCGGCATCGTCGCGGGCCGCGCGGATCTCGTCGAGAAGCTCCGGCGTCATCCCCTGCACCGCGCGCTGCGCATCGACAAGCTGAGCCTCGCGGCGCTCGAAGGGACGCTGCTGCTCTACCTCGAGCCCGAGCGCGCGATCGCCGAGGTGCCCGTGCTGCGGATGTTCCACGAGGACGCGGCGGCGGTGCGCGCGCGCGCCGAGAAGCTCGCAGCCGCAGCCGGCGGCGAGGTCGAAGAGACGGTATCCCGCGTCGGCGGCGGCGCGCTCCCGCTCGCCGAGCTGCCGTCGTTCGCCTGCGCGGTCGACGAGTCGCTGGCCGCACGGCTGCGCGACCGCGAGCCGCCGGTCATCGGCATCGTGCGCGACGGCAGGCTGCTGCTCGACTGCCGCACCCTGACGGACGCCGAGGCCGACGAGGTCGCCGCGGCGCTCGCCCGGTCGTAGATGCCGCTGACCGTCGGCACGGCCGGCCACATCGACCACGGCAAGACGTGGCTCGTGCGGGCGCTCACGGGCAAGGACACCGACCGGCTGCCCGAGGAACAGCGGCGCGGGATCTCGATCGACCTCGGCTACGCGCCGCTCGAGCTTCCGGACGGGCGGCGGCTGTCGCTCGTCGACGTGCCGGGTCACGAGCGTTTCGTGCGCACGATGATCGCCGGC
>Ga0070741_10010444_pt1 | contig 17520 bp, 10 predicted proteins | sample Coa_R1_4_FD_66440 | JGI IMG/M metagenome (GOLD analysis project Ga0070741, IMG submission 66440) | Surface soil microbial communities from Centralia Pennsylvania, which are recovering from an underground coalmine fire - Coalmine... | ecosystem: Environmental > Terrestrial > Soil > Unclassified ...
ACGCCGCTCTATTCGCCGGACGGAAAATATCTCGCCTGGCGATCGCAAGCGCGCGCCGGCTTTGAAGCCGATAAATGGCGGCTCCTCGTGCAAGATCGACAAACTGGGAACACGCGCGAAGTCGCGCAAAGCTTTGAGTATTCGATCGGAAGCTTCAGCTGGGCGTCACATGCAGGTGAAATCGTCTTCACGGCAGAGCGACGTGGCATCTCTCCGCTCTTTTCGACTTCAGTCGGCGCGAATTGGACAACAATTGCAGAGAACGACGGCCTGCATGCCGATGATCTAACGGTTAGCAACGGCATTCTATACTTCACGCGTATGTCAATTCAGGCACCAAATGAGATTTGGCGACTCGATCTTTCAAGGGGACACGATGCCAATCCGACTGCTGTCACCCACATGAACGACGCGCTACTATCGCAAATCGACATGCAGCCGCTGGAGTCGTTCACGTTCAAAGGCGCGAACAACGACGACGTGCAGGGTTTCTTGGTCAAGCCGCCGGGGTTCGATCCGAACAAGAAGTATCCGTTGAAATTCTTGCTCCACGGCGGACCGCAAGGGGCATGGGGGAACGATTGGACCTATCGCTGGAACGCGGAGTTGTTCGCCTCGACTGGAAACTATATGGTGGTGATGATCAATTTCCACGGCTCCACCGGTTACGGGCAGAAGTTTACCGATTCGATCAGCGGCGATTGGGGCGGCAAACCGTATGTCGATTTGATGAAGGGGCTCGATTACGTGGAGAAGACGTATCCGTTTATCGACAAAAACCGCGAGGCGGCTCTCGGCGCAAGCTACGGCGGGTACATGGCGAACTGGTTGTTAGGCCATACCAACAGATTCAAATGCATTGTGTCGCACGACGGCATGTTTAACGCCGAGTCGGCGTACGGGACGACCGAAGAGCTGTGGTTTCCGAACTGGGAATTCGGCGGTCCACCGTGGAAAAAACGGGAGGTTTACCGAAAATGGTCACCGCACCAGTACGCGCAGAATTTCAAAACGCCGACACTGGTCGTGCACGGCCAGAACGATTATCGGCTCGATGTTTCGCAAGGCTTCGATCTCTTCACCACACTGCAAATACTGAAGGTGCCGTCCAAGATGTTGTATTTCCCAGACGAAGGCCATTTCGTTCTGAAACCACAGAACTCACAGCTCTGGTACAAGACGGTGAACGATTGGGTGGATCAATGGTGCAAGTGACGCGGCGGCGGGCATCTGCCAAACTGTAGAGGCATTCGTGTCGCCTGCGTTCCCCCCAGATCTGCAGCCGACACGGCTGCCAGCACGATTTGGCAAGACGGACGCCACCAGCGCTGCTCGCGCTTGACTTTTTGCGCAGCTTGCGCATTAAGAACGCCGTCGAAAATTTATGGATCGTTCCCTTTTTTCTATGTTACCTAAAGCTCTCGTTCTTGGTCTGGTCCTGCTAGTGGCAGGATGCGCCGAAGACCGTTATTCCGCTAACACTCCATATTTGGGTGGTGTTTACGGCGGCGAACAGGCGGGTCCGCCACACGACACTGTCTCTTACTGGGACGGAGACAGCGTTAACGGAAGCCCTTCTGTAAAGATCAGTCTCGGCGAGCAGCGCGCCTATTTTTACAAAGGCGGGGTGCTCGTCGGTGTGTCACAGCTTTCCACCGGGCGCGAAGGCCGAAACACGCCGTACGGTCACTTCTCCATTATGCAGAAAGATAGAAATCACGCCTCTAATTTGTATGGCGACTATGTCGATTCGGCGGGCAATGTCGTCGTTCCAAATGTCGATGTTAAGAAGGATCCGAAACCGCCAGGCACGCATTTCCAGGGAGCGTCAATGCCGTACTATATGCAAATCGCTCCCGGATTCGGTTTGCACGCCGGTTATTTGCCTGGCTACCCCGCGTCGCACGGATGTATCCGTATGCCCGAATTCATGGCCGAGGATTTCTTTAGATCGGTCTCGGTTGGAACGCCGGTCACGATCACGAATTAGGCCTTCGGAACGCGGTGGTATCTAGGCTTGCAGAAAATTCCCGGTAACGGCATTCTGATAATTCCGCTGCCAGGAATATGATTGTCATCACGCAACCAAACGCTACCGAAGAGCAGATCCAACGGATCGTCACGCGCGTACGGGAGTTCGGTCTCGAGGCACAAATCAGCCGCGGCGCATCGCGTGTGATCATTGGCGTGATCGGGCCCGAGGCCCTCCTGCGCGAAAAGCCGATCGCGGCGATGGCGGGCGTAGAAGCCATCATCCCGGTGTTGAAGCCTTACAAACTTGCCGCGCGCGATTCTCGCGGCGCCTCCTCGGTCGTGGTGGGCGATGTGCGCCTGGGTGACCACGAGGACGTTGTTCTAATCTGCGGCCCGTGTTCGGTCGAAAGCCAGGAGCAGATTGAGTCGATCGCGACGATCGTCAAAGAATCCGGTGCAAGAATTTTGCGCGGCGGCGCGTTTAAGCCGCGCACTTCACCGTACAGTTTTCAGGGGTTGCGCGAAGAGGGACTTCGTTTCCTCGCAGAAGCGCGCGCGAAAACCGGTTTACCGGTGGTCACTGAAGTCATGGACCCGCGCGATCTCTCGATGATTGAGAAATACGCGGACTGCCTTCAGGTGGGCACCCGCAACATGCACAACTTTTCGCTTCTGAAAGAAGTGGGCCGCAGCAGGCTTCCCGTGCTCCTAAAGCGCGGATTCAGCGCCACAATTTACGATTTGATGCTGAGCGCCGAATACATCCTCAACGAGGGCAACCCCAACGTAATTCTGTGCGAGCGCGGAATTCGCACGTTCGAGACCGCCGCCCGGTACACCCTCGATCTCAGCGCTGTTCCAATCTTGAAGTCTAAAACGCATCTCCCGGTCATTGTCGATCCAACGCACGCTCTCGGTCTGCGTGAGTTTGTTCCTCAGATGTGTCTCGCCGCCGTGGCGGCCGGCGCGGACGCGCTCATGATCGAAGTGCACAATTCTCCGGAGTTGGCCAAGAGCGACGGAAACCAGGCGCTCACGCCGGAAATTTTCGCCGAGCTGGTTCCGCGTCTCCGCGGCGTCGCGGCAGCGATCGGCCGCGCGTTGTAGAAATTCGATCCCGAAGCCTTCCGACCCCTCACTCAACGCGTTGAGGATAACGCGTTCCACCTTGGGTGGGATCGGCTTCTCCTGAAAACGATGGGAGAATAATCGCCGAAGGTGCTGGAACTCGGACCGAGCTACAACTCTCGCGGAATCTGGCGTAAACTTTGCGGTGCAGAAACCGGTGGGCATAGAGCTTCTGGAACGTGTCGCGGCGAGCGAACCAATCGCGCGCAAACTTCATGCGATACAGGATGCTCAGTGGCCGGTGCAGTTCTCGCACGTCATCCAGCCGGCCCAGCCATTTCTGGCCGCCATGATCGCGCATGCCTGTCGTCGGCCATCGCCCAATGATCGGCAGGCTGCTGATTCCACGATTTGGATCCTTTGTCCCAGCGTTCATTCGCAAGAGTTATTCTACGAAAGCCTCCTCAACTGGTTACCGGATGCGCTGTTCCTACCGGAAGCAGAGTTTGCAGCGGCCGAAAATGTTCTGCCAGACCCGGAAATTGCAGCTGAACGACTGGCAGTCCTCTTACAAATCGGTCGCGGAACAGATTCGCACGTCATTATCGCAACGCGGGCAAGTCTTGATCAAGCTGCGCCGAAGCACGGCGCCCTGGAATCTGTCATCACCCAACTTCAGCGCGGGGCGACTTTGAAGATGGAAAGGCTGCTGGAGCGGCTTGCAGGCAGTAGTTATGAGCGTGTTGCCCAGGTCACTACTCGGGGGCAATTCGCCGTCCGCGGCGGCATTGTCGATCTTTATTCGTGGCAGTCCCCAATGCCTTTCCGGGTGGAATTTTTCGGCGATCAGATCGAGTCCCTTCGCGAGTTCGACATCGATACTCAAACTTCAGTGCGCGATCTGAAGTCGGTCGATATTTTGCTCGACCAGGGAGCGCTGGACCAGCGCGGTCACGTTCGCGAATACGTTGGTCCCAACGATCTCAAGATCGATATCGAACCGGAAGAAATTTCGAGGGCGCAAATCCAAATCAGCGAGGGCTGGATTGAGACTGGTCCGGAAGATTTCAGCGGCGCGTTCCAGGATTGCGAGATCGGCGAGTTTGGAGTTGGCGATCTGGTGCTTGCCGAGGCGAAACGGGCGCAGTTCGTCGAACGCTTACGAGAATGGCACGGCAACAACGCGAAAATCGTCATTTACTTCCAGACCGAAGGCGAGATCGAGCGGTTTCGCGAAATCATGGCCGCCTCGACCCGGCCACTTAAGCCAGGTAGCTCCCCTCCGGGCCTGCAAGGTGTCGATTTTGTCGAAGGAACCCTCGCGCGCGGATTTTGTTTTCCCGCTGCCAATCTCTTCGTCCTGTCCGCCGCGGAATTATTCGGACGATTCGCTGCTCATCCGCGCAGGCGATTGCGTCGAGCAGAACGCCATCGCGCACAGATTGATTTCAGCGAACTGAACGAGGGCGATCTTGTGGTACACCTCGAGCATGGCATCGGACGATTTCTGGGATTGGTGAAAATTGGCAGGGCGCGACCGCCGGGCGCGCCGATTAATGTGGAGGCAGGCGTGTCGCCTGCTTCATCGAAACATGCAGCCGACACGGCTGCCACTACCGACGGAACTCAGGAAGTTCTCGCGCTCGAGTTTGCAGATGACGCGAAGCTCTATGTTCCACTCGAGCAGGCATACCTGGTTTCCCGATACGTTGGCGCCGGAAAAAAATCGCCGCCGCTCAGCTCCCTCGGCGATGGAAGATGGGCTCGCGCCAAAATAAAAGCTGCCGCCTCCATTTTTGATTACGCCGGAAAAATGCTCGCGGTCCAGGCAGAGCGGGAAACACACCCGGGCTACGCATTCGCCCCGGACACAAAATGGCAGGCGGAATTTGAACACTCATTCCCGTTTCGCGAAACGCCCGACCAAATGAAGGCAATCGTCGACACCAAGATCGACATGGAACGTCCTCGACCCATGGATCGCCTCATCTGTGGCGACGTCGGTTTCGGCAAAACCGAAGTGGCTGTCCGCGCCGCGTTCAAGGCCGTTATGGACGGAAAACAAGTGGCCGTGCTGGCGCCGACGACAGTCCTGGCTCAACAGCATTTCGAGGTATTCCGGCAGCGCATGCTCGATTACCCCGTGCGCATCGAAATGCTCAGCCGTTTCCGTTCGCAATCCGAGCAGAAGAAAGTGTTGCAGCTATTGCGCGAAGGCGGCGTCGATATTGTTATCGGCACGCATCGGCTCATCTCCGGCGACCTGATATTCAAAGATCTGGGGCTGGTAGTGATCGATGAAGAGCAGCGTTTCGGTGTGCTGCACAAGGAAAAATTCAAAGAACTTTTCAAGCTGGTCGATGTGCTAACGCTCTCGGCCACGCCGATTCCGCGCACCCTTTATCTTTCGCTTGTAGGCGTGAAGGACATGTCCACAATCGAGACTCCGCCGCTCAATCGTTTGCCCGTGGAAACAGTGGTGTCGGCGTACGACGAGCGCCTCATCCGCGCGGCGATTGATCGCGAAGTGGAACGGCAGGGTCAGGTATTTTTCCTGCACAATCGCGTGGCGAGCATTGAGCGGGTACGGGATCGGATCGTCGATCTTTGTCCCTCGGCGAGAGTTGAGATCGGGCATGGCCAGATGGATGCCGACGAACTGGAAGGCGTCATGGCGCGATTCATTGCCGGAAAAATCGACGTGCTCGTGTGCACCACGATTATCGAAAGCGGTCTCGATATCCCGAATGCGAACACCATCATCATCGATCGGGCGGACCAGTTTGGGCTCGCCGACCTGTATCAATTGCGCGGCCGCGTCGGGCGAGCGGAGCACAAGGCGTACGCTTATCTGCTGCTTCCCCGCGAGATGATGACAGTGGGCGCAGCGCGCAAACGGATCAGCGCCATCAAACAGTACAGCTCGCTCGGCGCCGGTTTTCGAATCGCAATGCGCGACCTGGAAATTCGGGGTGCGGGCAGCATTTTGGGCACGGCTCAAAGCGGCCACATCATCGCGATCGGCTTCGACTTATATTGCCAGTTGCTCAAACAGGCAGTGACGCAGCTCAAAGGCAAAAAGCCACGGTTTCGGGTGGACGTCGATCTCAAGCTCGATTTTGTCGCTACAAATGAAGCTGAGTTCGTGCCAGCCACTACAACAACAAGAAGCGGCGGTCTCCTCGGACGCCCCAGCCTCGGCGAAGGCGGGCAGGCCGCGGAGGCGTTTGCAAAAGCGGCGTCCCCTGCACGCATTCCCGCCTTCATTCCAATCACCTACGTCAGTGATCCCAGTTTGCGCATCCGGGCCTACCGCGATGTAGCGGAAATTACCACCCAGGAGCAATCGCAACGTCTCCGGCGCGACTGGCGCGACCGCTTTGGGCCGTTCCCGGTGGCGGTTGACAATTTGTTTGGCCTCATCGAAATCAAGCTCGCCGCGGCACGATCGGGGATAAACCGCGTCGAAGTGCGTGAACGCAAATTGATGTTGACGCGACGCGGAGATTTTATACTTGTCGCGGGCAAATTCCCTCGTTTAGTTGGAGCCAAAATCGAGCAGTACCTCAGGGAGATTCTGGAACTGATAAAGAAATTATGAGAACCTTAACGCGTCCATTTACCGCCGTCTCGCTTGCGGTCTGCGCGCTCGCTCTATTACCCATTTGTTGCGCTGCGTTCGCCCAGGAGCCTCAGGTAGTCGACGGCATCGCTGCGATCGTGAATGGCGACGTCATCACCTACTCACAAGTGCGGCAGTTGTCCGCGCCGCGCGAAAAACTGTTGCGATCGCAATTCACTGGTCAGGAGCTGGAAAACAAGCTGAGGGAAGTCCGGCAGCTCGCCTTAAAGGATCTAATCGACCGCCGACTCATCATCCAGGCGTTCAAAAAGGAAAGCTATCAAATTCCCGATCACGTTGTGGACCAGCGCGTGCAGGACATTATCCGGGAGAACTTTGGCGGGGACCGCAACACGTTTGTCAAGACACTTGAGGCGCAGAATTACTCGCTGGGCGAGTTCAAGGAAAAAGAGATGGAAAGGATAATCGTCTCGGCGATGCGCAGCCACAACGTCAAGACCAACTACATTATTTCGCCCACCAAGATTGAAGATTTCTACAGGAAACATCGCGACCTGTTTACCACCAAGGAAGAGATCAAGTTGCGAATGATCATGATTTCGGGGCAAAAGGACACTGGGAACGCCCAGGCGCAGAAGTCGCTGGCTGAAGAAGTGCTCGGCAAACTCGCCAGTGGCGGCGATTTCGCTGAAACGGCGCAGATTTATTCTGAAGACAGCACGAAAGAGAACGGCGGCGACTGGGGCTGGATCCAGCGCAACACTCTCGCGGCGCCGCTGGAAAAGTTCGCCTTCAACATGCCAGTCGGCAGAATTAGCAGCATCATCGACTACGCCGGTAATTACTACATCCTGAAGGTAGAGGACAAACGCGGCGGCACTACAAGGTCACTGGCCGAAGCGCGAGGCGACATCGAGAAAAAGCTGATCCAGGACGAAGCCCAGCAAATTCAGGAACGCTGGATCGCCAGCCTGCGCGAAAAAGCTTATATCCGCACTTTTTGATTTAGCGTTCGGGCGCTGGACATTCGGCATTCAGCGGAGGGAGTTTTCTTCTGCTCATGCTTTTGCCCATGGTCGTAATCGAACTTTCGAAGAAAAAATGTTCGCCTTTGGATGCGAATGTTCGTCTAGTCGTTAGGCCGCTTTCCATGTGAAAACATTCACCACAACGCTCACCGTCGGAATTGTTTCGCAGGGCGGTGGCTACAACATTTGCGAGCTCACGCCAGTGCGCGGCAAAGAACCTATCTGGGTGATAGCGTCAGGGAAGAGTTGCCGCTGCCCTTGGCCATGCGCAAGTTTTCTTCTGCTTCCGGGAAGTCTGGATGCAGACGTAATGCTTCTTCGAATTGCGCGATTGCGCTGGAAACATCGCCTTCGCGCATGAAAATTGTTCCCAGGTAATTATGCGGCTGGGCGAGCTTGGGATCGAGCTTGGTCGCCGCTTGTAAATGCGCTTTTGCTTCTGACAGATCGCCCTGGTCCAAGAGCGCAGTCCCGAGATCTATTTGGGCGTCAACATAACTGGGATCGGCGCGGACCGCTTCTCGATACTGCGCAGTGGCCTCGCCCATTTTGCCGTGTTTTTCAAGAAAGGCGCCATAACTATGGTGGGCCTGCGCAGACTTTGGCGCCAGTCGGACTGCGGCTTCGCATTCCGCCGCGGCCTGGTCATCATGGCCCAGTTGCTCCAGCAGGTACGCATAGCCTGAGTGGTATTCGGCGTTGTTCGGTTCCATCTTCAGCGCCGTTTCATAATGCTTGTGCGCCTCATCCAATTCTCCCTTGCCAATGAGAATGGTCGCGAGACCGGCATGCGCCTTCGCCGAATCCGGATTTAAACGTAGCGAAGTGGAAAAGGCCTCGGCGGCTTCATCAACTCGGCCGGCGTCCTGCAGAGCCGTGGCGTGATTAAGATGAGCCCGGGCACTGGTCGGAAGATCGGCGGCGATCATGGCAAGCCGGTCGAGTTCGCTCCGGGCCGTGTGCGTTTGTCCAAGCCAGAGTGCTCCCAGTGGAATAACGAAGACGCCTACCCATTTCGCTCCGTGCAACGCCCAGCCAGGAAGAAAACCTTTCGCCGAAATATCCGCTGTCCCGCCGCTGATCCCGAGAGATTGCCTGGTGGATTTCTCGCGCACTTTCCAGATGAATCCATCGTAATAAAAATGGAGCAACGCGGAGGCGGTCACCACACCGGCGAGAATGCTTTTGACTGATTCGACGCCGATACTCGACTTGTAATAGCCGAGCGCCCCATAGGCGAAGATCAAGCCGACATAGAGACCAATCAGTGAGCCGCTCCGCCGGAACACAAAACGCATGAACCCGCCGATCGAGCTGTCTGACTCGACGCGTTTGCGATTATAAATCCAGACCAGCGAGAGATACTGGACGTCGTGAAACACTTCGAACAACGCCACGCCGACGAGAACGCTGGCCACGATGTTGTTGCAGTACCACCAGAAAGTGATGCTCGTGGCCAGAAGGACCAGCTTCACCGGGCTTGGTCGCTGTCCGCGCACCCACGACCAGACATAATTTACAAGGAACAATCCAGCTACAGCGATCGCCACCGCCAGCAACCCTTGCTGCGCCGTGTGGAGAAGCGCCGGCGGGATGAATGGGCCACCCGCGGAATAATAGGTTTCCAGGGTGTCGGTCATTCGCTGCGGTGACAGCAGCACCGCAGTGGCGAACCAGATCCCGCATAATGCGAAATCCAAACGGCGCGTTATCTCTGCGAACGAACCGACTTTCGCGTCGTAAATACGGCAGAACCCGTACGTCTGCATCATGCCGTGCCAAACGCCCCAGACAAAAGCGACGAGCACAATGCCCTTGAGATCCCAGATGGAAAACGCGGCGCAGACGACGACCAAAAAAATCGGCGCAAAAATGAAGCGCCACTTGAAGCGCTGGAATAAAGCGCGATCGCCGTAGGCGCGGATCATTCCCGGCAGGTGATGACCCATTGCGCCAAATGCCGCGACGAAAAGGTAAATGTCCTGTGCGCTCCAACGCGCCTGCGCGACGAGAAAGATCGGTATGATCAATAGCGGAGTGCAGACGTAGAGGACCAAGTCCCGCCAACTATCGAGGATCCACAAGCTCGGCTTTCGGGCGGCTGAAGACACAGCGGGCACGGTTTGTGGACCTGAGAACGCGGTAACGTGCTGCATGCCGGGAACCAGTTTTCCTTAAACCGCGGGAAAATCAATCATGGATTCGCACGTCGCGTGCAATTTTCCATTTCAATTGCGTTTGGGGCGTGAGCAGAGCCTGCCAGCGCTGGACCCCGGCTACAGGCGCTTGCTACGTGGCAGTCTGTTGATGAAGATGCACCATGCAGCCGCGCATAGGAATTACGCTGGGCGATTGCGCCGGGATCGGCCCGGAAATTGTAGATCTCGCTCTGAACTCCAATCATATTGCGCGCATCGCTGAATTCAAAATCATCGGTAAATATCCCGGTTCTCGACCGGGAAATCCTACAGAAGAAACTGCGCGCGCAGCCGCAGCTGCCTTGGAAGAAGCGGTTACCCTGGCGCGGCGCGGCGAGCTCGATGCAATTGTAACCGGCCCGGTCCACAAAGCACGGATGTACGAAGTAGGCTTCAGGTTCCCAGGGCAGACGGAATTTTTTGCCGAGCGCTGTGGCGTCAAAAATTTCGCCATGTGTCTGACAGGTGGAAAAATCACGGTGGCGCTCGTCACCGCGCACCTTCCATTGCGCAAGGCCGCGAGCGCTCTCGAGCAATCGGAGATTGTCCGAGTCGGGATGTTGCTTGCGAACTTCCTTGATTCACGATCCATCTCCGCGCCGCGCATCGCGGTCGCTGGATTAAATCCGCACGCCGGCGAATCAGGTAAACTTGGCCGCGAAGAAATCGAAATCATCGCGCCAGCGATCGCGGAGCTGAATCGATCACCAATCACTGATCACCGGTCACGATGCATCTTCGAAGGCCCCCACTCACCTGACACAGTTTTTCATCGGGCGATCGAAGGCGAATTCGATGCAGTGCTCTGCATGTATCACGATCAGGGACTGATTCCGCTGAAACTCCACGCCTTTCATCAAGGTGTGAACGTGACGCTCGGTCTCCCTTTTCCTCGTACCAGTCCTGATCACGGCACTGCATTTGAAATTGCCGGCAAAGGAATTGCCCGTCCCGATAGCATGATCGCCGCCATTAATCTCGCCATCGAGCTAGCTCAAAACTGCAGCGGCGCTCTGCGAGGATCGACCTCGACCTAATCCCGGCGGTCACAGAGCGCCGCGGCAGAAAATCCTGCTCTTGCTCTTACTCATGCTCATGCTCGATTGCAGGGACCTCGAGCATGAGCACGAGCAGGATTGAAAAATACGTTTCCGTTTTTAACATCGGACTACAGAACACATTCGTTTATCGGTGGAATTATTTTCTGCGTGCGTTGTTCGGATTAATTCCACTGGCCGGCACGGTGTTTCTGTGGAGCGCAGTGTTCAAGGAGCGCCGCGGCGGGCTGCACGGCTATGACTACGGTTCGATGATTTATTATTATTTGCTCACGATCCTGGTCAGCAACCTGGTCACGCCAACCGAGGACGAATGGCAGATCGCTGCTGATATTCGCGAAGGGCAGATCAACGCGCTTCTCACCAAGCCGATGAGCTATCTGGCATACCGGTTCAGTATTTTTTTAAGCAGTCGCCTCGTTTACACGTTCGTTACTCTGCCACCGATCGCGCTAATCTTTATTTATTTCCGCGGCTACATCGTTCTGCCGACCGATCCGCTCGTCTATGTGCTTGCCACTGTGTCGATGTTCATGGCCGCGTTCATTCAATTCTTTATCACGTACAGCCTCGCCATGATGGCGTTTTGGATTCTGGAAATCTCCACCATCGTGTTCATCGTTTACTCATTCGAATACTTCCTGGGTGGCCAGATGTTTCCCATCGATATCATGCCGTCTGCGGTCCAGGCCGTGATGAAATGGCTGCCGTTCTATTACGAGCTGTTTTGTCCAGTCGCGATCTTTCTCGGCCGATTAACAGGAGCTGACCTTGTGCAAGCGCTGGTGATCCAAACCGGTTGGCTGTTCCTCGCCTGGGCTTGGGCAAACTACATGTGGAAACGCGGCCTCGGCCATTACCAAGCCATCGGCGGATAAAAACGTTCCCGATTGTCAAAACGAACGCCTAACGCTGAACGCTCAATTCCGTTCTTCTGACTTGGACATCGGACGTTGGGCGTTGAACGTTGGGCGTTTTCATCCGAAATAGCACCCATCCATGGCCCGACTTCACGAGTATCAAGGCAAATCCATTCTTGCAGGTAATGGATTCAAAATCCCACGCGGCCACTCGGCTCGAACCGCCGAGGAAGCCGTGGTGGCAGCGGCGGAGTTAGGCGGCGAAGTCGTCATCAAGATTCAGGCGTGGACGACTGGTCGCGCCGGCATCGGTGGCGTCGCGTTCGCAAAAAAGCCGGATGAAGTTCGCGAGCACGTGACGCGGATGCTGGCGATGAAAGTCGGCCAGTTCCCAGTCGAAGCCGTGCTTGTTGAGGAAAAGATCGACATCGACCGGGAGTTCTTTCTTTCATTTGCCATTGATGACGCGGCGCGCGCGCCAATAATCATCTTCGCCGCTGGCGGCGGCACCGGAATCGAAGAACGTGCGGGCTCGACCCGCCGCCTCCGGTGCGATGTGAATCAAGGCCCCGTCGACTCAGCTGTAAACGAAGCCGTTGCTTCGAGTGGACTTTCGCCAGAGCAGGCCACGCAACTCGCCGAGTCCATCCGCAGGTTGTTTGCCGCAGCGCGCGCCGTTGAAGCGCGGTCGCTGGAAGTCAATCCCCTCGTCTTGACCAAAGGCGGGAACTTCGTCGCAGCCGATTGCCGCATTACGATTGACGATTACGCCGTGGCGCGTCACCCCGAGCTGGGAATCGAAATTGCGCGCGAGTTCGATCATCCACCGACTGCTCTCGAACGCGTCGCCTACGCAGTCGAACAAAACGATCATCGCGGCACATTTTATTTCGCACAGTTAGCGACGGATGCTGCAAAAGGCTCCCAAGGCCTGGTTGGTTTCCATGGCGCCGGTGGCGGCGGCTCAATGATGTCGATGGATGCTATCGTGAACGCGGGATTCACCATCGCCAATTTCACCGACACCAGCGGCAATCCGTCCGCATCCAAGGTCTATCGCGCTGCGCGAATCATTCTGGCCCAGCCCGACCTGGTCGGTTATTTCGGTTCGGGTTCGGGCGTCGCGAGTCAGGAGCAATATTGGTCGGCCTATGGATTGGCCAAAGCTTTTTGGGAACTCGATCTGGATATTCCTGCGGTGATCCGTCTGGGCGGAAACACGGAAGATCGCGCGGTGGAAATCTTGCATCGAATGTCGAAGCTGTTGCGCGCGCCGGTCGAAGGTTATCGAAAAACCGACACGCCCGCCACGATCGCCACGCGCTTTGCCGAACTTGTGGAGAGGGCGGGCGGCACAAAGTGGAAACCGCGCATCCCCCGTGCGCCTCACTTCATCAAGGATTCGTCCGTTGTTTCCTTGCCTGTCAAAAACGGCAGCGTTTGGATCGATACCAAGCATTGGCCACAAATCCGCGGTGCGATCGAGACGCACTCGAGCGGATTGATTGTCGATCGCAAAGGCGTGCCTGTCCCATCGCTGGCTGATGAAGAGTTCGTTACCAAAGATTCCGAATTACTCGCGTGCGATGTCGAGTGCCGGCTTGCTGGAATCGAAGGGTTCTACCTGGAGCTCGACATTTCGGGATTGAACGAACTAATCGGAGAGGCTCACTGAATGGCAATTTTGATCGACGAGAAAAAGCGCGTCCTGGTACAAGGCATCACCGGCCGGGAAGGCCGGGCACGCACGCGGCTGATGCGCGACTATGGAACCAATGTGGTCGGCGGCGTTACACCGGGTAAGGGCGGACAGACTGTTCTCGACGTTCCTGTGTTTAACACGCCACAGGAAGCGGTAGACTCGTTAGGTCACATCGACATCTCGGTGCTTTTCGTGCCTGCGGCCGGCGTGAAGGAGGCAGCGATTTCTGCGATTGAGGCTGGAATTAAACTAACCGTGCTGGTTCCCGATCGCGTTCCGGTGTGGGACGCGATGGAAATCGCGGCAGCCGCAAAAGCAAGTGGCGCAATGTTCCTTGGACCAAACACGCTTGGAGCGTTGAGTCCGGGCAAGGCTGTGGTCGGCATGATTGGCGGTCGCGCGGAAAGCGCGCGACAATGGTTCAAACCTGGCGTTCCCAAGGGCGTGGGAGTGATCAGCCGCTCCGGCGGCATGGCTTCGAGCACCGGGTATTACCTCGGGCAAGCCGGCGTGCGGATTTCAACCATCGTGCACATCGGCGGCGATGCCGTGATTGGCGTTCGTATTCCCGATGCCGCGCTGATGTTCGAGGCTGATCTTTTTACCGAAGCCATCGTGATCTTCGGTGAAATCGGTTCGTCACAGGAGGAAGAATTGGCACAACTGATTGTCGATCGAAAGGTCATCAAGCCGGTGATCGCCTACATTGGCGGCAAGGCTGCGCGCGAAGGCACACGATTCAGTCACGCCGGCGCGATTATTGAGGGCGGCCGCGGCACGCACGCCGGTAAAGTGAAAGCTTTGCGCGAAGCCGGCGCCACCGTGGTTGATTCGTTTGGCGAATTGCCGGACGCGGTCGTCAATATTCTAACGCAAACGAAAGGACAAAGTCTCATGAGCGAAGCTGACCGGAAAGCAACGTGGAATACTGCTATCACGCGCGTGGAACCTAACAGAGTGGGAGTGCGCGGATACGATATCGCCGAGCTGATGGGACACGTCTCCTTTGGCGCGGCGGTTTATCTGATTTTGACGGGCGAATTGCCGCCGCCGGAAATCGCACGTTTGATGGACGCTATTTTAGTTGCGTCGATCGATCACGGGGCTACGCCTCCAAGCGCCTTGGCCGCGCGAACTGTCGCATCGACCGGAGCAAGATTAAGCGCAGCGGTCGCTGCCGGGATTATGTCCATTAATCGTCATCACGGCGGGGCAATTGAAGATTGCGCCCGACACCTGAAAGCAATCGCCGATCGCGCGACACGCGAATCTATTTCATTGGACGAATCCGCCGTTCGCACACTAGCGGCCATGAGAGAATCAGGCGAGCGGATGCCGGGTTTTGGTCATCGCTATCATACCAAAGATCCGCGCACGGCGCGGCTTTTCGAGCTGGCGCGTGAGGCAGGCGTTGATGGCGCGCACATGCAAGCGGCGCGCGCGGTTGAAAAAGCGTTCGCGGATGCGAAGAAAGCATTGCCCATCAACGTCGATGGTGCTATCGGCGCCATCCTCGCCGATCTGGGAATGAATCCCGCCGCCTTAAATGGTATTTTCATGATCGCCCGGACGCCCGGCCTCGTGGCCCACGTGATCGAAGAACAAGCTCGCGAGAAGCCGATGCGCCGGATCGACCCGGTCAATCACGGCTACGATGGCCCGGCGCCGAGAAAGCTGCCCTCTTAATCACATAGCGGTACGCTCGTGAAGTTAAGGATGCAAAAGAGACGCGGGGAACGCCCACACACGGCGGGCAGGCTGCGCACTCCGAAAGTCCGCCATCGGACGGACTCGTCCCGCGGCGGGCTTCGCGGAAGAAAATAGGCGTATCGCCTTTTCGCACGGCCCCCGCCTTGGGAGCGCCAGGCGTCTCAGGAACTGCGCTGAGCGCATCATGCCTAACGAAACAAAAGTCTTGATTTTTCGAAGTGTCTTGATCAAGAATCGGCGCTTCAAATGAAGCTCCACCATGAAAATACACTCTACTTCAGCGTCGGCACCCGTCCGCCGTACCTTTGGCGAAGGCGGGTTCTTTAACCTTCGTGTCTTAATCGGCTTGTTTGTTATCCTGGCTGCCGTCCTCCTGGCGCTGGTGGGATTCGGTACGTTCTCCGTCCAAGCGCAGCAAAGGTATCGGTTTGTCCCGAACTCCATCGACCCGCTTGTTCCTGCGGGCTTCGACTGTGCTAAAATTCGCGAGCTAGGCATCGATAAGCAGGAGAACCTTCGGGCAGGGGCAATCATGATAGCCTGCGGCGAAGCCGAGGGAGGTTCGGCATCTTCCAGTCACGCCTTCTCGCAGTTTGTCCAAGAATTGCTGCAGCCCGCAGCGTACGGCTCCACGGACGTTGATCTGATTACCGGCACTGAGACTTTCCCCAACGTTACTCAGTCCGAGACATTCACTGCGAGTAACCCTGATAACCCAAACCAGATCGTTGTAGCCTACAACGACTCACGTGGCCGCAACGTTAGCCCCATCAACATCTCAGGCGCGTCGGTCTCCACCGACGGGGGCACCACCTTTACACGCCTCACCACAGCGAGTGGTCAAAGCCCATTTTCGAATACCGTGGGTGATCCCGTTATCTTGTATAACCGCCCAACCGGCACCTGGTTTACCATTTGGCTCGATGGCGGCTGCGGCGGTCAGGGGCTTGGTGGGTATAAGTCCACCACTCCTGGGAACGCGAATAGCTGGACCCATTACTGCATTCACAATAACAGCAGCGACGACCGGGAATCTGGTTGGGCGGATAACAACCCATCTTCTCCTTTTTACGGTCGGATGTACACTTCCTGGAACGACTTTAATGTTGGCGGCGGAGCCCTATTCGCTCGTTACTCGACTGACAACGGTCTCACCTGGACCAATGCACGACAGATCACGACTGGAACTCCCTTTATTCGCAATGTCCAGATCACCGGCGACCTGGCCACAGGCGATGTGTACATCGTTGGAATGAACGAGGGCGGCGGTGGCTTTCCACACAACGATTCAAATCTCATCTTCAGATCCACGGACGGTGGCAACAGCTGGAGCAATACCTACACAGGTCCCAGCTTTCCCGGCCCAGGCGTGACGGCTGTGGGCTATTTCGCCTGCATGTTTACAGACGGCGGTGGTTACTGGCGACACGAGGGCTGGGGCGAACCGGGCGCCTACAACGGCGTGGTGCATTACGTTTATGCGCAACACGGCGCCGGCGGTGATGCTGGCGACGTCTATTACATCCGCTCGACGGATCGCGGGCAAACCTTTAGCGCACCGGTGAAGTTGAACACAGATGCCACTACGCGGCCTCAGTGGGAACCCAACCTTTCCGTCAGCCCCAGTGGCACTGTTCTCGCCGTATGGTACGACGCACGCGAAAGCGCCGGCTGCACTCGTGGTAACCCTGCCGTTCCCTGTTACCGGATGTGGGCTCGCAGGTCCACCGACAACGGCGTGAGTTGGTTGCTCGACGATGCCTTCTCGGATGTAGTCAGCCCGCTGCCGGCGCAACCGGACCCGGGTATCCAGGCGACTTATGCGGGCGACTATGACTATGCCTCCTCCTCCCCCAACCAGCACCTTCACGCATGGGTGGACGGCCGCGTGACGATTAGCGGGAGCTCTCAGCAGGATGCCTTCCACGATAGACAGTCCGTAGGCGCGCCATCGCCTACACCGACGGCGACACCTACCGCAACGCCGACTGCGACCCCAACCGCTACACCTACAGCTACAGCTACACCTACAGCCACACCTACGCCGGGCCAAATTACGCTCAGCGCGCGTGGTTATAAGGTGCATGGGCTGCAGACAGTGGACCTCTCCTGGACCGGGGCGACATCGAGTACGATTGATGTTTACCGTAACGGGGTGGTAGTCGCGACTGTCCCGAACAACGGCTTCTATACCGATCACCCCAACGGCCGTGGCCATGCCACTTACACCTACAGGGTATGCGAAGCCGGCACTGGCACCTGTTCCAATCAAGTGACGGTGACGTTCTGAGATTTCAGACGGAACCTGTGCGGGAACTCGCACAGTGTGCGAGTTCCCG
>Ga0070741_10010445_pt1 | contig 17519 bp, 17 predicted proteins | sample Coa_R1_4_FD_66440 | JGI IMG/M metagenome (GOLD analysis project Ga0070741, IMG submission 66440) | Surface soil microbial communities from Centralia Pennsylvania, which are recovering from an underground coalmine fire - Coalmine... | ecosystem: Environmental > Terrestrial > Soil > Unclassified ...
ATGCTCGGCGACTCGACGCTGTTCACGCGCGCCGACGAGGTCGAGGCGTCGTGGACGTGGATCGATCGCATCGAGAAGTCGTGGGAGCAGTCGCCGGACAAGTTCCCGCTGCGCAGCTATCCCGCGGGATCGTGGGGACCGAAGGAGGCGGAGGCGCTGCTCGGCGACGGTAAGAAATGGAGGCAGCCGTGAGCGAAGCCGAAGATCGGCTCGCGCAGTTCGAGCACGGCGACGCGATCGAAGTTCCCGTCGGGCGCATCGAGCGCGAGTTGGACGCGCTGTGGCGCCAGGCGGCGACGCCGCGCGAGGGCGAGAAGCACAAGCCGGTGACGCGCGCGTGCTTGTGGAACTTGATCGTGCGCGCCGAGGGCGAGCTGGAGTTTCGCCGCGCCAAGCGGCTGATCGACGATCTGTCGGCGTCGCTGCCGGTGCGCGCGATCGTGCTGCGCGTCGAGGCGGGGCCCGAGGCGCTGCGCGCGTGGGTCGAGGCCAACTGGCGCCGCTCGGGGCAGGGCGACTCGGGCTCCGACGAGGTGACGCTGGAGGCGCGCGGGCGCGCGGCCGAGCGGCTGCCGGCGCTGGTGCGCGCGCTGACCATCACCGACGTGCCGACGGCGATGCTGTGGATGGGCGCGCCGTCGGCGGCGGTCGGCTCGGACGCGCCGCTGCGCGCGCTGGTCGGCGAGGTCGATCGCTTGATCTTCGACTCGCGAAAACTGCCCGACGAGGCGGGGCTGATCGAGCTTCAGCGCCTCGCCGCCGAGCGGCCGCAGCTCGAGCTGGCGGATCTGGCGTGGCTCGGCGTCTCGCCGCTGCGCGGGCTGTGCGCCGCGCTGTTCGATCCGCCGCCGGCCGATCGCCCGTCGCGGCTCGACGCGCTCGAGCGCGTGCGCGTCGCCTCCGGCGTGCAGGGAGCGCAGACGCGCGCGCTGCTGACGCTCGGCTGGCTGATCGCGCGCCTCGAGTGGAAGCAGCTCGAGCGCCGGCCGCCCGACGGCGCGGTTCGCCGCTGGCGCGCGGCTCGCCGCGGCGGCGCCGTCGAGCTGCTCCTGGAGACGCGCGCAGGCGGGCCGGATCACGGCGTGGTCGAGCTGGCGCTCGAGGCGGGGCCCGACGCGTGGTCGCTCACGCGCGATCGCTGCATCGAGGTGCGCGCGCCCGATGCGCCGCGCCGCTCGCAGCCGGCGCGCAGCCACTCCGAGCCCGAGTTGGTGCGGGCGGCGCTCGGTCCGCGCGGCCGCGACGCGGTGTATCGCGAGGCGCTGGCCGCCGCGGCGCGCCTGTTGGAGGCGCGATGAGCGCGCGCGAGATCGTGGTCCTCGACGACGCGGACCAGGTGGCGGCCGCCGGCGCCGAGCGCTTCACCGCCGCGTGCGAGCGCGCGATCGCGAAAAACGGCGCGCGCGGAACGTTTCGCGTGGCGCTGGCGGGCGGCTCGACGCCCAGGGCGATGTACGTAAAGCTCACCGGATCGCCGTTTTGCGAGCGTATAGACTGGGCGCGCGTCGAGATCTTTTTCGGCGACGAGCGCTGCGTGCCGCCCGATCACGCCGACTCCAACTTCCGCATGGCGCGCGAGGCGCTGCTCGATCACGTGCCGCTCGACGCGAAGCACGTCCACCGCGTCGAGGGCGAAAAAGATCCCGAGGCGGCCGCGCGCGCGTACGAGGCGATCCTGCCCGAGCGGATCGATCTGGTGCTGCTCGGCATGGGACCCGACGGGCACACCGCGTCGCTGTTCCCCGGCACGCCGGCGATCGCCGAGCGCGCGCGCCGCGCGATGGCGGTCTACGTCGAGAAGCTGAAGTCGTGGCGCGTGACGCTCACCGCGCCGGTGCTCTCCGCCGCCGAGGAGGTCGTGGTGATGACGGTCGGCGACGAGAAAGCCGACGCGCTCGCGCTCGCGCTCGAGGGGCCCGACGGCGCGGTGCCGATCCAGCTCGTCAAGCCGCGGCGCATGACGTGGCTGATCGATCGCGCGGCCGCGAAAAAGCTGGCGCGAGTGTGATAGGCTCGCCGCCTCTTTTCGGAGGAGAACATGCCGGGCAAGCGCAGCAAGCGTCGCGTCAAACAACGCTCCAAGGCGCACCAGAAGCACGTCGCGAAGGGCCGCAAGCGCCGCGTGCGCTCGCGCCGCAAGGTCGGCTACGGCACCCGCAAGCGCCGCGCGAAGAAGGCCCGCTCGAAGAAGAAGTAGCGCGCGGCTACAAGCGGTACCACTCGAGCACCACGCCGTCGGGCGAGCGGCGCATGCGGTAGATCGTGCCGTCGTCGGCGACCGTGAACTCGCGGAAGATCTCTTCGGGCGCGGGCGCGCCGTCGAGCGTGAGCGCGCCGCGCGGAGCGCCGCCGGCGTCGAGGCTGCGCAGCTCGACGCGCTCGCCGGTGATGGCGTAGGGCGGATCGGGGCTCTCGCGGCCGACGCGCGCGCCGGCGTAGACCGAGCCCGACGCGTCGGAGTCGAGCAGCACGACGTAGAGGATCGTGCCGCCGAAGGCGATCGTGGCTTCCCAGACCAGCGTCGCGGCGGCGTCGTAGGCGCGGAGGGTGAACGTGCCGGCCGCGCGATCGGCGATCGCGCCGCGCAGAAAGACGCGGCCGCCGCGCGACGGGCGGCCGGGCAGGATCGGGCGATCGCGCGACGCGTGGCCGTCGGCGTCGGCGACGCGCACCAGCTCGGCGTGCTCGCGCTCGGCGTAGGCGTTGCCGTCGTCGTCGGTGTAGAGGCCGGTGACGCCGCCGGGCTCGGGAATTTTTGCGCCGCGCAGCGCGACGTCGCCGAGCGGGCGGCCGGTGGCGTCGAGCACCTGCACGTTCTGCTCGCCGAGTCGATCGAGCAGCATCACGCGGCCGTCGCGCGCGACCGTGAGATCCTGCGCGGTGTCGCCGCCGATCGCGATCGGCGCGAGGCGGCGGCCGTCGCGCGTCCAGCGCTGGATGCGGTGGTTGAGCTGATCGAGCACCAGCAGGTTGCCTTGCGCGTCGACGGTGAGCGCCATCGGGCCCTCGGGCGCGGACTCTTGATCGAGCTTGTGCGCGAGGTCGCCGGGGCCCGAGCCCCAGCCGGCGCGCGCGAGCACGTGCGGCTCTCGGCGCGCGCCCGCGTCGGGAAAAATCAGCGGCGGCTTCGTGCTCGGCGTTTCAGCGGCGCGCGCGCGACGTGCGTTCTCGTCGGCGGCGCGCGTTTCGTTACGCTGCGGCGGCGGCGATGAGGCGTGGCGCGGAACCAACGCGATCACCAGCGCCGCGGCGAGCAGCGCGCCGAAGGCGATCGCCCACCGACGAGACATGCCGCGATAGTAGACGACTCAGGCGCGCGCGCGAAAGTCGACGATCACGTTCGGCCGGGCGGCGCGCGGCGGCGACTCGAGATAGGTGAGCGCCACGCCCGCGCCGGGATCGGCGGGCAAGAGCGAGAACTCCTCGTGGCCGGGCGCGCCGAAGCGCAGGATGCGCCCGACCACCTGCACGCGCGCGCCGAGCTCGATGCGCCGCTCGACGAACACGCCGTCGGCGCCGTCGACGTGATCGAGCGCGCTGGTCGGCAGATCGAACGCCGCCAGGTCGAGCGCCGGATCGATCTTGACGCGCGTGTGGCCGTCGTCGACGAAGAACGACACCGCGCGGCGGCGCATCGGGCGCGCCGGTCCGTCGGAGTCGGACGCGTACAATTCGTAGAGCGCGACGGCGTGGCCGCTCGGCGCGGTGAGCGGGTGCTCGGCGACCACGCGGCCCTCGAGGCGGACCAGCGCGCCGTCGAGCGGGCCCTCGAGCACGAACGCCATCGTGTCGTTCTCCGGCACCTCCAGCGAGCGCGGCTGGCGGAGCAGGGCGTAGCCGCAGGCCACCACCATCAGCAGCGCGCCGGCGGCGATCAGGGTGATTGCGAGCGCTGACATGCCCTGACACTACGGCGAGGCCCGACCGGTCTTCCCTCGGGCCTTACAAAAAATTCACGGGAGCGCCAGCGTCGGCAGGTGGGCGAGGCCGGCGGCGTCGGCGTCGAGCGAGACCAGCACCGTGAGCGCGTCGCGCGCCTCGAGCCAGTCGCCGGGCGCGGCGTCGCCGATCATCACCAGCGGCACGGCGTCGTGCAGGCGCGCCTCGACCACCGGCTCGGGCGGCAGCGACGAGGCGGGCGGCGGCACCACCAGCGCGACGCCGCGGCCGAGACGATCGGCGAGCGCTTGCGGCAGGCGATCGAGCGGCGCGTCCGAGCGCTCGAGCACGTACAGGCCGCGCGCGGGCACCGCCGGCTGGCCGCTCGCCGGCTGCGTGATGGTGACGCGCGGCTCGGCGCCGTCGAGGAAACGGGCGGTGACGGAGCGCAGGCGCAGGCGGCCCGCGCGGCGGCGCACGAGGCCCGCGGCGGCCAGCGCGCCGCGGCCGAGCGCTTCGGCCCACGCGCGCTCGGGATCGCCGGCGGCGCGCACGACCGCGCGCGCGATCGACGCCGCGGGGAGGCCGCGCTCGCCGTCGCCGAGGAGCCACGAGGCGTAGAGCAGCGCCAGGGCGCACGCGGCCGGCGCGTCGAGGCCGGTGCGCGCCACCGCGTCGCCGAGCGGCGATGCATCGTCGACGGGAGGGAGCGCGATCCGTTGCGCGGTGCCGAGGGCGACTTGCGCCCAGTCGCAGAGGGCGGCGCGCCAGTCGGCCGGCGGTTCGTCGTCGTCGTCGGTGCGGCGGGCGTGGAGCGGATCGGCGGGGGATGGAGCGGGGGCGGAGGATTCGTCGTGGGCGTCGAGGTTCGCGTCGACGGCCACGTCGCCGTCGCCGTCGCCGTCTGCGGCGGCGTTGACGTTCGCGTCTACGTTGACGTTCGCGTTCGCGTTCGTGATGACGTTTGTCGTCGCGGGGGCGCCGCTGCCGAGGCGGGCGCGCCAGTTGGTGCCGCTCTCGGGCGGCGCGGCGGCGGCGGTCGCGTTCGCGGAGGCGCGGCGCGGCGGAGCCATCACGCGCGCTGGCGGCGCGGTGTCGTTGCGCGGGCGCGCCGCCGCCTCGGGCTTCTCGACGGTCATCGCCACCTGCAGCGGCAGCCAGCGCAGCGCGCCCGCCGCGTCGGCCACGACCAGCGACGGCGCCGCGCCCTCGACCACCGCGAACGCCGCCACGCCCTCGCCGGCGTTGACCGCGCGCCGCTCCTGGAGCTGCAGATCGTACTCGAGCAGCGCGGCCTGCGGCGCGTCCTCGCCGCGCACCGCCACCACCAGCCGCGGCGACTCGGGGTGCCCGTCGGCCGCCACCAGCCGCTTGCCGAGGTCGATGCGCAGCACCATTCGTCCATCCGAATATCTAAATACTTCGATGTTCCCGGGCAGGGCCGCGGAGCCGATCCACAAAAGGCGGCGCCGCGCCGCGAAGCCGGCCAGCTTGGGCCGATTGAGCGGCAGGTTGAGCCGGAACAGCGCCTGCCGCCGCACCGGGTCCCACGCCTCGAGCTGATCGCGCGACGCCACCAGCAGCCGATCCTCGGGCGCCGCGATCGCCAGCTGCACCGGCTCGCGCAGCGCGATCGGATCGGCCGCCAGCAGCTTGGGCGCGAGCAGCAGCATGCGCGGCTGCTCGTTCGACTCCGACATCACCAGGATGCGATCGCCGATGAACGCCATCGGCTGCGCGCGGCCCATCATCTCGAGCTGCGCCACCAGCTCGAGCGACGGCAGCGCGTAGGCACGCACCTGCGTGGCGGTCGCCTGGCGCGTGAAGGTGACCACGCGCGCGCCGAGAAAACCGACGTCGGTCTCCTCGCCGACCGGCAGCACCGTCGAGCCGGCGGCGTCGCGCGTGGCGGCGCGGTAGAGCGTCAGCTTCTCGCCGGCGGCGGCCGCGAGCCAGGCGTGATCCGGGCTGGCCCCGAGCCCGGGACCGCCCGCGAGGAGGCGGGGCATCGCACTTATGTCGCAGATTCCCGCGCGCGCTGCAAACGCGGCGCTACGGCGAGGTGAACGCGACCGGGTTGTAGAACGAGGTCTCGATGATCCCGGAGTGCGCGCCGGTGAAGTAGATGTTGACCCCGCGCGAGCCCTCGAGCTGCACGTCGATGTAGATCGGATCGGTCTGCGCGACGCAGTCGACGCCCTCGACGGTGGCGCCGGGCACGCCGGCGAAGTCGATGCGGTTGGTCGAGGTGGCGACCACGCTCTCGGCGCCGTTGATCTTGAACGTCTGCGTGGGATCGAACGCCACGTCGGTGGTGATGCTGCCCGAGAAGCGCGCCGCCGAGCCCTCGGTGTCGACGAACGCCACGCGATAGCCGCCCTGGCCGTTGGCGGTCACCAGGTAGCCGATGTCGCCGGCGGGGATCTCGGTGCCGACGTTGGCGAGCAGGTGATAGCCGGGGACCTGCGACGCGCCGAGGATCACCGACGGCTCGTGGCGGCCGCAGCCCGCGAGCGCGGTGGCCGCGAGCGCGGCGAGCGGGACGATCGAAAGCCAAGTTGACGAACGCATCGACACCTCCATGGCTGCTTCGACGAATGGCGGCCGGCGACGATTCACCGTGCGCCGGCTCACGGTCAGCGCAAGTTTCCGTCGGCGACGCTGCGCGCGGCGATGGCCAGCTTCTCCAGCGTCTTCCGGCCGAGGCCGTAGAGCGAGCGCAGGCGGCCCGACAGCGACGGATCGTTGACCTCGCCGCGCAGGACCGTCGACGTCGACATGCTGACGACGGTGACGTACTCGCGCAAGAACGGCGGCAGGCGGCTCTCGGCGCCGGAGAGCAGTGCCATCGAGCGGGCGCGCGCGCCTTCGGATGAATTCCAATAACGGAAGATGCCTTTGCAGATGGCGCGCGTGCCGTCGTCGATGCCGCGGAAGACCTCGTACATCGCGTCGGCGAGGATCTCGCGCGCGCGCACGTAGCGGTAGCGCTCCTGCTGGTAGCGCGCCAGCGCGGCGTCGACCTGCGCGCGGTCGCCGAGCTCGACGCCGGCGAGCGCGCGCGCGAGCAGGCGCGTGTCGTTGAGCGCGATGGTCATGCCGGTGGCGGTGAGCGGGTGCGAGCAGCCGCACGCGTCGCCGACCAGCGCCGCGCCGGGCACGGTGCACTCGTCGGTGTAGATGGCGTAGTTGGCGGCGATCTCGATCTCGCCCTTGGCCAGCGCGCGCTCGAGCGAGACGCGCACGCCTTGCGGCATTTTGCCGCAGTAGCCTTCGCGGATGCGCGCGATCACCGCCTCCTTGCCGCGATCCATGTCGGCCGGCAGATCGATGCAGGTGCGCGCGTCCCTGGCGCTGATCGGGTACGCCAGGATCGGGCCCCACGCGCCGAGGAAGATGTGGCCGAAGCCGGGCGCCGGCAGCTCGCAGTCCTCCAGCAGCGCGGCGGCGGTGAAGGAGAGCAGGGTGGCGCGCTCCTCGATGCCGAGCAGCGTGCGGATCTTCGAGTGGCGCCCGTCGCAGGCGATCACCACCGGCGCGTGGATCGTCCCCGACGTCGACTCGACGCCGATCACGCGCTCCTGATCGCGGATCACGTTGGTGACGCGCTCGCCGGTGCGCACCTCGACGCCCGGCAGCGCAATCGTGCGCGCGCGCAGCACCTCGACCAGATCGCGGTGATCGATGGCGAAGCCGTACGGGCGCGACGCGGGGATCTCGCGGTAGGGGAGCAGCGTCTCGGGCGCGCCGGGCGCGGGCACGCAGCAGAAGCCGCTCACGCGCGCGCCGCCGGCGGCTTCGAGCGGCGCGAGGAAGCCGCGCGCGTCGAGCACGTCCACGCCCGTCGGGTGGATCAGCTCGCCGTTGAAGCGCGGATTTTTTCCCGCGCGCGCCTCGAGCACCAGCACGCGCCGCCGCCCGTCGGCGAGCGCCGCCGCCATCGCGCAGCCGGATAGTCCGCCACCGACGATGACGACGTCCGCGTGGTTGCTCATCCCGCCACCTTATAATGGCTGGTTGCGCGCCCGCAAGTCGCCGTGAAATGATGCGCAGGATGGAATCTCCGACGCCGGCTCCCGCGCCCAGCTTCCGTGACGTGCCCTTCGAGAAGCAGATCTCGCTCGCCTACGATCACCTCGAGCGGCTGCGGCAGCTCAACGGCGGCTACATCGCGTCGCCGTACTCGGGCGACGCGGGCTACGACCGCTACGACGTGTACTGGCTGCGCGACATCATGTACGCGACCTACGCCAACGAGTACCTCGGGCTCTACGACAAGGTGAAGCAGTCGTACGGCGTGGTGCTCACCGTGTTCGAGAAGTTCCACCACAAGATCATCCGCGGGCTGCGCAAGAAGCCGGACCTGCAGCGAGCGAAAGGCGCGGTGATCCACGCGCGCGTGCATCCGACGACGCTCGAGGAAATCACCGACGAGTGGGGGCATCACCAGCTCGACATCTTCGGGCTGTTCCTGTTCAAGACCGGCGACCTGATGAAGCAGGGCTTTCGCATCGTCAACACCGTCGAGCAGATCCACATCTGCAAAGACATTCTTTCGTATCTGTGGACGGCGCGCTGGGACTCGGAGCCGGACTTCGGAATGTGGGAAGAGGGGCCGGAGGTGCATTCGTCGTCGGTGGGCGCGGTGCTGGCGGGCCTGACGATGTGGCACGATCACGGGTTCTACGACTACAAGTACCGCGCGCGCGTCGACATCTCGCAGATCATTCCGGTGTCGGAGCGGTTCCTCGAAGACGGGGCGCGCGCGCTGTCGAAGCTCTTGCCGCGCGAGAGCGCGTCGCGGCCGTACGACCTGGCGCAGCTCTCGCTCCTGTGGCCGTACAACATTTTGAAAGATCAGTTCGCGCTGCAGGAAGAGATCATCGACAACATCGAGAAGCACCTCGTGCGCGCGTACGGCGTGGTGCGCTACCCGGGCGATCGCTATTTCTCGTCGAAGCCGGACGATCCGTTCGGGCACGAGGCGGAGTGGCCGATCGGCCTCGCGTGGCTGTCGATCGCGTACTCGAAGATGCTGCAGCAGGCGGTGCGCGTCGGCGCGTCGCGCGCCAGCATCGAGCGCTACCTCGAGCGCGCCAGGCGGCACCTCGAGCATCTCGAAGAGGTCTCGACGCCCGACGGGCGCATCGCCGAGCTCTTCACCGGCGGCAAGTCGAACCACAACCTGCCGCTCGGGTGGGCGCAGTCGCTCTACATCGTGGCGAAGTTGTCGCTGCGGGAGGCTTCGAAGCGCGCCGCCTGAACGACGGCGGCGCGCGCGATTACTGCTGGCAGGTGTACGTGCCGACCAGCGGGCCGACGGGCGCCGGCGCGCAGAACGTGGTCGCGCCCGCCTGCATCGCCTGGCAGCACTCGCTGAACGCGGTCATGAAGCCGGCGGCCGAGCCCTGCAGGCCCGTGCAGTCGTCGCGCGTGTGGCAGAGCCGCGTGTGCACCGTCGCCATGCCGCCGCCGAACGACGCCGTGGCGACGCACTTGTTGACGCAGCTCGAGTCGCCGGTGCCCGTCGGGGGCGGGCCGCCGTCGGTGGTCGAGAACGTGATGTCGAGCGTGACGCAGCACTCGGGCGTCGACGAGGAGCAGTCCTCGGGGCCGTCGCACATCAGCGCGGCGCCGCCGTCGGGGCAGCTGCCGGCGGGCATGCACATCGCTTGCGCCGTGCCGCCGACGATCTGGAGGCAGCAGTCCTGGGTCGTGCCGCACGTCGACGAGCCGCAGGCGATGCCGGCGAAGTCGGGCTTGGCGAGATCCACCGGGGGCGTGAGGTCGGGCATCGCCATGTCGACGACCGGCAGGTCGGGGACGACCGCCGCGTCGCCACAAGCGGGGAGCCACATCGCACAAGAGGCCAGTAAGAGAAATTTGAAGTTCCGCATGGCCGCGGATGTGACCATGGGCGACGCGGGAAATCAAGGATTCGTTCGCGCTATTTTTTGCGGTGCAGCAATTGATTGCCCGGGCCCCACGAGAGCACGAGGCTGTCGGGATCGGCGACGTGGCCCTGGTAGCTGTCGAGGCGGCGGAGCGCGTTGTCGCAGCGGCTCGGCTCGGCTTTGTAGTCGACCTCGGTGAGCATCAGCTTCTCGCCGAAGCGCTGCCCGACGACGGTGTAGCGCGTCGACGTCTCGTACTTCGCTTCGCCGTTGCAGGGGAAGCCCGAGCCGTCGCCGCGGATGCGCCGCACCACGCGGTCGTAGTAGCCCCGGATGCCGTCGGCGGTCTCGGTGAGGTGCCACTCCTCGCGCTCGGTGCGCTCGTCGCCCTCGGCGTCGATCGAGCGCAGCTCCCACTCCCACGTGCCGTCGACGGCGGCGGAGACGGTCGACGACGCGCGCGTGGCGTCGCCTTCGTCGGGCGCGCCGCCGAACTCCTCGGCCTTGGCGAGCGGCGCGTGGTTGCCGTCGGCGCGGCGCACCAGCGTCTGGCCCGCCTCCGGTCCCCAGCGCAGCGCCAGCGTGCCCGAGTGCAAGACGCCGCGGTACTCGACGAGGTTGCGCGCGCCGTCGTCGCACGGCCCCGGCTTGGCCTCGAAGCCGATCTCGCGCAGGAGGATGTGATCGCCCTCGAGCTGCCCCGTCACGCGCACGCGCGTCACCTTGGTGAAGCCGAGCTTCTGGTTGCAGCGGAACAGCCGCTCGTCGGTGGACATCATGGTCACCGCGCGATCGTAGTAGCCCTCGACGCGCGAGCCACGCTGGAGCAGGTGCCACTCCTCCTGCTCGACGCGCATGTCGCCCTGATCGTCGGTGGAGCGGAACATCCAGTCCCACACGCCCGAGGCGTCGGGCGCCGACTGAAGCTGGGTCGCCGGCGCCGGCTGGAGCTGCGCGACCGGCGCCTTGACCTGCGGCTTCGGCGCGGCGCACCCCAGCGGCGCGAGCGCCAGCGCCGAGGTGAAAGCTAGAGCGGTGAAACGCGACATCCTGCGACCTCCGGCGGCGGCGACGAGCAAATGGCCCTCGCCTTCATCATAACGCCTCGTCGCGCGCGATGCATTCACAATTCCCGTAACCCACATCACCGACTGGCGCTATCGGTTGCGTACGAGCACCGAGAGCTTTCGGTACCAGGGCAGCGCGTGCCACGCGGTGAGCTGACGGAACGCGGGCTCGTCATATAGATGTAGCGGGCGCCGTTCGGCCTCGAAGGCGGCGAGGAGCGCCGTGTCGCGGTAGCCCGCCGCCGAGGCCACGCCGGTCAGATCCTGCTCGGTGCGCGGCACGCCGAAGACGTACAGCGGCTCCCCGGCGCGCACCGCGCGCACGAACGCGGTGCGGGTGAGCGCGCCCTCCGGCGGCTCGAGCGCGTGCTCGACGAAGCGCGCGCCCAGGTGCAGCTCGACGTCGGGGTGCAGCCGCCCGTCGTCGCCGGCGATGCGCAAGAGCGCCGCGCCGGTGCCGTCGGAGAGATAGAGATCGCGGCCGTACTCGACGGTGGACAGGCCGGGGCGCCCGAAGTTGTACAGCTCCTCGACGTCGACGCGCGCGAGCGCGAGCGGCTCGCGATCGGGATCGTCGTCGCCGAGCTCGTCCGGCAGCTCCACGCCGCGCGCGCCCGGCGGCAGCGCCGAGAGGATCTCGCCGCGCACCAGGCTGAAGCGTCCGGTGCGCCGAGCGGCGTCGGCGATCGGCTCGGGCGGGCGGTAGAGGCGACGCACTGCGGACACGATACAGCACCCGCGCCCGCGCCGGTAACCCATCTCACCGACGGTAAACACCGTTGATCCACTTGCGCGGAGACGCGTATCTTGGGGACGATGAGGATCTTCGCGGCTACGCTGATCGCGCTCACCACCGTCGCTGCGGCGCCGTCGCGCGCGGCCGCGGCGCCGCCGTCGCAGTCCGCGAGCGCGAATGGGAACGGGAGCGGCAACGGCGCCGCGCTCGACGGGCACGCGCTGCTCCAGCGCGGCATCGCGCTGCACCGCGAGGCGGCCTACGCGGCGTCGGTGACCGCGCTCGAATTGGCGCGCAGCTCGCGCTCGCTGGCGGCGCCCGAGCTGGTCGAGTGCGCGTTCTACCTCGGCGCCGACTACGTGGCGCTCGGCTCGATCGCGGCGGCGCGCCGCGAGCTGCGCGCGGTGATCGAGACCGACCCGAGCTACGAGTCGCCGCCGTACACCTCGCCGAAAGTGGCGGTGGTCCTGCGCGAGGTGCGCGACGAGCTCGCGCGCGCGCCGCGCTTGAAGGCGCTGCCGCCGCGCCGCCCGTCGAGAAATCGCTTCGTGCTGGAGTTCGACGCGTCGCGCACCGGCGGCGAGGCGTTCGGCGTGGCGCGCTGGCGCTGGCGCGGCGAAGTGGAGTGGCGCGAGGCGCCCCTCGGCCACGACGGCGATCGCATGGTCGCGCCGCTCGCGCTCGAGCGCAACGGCACCGTCGAGTACTGGGCCGAGCTGCGCGCGCCCGGCGGCTACGCGCAGACCGGCTCGGCCGAGCGCCCGCTCGAGCTTCCGGTCTCCGGCGTCGACCCGCTGCTGCTGATCACGCCGGTGGCGCGCCCCGAGAAGAAGAGCGTGCTCAAGAGCTGGTGGCTGTGGTCCACCGTCGGCGCGGTGGCGGTCACCGGGCTCGGCGTCGGCCTCTACTTCGCGCTCCGGCCCAATCCGTCGCCCACCGCCGACGCGGTGCTCGACTTCCAGGTGCGATGATGAAACGCGCGCTCGCGATGGTGGCGTTCCTCGCCGGCTGCGGCAATTCGCCGCAACCGACCGCGGTGCACATGACGATGGACTCGTCGAGCGGCCTTTCGGCGAGCCAGGTCGGCTCCGTCGAGATCCTGGTGATCGGCGGGCCGCGCGCCACGTGCATGCGCGCGATGCAGCCGGCGTCGCCGCTCGACGATCCGGAGCTCGAGATCCTGATGCACGCGCTGTTCACGCTCGACGGCAGCGCCAAGCACCTGTCGGGCGTGCCGGCCGATCGCCCGCTGGTGTTCTACGCCGAGGCGTTTCAGGGCAAGAACGGCGAGCGCCCGCGCATCGGCCGCGGCTGCTCCGAAGGCCAGCTCGCCGCCGGCTCCTCGTCGGGCATCTCGATCGTCATCACCGCCAGCGACTAGCGGCGGCTAGCGCGCGGCGAACAGGTCGGCCTTCAGCAGCGACTCTTTGTTGGGCGTGATGACGATGCGCTTCTTGGTGACGACGCCGAGGTCGCTGTTCTTGAGCGTGACGGTGTGCGGGCCTTCGCTCAGGTCCATCGGCGCGAGCGGCGTGACGCCGAACGAGCGGCCGTCGACCAGCACCTCGGCCCACGGCGCCACCGCCACGCGCAGCATGCCGCGCCCGAGGTGGATCGCGCGCACCGCCGCTTCGTCGGCGCGCAGCTCGACGGTGAGCAGGCGCGGCGCGGTGAGCTGCGCGCTCGACACCGCGACGACGTGGCGTCCCGGCTGAAGGTGCAAGAGGCCGTCGGCGCCCGGCTTGGCCGCGTGCCCGTCGACGACGAAGCTGGCCGGCGCGGAGATCTCGATCTTGAGCGTGGCCTCGCGCGGCGCCGCGGCCGCCATCGCCATCGCCGGCGCGGCGCGCGGCCGCTCGGCGGGCTGCGGATCCAGCTTCGGCGGCGGCGCGTCCACCTCGCGCGGCGGCGCCGCCACCGCGGCCGGCGCGCCCGACGGCGTGCGCAGCGCGCGCAAGACACAGCTGCGCGAGATCAGCGCGCCGCCGACGACCAGCACGCCCGCGCTCACCAAGAGCGCCGCCCGTCCCGCGCGCCGCCGCACCCGCTCGCGCGTGCTGGTCACCATCGGCTGGAGCGGCAGGAGCGGCTGCTCCGCCGACGGCTCGCGCCCCGAGAGCGCCGCCTGCGATCCGGTCGACACGCCCACGCTCACCGCCGGCGCCGCCGCCTCGTCCAGCTCCACCGACTCCGGATCGACGCGCAGCTCCGCCTCGGGCGGATCCTGCATCTGGTCGCCGAGCGCCGGCACCGACGCGCGGCGCGGCGGCGCCTCGTCGGCGATCGGGCACAGCTCGGCGAGCAGCTCCGCCACCACCTCCGGCGACGCGTCGATGCACTCGGCCTGCGCCACCGCCTCGATCGAGTCGGCCAGCGCCTCCGCCGACGGCAGCCGCCGATCGGGATCGCGCTGCAGCGCGCGCAGCGCCACCGCGCCGAGGCCCGGCGGCACGCCCGCGCGAACCTTCTCCGGCGCCTGCACCTCGAGCTCGAGCACCCGCTGCAGCGTCTCGCCGTCGTTGTGCCCGCGGAACAGCGGCTTGAGCGTCAGCAGCTCGTGCAGCACGATGCCGAGCGCGAACACGTCCACGCGCTTGTCAATCGGCTGCCCGCGGATCTGCTCGGGCGCGAGGTACGCGAACTTTCCCTTGAGCGTGCCCGCGCGCGTCTGGTGCAGCTGCGACGCCGCCTTGGCGATGCCGAAGTCGAGCACCTTGGTGGTGCCGTCGGCGCAGACGAACAGGTTGTGCGGCGTGACGTCGCGGTGCACGACGCCGAGCGGCCGCCCCGCGTCGTCGACGGCGGTGTGCGCGTAGTGCAGCCCGCGCGCGGTGTCGGCGACGATGCGCACCGCCGCGCCGAGCGGCAGCTCCACGTGCGCCCGCGCCGCCGCGCGCAAGAGCTCGATCGCCGGCACGCCGCGCAGATATTCGAGCGCGATGTACGGCGTCTCGTCGATCTGCCCCGCCTCCAGCGTCTCGACGAGGTTCGGGTGCTTGAGCCGCTGCCCGAGCCGCCCCTCGTGAATGAAGAACTGCACGAACTCCGTCGACGCCGCGTACTGCGGCAGGATGCGCTTGACCACCACCAGATTTCCCGTCGAGCGATCCTCGGCGAGGAGGATCTGCGCCATCCCGCCGAACGCGAGCGTGCGCAGGATGGTGTAGCGCCCGAGCTCCGTCGAGGTCGGCGTCACGTCCTTTCGCGGCTCGGGTCCACTGACCAAGATCTGGTTCATCGCCCACTCCGGTTATGTGAAATCCGGAGGGCTGCGGGTACGAGCAGGCCGAGGGCGCGCGTCCCTCCGGATCCCACTCTGGCGGCCCGCCTCTCCCCGCCGACGGCGACGGGTAACGTGGCTCTGCGTGTCCCCCGAGGGGACTTGCTCTGATCAGAGTCTTCTATGTCGTGTCGATGTTCTTTGCGAGTTCATTTTCGACGGTGCGTGCAGTTTCGTCAAGCGATTTCCCGTCGAGAATCAGGCGATTTCTCGTCGGTGGCGACGATTACCAAACGCGAAGCGCGCGTACTGTCGGCGCGTGACGGTCAGGGTGAGAGCGTCACCATCGCCGCCGCGGCGACGGGGAGCTGCACGTGAAACGCGCCGTCACCGTCGGGCGCGAGCGGCGCGTGCGCCGGCGCGGAGAGCGCGCCGGTCGCCGGATCGATCGCGGCGCCGCCGAGCTGCGTGTGGTCGAGATCGTCGAGCGACGGCGCGGCCAGCAGCAGCAGATCGCCCGTGCGCAGCGTTTTGGCCGAGCGGATCACCACCTCGCCCGCGGCCGCGAGATCCTCGTTGAGCACGAACAGCTTCACGCCGTCTCCTTCGGCGACCGCGAACGCGACCACGTGCGCGCCGCTCGACACGCTAGCGCCCACCAGCGCGCGGCCCGCGGCTTCGCGCGCGAACAGCAGCATCGCGTAGTAGATCGGGCGCACGTGGATCGCGTAGCCGCCGGCGGTGGCGTCGACGTGGACCGGCGCGTAGCCGCCGTGGCCGTAGCTGTGGAGGTTCACGCCGCGCGCGCCCGCCTGCGCGGCGGAGAACAGGAAGTCGAGCGCCCACAGCGCGCTCGAGAACGCCGCCGCGATCGGCGGACCGCCGCCGCCGCACGCGATCGAGTTCGATTCGTCGATCTGCAGCGCCTGTCCCGTCGACGCCGCCGCTTGCGCCGAATTCGCGATCCCGGCGCGCCACACGCCGGCGGTCTTCGGCGACAGCAGGTTCTCGATGGTGGCGTTCGACATCGGCTGATCGCCGCAGATGCCGGTGGCGTAGTAGTGCACGGTGAGCAGCGCCAGGCGCGCGCCGAGCGTCGGCTCGACGCCGTTCGGGAACGCGGCCAGATCGGCGAGCCACGTGCTCGCGTCCGCGGGGCCGGAGAAGGGCAGCTGCGCGCCGCCCGGCACCTGCGCGATCGCGCCGGCGTAGGCGAGGAACTCGGCGCGGTGCTCGGCCTCCGACCAGCTCGACGGGCGCAAGCCTTCGCGCGGGTAGATGTCGGGCTCGTTGCCGATCTCGATCGCGCGCAGGTGGTCGGCGCCGGCGACCGGCAGCACGCCGTCGCGCACGTAGCTCGCCGCCGCCGCCGGATCGTTCGCCGCCAGGTTGACGCCGAGGATCACCGTCCAGTCGACGGCGGCGGCGGTGGCGAAGATCGCGCGCGTCATCTCCGGCGTCACCGGGTACGTGCAGCCTTTCGGCGGCGCACCCGACGGCAGCCAGCACGACTTGTCCTCGCTCGCGCCGCCGATGCGCATCGTCCCCGCGCCGAGATTCGCCAGCAGTTGCCGGTAGACGAGGTTCGGCGCGGCGTCGGTGCCGAGATACGCCGGCACCAGATCGTACTCGAGGCTGACGCCGAGAAAGTCGCGCGGCACCGTCGGGCCGCCGGCGCTCGCGTCGACGCGCACCTCGGCGAGCGGCGCGCGCACGCAGCCGCCGAGCAGCGACGCAGCCGCGAACGTGAACGCAAACGCGAGCGACCGCGCGCGCAAAAAATCCACGGCCGACGCTAGCACGCGCCGAACGCGCAACGTGTGACGACGGTCCTAGGCGCTTTTCGCGTAGACGATGGTGAGGGACGTCTGCTTCGCCGCCTTGAGCCGCGCGCACAGCACGTCCAGCTCGTCGTCGGCGTCGACCACCACCGCGCCCGAGCGCAGCGCCACCATCAGCGGCGTCTGCTTCCCGTCGCGGTTGCCTCGCGGATCGATGGCGACCCAGCGGTCGCGTAGAAGGGGAACCTGGGCGAGCTCACGTAGCGCAATCGGAGACAATCAGGCCCTCGAAATGGTTCGCAGGGGATCTAGTCGTTTCCGTGATCGGAGTCAAGTACCGTCGGACAGTCGCGCGGCTACGACTTGGGCGCGCTCTCGTCCATGCCCGGCAGCTCCTCGATGTTCGGCACCACGACGATCTCGATGCGGCGGTTCTTCTTGCGCCCCTCGTCGGTGTCGTTGGCCGCCACCGGCAACTCGTCGGCGTAGCCCGCCGCCGACAGCCGCTTGCCGTCCATGCCGTTCTCGATCATCAGCTTGACGACCTCGACGGCGCGCGCCGTCGAGAGGCTCCAGTTGTCTTTGAACTGGCCGTGCTTGATCGGGATGTTGTCGGTGTGGCCGGTGACCTGGAACTTGCGGCCCTCGATGCCGGCGAGGATCTGCGTCACCTGCTTGATGGCCTCCTGGCCTTCCTTCTTGAGCGCGGTCTTGCCCGGGTCGAACAGGATGTTGTCGGGGAGCTTGACCAGCATCAGCCCGTCGCGGAACTCGACCTGCAGCTTGCCGGCGTCGATCATCGACTTGAACTTGGCGACCATCTCGCGGAACTGCGCGGCGCGCTTCTCGGCCGCCTCGCGCTGCTTCTTGAGGTCCTCGATGTCCTTCATCGCCTGGTCGCGCTGGCCCTTGACCGACGACAGATTGCCGCCGAGCGCGGCC
>Ga0070741_10010446_pt1 | contig 17518 bp, 18 predicted proteins | sample Coa_R1_4_FD_66440 | JGI IMG/M metagenome (GOLD analysis project Ga0070741, IMG submission 66440) | Surface soil microbial communities from Centralia Pennsylvania, which are recovering from an underground coalmine fire - Coalmine... | ecosystem: Environmental > Terrestrial > Soil > Unclassified ...
CGCTGTGTCGCCGTGTGAGTGGCAAGGTAACCGGCACCTCGACCTAGCGAGTCGGCTATAACAACCCGCGCAGGGGTAAAACCAGTGACTGACTTGTCGCGATCGCAACGCCTGGCGTCACTGCTGGATGAGTCGTCATTGAGACCGTTCCAGCGATGGCTTTGGGTGCTCTCCACCGGAGGCACATTACTTGATGGTTTTGTAATTTTCGTTCTCGGCGTCGCGATGCCGCTGATCATCGCTGAGTTTCATCTCACGCCTGACGTCGTGGGTCTCCTCGGCGCAAGCCTGGTTTTCGGTGCTGTCTTTGGGGCCGGATTCGGCGGGCCAGTGGCAGATCGTCTTGGTCGAAAGAAGTTGATGCTCGCCGACATGATAATTATTTCTGCGGGCGCCACGACCAGCGCGCTGGCCAACGGATTCCCAATGCTCTTTATAGGGCAACTTCTGGTCGGGGTGGGGGTCGGCATCGATTTCCCAGCAAGTAGCAGTTACGTTTCGGAAGTACTGCCGAAACGCAGTCGTGCGCGAATGATGATCGCTACCATCGCCTGCCAATCGGTCGGCATGTTGCTCGCGGCAATGATTACGCTGGCGTTATTGAGAAACGTGCACGGCGCTCAGAATTGGCGGCTCTTTCTGGCAACTGAAGGCGTCATCGCCGTTCTCTTTTTCCTGCTGCGCCTGTCGCAACCAGACAGTCCGCATTGGTTGATCACTAGGGGCAGATTTGCCGAGGCCGCGCAGGCGTTTATCCGTATTATGCCTGAGCAGGGCGAGGAAGTGTTGCAAATCGCCGGCAGTGCCGGAAATGCAGATTCCGCATTTTTGGTCGCGCCGCCAAAACATCCCGGCATACGGATTCTTTTCTCTCGCCTTTATCGAGGTCGCACGGTGCTTGTCGCGGTTCCGTGGTTCTTGATGGATATCGCCACCTATGGTGTCGGACTTTTCACTCCAATTATCCTGGGCGCGATTGATGTCTTCGGGAAAGGAGGCGGCGTGATCGGCCGCGACTTGGCCGACGCCAGAGGAAGCTCTGCAATCGATTTGTTTCTGCTGTTCGGCTTTCTCATCGGGATTTGGGCCGTTCCACGATTCGGGCGTATCCGAATGCAGGCGATCGGTTTCGCGAGTATGGCTTTTGGCATGTTGCTGCTCACCATCGCTGTTCGTCTGCCGAACTCGAGCTTACACATTCCCCTCGTGTTTGCCGGATTCATCCTGTTCAACCTGCTCATGAACGCCGGACCTAATTCCACCACGTTTACGCTGGCGCCGATCCTCTTTCCGACGCAATTGCGTGCCACCGCCAGCGGATTCGCTGCCGGAGTGGCTAAGATTGGGGCGACTCTCGGCGTCTTCGTCCTGCCAATCCTAAAAGGTAGGTTCGGCGTCCCGGCAGTTCTCGGAATGATGGCGGCCGTTAGTGTTTTGGGTCTCATCGTTACTTTGGCCCTCGGTCGCGAGGACAGGGAATAGGAATTGCTCGAGAAGCGCGATACTCGACCCGGATTGTGTTTGGCGACGGGTTAATTTTTCCCGATTTTGTGTTTTCAGAAAACACGCCCATGTCCCATCTTCAGGCTTTCGCCGAAAACGTCTTTCTCTCCGATGGTCCCATTGTGCACGCCATGGGGATTCCTTTTCCCACGCGCATGATCATCGTGAAGCTCGCCGATCATTCATTGTGGGTGAATTCCCCCGTGACCACACCACCTGAGACAGTTGATCGCATCAAGGCGTTGGGAACGGTGAGATACCTTGTTGCTCCGACCAAGCTGCACGTCTGGCGATTGGAATCGTGGCACATGCTATTTCCAGATGCAGAGTTGTGGGCGCCTCCCCAGATACCAAACCAGTTCAAGCGCCTGCCATTTTCCGGAGTTCTGGAGGACGCACCGCCTCCCGAATGGGCGAATGATCTGGACCAACTTGTTTTCAGAGGGAATTTATTTATTGAGGAAGTCCATTTTTTTCACAAGCAGTCACGCACAGTCATCCTGGCTGATTTCATCCAGAATCACCCGTTATCGAAGGATAACTCCTTTCTCAATGCTCTGTTCAAACTTGCCGGGGTCGCATATCCAGACGGTGGCGTTCCGTATGACATCCGGCTCTCGTTCATTAATCGAAAGCTTGCGCGGCGATCACTGAGAAAGCTGCTGTCGTGGGAATTCGACAAGCTAATCCTGGCTCATGGTGTCTGCATCGAGAGAGATGCGAAGACGTTCGTGGAGCGGGCTTTCAGATGGCTGGCCTAATGGATGTTCATTCACCTACGATCGCCAAGACTTACTAGGACGAGATAATTCGCTATCTTTTCCTGCGTCACATCACATTGGCTTCAATGATGATGCCGTTTCCCAGGATATGAGCACGCTTTCACGACCCCAGGCACGCCAATTCTATGATTGGATGGGTTCAAAACTGGATCTCCAGGCATTCTGCGAGGACCGTGCCACCGCCGAACTAACCGAGCATCTCGATCTTGGCTCGGCCGAGTTTGTATTTGAGTTTGGTTGTGGCACCGGTCGCTTCGCGGAATCCCTCTTGGCTCGTCATCTGTCTCGAACCGCGATATACCACGCCGTCGACATAAGCCCCGTGATGGTTGGCCTCGCCCGAGAGCGGCTCAAGAAATTTGGGCCGCGGGCGAATGTTAGAATCACTGACGGTCGTCCCTCGATTGATGAGGCATCAGAATCGCATGATCGCTTCATCTCAAACTTCGTCCTTGATCTATTGTCCGAAGACGATATCGAAAACGTGCTCCGCGAAGCTCACCGGCTCCTGTGTCCCGGGGGGTTGTTGGGGCTTTCGAGCCAGACTCCCGGGTTCACACTGGCAAGCCGTATCTTCACATCGGTGTGGAATTCGATTTACGCCGTCCGACCGGCACTGGTCGGCGGATGTCGCGCTCTCGAATTGCTGAACTTTTTGCCGCCGAGTGACTGGAACATTTGCCACCACGCACGCATCACGCGGATCGGAATCCCGTTGGAGGCGGTGGTTGCTCGGCGATTGTGAGATCAGTCCGCCGCCCACCTCTTGGAGAGTTGCTACCCTTCCCGTGTTTCGCAGGCGAAAATTTGCTGACCATCTGATCGAGAGAAAAGTAACGAATCTCGGCTCCGCTCGAAACGAAAACGTTATTTCGACCAAAGAGCATCGCAAAAAGGCATTACGGCGATATAATGAGGGCGATGCGCGTCGCAGGCCATTGATTATGGATCTCACCACCACTTATCTGGGAATGAAGCTGCGGACGCCTCTGGTCCCTTCGGCTTCACCGCTCTCCGAGGACTTGGATAAAATTAAAAAAATGGAGCAAGCCGGCGCCTCCGCTGTCGTCCTGTATTCGTTGTTTGAGGAGGAAATCGAAGCCGTGCCGCCGGAATGCCGGGTCGGCCCGGCCACGTACCTTGAGCATGTCAGGCGGGTGAAGAACGGTGTGAAAATTCCGATCATCGCGAGTCTCAATTGCACGAGCGTCGGAGGTTGGATCAGTTATGCACGTCAGATCACCGAGGCGGGGGCTGACGCGCTCGAACTCAACATCTACAGGATACCTACACAACCCGATATTCCTGGCAGTGCAGTCGAAGAAACATATATCGACACGATTCGGACCGTGCGAGCCGCTACCAAGATCCCGCTTGCCGTGAAGCTCAGCCCGTATTTTAGCAATTTTGCAAATATGGCCCAGCGTTTCGATGCGCTCGGCGCGGACGGACTGATTCTATTCAACCGATTTTACCAGCCTGACATCGACCTGACGAAGATGGAGGTCACCCCAAATCTCACGCTCAGTGTACCGGCGGATATGCGCCTGGCGTTGCACTGGATCGGCATTCTATACGGAAAAATTCGCGCCAACCTTGCCGCGACCAGCGGCATTTATCAGGCTTACGACGTGATCAAGATGGTGATGACTGGGGCAGACGTGACCATGCTCTGCAGCGCTCTGATGCGTTATGGAATCGAGCATATTCAAAAAATTGAGATGGAGACCGCCGAGTGGTTGGCCGACCATGGATGCAGTTCGCTGGCCGAAATCAAAGGCAAAATGAGCCAAAAGAATTGCCCGGATCCCAGCGCATTTGAACGTGCGCAATATGTCCGCGGACTTTCGAGTTATACCTCGCTGTTCCCCATGCGTCGGTGACAACATGGTGAGCAGAGCTCTGTGACGCCTAATGAGCGTTGCTGAAGCTCTTGAGATGTTCGTCGCTGGCTAAAGAGGCAAGCCTTCGTTTGTTTCGGCGACGATCTGGTCAACGACTGCTTTCATGTCTTGGGTGCGTTCCCAAACGGTCAACTGCCGGTCCGCACCCGTCCCTTCTCGCATGATCCGCTCAATATGCGCGATCTCGACCTGGTTGCCGAGTTCCTCGATTTCAGTAGAAACAAACTCCAGCATTTCATGCAGCAACTCGCGCTCCTCGACTTCACATTTGCGGCCGAAATCGATTAGTTTGCCGTCCAACCCATAGCGCGACGCGCGCCAGCGGTTTTCGTCAAGCAAACGTCTCGGGTAGCCGCGAAAGGTGACATTATCCCGTCGCAGCTTTTGCAATTTGTAAACGATGGCTTGCATCAGGGCGGCCAGCGCGACGGTGTCATCCACGCGCGATTGCGCATCGCAAATACGGAACTCGATCGTATCGAAAAAAGGATGCAGCCGAACGTCCCACCAAATCTTCTTCGCGTTGTCGATGCAATTGGTCGATACCAGCAATTTCAAGTAATCTTCGTACTCGCTCAGGCTTTCGAAGGCGTCTGGAATGCCGGTACGCGGAAAACGATCAAAGATCATTTGGCGGTACGCTTTCAGCCCGGTGTTTTGTCCCAACCAAAACGGCGAATTAACCGAGAGCGCATAGAGATGCGGCAGGAAATAGCGCGCTTGGTTCATAATGTCGATTCCTTCTTCGCGGTCTGGAATCCCCACGTGAACGTGCAAACCGAAAATAAGGTTTACGCGCGCGAGCTGTTGCATGTCCTTCACAATTGTTGCGTAGCGCTCATGGACGGTGATGAGCTGGTCCATCCAATGCGAAAACGGATGGGTACCCGCGGAGGCGATTTGCAACCCGTCGCGCGCCGCCAGTCTCGCCAGCTCCGTGCGAAGATTGACAAGCTGTTGTCGGGCCGCGCGAGCATCGTTGCAAACTTCCGTGTCCAGCTCGACCACCGACTGGTGCAACTCGGGCTTGACCTGCTCTTTCAAAATCATTTTGCCACCGGCCAGAATCTGCTGGATGTGCGAACGCAACTCGCGCGTCTCCGGATCGATGATCTGGAATTCCTCCTCGATGCCGAGAGTGAAAACGTGCTCCTTAGTCGTCATGCTTGTTAATTTCCTCGATCACTTCCTCAGGCTTCCACGCGTTCCCTCGCCACATTTTCGCGATTTCGCCGTTTTTGTCGATCAATACAGTGGCGAGCCCGTGTGAAATCGTGCCGCCTTCGGTCTGCCGGTAAACTGAAAACGCCCGGGTGAGCGTGTCGATCTCCCGTTCCTGACCAGTCGCGAATGTCCAAATCTTTGCGTCAGCGTGATGAGACCCGGCGTAGGCATTCAGAACTTGTGGCGTATCGAACCCGGGATCCAGCGTGATGCTGAGCAGACGCGTCTTCGCGAGCGTGCCGCTGCCTGTTTTGATCGCTGTCTGCAGCTCCTCGAAGTTGTTTGACATGCGCGGACAGAAATTCGGCACCGGACAGCGCGTGAAAACGAACGTGAGCACGAAAGGCTGGCCACGAAATGTGTCGAGCGATATCCGCTCGCCGTTTTGATTCGTGAGGCTGAAGGGCGGCATCGCGTCGCGTTCCTTCAAACGCTCACCGCCGTCCGCGGACATCGCCGGCTTCGGCTCCGAAACATCGACATCCTCACGTCGAATCTTTTTCACGTTTTCGATCCAGAAATCTTTTTGCGTGACTGTCATGCGAAACGAGATGGCGTCGCCGGTCTTGAGATCGGCAACGTCTTTAGCGTCCCGCGCAACGAACGGCATGGTCATTGACGGCATGAAACCGGGGATGTTTTCATGCTGAATTTCAATCGTTGATCGATCCGGCGAGAATCCGCGTACCACGCCCCGTACTGTGTAGTGCTTCGCGCCTTCGTCTTTAGTGGTGGGACGCCCACAACCCACCAGAGCAAGCGCGAGACAGCCGGTTAAAATAATCTTTTGCACTGAATGAATTGAAATCGAGCCCGGATTTCCTTCCAGAACAAATCGCAAGAAACCTTGATCTGCATCAAGGCGCGATGTTTCCAGCCCTTTTATTTTGGCTGCATGAGAAAGACATCAGTTGCAGTTATGGCCCTCGGTTGCGGGGTATTCTTCCAGTTCGTCATCGGTTGCTCCAAGGCGCCGGAGGCACCGCCAAAAGAAGTGACAATTCAGGCCGACGACAAAATGCGCTACGACCTCACGGCCTTTGATGCCTCGCCTGGGCAGAAAATCTCCGTCACGATTAAGAACGTCGGGACGACGCCAAAGTTTTCGATGGGGCACAATTTCGTGCTGCTCGATCGCACAATAAATCCCGGGAACGTGCAGTCGACGTTTCTCGACAAGGCCTCGACCGAAGCGTCGCACGACTATGTTCCGCCAGGCGCGAAGGAAGTGCTCGCCCACTCCAAGCTGCTTGGACCGGGCGAAAGCGAGGTCGTCACGTTCAACGCGCCTTACATTCCAGGAGATTACCTCTATCTCTGCTCGTTTCCCGGCCACTACTCTCAGGGCACAAAGGGTTTCATGACAGTGAAATAAAATCGACAACTAGAAAGATCGAAGATGAAAACCCAATTCCCGATCGCGCTGGCGATCATCCTTACGGCTGTTAGCCTTGTGAGCTGCGGAAAAGGCGGTGCCAATCAAGCCGACCGTACCGCCAATGCGCTGGCTAGTTACGTCGCGCCTGGAGAGAAGGACGAATATTATCTATTCTATTCCGGCGGACATTCCGGCCAGGTCTACGTGGCCGGCCTTCCGTCATTGCGTCCCCTTATCACCATCCCTGTTTTCGCACCGCATCCGGGCACTGGTTACGGGTTCGACGACGAATCGAAAAAGATGCTGGGTGATTACACCTGGGGCGATGTTCATCACCCGGCGCTATCGCAGACAAATTCCAAGTACGACGGTCGCTGGCTGTTCGTAAACGACAACGCAAACAATCGGATCGCGCGGATTGATCTGCACGATTTTAAGACGCACCAGATCCTCGGACCCATCCCGAATTCAATCGGCAATCACGGCTCGTCCTTCATCACAGAGAATAGCGAATACATTTTGTGCGCGACGCGATTTTCCGTGCCGCTGCCGAAGGGACGCGTGGCCGATCCGAAAGATTACGAGAAGGAGTTCAACGGCATGGTTAGCGGCATCAAAGTCGATCCGCAAACCGGGGAAATGAAAGTCGGATGGCAAATCCTGACTCCGCCGTTCGATTGGGACCTCGGCTCCACCGGCAAAGGGCCGAGCAGCGGCTGGGCGTTCTGGACGAGCTACAACACGGAAATGGCGCATGACGTCTTGGAGGTGAACGCAAGCCAGAAAGACCGCGATTTGTGCGCAATCGTGAATTGGCGGGCGGCGGAGAAGGCGGTCGCCGATGGGAAAGCCCAGATGATGGACGGCGTGCCGATCATCGATCCGGCGAAGGTGCCCGGCATTTTGTATTTTGTTGCGGTCGGCAAATCGCCGCACGGGATGGATGTCGATCCTACGGGCAAATGGGTTGTTGCCGGTGGAAAACTCTCTCCCACAACGACGGTGTTGAACTTCGAGAAAATGCAGGCCGCGATTAACAACAAAACCTTCGAAGGCGATTTCCGCGGAATACCGATTTTGAAATACGAAGCGGTAGTGGAAGGCGAGGTGCCGGTCGGGCTTGGGCCACTGCACACTCAGTTTGACGGCAGAGGGTTCGCCTATACTTCGCTCTTTATTGATTCGAACATTACCAAATGGAAGCTGCCACCGTGGACCGATGAAGAACGCAAGGACCTCAACAAGGCCGTGCTCGACAAGGTGCAAACGCATTTCAGCACCGGCCACCTCGTGGTTGCAGGAAGCGATACAGCCCATCCTTATGGGAAATGGCTGGTGGCGATGAACAAGCTTTCAGCCGGCCGACACGTTAACGTCGGACCGGCCCAGCCCGAGTCGAGTCAGTTGATCGATATCACCGGCGATAAAATGAAAATGGTGGCGGAGTCCTACACCGACCCAGAGCCGCACTTTGCCCAAATTCTCAAGGTTAGCGAAATCCAGCCCGCGGAAGTTTATCCCAAAGACCAAAACAAAGATCCGAACGCGGTTTGGGACAAAGATGCGGCCGGGGTGACACGCACCGGCAATCAAGTCGTGGCCAAGCTGACGGCGATCCGCAGCCGGTTTACTCCGGACCGGATCGACGCGCAGGTGGGCGATGATCTAACCGTGCACGTCACGAATATCGAGCAAACGCGGGATATGATTCACGGGTTTGGCCTGGTCGAACACAATATCAACATGGTCATGGACCCGGGTGAAACGAAAACGTTCCACATCAAATTGACCAAGCCCGGAGTGTTTCCGTTTTACTGCACGAATTTCTGCTCGGCCTTGCATCAGGAAATGCAGGGATATCTCGTCGTTTGGAAACCCGGTGAGGGACCTTCGAATCCCAGCGCAGGCGCGGCTGCCGCAGGCGGAGGGAGATGACTGCGCAATGTACGGAGATGAAAGATTTTGTAGGGGAAGCTGACAGCTTCCCCTACAAAGGTGCCCATCGAGGAGGATCGACAATGGTTCAACGAGTTTCAGGTCTATTGCGGCGCGAGTTTCGGTTTTTGCATAAACCGCTCAATCCCTGGTCGCGTTTACTCCTGCTCGCGGCAGCGATCACGATCGGCGTGTCGCTCTTTTTTCCACTCTGGAAAATGCATCTGGTTGCGCCCCAATATTCCGATGGGCTCGATCTCTACATCTTCCCCTACAAAATTCAGGGCGGCGGATTGAATGGCCAGCACCTGAAAGAGATCAATAATCTTAATCATTACATCGGCATGAAGCCGCTCCAGGCAGCGGACTTTCTGGAGATGCGTTGGATGCCGTTCGTATTTGGCCTGATCATTTTGATGACGCTGCGTTCGGTGGTGTTCGGCGAGATGAGCAACGTGGTCGATCTGTTCGCCGTCTATTCGTACTTCGGCACGTTTTCGATCGGCTCGTTTTGGTATCGGCTTTACGAATACGGACATAATCTTGATCCGCATGCGCCGGTGCACATCAAGCCCTTTACACCGTTGCTCATCGGCGTGAAACAAATCGCGAACTTTCGTGAGCACAGTTTCCCGATGGCCGGCGCCTATCTGTTGTGCCTTTCGGTCTTGTTGATTGTCCTCGCCGGCTGGTTTTCACGAAAGGAAACCGCGGCATGAGAATTCCGGGGAGCGCGCGCTTGCAGCACACTGACGAATGCATTCCACGTTCGCGAACTTTTCTTGGGACCTCGCAATTTTCGCAAGGAAACGAACGTCCTGGAAAAATTTCGTTTCGGCAAAATGCCGAAACCGGCACGCTACAAGCGTGCGCTCCACGGATCATCGCGATCACGCTTTGTCTAACCCTCAATGCGGGAGCTGCAGTACTACAGGAACGTATTGATACGGCTGCGCCTAACGAAACGATTCGGGTCGAAGCTGGCGTTCATGCCGGGCCCATCATCATCAACAAACCGCTCACCCTAATGGGCGAAAACGGCGCAGAAATCCGCGGCAATGGCTCGGGCAAGGTTGTGACGATCGCTGCCGACGATGTTACGATTCGCGGATTACGCATCGCCGGCTCGGGCTTGCGCCTGTCCGATGACGATGCTGCAGTTTTCATCACGGGCAACCGCGCCACGATCGACCATTGCGTCATCGCCGACTCGCTCCACGGCATTTACCTCAAGAAAGTTTCGGGCGCGCACGTTCTCAATAACCGCATCCAGGGTAAAACGACACTTGCGGCCTCCACCGATCCCGTAGAAAAAGGAATCGGTCAAAGCGCCGAGAACTGCGATACGACGCTGGTGTCCGATCGACGAGGCAACGGAATTCATCAGTGGAATTGCGAAGCCAATCTGATTCGCGGCAATGAAATCAGCGACGCGCGCGACGGGATTTATTTTTCGTTCACGAACAATTCGCGCGTGGAAAACAATCTGATTCATCACGTTCGCTATGGCCTCCACTACATGTATTCCGACGGAAACGTTTTCGAAAACAACACCTTTACTGAAAATGCCGCGGGAGCAGCCATCATGTTCTCGAAAGAACTCGTCGTTCGCGGCAACCGCTTCCTTAGCAATCGCGGCCATCGGGCTTACGGTCTCATCTTTCAATCCTCAGATCGCAGCACGCTGGAAGGAAACGAAATTTCAGAAAACGCGGTTGGCCTTTCGTTTAACCAGAGCAACACGAACAAGATCGTCGCCAATCGAGTGACCAACAACTACATCGGGCTCCGGGTTGGTTCGAACTGCGACGACAATCAGTTCACGGAAAATATTTTTGCGCACAATCTGCATCCGGTCGAAACAGGCGGCTCTGATGTTTCCGGCACCCGGTGGTCCGTGGGTGGTGTCGGTAATTTTTGGAGCGACGCTTTGGAATTGGACCTTGATCGCGACGGCGTGAACGATCTGCCGCATCGCGAGCTCGATTTGCTCAGCGTATTGCGCCGTGATTTTCCGGCGATCTCATTTCTTTCCGACAGTCCCGCGTTGAAACTGCTCCGGTTTGCGCATGAGCGGGCGGCCATGCCCGGTGGGGAAGCGATCGAAGATCGCGCTTCGCTCACGTCACAATTTTGGAAACTGCGCGCACAACGCGCCGCGCATGCCGTTTTGGCGAGGAACAAATGATCGACAACACATACCGCGCTCCCAAGCCATGATCACTGCGCAAAACCTAACGAAGAACTATCGGCGCAACGCGGTCTTGCGTGGGATGTCTTTTGTGGCAAACGCCGGCGAAATCACGCTGGTTGTCGGTCCAAACGGGGCAGGAAAAACCACTACGATAAAAGTCCTGGCCGGACTGGTTAGGCCAAATGAGGGGACCGCCCGGATCAATTCCTTCGACGTTGTTCGCGATCGAATCAACGCGCAACGCATGCTTTCCTATCTTCCGCAGCAACCGAATTTTCATCCGCGGCTCAGGTGTGGTGAAATCATCCAGTTTTATGCGCGGCTGCGTGGGGTTGCTCTGTCGCGTTGTGAAGCGATGCTGGACCAGACTGGCTTGCGGGAGTTTGAGCGCATGCAAATCGGCGAACTGTCCGGCGGCACCCGTCAACGGCTCGGCCTTGCGTTGTTGCTTTTGCCCGATGCGCCGGTGCTGTTGCTCGATGAACCCGGGCTCAGCCTCGATCCAACCTGGCGCAAACGTCTCCAGGAAACGCTTCGCTTCGAAGCCGCGCGGGGAAAAGCCGTGCTGGTGACCACGCATCTTGTCGCGGAATGGAATGACGTCGCGCACCGCTGTTTGCTTTGTTGCGACGGGAAAATTGACCGCGAGCTCGATCCGCGGGACCTGCCCCAAAATTTCGACGAAATGAAAAGACCCGACCCCGCGTTAATTTATGAACCGCACGTTTCCGTTTTTCATTGAAACAAGTTCGCTTCAGGGCCTGCTTTTGCGTGAGTTTCGCGCCGCGCTCATGAATCGCTACTTCCAGGTCTTCGCGGCGCTTTCGTTGCTCGGGGGGATCTCGGCGACCTTTTTCAGCGAAAACGTGGAAGCCATCGGCTTTTTTATCGTGCAGATCGCGCTGTTTCTGGTTTCACTTTTTGCATTGCTCGCGGGCGTGAGCAGCGCGCAGGCCGAACGCGAAGAATGGCAGTTGATGTTTTCACAACCGGTTCCGCGCGCAGCCTACGTCATCGGCAAATTTATCGCCTATCTCTCGATCTTCACGGCGGTGCTGGTGCTGTTATTTCTTCCCGCGCTTTTCAGCGGCGCGCCGCTGCAACGGGTGGCGATTCTTTACTTTCAAACGCTGCTGCTCGCCTCTTCCTTTCTCGCGCTGGGACTGGCCGCTGGATTTCTGGCCCGCGACCGCACTCAGGCGCTCATCATCGGCGCGACGGCATGGCTGTTCCTGCTTTTCGGCACTGACCTTATCGGACTCTTCGCGGCGCGGCTTGAGTTGGTGCAAAAGATTCCCGATCTCTGGGTTTCAACGTTGATGTTGAATCCGCTCGATGCATTCCGAATTCACGCGCTCTTCGCGCTGGAACAGATCCCAGCCGAAGCAGCCAACAAAACTCCGTTGGCGAATTGGTGGATCACTCACGCCGGGCTGTGGTTCGGTGCAATCGCGGCGCTCTGGTCTGTGTCGCTGATCGCGCTGGCGGTATTTCGTTTAAACAAACTCGAGGAGTAACTCGGTATGCAACGCAAATTCAAAACATTGGATATTCGCCCGATTCTCGCCAAAGGCGTCGAACCATTTTCGAAAATTCGCGAAACTGTCGATGCCCTTCGGCCTGATGAAGGGTTGTCCGTTATCGCCCCGTTCCTTCCGGCGCCGCTAATCGAAAAACTGGGCAGCGAAGGTTTCCAGTCCCGCGTCGAACGGCAGAATGGTTCGTGGATTACTCATTTTTGGCGTGAGCAGTGATTGTCGATCCTTGGGAGCTAATGCGACTGATACGATGACTTCGCAGCAGTCACCTGCGCTCTGTTTTGCGGAGCCGTTTCGGATTTTCTTTCCGGTCGGGCTGTTGCTTGGCGTGATTGGCGTCGCGCTCTGGCCGTTGTTCGTGTGGCACGCGGTCGATTTTAATCCTGCGAACGCGCACGCTCGACTGATGATCGAAGGGTTGATGGGCTCGTTTATCATTGGATTTCTCGGCACCGCCGGGCCGCGTTTGCTCGATGCGCGGCCACTCAGGGCGGTTGAAATTTCCGGGTTACTTGCGCTGCAACTCTCAAGCGTGTCCCTCCACCTCGCCCAACAACAAGCCGCAGGGGACGTCGTCTTCCTCGTGTTGTTGCTTGTTTTCCTGGGTATGCTGGGAACGCGTGCGCGAACTGCCCAGGATCTGCCGCCGCCACATTTTGTGCTGGTGCTCTTCGGATTCCTCAGCGCGATCACCGGTATCTTTTTGATCGCGGCGGCGAAATCGACGGCGGACGGCGCATTCGCGAATCAACTCGGCGCGCTGATGTTGAACGAAGGCTTCGTCCTGTTTCCGATTCTCGGTGTAGGCGCATTTTTCTTCCCTAAACTTCTTGGTGGCGCGAGGCCGGGACCCGCCGATTTGCAAATTGCGGCCGCGTTGTGGGCAGAACAGGCTGCAATCGCTGCGCTGACTGGTCTGATCATTTGTGGTTCGTTTGTAATGGAAGCACTTGGCTGGACACGCAGCGCAGCAATGGTCCGCGGTCTGACGACTCTGGTGTACTTTGTTGCGCGGGGTCGCTTGTTCAAGAAGCCCGGCGGACCGCCATTCATGGCACAATGTTTTCGGTTGGGAGCACTCCTGCTGGTCGCCGGATTGTTGCTCCCCGCGGTGCTGCCGGGTTATCGTGTAGCCAATCTACACCTGACGTTCATTGGCGGATTCACCATCATTCTGTTTACCGTCAGCGCGCGCGTGGTGCTCGGTCACAGCGGTCACCAGCATTTGTTTCAAAAGAGGCTGCGCTTTCTCATCGCGTCACTGGCGTTGCTCATACTCGCCATGCTTGCCCGTGTCAGCGCCGATTTCATTCTGCCAGCGCGCAACAGTCATCTTGTCTACGCCGCGCTGATCTGGCTCGCCGCAGCAATAATCTGGGCGTGTGCGCTTGGGCCAAAATTGTCGATCGCCGACGATGAGTGATTTCACTCCGCAAAAAACGCATCAAAAAATGCATCGCATTTCGCAAGTACCGGAGAGATCTCAGATTACGACCGCACCAATCTCGAACGCCCTTACGCGTTGACAGGTCCCCACGCAAATCATGAATACACTCCTCATTCTTGGCGCCGGCACAGCCGGCACAATGACTGCCAATCGTCTGCGGAAGCGGCTAACCGCAGACGAATGGAAGATTACGATTGTCGACGAGGACCCCGTGTACTACTTCCAGCCGGGGTTTCTCTTTGTGCCGTTCGGGATTTTCTCGCAGGCAGATGTGGTCAAACCCAGGCGTCATTTTATCTCGAACGGCATTGATTACCTGGGGGCGGAGGTCGATCGCGTGCAGGCGGAGAAGAACCGCGTCTTGCTCCGATCGGGCGAGCACCTGGATTACGACGTTCTCATCGTTGCGACCGGCGCTACGACTGCGCCGGAGCAGACCGAAGGAATGCTTGGCAATGATTGGCGCACTCGTGTTTTTGACTTCTACACATTCGAAGGCGCCTCGGCATTGCATGGGGCGCTGCGCAATTGGAACGGCGGCAGACTCGTTGTGCACATCACTGAACTGCCGATCAAATGCCCCGTGGCTCCACTTGAGTTTGCATTTCTTGCCGACTCGTGGCTGAAAGATCGTAGATCGCGGGACAAGACCGAGATCGTTTACGTCACACAGCTATCGAGTGCTTTCACCAAACCAATGGCCGCAGACGTCCTCGGTCGCGTGCTTGAGGAAAAGCGTATTAAAGTGGTTACCGATTTCCACATTGGTCGCATCGATAACGACCGGCACAAGATCGTTTCCAGGGATCGTAAAGAAATCGACTACGACCTGCTCGTCACCGTGCCGACCAACACTGGCGACGTCGCGATGGGACGCTCCGGTCTCGGAAACGAGCTCAATTTTGTTGCGACCAATCAACACACGCTGCAATCGAAACAATACCCGAACATTTTCGTTCTGGGCGATGCCACAGATTTGCCTTTGCCGAAATCCAGCTTGGTGGCGCGTTTTCAGACAGCGGTCCTGACTGAGAACATCCTTAATCATATCAAAAACGAGCCGTTCCAATCGCAGCTTGGTGCTCTTGCGGATCGCTTTATCGACTCTGGAGACGGCAAAGCGTTCCCGCTCGATTTCGACCAGAGACTGGAAACAGTCGGAACGAAATACCGGTTACCGGTACTCGGACCATTCTCGGCAGAGCCGCATTTCGATCACTTCAGAGAGCTCGCCTTTAGATGGATTTATGGAACCTGTTGCCCTGAGGTGTGGCGATGCCGGGAATTGGCCATTAGCTGAGCAATCCCTCGGCTGGCAGATTATGTCCGCCTGATCGCGTGCTGATTCGCGACATTTTTTGCGAGACGATTCAGTCGTTGATGGATAGCTTCGCCGCATGCCGCTGGAAGCGATCAAGTTCAGGCAAGCCATAATTGAAAACACGCTGCGTGGTTGCCAGCTCTTTATGGGCCTGCCGGCAACTGACATCGCAGCCATTGCATCCTTTGTCGTCCCCAAACATCTCGACAAGGGCAATTACCTCTTTTGTGAAGGAGATCGCAGCGAAGGTTTTTATATTGTGCAGAAAGGCGCGATCAACGTCCATCGCGTCAGCGCTGCTGGCAAAGAACAAGTCATTCATGTATTTCGCCCGATCGAATCATTCGCTGAAGCGTCGCTCGCGACCGAGGCAGGTTATCCGGCGAATGCCCGCGCGACGGAGCCAACGACCGTTCTGCTCGTTCCAAAAAATGAATTTGTTGATCTCTTGCGAAGGCGTCCCGAGCTTGCGTTACGCATGCTCGGTTCCATGAGCCAGCATCTGCGGGTGATCGTCGGGTTGCTTGATGATTTGACTCTCAAGGACGTGGAAACGCGCCTGGCGAACTGGCTATTGAAACGTTGCCCGCGGCCAATCGGTGATCGCGCGATCGAAATTGAACTCGATCGGACCAAGCGCGTTTTGGCCGCCGAGATGGGCACCACCAGCGAAACCCTCTCACGCACGCTGGCTAAATTTCGCGATCAAAAATTCCTGCGGGTCAAAGGTAACACCATTACACTCACGAAACCGCGCGAGCTGCAAAAGCTGCTGCAACGCAACCTGGGCGAATTGTAGTTCAATGCGCGAACTTCGATCCGCTTCGAGCTTAACGTGGATGGAAAACTTCTTGCTGATGCGAGAGTCGAAGATGTAGCCCAATGCGCTCGTAGCACGAGGCTTCGTGATTTAATGTTCACAGGTAGAAGCTTCCGGCAGTCAAGCAGGCGAGAACAAGATGAGGATCAAGCTTAAACGGGCTTATGAAAAATCCGACAAAACGGATGGCACCCGCATTCTCGTCGACAGGCTCTGGCCACGAGGTTTGAGCAAGCGTGAAGCCAGTATCGATCTTTGGCTAAGAGAGGTCGCTCCTAGCACAGAACTGCGGAAATGGTTCGGGCACGATCCGAAGAAGTGGCGAAGTTTCAGTGGACGCTATCAACGAGAGCTCAAGCGCCATCCCGATCAGCTCAAATTGATAAAGAGTAAGGCGAAAGAAGGAACGGTTACGCTTATCTATGGAGCTCGTGATCAAGAGCACAATGAGGCGGTGGTGTTGAAGCGGTTTCTTGAGAAGCACTAACTGATCGGATCAGCCAGACAAATCGCCACTTATTACCGGATCACCATTCGTCACATCAAAACCCCAGCGCGTGTCGCAGCGGCGACGGTTTTGCCACCAGATCCGCCAGCGAGTATCGATCCAGGACCGCAAAAAAAGCGGCCGCTGCTTCATCAAGCACGCCCTTCAAACGGCAGACCGAACGAATGCGGCATGGCCCTTCCCGCCTTCTTGTGCATTCGATCACGGTTTCGCTTTCTTCGCCCAGACGGACGATGTCGCCGACGCCGATCTCATCGGCTGGCAGGGCGAGGGTGAATCCGCCGCCGATTCCGCGATAGGTCTCGAGATAACCGCTGCGCCCGAGGTCATGCACGATCTTGACCAGATGATGCCGCGAAATGGCGAAGGCCAGAGCGACCTCATCGATCGTAACGCGCTCTGGGCTGCGCAAGGCTGCGTGCATGAGAACGCGAAGAGAGTAATCGGAGTAGGCGCTGAGTTGCACGTAAGGACTCTCTTAGGAAAACAGAGAAAAATCAAGAAAGATGTATTTGCAATACATGTTAAGGCGACTATCTATTTAACATGAAAAATATTACTCCTGAAACTCCAGTCGGAGAAATCGTTCGCGCTTTCCCGGCCCGGTCCCGCATTTTCGAAAATCTTGGAATTGACTACTGCTGTGGCGGGAAACAATCTCTGGGCCAGGCTTGCCAGCGGAGAGGGCTCGATCCCGCAACGGCCGTCGCAATGCTATCCGCGCTTGATCATGGCGAAAGGGTCGTCGCCGATCCCGACACCCTCACCTTGACCGAGCTGTGTGATCATATCGAGCGCGTTCATCACGCTTATCTGCGTGACGAATTGCCGCGCCTTGATTTCATGACTCGGAAGGTCGCCGCGACGCACGGTGACGCCGAGCCGCGATTGTTGGATGTGCGGCGCACCTTTGAGATCTTCAGCGAAAAGGTCTCCGCGCATACCGCAGAGGAAGACCAACAAG
>Ga0070741_10010447_pt1 | contig 17515 bp, 10 predicted proteins | sample Coa_R1_4_FD_66440 | JGI IMG/M metagenome (GOLD analysis project Ga0070741, IMG submission 66440) | Surface soil microbial communities from Centralia Pennsylvania, which are recovering from an underground coalmine fire - Coalmine... | ecosystem: Environmental > Terrestrial > Soil > Unclassified ...
GTCAACATTGCGGAGCGTCACTACGCCGGCGAAAGGGGCCCGAACTTGCAGGAACCCTTGCATCTCTTTCAAGCGGCCGACGTTAGCCTGCATGGCCGCGATATTGCCCTTCGCGGCATCCACGGCACGCTCCAGCGCCTTCACATTCGCAACCTGGGCCTGGTATTGGGCTTGATACTGATCGTTTTCCTGCTTCGAAACGGCGCCGCGCTTCACCAGATTCTCCCAGCGCGTGGCGGTAAGTTGGGCGATGGATTCGTTGGCTTTGCCCTGTTCGAGCGCGGCGTTGGCGCGCGCCAGGTCCGCCTGCGCCTGTTCCACGGCAGCCTGCGCCTGCCGCACCTGCTGATCCAGATCCGGCGCCTCCACTTCGGCCAACAGTTGGCCGGCGCTGACGCGGTCGCCAATATCGACATAACGGCGGCGCACATAGCCTTCAGCGCGCGCCAAAATGGGCGCTTCCGTGACCGGTTGAATATTGCCGGGCAGCACCAGATCGCCCATGGCCGAGGCCCGTTTCACGGCTACGACGGAGACGTCCGGCAAAGCTTCGCTTTGCGCGCCGCTCTCCGCGATGACCTGCATTTCGCGGCGATGATGGGGCACATAGCCGAGGAAGAACGCCGCGGCAAAAAGAGCCGCAACGACGATTAAGAGCAGCGCGATTTTGAAGCCCGACGGCCGGGGAGGATGCTCCAGCGGGGAATGCGTGTGTTTCAGTTGCTTCTGTTGCAGCGCCCGCGTCAGCCGCGCGATTTCAGCGCGCAGCTCCTGCTCGGTCTCCGAAGAAGTACCGGCAGGATTGTCTGGCTCGTTGATAGTTGATGACTTCATTGGGCGCTACTTCAGCTAAACGATCGCAAAATATAATCGGCTTCCGGCAGACCTTCGCGTTCTTCCTCTTGAATTTGCTTATCGTGATCCACAGGCGGTTTCTTACGCAGATAGGTATAGACGATTGGGACGATCAACAAGGTAGTCACAGTCGCCAATAGCAGGCCGCCGATGACGGCGCGGCCGAGGGGCGCATTCTGCTCAGCACCTTCGCCGATGCCGAGCGCCATTGGCAGCATGCCCAGGATCATGGCGGCGGCGGTCATGATCACCGGCCGCAAGCGCGTGTATCCCGCGGAAAGAGCCGCTTCTCGCGCCGTCTTGCCTTCCAATCGTTCGTCATTTGCGAATACCACCATCAGAATGCTGTTGGCGGTAGCCACTCCGATACACATAATCGCGCCCATTAAGGACGGAACGCTCAAGGTGGTTTGCGTCACGAAGAGCATCCACAGAATCCCCGCCAGCGCGCCGGGCAGCGCCGTGAGAATGATGAACGGATCCACCCAGGATTGAAAATTGACCGCCATCAACAGGTATACCAAAACGATGGCCGCCAGCACCCCCAGGCCGAGGCGGAAGAAGGAGCTGCGCATGGTAGCAGCCTGTCCGCGCAGGAAGATTTGCGTCGTCTTGGGAATCTTCGTTTCCGCGATAATTTTCTCCACCTGTGAAGCCACGCCGCCCAGATCGCGTCGATCAATGTTGGCATACACATCGAATACGCGCTGTACGTTGTAATGATTGGCAATCTCCGGGCCGGTGATGTGCTCGACAGTCGCTAAATTGGACAGCAGCTGAGTTTGATAGGGCAGCGCGCCTGGATTGCCATAGGCGGCGGAATTTTGGCTGGGGGAAGCGCCGATGGAGCCATCCGTCTGGTTCGCAATGCCTTGCATAGAGCCCGGCGTATTAACCGCTACGGCAGCGCCCGCGGCCGCCGACGACACCGGAATCCGCATGAGTTTAGCGACTGAATCCAGCTTGTATTGCGGCGTTTGGACCAGGACGTTATAGCTCACGCCGTTTTTCCAGTTGAGCCAGAAATTGGGAGCTACCTGGCCGCTGCCACTCAAGGAGATCAGCAGGCTGTTGGCAACGTCGCGCTGCGTCAGGCCGAGCTGCCCAGCTTTGATGCGATCCACATTGACGCGCAGTTCGGGCGCGTCCACCACCTGATGGACATGCACGTCGGCAGCTCCGGGGATGCGGGCGATCTTCTGTTCTAATTTGCGGGCCAGCGCGTAGTTGAACTCATCGTCGCGCCCAGTGACTTGCACGTCGATAGGGGCGGGCAGCCCGGAATTCAGAATCTGGTTCGTGATATTAGCTGCTTCGAAAAAGACAACCAGATCCGGAAATTTTTCGTGCAACCGCTTGCGAAGGCGCTGGGTGGTGATATCCGTTGGAGTGTGATCGTGTTTCAGCGAAATCAGGATATCGCCGTCGTTCTCACCGATAACCGGGTTGTCACCGAACGCCAGGTTGAAGCCTCCGGGCGGGAGGCCGATGTTATCCAAAATCGTATCCAGTTCGCCCGGCGGAATGACGTCGCGGATTTCCTTTTCGATCTCCGCGAAAATCAGCTCCGTCTTCTCCAACCGCGTGCCCGCGGGCGCTTGAGCATGCAACCGAATCTGCCCGGAGTCCACCGTAGGGAAGAAATCGCTTCCCACCAGATAAATCAATCCCAAAGAGCCGAGCGAGAATACCAGGAATAGCGCGAGCACCGCTGCGCGGTGATCGAGCGACCAATCCAGCAGGCCCGTATAGAAAGCGCGAAAACGCTCGAATTGCCGGTTGAATGCGAAATGAATACGCCAGATGAGAGGATGGCCCTCGGCGGTTCCGCTCTCGCCATGTTCGCCCGTGCGGTACATGTCGACTTCGGGCTTCAACATGTAATGCACCATGTTCGGGATCAGCGTCCGCGAGAGCATGTAAGACGCCAGCATCGCGAAGACCACGGCCAGCGCCAGAGGCGTGAATAGGAACTTGGCGGCGCCAGTCAGGAGTAGAACGGGCGCGAACACGATGCAGATCGAGAGCGTAGAAACAAATGCGGGAATCGCGATCTGTTGCGCGCCATCCAGCACCGCGCGCACCAGCGGCTTCTTCATCGCCAGGTTGCGGTGAGTATTTTCAATTTCCACGGTTGCGTCGTCCACCAGAATTCCGACCGCCAGCGCCAGGCCGCCCAGCGTCATGACGTTGATGGTATGGCCCATCAATTTCAAAATGATGAGAGACGTCAGTATCGATAGCGGAATGGAGATACAAACAATGACGGTGCTACGCCAGCTTCCCAGGAACAACAGAATCATCAGCCCGGTGAGCAGCGCGGCGATGCTCGCTTCCCGGACAACTCCGTTCACCGCCGCGCGCACGAACAGCGATTGATCGAACAGCCGCCGGATCTTCAGCGCCTGGGGTACGCCGGCTTCAATGCGCGGAAGCTCCGCCTTCACCCGGTTCACGATATCCAGCGTGGACGCTTGGCCGTTGCGCAAGACGGTAAGCAGCGCGCCGCGCGTTCCATTGGTGCGCACCACGTTGGTTTGAACCGAGAATCCGTCGCGCACCGTGGCGACATCTTTGAGGTAAACCGTAGCGCCGTTGACGGTCTTGACCGGCAGGTAGTTCATCTCACTGATCAATTCGGGGCTGCTGTTGAGCCGAACAGAGTATTCGGTCTCGCCCACCTTGATGGTTCCCGCGGGCAGGATCAGGTTTTGCAAATTGAACGCATTGGAAACATCGATTGCCGAGAGCTGTTTGGAATAGAGCGCGTTCGGATCCAGGTCCACCACCACCTGGCGCTGCTTGCCGCCATAGGTTCCCGGCACGGACGCGCCCTGCACCGTTGCGAGCGGTGTTCGGATGAAGTTTTGCCCCAGGTCATTGATCTCCTGCTCGCTGAGTGTTTTGCTTTCCAGGCCGAGCTGGAGGATCGGCACGCTAGACGCGTCGTACTTCAGGATCGATGGCGGGAAAATTCCGGGCGGCATGGCGCGCGTAGTGGAATTTCCGATGGCGATGATCTGCGCCATGGCCATGTCGATCTTTACGTTTGGCTGGAAGTATACGCGTACGATCGAGGCGCCGTAGTAGGATTGCGATTCGATATGCTCGATGTCGTTGACGGTGGTGGTCATGGAGCGTTCAAACACCGTCACGATGCGGTTCTCCATCTCCGCAGGTGACATTCCGGAGTAATTCCACACAATGCTGACTACCGGAATGTCAATGTACGGAAAAATGTCGATGGGCATCGTCACGATGGCCGTGATCCCCAGCAACAGGATGGCGACGGCCATGACGACGAAGGTATACGGGCGCCGAAGCGCGAGTCGGACTATCCACATACAGCTAGAGCTACATGGTTAGGATGACTTTTAAAGGGCTTAGGTTAGTGGCCCTTTGGAGCTAACCCGAAACCGCTGCTAACCTGCTCATTATATTCGATTTATGTGATGCCAAGGTGCTGCGGTGCGGGTAGCCCAGATCGGCTTCGGGGACTCCTTGCGAGCGGCCGCTGTGCCAAAAAGTCAGGACTCTGCGAAGCAGACCTTCAGTGATGAAGCGCAGGACGGTGCTGCCGATTTCGTCCAGGATCGTTAGTGCATCGTGGGTAGTGGGGAAGACGCCAAATGGGAAGAGGCTCTGCGGCGCATTATCCGCGAGGAAATGGGCAGAAATAGCGCGACATGACTTTTACGGTTGGGATAGCAGGTGCGCCGGACGATAAGGCAGCAGCCTCCTACTCCGTTCGTCGCAAATTTTCTAGGCGTTACAAATGAATAATGCCGCGCTGGATCGCCGCCGTCGCCGCCTGCGTGCGGTCGTCGACGCTCAGCTTGTTCAGAATGCTCTTAACGTGATTCTTCACCGTGTGCTCGGCGATGCCGAGTGCGTAAGCGATCTGCTTGTTGCCCTGACCCTTGACGATCAAGGCCAGCACTTCCGCCTCGCGCGCGCTTAACCCCGCCGGCAAGGCGCTGGACTCCAGTGCCGCGGCCACTTGCGGCGGCAGGTAGTTTTCGCCCGCATGAACGGCGTGGATGGCGCGGATCAACTCATCGTGCAACACGTCTTTGGTCAAATAGGCTCGCGCGCCGGCCTGCAAGGCGCGCCGCACGTCTTCATCACCGCCGTAGGTGCTGAGAGCGATGATGTGCGCATCCGGGAATTCGGCCCGGATGGCTCTGGTGGCCTCGACGCCGCTCATCTCGGGCATGCGAACGTCCATGAGGCTCACGTCCGGCAGATGTTTGCGATAGAGTTCGACGGCTTGCGATCCGTTAGCGGCCTCCGCCACCACCTGCATGTCCGGTTGCGCGTTGATGATGGTCTTGACGCCCACTCGCGCGATCAAATGATCCTCGGCGATCAGAACGCGAATGGTCATTTCGAGAGTGGAACCGTCACGGCAACTTCGGTGCCCTGACCGGGCTGGCTGTGCAACTGGAGCTCGCCACCCAAGCGCGCCGCGCGTTCGCGCATCCCCAGCAGTCCAAAATGTCCGCCCACTTCGGAGAACGCTTCTTCCTGCTCAAAGCCGCGTCCGTTATCGGCCACGCTCAAGCTCAATTTTCGATTCGCCATCTCCAGGTGAATCCGCACCTGGCTGGCGCGGGCATGTTTCACCGCGTTGGTGACCGCTTCCTGCGCGATCCGCAGAAGATGCTGCTCGGTCTCCTCCGGCAGAGGGTGATTCTCGCCCTCCACGTTCACCTCCACTTCAATGGGCGATCCGGCCGTCCACTGATGGGCGGCCTGCGACAGGGCGGCTGGCAAATCGTGACCTTCCAGCGCCGAGGCGCGCAGATCCATCACCGAGCGCCGTGCTTCGGTCAGGCTGTGCCGCGCCATTTTGCGCGCCAGGTCCAGGTGCGTGCGCGCCAAATCCAAACGGCTGTTTAGCGCCAGCGCCACCGCGTCCAGTTGCGACGAGATTCCGACGAAGCCCTGCGCCAGCGTGTCGTGAATTTCGCGCGCCAGGCGTCCGCGTTCTTCCAGAACCAGCGAGAACCGCTCGCGAATCTGGCGCAAGCGCAGATTGTACAAGCCCCAAATCGCCGCCGCCGCGAACACGATACAGAGATAGCGGAACCATCCCGTTTCATAGAAGTGCGGCAACAGTTCGAACGCAAACGAGGCTTCGCCCGCCGGTCCGTTAGGAGCGGCCGCGCGCACAGTGAAGCGATACCGTCCGTGCGGGAGACTATTGTAATTCGTAACGCGCCGGGCAACCGAACTGATCCATTCGCGATCCAATCCCTCCAGGCGATACGAATAGCGCAAGCGCTCCGGAGCGCTTAGATCAATCCCCGTGTAGCGAAACTGCAGCCGTCCATCGCCGGGCGCCAGCCGGGTATTTTGATTGATTGGGATCGGGTGCCCATCGACAGTGACTTCGAGCAGATGAACCAGTGGCGCCGCGGCCGGCTTGGGTTGCTCGCTCGGATCCAGCACGGCTAAACCGCGGCTAGTGGGGAACCACAGCCGTCCGTCAGTGGTTCGAGTGCCTCCGCCCGAGGCCGGATATCCGGGAGCGCATTGCGCGCTTCTGAGCCCGTCCGCCACGCCGTAATTCACGGGTTGGATCTTTTGGATTTTACCGCTGGCGAAATCCCAGATTTCTTTTTTGCGCACGCGGCAAATACCACGCGTGGTGCTCAACCACAGCGATCCGTGGCCATCATCCTCAATATGCGATACGTTGTCGCTGAGCAGACCGTCGCGCGCGCTGACGTGATAAAAGTGGCCATCGCGCAGCGCGTCCAGGCCGCCGCCAAAGGTCCCAATCCATAGCGTGCCATCGGTGCCCTCTACCAGTGACCGAATCTGATTGCTCGACATGCCATCCGCAACCGTGAACAGCCGCAGTTGCCCCTGGTGCAGGCGCCACAGGCCATCGCCGTACGTACCAGCCCACAGATCGCCGTCGCGCGTCTGGCATAAAACCACGGTGTCGTTGTTCAACTGCGATGCGCCGGGGATGACGATGCGCGAGCGCCGCCCTTGGAGCTCAATGACGCCCGCCGGAGTGGCCACCCACTCCCGGCCATCCCGGTCCTCCAGAAAATCGAACGCAACACGGCGATTCAGCGGGTCGTTCCACGCGGGATTTACAAAATGACCGTCGTGCATCCGGCTGGGACCGCCGCGCGCCGCAATGAGCAGATCGCCAGCCTGGTTTTCGCGGATGGAGAAAATTTCGTTGCTGACTAGCCCGTCTTTCTGCGTATACACCCGCACTGGCTTTCCGTTTTCGAACTGCACCAAGCCGCCTTGATGGAAGCCGATCCAGACCCGTCCGCGGCGATCCTGATACACGGCGGTGGGCTCATCACTGGGCAACCCCTCCGATTCGCCGTACATGCTGAACAGATCGTTACGCAGCCGGTTCAAGCCGCTATTCATGCCTACCCACAGATTCCCCTCGGAGTCTTCGTAGATGCAGCGCACCCACTCGCGCTCGCGCGAGCTCGCCAGCGGATTGCTGACGAATTGCCCGTTATCCAAGCGCGCCAAGCCGCCGTCGGTGCCGGCCCAAATGTTTCCATCGCGGTCTTCCCAAATGCAGCGCACGAAGGTCGCGGGTAGTCCTTCATTCATCGTGTAGCGGCGCAACGTGCCGTCGGGGCTGCGCACCAGCAACCCGAAGCTGCCCCCCACCCATAAATTCCCGTGACGGTCCTTCAGGAGCGTGTTGACGATATCGCCCACCGGGCCGAGAACAGAGACGAAATGGTTGCCTTCATACCGCATTACGCCGCCGAAGCCGGCAACGTAAATGCTTCCGTCCTCGCCGCGATAGACCGTGCGCAATGCCTGGATGGGCAGTCCTTCCCCGGGGCTGTAACTGGTGAATTTACCGTTCTGATAGCGATTGACGTAGCCGTCGGCGGCCACCCAAATGGCGCCGGATTTGTCCTCCGTGATGGAATTGATCGAGTCGTCACCCAGACCGTCTTTGGTGGTGAAGGTGTTGAATTTGCCGTCTCGGTAGCGCGTCAGGCCACCCAGCGTTCCGATCCAGAGGCTACCGTCTTTGGCGGCCCACAGCGCCCCCACGCTGTTGCTCGGCAGGGCGCCGTTTTCCTTGTTGAAGACCACAAAATCGTAGCCATCGAATTGCGCGAGGCCTTCGTCGGTACCGACCCACAGGTATCCGTCTTTGGTCTGCGCAATCGCGCGCACTGTATCCTGCGGCAGCCCGTGTTCCTGCGTCCAAACAGTTCGGGTGTATTGGGTGAGCGAACGATGTGGATTCAGAGCCAGCGCAGGCAGAGCCGCCGCCAGCATCAGAGCCGTGCGCAAAACTCCCATCCATCCAACTCTTGGATACACTTCTGAGTGTAAATGATTAAGCGTTCGGTTGCCCTTATAACGGCTCTTCTGGTGCTCTACGGCTGCGCTCGCCGGCAGCGCAGAGTGCTCGAAGATCTCTCCGGGCGGGAGGATCTGTCACGCTTCACCATCCAGTCCGAGCGAGGCGTGCGGGACGGCGACAAACTAGCTGCTCAACTCGTGATCAGCGACAGCTCATCGATTCTGACGCTGGATTTACATTTCGCGATCGGGTCGCCCACCACGCTCGCGTCAGGAACCTGGCGATGGTCGCGGCCTGGCAGATTACTGACGGGCACGGTTTCCGCACGGTCGGTCACATTCCTGGGCGGGCAGGATGGACCGCCGAGCATCGGAGGCAGTTTTGATTTAAGGGGCGATGGCGGCGCCCTGTATCGCGTGACGCTGCCGCTCCAGGCGTTGCCACGCGGCTATTCGCAGGCTACTCATCCCTGAGCGCGCGCATCGGATCGATGCGCGAAGCGCGCCGCGCGGGAACGTACGCGGCGAGTAGAGTGACGGCCAGGAGAGGCAGCGCGACCGCAGGGAAAAGCGTGTAGTTCACGCGTCCAGAAAGAATCCAGAGCGCGGAGGAGAGCGCATGGCAGGCAAGCAAACTGAGAATCAGGCCCACGCCTGCACCAATGGAACCCAGAACGAGCCCCTGCTTCAACACCATCCGCAGGACTCCCTCGCTATCCGCTCCGATCGCCATGCGAATCCCAATCTCACGCGAGCGGCGGCTCACCGAATAAGCCACCAGCGCGTACAGTCCGGTCATAGCCAGCAGTAGACCCATCAGCCCCAGAATGCCGACAATCTGCACAATAATGTCCGAAATCTTCACGGCGCGCTCGCTAAAGAAATTCTGCATACTTCGCTCGCTCGATACCGGCATGGAGGGATCGATTTTGCGCACCACCTCACGCAACACGGGCGCCAGGACGGTGGCGTCCGCCGCAGCCGACTGTGCCACCACCGTCAGCCCGGACTGCGGCATTTGAGTATAGGGAAAGTACACCAAGTCAAGGGGAGGCTCGGCGATCCAAAAATACTTTCCGGTTTGTGCCACACCCACCACTTGCACCCAAGGTCCGGAGGCATTGCGCAGGCGAAAGCGCTTTCCCACCGCCTTCTGATGAGGCCAATAATGCGCGGCCAATTGGGCATTCACAACGGCCACTAGCGGCGTACCAGCGCGATCGGATTGAAGAAAGCCGCGGCCTTCCACGATCGGCGTGCCTATGGTTTCAAAGTACCCGTCGCTCACCGAAGCCGAAAAAACATCAAAGCCTTGCTGTCCGTTCGGCACCGGATAACCCTCTGGAAGCACCGACGTATTGGGAAACGATGCACCCAGTGGAATCGAGGAAGTTAGTGCCGCGGACTGGACACCGGGAGCGCGGCGCGTCTGGTCCAGAACTTCGCGATAGAATCGTTGCCCCTGTTCTTCGGTGTAATGAATTGGGCTGGTATCGAAACTGGTCAGATACAAATGATCGGTTCGAAAACCAGTCCCTTGCCGGAATTCGCTCCGGAAAGCCTGCCAGATTACCACTGAGACGATCAATAGAACCAGCGACAGAGCTACTTGCCCCGCGACGATCACATTCCGCCCCCACAGACGCAATCGCCCGCCGCTAGGCGAATTCGCCGTTTTGAGCGCCGGAACAAGGTCCAGCCGCGTAGCTTGCAGCGCGGGAGCCAAGCCGAACAGGAAGGTGCTGGCGAGAGAGATGGCAACGGTGAAGAGCAGCACACGAATGTCGACAGTGGCGTGGTAGGAGAGCGGAACGTCACTACTCAAAGGAATGCTGTTGAACAAACTTATGTTCGCATAATCAAGCCCCATGCCGGCCAGGCCGCCCGCCAGCGCCAATAGCGAGTTTTCGAGCAGTAATTGGCGGACCAGCGCAGCGCGGCCGGCACCGATGGCAAGGCGAACGGCAATCTCGCGGGATCGTGCTCGAGCCCGGCTCAGCAGCAGGCCGGCCACGTTGGCACACGCAACCAGGAGGACGCAGATGGCCAGCACGCATTGCATCCCCACCACGGCCACGGTGGGCGGCGACTGTTTCATACGCAGTTCCAACTCGCTCCTGACCTGAATTTTTTGATTGCGGTTAGTCTCGGGATAGTCCCGCTCCAGACCGGCCGCTAACCCTGATAGGTCCGCTTGCGCCTGCCCAATCCCTACGCCCGGTTTCAGCCGGCCTTTCACCGTCAGCCAACGGAAGCCGCGCCGCTCCAGATTGTTTTGTCCAGTCAAGCGGGGCGACAGAGCCAGCGGGACGAAGAGCGCCGGTTTGACGTCGACATCCACCCCGCTGAACCGCTCGGGAACGACGCCTATAATGGTGCATTCAACGCCGTTCAGGCGCAGCATGGAGCCCACCACGGAGGGATTTGCATTGAACTGCGTCAGCCAAAAATCGTGTCCCAGCACCACCACGGCGTCGCGGCCCGCGCCTTGATCTTCGGATTCCAGGAACGCCCGTCCCAATGCCGGCTGGACGCCGACAACCCGAAAGAAATTCCCGGAGACAAACGCTCCGAACGCGGTCTTGGGCAGCGTGGTGGCATCCGGACTAAAACCGAACCGGTTGAACCCTTCTGCAATCAATCCATCAAAACTGCGATTGTGATCGCGGAAATCGCGGTAATCCGGATAAGACAGCAAGCTGTCGGCGCCGAAAGCAGATTGCCTGGCCGGCGCGACGGACACGAGCTTCGCGGGTTCCAGCACGGGCAGCGGCCTTAGCAGGAGCACATCGGCGATGCTGAAGCTGGCCGAAGTAGCGCCGATTCCGATGGCCAGCGAGCCGATGGCCACTAGCGTGAAGCCCGGATTTTTGGCCAACATCCGCAGCGCGTGTCGCAATGATCGCAACATTTCCAGCTATAGGAGCAATTCGTCCACCATTCAGGGTGTTGAAAAGCCAGCTCCAGGCGCCAAAAACCTGGGGCGAATTCGGAATTTACCGTCCGGGTCCGGACAGCAGTTTACGTCGCGGCGACCGTCTTGGGGCCGGGACGTCGTTTCACGGCCACCCAGACCAGGAGCAGTGCCACCGCGAACGGCAGCACGGCCATCGGCACCGGAGAGGTCATCAGCGTCACCGTCACTGCGCCGATCATGATGCCGACCAGGCACAAGGCGGCCAGCGGCGTGAGCCATTCTTGACGATGCAGCAGGCCTGGAAGAATCAATCCCAGCCCGCCTAGCACCTCACACACGCCGATGAAGCGCAGGAATCCCCCCGAGAGCATCGGCGTTTGCTTCGTTAAGGCGTCAATCGGCATCACCAGCTTCACCCCGCCGGCGAATAGGAACAAAAGCGCCAGCAGGATCTGGAGCACCCACAAGCTTCTGTTCGTCATGCGGTAACCTCTTCCGCCAGGCGGTCCAGCGTCATGCTCCAGCCCATCTCCATACCAGCCAGATGCGGAGCCGCTTCCGGCCTGACATTCGATACGATCGCTTGCACGGTCAATTTGGTTTTCCCGCCTTCATCGGCAAATGTTATCGTATTTCGGGTTTGGAACAAAGGCTGCCCATTTTGGTCTAGCGCCGAGCTGACAAAAACCAGCCGCTCGGGCTCGGCGACTTCCTCATATACGCCGGTCATCACATGAACTACGCCGTCCGGCGCGCGCATATGGATGAGGATGGCGCCGCCCGGCCTTGCATCCACATCACAGACGGGATTCGTGAAGCCCTTGGGTCCCCACCAGCGCTTCAGCCGTTCGGGATCGGTCCAGGCTTTGAAGACGAGTTCGCGTGGAGCATTGAACACGCGCGTCATCACCATGGTGTTCTGTGCGCTCGAGTCCCCGGCATTGACATAAGCAGCGAGTACATCCAGTGCGCTGTTCCAGCCGTGCATGTGGCCATCGCGTGTCTTCACCGAGTCGAAGCCGCTTTGGCGTAGCATGAGTTCGGTTTTTCCGCCGCGTTCGTTTAGCGTGACGGTGACAACGGTTTCCTTGCCCTTGCGGCCGCCCTCGAGCCAGGCGTGCGTGAACACCAAGCGTTCGGGAGGCACGATTTCGCGATAGCCGCCCTCCAGCCAATGGTCTTGGCCTTCCGGCGATCGCATGCAAATCCGAAAGAATCCGCCCGGACGGATGTCCGCTTCGCTCGACGTTACGGTGAATCCCACCGGAGCTCCTTGCCAATGTTGCAAGTGTTCGGGGTTGGTCCAGCAGTCGAATACCAGCTCGCGTGGCGCGTCGAATATCCGGGTTATAGCGAGCTCGGGCAACGACGTTTCCGCCATCGTCCTGAGATGCTCAGCCAGCCGCTCATACGTTTCGGCGGCGCCGGTTTCGATTCCGGAAGCGATCACGGCATCGCGTATTTCTTTGGACGGATAGAGGACGCGCGTCACCAGCGTGGTCTTGCCGGCCTTTTCTGTCAAGGTCATGGTGTTGAGGCTTTCGCCTGGATAATCGTCGAAGCTTTCCGTCGAGACCAGCCGGTCAAAGGGTTGGATCTCCTGATACACGCCGCGCATCCCCATAGGCCTTCCGTCCGGCCCGCGCAAAAGGAAGCGCCATGCTCCGCCGGGACGAAAATCGACCGTGCATTCCACGAGCGGGCAACTGCGTGGCCCAAACCAGCGCAAGAGATGTTCGGGTTTGCTCCATGCTTCGAACACCAGGCGGCGCGGGGCATCGAAGACGCGCGTCATCTGGATCTCGCGGTCGGACAGCAGGATCAGGCTCAACGGGGGGTTAGCTTTTGCGGTGCTTGCGGGCATGTTTCTTTTTCTCCTTCTTTCGCTTGTTCAGCTGCTCGTTGCTCATTAATTCCGCCAGATACTCATCCAAGCGGTCGAAGCTCTCTTCCCAGAAGCGGCGGTAGGTTTCCACCCAATCGGAGACTTCCTTCAGAGGGCCAGCCTCTAAGCGGCAGGGCCGCGTCTGAGCATCGCGCCCACGCGAGATTAAGCCGGCGCGCTCCAGGACTTTCAGATGTTTGGAGACGGCGGGCATACTCATCTCGAACGGTTCTGCCAGCTTGGTAACGGAGGTCTCACCGGACGCAAGACGCGATAAGATGGCGCGCCGCGTGGGGTCAGCCAGGGCCGAGAAGGTGGCGCTTAGGGGATCGGCAGCGGTGCTTTCTAAACTCATCGGTTAAATAACCAACAGGTTAAATATACGCCGGGCTCCGGATGCTGTCAAGACGTTCCCGAGAACTTTTCCGATTTTTGCGTCGACAGATTCATATCAGCGGCGCCTTACGCTCATGTCACAATAAAGCTTTCCCGTCATCATGGCCGAATCTCCCATCACTCCCCGAAGCCAGGACTTCGCCGCCTGGTATCAAGACGTCGTGCTGCATGGCGACATGGCCGAACCGGCCGAGATCGTCAAGGGCTGCATGGTCATCAAGCCCAATGGCTACGCGGTTTGGGAAGTGCTGCAGCGCGAGCTGGACGATCGCTTCAAAGCCACCGGCCATCAAAACGTATATTTCCCGTTGCTCATCCCCCAAAGCTTCCTGCAAAAAGAAGCCGAGCACGTGGAAGGATTTTCACCGGAGCTCGCGGTGGTCACAGTGGCGGGCGGCAAGGAACTCGAGGAGCCTTACGTGATCCGGCCGACTTCGGAAACCATCATTGGCCATTTTTTCGCCAAATGGATTCAGAGCTATCGCGACCTGCCGATGCTCCTCAACCAATGGGCCAACATCATTCGTTGGGAGCTGCGCACGCGCATGTTTCTGCGCACTACCGAGTTTCTTTGGCAGGAGGGCCATACCGCCCACTCCACCCATGAGGAGGCGCAAACGGAAGTGCTGCGAATGCTGGATGTCTATGCCGATGTGGCCGAAAATGTGGCGGCGATGCCGGTGATCAAAGGACAGAAAACGAAGGCCGAAAAGTTTGCCGGCGCGCTCCGGACCTTCGCCATCGAAGCCATGATGCAAAATGGCCTGGCCCTACAATCGGGAACCAGCCACGATTTGGGCCAAAATTTTGGTCGCGCTTTTGATGTGAAATTTCAGACCGCCGCAGGACAGCTCGATTATGTGTGGCAGACCAGTTGGGGCGTCAGTACGCGCCTGGTGGGGGGACTGATCATGAGCCACTCCGACGACAAGGGTCTGGTTCTCCCGCCCAAAGTGGCGCCCGTGAAATCGGTGCTGGTGCCGATTTATCGCAAAGACGAGGAGAAAGCGCGGGTGCTCGAGACTGCACATCGGATCGCCAACGATGTCGGCGCGAAAATCGACGAGCGCGAAGGCCAAAGTCCCGGCGCGAAATTCTTTCACTGGGAGCGGCGCGGCGTACCGCTGGTCTTGGAGCTTGGGCCGCGCGACGTGGCCGCAGGCAATATTGTCCTGAAGCGGCGCGATACCGGCGCGAAAGAAACAGTGCCGCAATCGGAGATCGCCGCAAAAGTTCCCACGGTGCTTGCGCAAATGCAGGGAGACCTGTACGCAGCCGCCAAGCAGCGGCTGAAATCGAACACGGTGCTGGCGAATTCCATCCAGGAAGTGGAATCGATCCTGGGGGATGTGACTGCCGAAAAGGGCGGCGGCAAATTCGTGATGGCGCATTTGACGGACAATCCCGCTTGTGACGCGCGACTCAAGGAATTCAAAGCCACGGTTCGCTGTATTCCTTTGAACGACGAATTCGACGGCCCCGGCAAGTGCATCATCACTGGCGAGCCGGTGGATCGCCGGGTGGTCATCGCGAAATCGTATTAAAGCGAGCGCCGCGCGCATCCGCGCTCCTGCGATAATGGTGTTACCCGCGCCATGTCCCGCTCTAACGGCACTCTTGTCGATTCGCATCCATCGCGGCATCGATGGCCCGGCGGAGCCCCAGCGGCTTAGCCGATGCCGGCGAAAGTCGACAATCCCGCGCCGGCTGAAAGCGTCGTCCGCTCCGCTGGATTGGTCTCGCTTGCGATGGGAATGTCGCGTATCACCGGTTTGGTGCGCGAAATCGTTATGGCGCGGCTGTTCGGCGCCGGCTTCGTTTACGACGCTTTTCTGCTCGGTTTCCGTATTCCCAATCTGACCCGCGATCTTTTTGCCGAAGGCGCGCTGTCGTCGGCATTCGTTCCCATCTTCACTCAGACGCTGGAGCAGAAAGGGCGCAAAGAGGCAGCTCTGCTTTCGAACCTGGTGGCGACGGGTCTCATCATTGTGGTTGGCTTGTTCTGCCTGCTCGGCATTGTCTTCACTCCCGCCTGGGTGAACCTGCTGGCCTCCGGCTTTCATCAGGTCCCCGGCAAGTTCGAGTTGTCCTTGAAGCTGACGCGCATCATGTTCGCGTTTCTGCTGCTGGTGGCGCTGGCCGCGCAGGCCATGGGCGTATTGAACGCCTGCAACCATTTTGCGGTTCCGGCTCTGGCTTCCACATTCTTCAATATCGGATCGGTGGTTTTCGGATTGCTCCTGGGCTACGTCGCCGGCCCGCACATTGGAATCGAGCCCATCACCGGGATGGCCGTCGGCGTGGTGCTGGGCGGAGCCTTGCAACTCTTGTGGCAAGTGCCTGCCCTGCGCGCCGAAGGGTTTCGCTTCCGGCCAACCATCAACTGGGGCCATCCCATGCTGCGCAAGATTTTTCGTCTGATGGGTCCCGCGATTATCGGAAATGCCGCGGTTCAAATTAACGTGCTGGTCATCACCAACTTCGCCTCGCGGATTCCAGGGAACGGCCCGGTGAGTTGGCTGGCCTATTCCTTCCGCTTCATGCAACTCCCCTTGGGACTGTTCGGCGTTGCAATTGCTTCTGCGACATTGCCGGCCATATCGCGCAGCGCGGGCATCGGCGATTTCGATCAATTCCGCCGCACGCTGTCAAAATCGCTGGGTCTAGTGTTCCTTCTCACAGCGCCTTCGGCCGTGGGACTCATCGTGCTGGGCCGCACCATGATCGCAGCTATCTATCAGGGAGGCAAATTTAGCGCATTCGACACCGACCAAACAGCCGTCGCGCTCTCCTGTTACGCCCTTGGACTGGCCGGATACTCGGTGCTCAAAGTATTGAATCCAGCCTTCTACGCGCTGCATGACGCGCGCACGCCGATGCTGATCAGCCTGCTGTCCATCGCGGTGAATTACCTGATCGCGAGTGTTCTGATGCGTTACACCGAGCTCGGACACGCCGGTCTCGCGCTCTCCACTGCCGCGGTGGCGACGTTTGGCGGCTTGACGCTCTTTGTGATTCTGCGCAACCGCATCGATGGCATTTATGGGAGGAATCTGATCGAGAGCATCTGGAAAATAGCGCTTGCTGCTGCAATTATGGGTGTGGCCATTTCCATGTCCAGTCATTTTGCAGAAGCGTGGCTAGGAACGGGCCGGCTGGCGCAGCTCGCCGACCTCGCCATTTCCATTCCGCTCGGCCTGCTGGTGTTTTACGGCGCGTGCCGCATTCTGCGGGTCAGCGAGTTGGAGCTTGCGACGCGGGCGCTGGTCCGCGCGCGGTAATCGCTTTTCGAACATCCGCCAGAGGCGCGCGATCATCGAACGTTACCGTTCCCTCTTTTGCCGCGATTCCCATCCGCCGCCACAGCTCGTTCAGATCGGTATGAATCGCCGTCGTCTTCATCTGTCGGTAGAGGTCTGCCAGCACTGCGGTTCCTGTCGCTCCATCTCCCACCTCAACGACGCGCTCTACGCTCCAGTCTTCGGTGATATTTCCGCCCGCCTCCAAAATGCCGCGCATCGCATCTTGCAATCCCTTTTTGTTGTGCGTCGCTTCACGAATGCCGACGTCGGCGAGCAGCCAGAACAGCGCGCCGCCCCAATAGGTTCTGCCCCAGGTATGCGTTCGGTCCAAGCCCTGATCGCCCGGTTGGGGCAATCCTTGCGGCATGTCGCGAACGAAATCTCCCCAGACTCGTTCGTTCGTCATACGTCCAATCTGTGCGCGCGCGATGGGCTCAATATACGTAGCCATGCCCTCTTCCATCCAGTGATGGTCATCGGATTCGCTGCTCACATCGGGAAAAGCCATGTGGATGAACTCGTGCGTCATTGTCCAATCGTCATCGAGTTGCATCTGGGTTGTCGCCGTTCCCACTGAAATCCGCGTAAAACCGCCTCGCTTTCCCCCGAATGTTGTTCCACGAAAAACTCCGGCGCGTCCCAGCGTCGGCCGGACCAGCACTCGCGGATGCTCCAGGGGAAATCGCCCGAAATAGGCGGTCACGGCATTCGCCGCGTTTGTAATCCAGGCAGTCACAGCGTCCCGGCCGGCGTCGATCCTGCCCGGCGCAAAATTTACTTCGATGGTCGCGCCTCGCGACTGTATCCGAACTGGCTCAAGCTGTTGGCAGAGTGCCACTCCGC
>Ga0070741_10010448_pt1 | contig 17515 bp, 18 predicted proteins | sample Coa_R1_4_FD_66440 | JGI IMG/M metagenome (GOLD analysis project Ga0070741, IMG submission 66440) | Surface soil microbial communities from Centralia Pennsylvania, which are recovering from an underground coalmine fire - Coalmine... | ecosystem: Environmental > Terrestrial > Soil > Unclassified ...
GTTTGCGCTCAGCCACCGGCCAAGCCCAGCACCTCCAAGCCCGCCGATCTGCCGAATACCCGCAACTCCGCACAATCTGATGACGCTAAAACGGCATAAGACTCACTTATTGCCCTCTGAAAGCCACGGGCGTCGCGCCCGCCGTCCGGCCGGTAGTGTGGGCCGACGCCAGCGACTTGCCCGACATGGACGTGGACCTCGACGCCCCAGACGAAGCGCTTGACGCACCGGATTACACGCCAACCTATGGCGCCCCGGCTCAAGCAGTCGAAAGACCTGGGCGAGATCATGGTCGTCGCGCACGCGGTCGTCGCCGCCGAAGCCAGCACGGCCGCGACAGTACTGATCGACGACGGGGCAGGGGCGCGCACAGTTCTGTTGCAAGCCCCAGAGCTGCGGCACACGGATCTGCTGGGCTGAACGCGTCGAGGCATCGAAGCTGCTGGGGGACAACCAGAAGGCACCCGGCCAAATCGTGAGACGGAACCCACGGAGCAATGCAATAACGCTGGGCGGGACCGGCGCGATTCACTCCCACGGAACGACTGCGCTGACCGAGATATGCAAAGTAACATTGGACGAATCGAGTTGCTTCCGACGGGCCGTCTTTTTGGCATGTCTCGGCGGACGTGCGGGACTTCGAAACAGATCGCGTAATGCGTCACGTCGGCTCGTTCGTCTTCTACGTATTGAGCCGTTAGAGACGCGAGACATGTTCGGAGTCATGGACGGCTACGATGCCGATCTTGGCCACATCGCGCAGATGATCCTCGACCCGCAGAGCGGAGAGATCCGCGATGACCTGCGTGACCAGATGGTGGGCTTTGAATCCGACATGCTCGTTCTCTGCCGTGCGCGACTGGAGGACGGTTGGCGAGGACTCGGCCTCGGCGCAGTTCTCGCCGGTCGGGCGATCAAGCAACTTAGGACACGGCTGCCTCGGCGTGGTACTCGAGCCCGCCTCGATACTGCCCGAGAGCAGACAAGACGATGAGGCGCGAGAGCGCGCCGCGAAGAAAATCTCAAAGACCCGGGAGCTTATCGGATTCGTACGTGTCGGCGACAAACTCATATCGAAGTAGGGAACTGAGCCTGGGGCCTTGTCGCTCTCCGTGCGGAGAGCGACAAGGCCCGCGGCTTTGCTATGTGGGTAGCAGGTAGTGGGTTAGGTTCTGGCCTACAGGCTCGGGAAGCTCGGGAAGGAGCAGGACGGGACGCTGCCGCTGGTCACCGGGGAGGAGAGCTTGGTGAGCGTGACGCCGGTGCCCGAGGACGGGTTGAGGCTGGAGCTGTAGGTGCTGACGGCGGCGTACTGCGCGGTGTACGAGGAGCTGTCGAGGCTGACGTACTGCAGGGTCAGGCCGGTGATGTGGGAGGAGTTGTAGCCCTCGATGATGGAGGTGGCGCCCGAGGCAGAGTTCTGTGACTTGAGGCCGTCCACGATGATGTTCGTGAACTCGGGGATGTTGCTGGTGCTGCTGGAGGAGGAGTAGCGCGGGTTGAGCTCGATCAGGTGCGCGATGCCGCTCTCGCAGGTGTTGATGTAGGTGACCGTGGAGACCGTGCCGCCCTTGCTCGGGTAGCTCTTGATGCGCAGGCCGCTGTTGAGGGTGCTGACATTACCGGAGCTGTCGGTGCCCTGGACGGTGTTGTTCTTCACCAGGATGTTGGTGACGCCGTCGTTGGTCTCGCTGCCGATCGAGATGCCGTGCGTGCCGTAGAAGTGGTCGTTGACGATGGTGACGTTGCTGGTCGCGCCGCTGCCGCCCTTGATGGCGATGCCGTCGTCGCCGTCTTGGATGTAAGAGTTCTCCACGGTGACGTTGCTGGAGGCGTCCGGGTCGATGCCGTCGGTGTTGCGGGCGGTGGCGGGGGTCTTGATGCGCACGCCCCAGGCGGTGAAGCCGTTGCCGGACTTGTAGGTCACGTGGAAGAACGCTGCGTTGACCAGGTTGATGTTGTAGAGCGTGGCGTTGTTGGCGCCCGAGAAGACGATCAGCCGCGGGTTGTTCTGCTTCTCGTTCTCGTTGCCGGCGGTGGTGGCCAGCTGCCACCAGGTCGTGGAGGTGCCCCAGATGCTCTGGCCGCCGCGGCCGTCGATCGTGCCCTGCGAGCCGCTGCTGTTGCGGATGCCTTCGATGCCTGAGTTGGCGCCGGAGACCTTGATGAACGGGTTGCAGCCGTTGTCGCTGCTGGAGATTGCGCCGCAGGTGTCCGAGGAGCTGGACTGGTACTGGGAGGCGACGCGCGTGGCGTAGAGCGTGGTGCCCGCGTTGATCACCAAGTAGACGCCGCTCGGGACCGTCAGCGGAGCGGAGAGGAACGCGTTGTTGCCGCCGCTGTTGGTCAGCTCGACCGCCTTATTCGTTCCCTTACACGCATTCAGCGCGTTCTGAATGCGTGAGGTGTCCGGCGGGCTGGCCTCGTTGCTGCTGGAGAACTGCTCGTTGCTGGTGGCCAGGTTCGCGGTGAGGGTCTGGCAGACCGAGGGGACGGCGGGCTGGCTGACCGACCGGCTGTCGCCGGTGGCGACGCTGGCGGCCTGCGCGGTGGTCGCGGCCAGCGTGCCGAATACGAGGGCTGCTGCGGTGGCCGCAGCGGCGATGGTGAGTCTGGGCACGGCAGGACGCAGAGTTCGGGTGAACGCTCGCATGAAGACAGGTCCTTCGAATCGGACGGATTGTCATGCGCGGCCGTTCACCCTCTGACGACCGCGTTACGACGGTGTTGCGCACCGTTGCGACAGGAGAGTACAGGGCGGGGGAAGGGTTGGGTAGCCCTGATTTGCACCGGTTTCCGGTGGCAGTAGGTGTGGAATCGGGGTTCAGTAGGGCTGTTACAGAGCGTTATCTGCGGCCGGATGGGATGTCACGGTATACGGCACGATGCGGGCGTGATGGGATGCGGCGTGACGTCCTGTTACAGGCTTGTGCCGCAGTCCGGGTCTCCGCCGGCGACGAAGCGGTCTAGACTGGATGAGGGTTCGGACCAGAGCTGTCGAAGATGGGGGCGCCGAGCAGCGCCGCCGCCCTCGCTACGGAGGGACCCGCCCGTGGTCTCGTCTTCCCAGGTCTACACCCGAGTGCAGCCGGATCATCCCGGACTGCACGTCGAAGTCACCCGCGACCAGCACATCACCACCGTCTTCGTGAACGGCGACGTGGATCTCGCCACCGCCGATCTGCTCAGCGCGGCCGCCGATCTCGCCCTGCAGGGGCCGCCGCTGCGCGTAGTCGTCGATCTGTCCGGAGTCACCTTTTTCGGCGTGGTCGGGCTCACCATCGTGCAGAATCTGCGCGATCGCACCGACCGGGACGCCATTGACCTCGTGCTGCGCGCACCGTCGCAGACCGTGCGGACCGTGTTCGACATCGTGAGCGCCGCGCGCTACTTCCGGATCGTCCACGCCGGTTTCCAGGACGCCGATCGCGGGCAATCGCTGGCATCCAACGCTGCGGTCTGACCGGCGACGCTCGCGCCGCGCCGGGGGCTGTCGGACCGTGCCCGGCCGCAGCCGCCGCCCGCCGCGACCGGAAATGAGGCCTCTGGATGAGAGGACGCTCGGCTTTAGTGCTGATCGTGATCTGCGCGGCGTTCGCGGCGTACTTCCTCAACCGACAGGGCTCCCCGGCGACCGGCCCTGACCAGGGCGGCAGCAACCCGACCAGTGCCGGACCGGGGACCTTCAGCTCGATCTCGCCGGACCTGGTGCTCGTCAACGGCACCCTCGGGCAGCAGCAGGAGCAGGCGGCCGGCACCGGCGTCGTACTCACCTCGACCGGCGAAGTTCTGACGAACAACCATGTCATCGAGGGCGCCACCGCGGTCCAAGTCACCGACGTCGGCAACGGCCGCACGTACACCGCCACGGTCGCCGGCTACGACCGGTCGCACGACGTGGCGTTGCTGCAACTCCAGGCAGCGCAGGGCCTCGCTACCGCACCTCTCGATACCTCTACGCAGCTGTCGGTTGGTCAACAGGTCGCGTCGGTCGGCAACGCAGGCGGGACCGGCTCGCTGACCACGGCCCCCGGCACGATCACCGCGCTCAACCAGTCGATCACCGCGAGCGACCAGGCTTCCGGCAGTTCGGAGCAGCTGACCGGCCTGATCCAGGTGAAGGCGAACGTGCGGCCCGGCGACTCCGGCGGCCCGCTGGTGGCGACCTCCGGCAAGGTCATCGGGATCACCACGGCGGCCGGCAGCACCTACCAGTTCCGCGGCGGCAGCAGCACCGCCGGGTTCGCGATCCCGATCGCCAGGGCGCTGGCGATCGGCAAGCAGATCGCTGCCGGGACGTCCTCGGCCACGGTGCACATCGGCCCGACCGCGCAGCTCGGCGTCGAGGTGGGCGACGCGCAGTCAGGCGGCGGCGCCGCGGTGATCGGCGTGCTGCCGGGCGAACCGGCGCAGGCGGCGGGACTGGCGAGCGGCGACCTGATCACCTCGTTCGGCGGCACCGCGGTCGACTCGCCGACCACGCTGGTCACGCTCGTCGATCGCGATCGCCCGGGCCAGTCGGTGCCGGTCACCTGGACCGACCAGTTCGGCCAGAGCCGAAGCGCCACGGTCACGCTGGGTACGGGACCCGCTGGTTGACCTGATCTGCGGCCGAATCCGCAGCGGCGGGGGAAAGGCCGAGCGGGCGGGCGAGGCCGAGCAGCGTTTCGTCGACCCGTTGCAGGTGACGCAGGACCCGCATGGTGGTCAGGGTCTCGGCGATCGGCGGCGAGACGTCCTCCGAGCCATCGCCGAGGTCACTGTCAAGGTCGCCGTTCAGGTCGCCGTTCAGGTCGTCGTTCCCCGAGTGAAGGCAGTTGAGCAGCTCTGACACGCTCGGTTCGGTTTGAAGGGCGCTGCGATTGTCGTCGTCCTTACGCTGGCGCGCTCGGGTGCTGGAGTGGAGCTTCGCGTCACGCAGGTAGTCGGCGAGCGTTGCAGCGTTATGGTCGAGGCGCTGAACGACGTCTGTGATAGACGGTTCGGCGATAACAGTCGAGTTGTCAGAAGCGCTCTCTGCGATAGCCGCGAGGCTGCGCACGTGATACGCACAGCCATCCAGCAGACGGACGATGTACCGCGCGCGTTGCCGCCTAATGCGCAGCGGGTTCACCGGATGCGTCAGTGGCTCCATCGACTTGTGAAGCGAGTCCAAGGCCGAATCCATCTCGCGCGCCGCATGCAGTACGTCGAGGCGATGTAGGGCGTCGGACCTGGCCTCGCCGGTCAGCTGCTCGGCGGCGAGGGACAGCGCTTCGCGAAGTCGGTCTAGAACCGTGGCCAGGCGCTCGTCGGTGTGCCGCCCCGCACGCACCGGTAAGACAAACACCGCCGCCAGGAATCCACAGGCTGCGCCGAGCGCGGTCTCCTCGATGCGCAGCACGAGCACGCCGGGGCTGAAGATGCCGAGCAACGTGTAGAGCAGCCCGATCATCGTCGTCACGAAGAACGACATCAGCGCGTACGACAGCGCGGCGGTGAAGAACATGCCGAAGACGCAGGCGATCGCGAGCCCGAATGCGACGCGCGGATCGCCGTTGACCAGGCTGGCCAGCGCTCCCCCGGCGAGCACCCCGGCCACCGTTCCGGCCAACCTGCGGTAGCCCTTGATCAGGATGTCGCCGGTGGAGGAGGTGTTGATGAACACCACCCAGCAAGTGAGCACGGCCCAGTACCAGCGCTGCGCGGAGAGCAGTTCGCCGCCGAGGATGGCGAGGGCGGAACCGGCCGCGACCTGGAAGGCCAGCCGGGTGGAGATCCGGTCAAGGCCGGTGGCCTCGCCGCCGCCGTCCGGCTCGGATTCCTCCGCGCTAAGGCTGAGCTCCTCGGTCTCCAACTCCTCGCGGGAGCGCGCGGTGTGCGGGCTGTCGTCCTGCGGGTCGGTCTCAAAACCGAAGGCCATACGCAGTCCGAGGACCGCCCGCGCGAGTTCGCCTAACGCGAGGTACACATCGCGCACGGCCGGATCGGCCTGCGGGACATGCACACCGTCGCGGTAACCGAGCAGCCGGTCTCGGGTCTGCTCGAATCCGGCGAGTTGCGTACCGGGGACCGTCCGCAGGACAAGAGTACGAAGCCGATGCAGTTCGTGCGTGAGACGTTCCATCGTCGGATCGTCCGACGCTGCGGTACCGCGTAGGCCGAGTAGCAGGGGATCGGGCAGGCGCAGGCGCGCGGTAGCGATGGCGGTGCTGTTGCCGGTCGACGCACGTAGTGCGTAGTCGGCCGGGTTCGGCTCGTCGGGCGGTGTGCGCTGCACAGCACGTTGCAGCAGCCTGCCGACTCGTTCCGCGGCGATTTCAGCCTCAGCGACGCGGCGTTCGACGAGCGCGGCGGCACGCGCGTCCGGCAGTCCGGATTCCAGCCGGGCCTGAATCAGCAACGCGCACTGATGGAGTCGTGCGGTACGACGTTGCAGGAGGCGCGCGGCGGCGTCTGCGGCGGGCAGTCCCGGTCGCTGGCCGGCGAGCTCCGCCATTGCCTCGACGGTCGCGGCGAGCCGAGCGCGGAAGGCCCGGCGCAACCGGTCCAGCGTCCGCTCCGGAGTCGCCCGGACGAGCCCGAAGCGCGCGGTCGCGGCAGCGGCGAAGGCGAGGGCCAGCACGGCGCACATGCGCGGAAGCGTCGCCGGATCCGCGCGGGTGAACTGGGAGACGAAGTACAGCTGAAAGCTCATCAGCCCGAGGCCGGTGCCGCGCGGGCCGAACCTGCGGATGTAGACGGCGGTGAAGATCAGCGCGACGAACAGGACGTCAGAGGCGCTGCGGTGGTGGAACAACTCGGCGCCCACGGCCATCACCGCGGCGGCCACGCAGAACCCCAGGGCCAGCGTGACCGCCTGGTCCCTGGGCCGCGGGTCGCTGATCGCGAAGGAGGCGACCATCGCGGCCAGCGCTCCGGCGACCATGAGCGTGACCGGCATCCCCAGCAGGCTGAGGGCGAGAAGGGTCAGCAGGATTGCGGCGACGACGGTGCACGCGTTGGACAGCCGCAACAAGCCGGGATCGGACGCGCTGAAGCGGTCCCAGAGCTCGTCCCATGCTGTTCGGATCCGTCGCACGCCCCGTCGTCGTCTCCGTTCTCAGTCGCTACGACCGGGATGCCGGTCGGTGCGGTCGGGCTCGTCAGCCGCGGTTGACTGGTTCTCAGTCACCGCGTTCTTAATCGCCGCGTTCTCAGACGCCGCTGCCCGGCTTGGTGATGCCACCTTGCATCTTCGCCTCCGCCGGATCCGACATCACCCGGCCGGCCGCAGCCTGGACCTTGTTCTTGAACGAGCCGGCGAGGACGTGGTCCTTGCCGACCATCATCGCCTCGTAGCCGCCGCGGGCGACGTCGGCGGGGTCGTCCTTAGGGCTCTGGCCGGTTGACCACGACGCAGTAGACGTCCTTGCGGCCGACCAGGCGTTCGCCGCGCTTACGCGCGTACGCGGCGCCAGCTCCGACGGCACCCATGGCCAGCAGCGCCTTGCTGCGGGGGTGGTTGGTTAGCGATGTCATGCGGCGCCGGGTACCCATCAGGCTGCGGTCAAACTCGCCGAAATCGACACAGCGGGCGGGCGCTGCCGGGCGTTAACGGAGATCGAACGAGCGTGCTACCTGACGTTAGATCGCCAGGCTCTTCCTAGAATCGGAGACGGCTGCGAGGATGAAGCATCCGGAGTGCGACCGGGAAGGCGGTGGGCTGACTAATGACCTTCCACAACCCCGCGGAAGCCGCTCGCCGATTGGCCGAGCAGGTCCGAAGACTCCGGCCGGAGCGGCCGGTCGTGGTCGCTCTCGCGCCGCGGGGGGTGCCGCTGGCCGTCAACCTCGCCGCAGTCCTCCGAGCTCCGCTGGACGCCGTGCTGGTGCACGAGCTGGCGGTACCGGGTTGTCCGCCCGGTGTGCTCGGTGCCGTGGGCGAGGAAAGCGTCTCGGTTTTGAACCGTCCGCTGGCAGCGCGGCTCGGGGTCGATGCGGAGTTGCTGGACAAGACCGCGCAGTATGCGAGCGCCCGCACCGAGGACTTGCGTCGTGCGCTGCGTGAGCAGCTACCGCAGCAACCGCTTGAGGGGCGCACGGCTGTGCTCGTGGACGCCGGTGTCGCGACCGGAGCGGGCGCGTCCGTCGCGGCGACGATCCTGAGGCATCGCGGTGCCGAGGCGTTGATGCTTGCGGTGCCGGTTGGCGCCCGCAGCGCGCTACGGCAGCTCGGCGGGCAGGTCGACGCGCTGGTGTGCGTGCGCGAGATGCCGTGGCCGCGGCCGGTGCACGAGTGGTACGACGCGTACCCCGAGCTCGGTGATCACGAGGCGCGGCAGATGCTCGTCCAGTCGGCCCGCGAGCTCGACCGGGAGGCGCCCGCGATGGCCGGGGCTGGCGCTCATGGCGGCGCCCGTGGCCGTGCCGCGCAAGCGATGTTGGCGCGTTAGCCGCGGGAGACCTTGCCGCGGTACGTCACGAACGCTCTGCGGTACGCACGGTCGGACGGCGGGGCGGAAGAGGGATGAAACCACTCGTCTGAGCGGCGTACTCGGCGTAGTCGGGCCGGGTCGCGATCATGTGCCGTTCGGTGAGCGGCTTACCGCTGCCCTTAGTGAGCAACCAGGTAATGACGGCTGGGGACAGGATCATGCACAGAACGGCCCACTGATCCACGCCGAGGATGAACAGGCCCCACCACACGCACGCATCGCCGAAGTAATTCGGATGCCTGGTGTAGCGCCACAGCCCGGTACGCATCAACTTGCCGCGGTTCGCCGGGTCCGCCTTGAAGCGCTGCAACTGCCAGTCGCCGACTGCCTCGAAGAAGAGGCCGATCGCCCACAGGATCGCGCCGACGATCGCCGCGACGCCGAGAGGCCGTTCGCCGAACTCAACCGCCTGGACCGGCATCGAGATGAACCAGACCAGCGCCGCCTGGCCGAGGTAGACCCGCGTGTACGCGTACCAGGTGCGACTCGCGCGCGCCTTGGCCAGCAGCTTCTCGTAGCGCGGATCCTCCGGCGCGCCGCGCCCTCGCCGCGCGATGTGCCCGGCCAGGCGCAGCCCCCAGACCGCGGTCAGCGCGGTAGCCATGACGCGGCGGCCGAGATCGCCGTGTCCGGCGGAGAGCGCGCACGAGACCACGGCGCCGATCGTGAATGCCACTCCCCAGGCGACATCCACGACGCGATGCTTGCCTAGGGCGAGTCCGACGCCGAAGACGGCGGTCATGAACGCGAGCGCGCATCCGGCGGTGATCAGCAGGTTCCAGCCCCAGGCGGAGAGCACGGTGCCCGACACGGTGGATCAGGCTCCCGACGGCAGGACGGCGCCCGGCCTGACGGCGAGGATCTGGTCGACGCCCATGCGGCCCTGCTCAAAGGCCAGCGCGCCGCCGACGAGGTACAGCCGCCACACGCGCGCAGTCTCCAGACCGACCATGTTCACGACCTCCTCCCATCGGGCTTCGAACTTCTCGGTCCAGGCGCGAATCGTGCGCACGTAGTGCTCGCGCATGCCCTGCACGCCGACGACCTCAACGCCGCCGCGCTCCAGCAGTGCCACCGTCTCACCGAGCGGCCGCATGTGCATGTCCGGGGCGATGAAGCGCTCGATGAAGGCACCGCCGCCGGGCGCGACCGAGCCGCGCGACATCTGCTGCACGAGCAGCCGTCCGCCGGGCACCAGCAGGTCGTGCAGCCGCTTCGCGAAGGCCGGATACTCGCGGTCGCCGACGTGCTCGCCCATCTCGATCGTGGACACCGCGTCGAATCCGGTCAGCGACGTCACGTCGCGGTAATGCGTGAGCTTGACCTCCGCCCGGTCGCCGAGACCGGCCTTCTCGATGCGGGCGCTCACGAACTTGGCCTGCTCGGCGGAGAGCGTGACGCCGAGGACGCGGACGCCGTAGTGCTCGGCGGCGTGCAGCAGCAGCGCGCCCCAGCCGCAGCCGATGTCCAGCATCCGCTTCCCACGGCTCAGTTCCAGCTTGCGGCAGATCAGGTCGAGCTTGTCGCGTTGCGCGTCCTCCAGGGTGTATTCGGGGTCGCTCGAAGTCCAGTAGGCGCAGGAGTAAGCCATCGACTCGTCAAGGATGAGCCCGTAGAAGTCGTTGGACAGGTCGTAGTGGTGCGCGATCGCGGCGCGGTCGCGCGATCGCGTGTGCAGCGGACCGCGCAGCTTCGCCTGCGTCGCCGGCGCCGCGGGGCGGGGGCCGAGTGCGCCCAACCGCGCCGCGGTAGGCAGAGCCTTGATAAGCGCGGCCGCGCTCGGCCTGGGGCGGGGAGTCGCCGCGTTGCGTGCCGGTGCGCCGGCCGGGGTCGCGATCTCGGGCCGGAATCGGCGCAGCGCCTCGCCCAGATCGCCGTCCAGGTCCAGGTCGCCGGTGACGTAGGCCTGGGCGAGGCCCAACTCGTTCGGGTGCCAGGCGAGGCGGCGCAACGCGGCCGGGCAGCGCAGGGTGACGGTCGGCTCGGCTACGTCAGGGCATTGAGATGCGGAAGGGGCGTCGGTCTCGCTGCCGTCCCAGGCTCGCAGCCGGATCGGCAGCGAGGTGCCGGTGAGGGAGGTGTACAGCTCGGCGAGTTCGTGCGCTGTGTTGCTCATCGGGCAAGCCTCTCCGGACGCGACTCGGTCGGGCGGGGAATGACTTTCAGGCCGCGCAGGTAGAGCTTGATGCCCTGCACGCGGATCCGGACGCTGACGATCTGCGGGGCCAGTGGTAGCCGCATTGCGGTGCGTAGCACGTTCCAGGGTGTCGCGGGTCGCCGGACGCCGCGCAGGCTCGCGACGAACGGCGCGCGCCCCGGCAGGTCGAGGCGGATGGAGAGCGCGAGCCGATCGTCCGGCTCGGGCAGCAGCATCCGGTAGGTTCCCTGGATCGGAATGAACGGCGAGACGTAGAACTCCTTGTCGGCGCTGGCCCGGCCGAGTTCGTCGGGGGTGAGCAGGTAGCAGTGCAGGCCGCCGTAGGTATTGTGAACCTCGGCGATGACGCACCGCAGTTCGCCGTCCGGACCGTGGCACCAGTAGACGGTCAGCGGGTTGAATACGTAGCCGAAGACTCGCGCCGCCGTGAGCATCAGCACTCTGCCGCTGCGAAGGTCGATCCCGTGTTCGGCCAGATAGCGGTCCACGTTTTCACGGAGCGAAAGTGCCGGGTCGCCGAGGTGGTCCGAGGCGCGGAAACCGGCCAGGTAGCGCAGCGGTCCGGGTGTTCGGGGCGGCCGGTCGAGGTCGATCAACCACAGGTATGTGCGGTACGTGAAGTCGTTGCGGATCGGCTCCGTCCGCACGTGCCGTAGCCGACAGACGTACAGTGCGGCGTCGCGCCTTCCGGCCTTCATCAGGGCCTTGTCGCTCGACGGAGCACCCCGCGTACTCACCACGTCACCCCGAACGCCTCTGCCGCCGCGACACCGGAAGCGCAGCCGTCCTCGTGGAATCCCCAACCGTGATAGGCCCCTGCGAAAGCCGTCATCGTGGTGTTGAGCAACGGGAGCCGCGCTTGCGCGGCAACGGATTCCGGCGTGTAGACAGGGTGCTCATACATCATCCGTGCCAGCACCAGCTCCGGCCGGATGCGCTCCGTCGCGTTCATCGTGACCAGGTAGTTCGTCGGCTCTTCCAACCGGTGCAGCCGGTTCATGTGGTAGCTGACGACTGCGGCCTGGCCGGTGCCATGGCTGTGGCCGTAGTTCGGGCGTTTCGCGCATCCGGCGAGCAGGTAGTTCCACGAGCCGCGCGCGGCCCGGGCCCGCGGCAGCAGCGCGGCGTCGGTGTGCAGCAGCGTCTCGTTGCACGAGTACGGAATCGCGCCGAGCACCGCACGCTCGGTTTCGGTCGGGTCGGCCAGCAGCCGCAGCGCCTGGTCGGCGTGCGTGGCGATGACGACACGGTCGGCCGTGTGCTCTTCTCCGGCGTCATCGACGATCCGCACACCCTCCGCGCCGCGGCTGATCGCGCGTACCGGAGTGGACACGTGTACTGCCGTCAGACCTTTGACAGCTCGCTCGACATACGTGCGCGATCCGCCGACCACCGTCCGCCAGCGCGGCGATCCGGTCACCGCGAGCATGCCGTGATGGTCGAGGAAGCGGAACAGATACCGCGCGGGATACCGCTCTACGAGTATTGATCCGGTCGACCAGACCGCGGACACGAGCGGCACCATGAAGTGGTCGGCGAAGAACCGCGAATACCCGCCGCCGCGCAGGAAATCGCCGAGGGTGAGGTCCGGATCGTCGCGCTCCGGCGGCTCGCGCAACAGGCGGCGCGCCTGTCGGTGGAACCGCTTGATCTCGCCGAGCATGCGCAGGTAATCGGGCCGCAGTGCGGTGTCCGGCCGGGCGAACAGGCCGAGCAGGCCGCGCGCCCCGGCGTATTCGAGGCCGCAGCCCTCGCAGCGCACGCTCATCGACATGTCGGTGTCCTGAGTGGTGACCCCCAGCTCGCCGAACAGTCTGGTGAGCAGCGGGTAGGTCCGCCCGTTGTGCACGATGAACCCGCTGTCCACCGCGATCGAGCGGCCGCCGTGCCCGGCGAGTTCGTGGGTGTGCGCGTGGCCGCCGAGCCGTGGATCCGCCTCGAACAAGGCCACGTCGTAACGTCGTTGCAGCAGGTAGGCGGCGGTCAGCCCGGAAACCCCGGACCCGATGACCGCCACCTTGCCGCGGCTGGCCGCGCTCCCGCCGGCGTCCCCGGCCCGATCCGCCGTCGGCGGAGTCATCGATCACGCCCCTTTCGGGTAGCAGCTTCGGTACTGGTTCGGCGCATGGGCCCTACCGGATTGGTGTGTCGCGGCGGACCGGTCCGGAACCAAACCGGCCCGCCTCCGGCTACGAACCGGGTTACGTGGCGAAGCAGACTGGCGAGCGGCATGGCACGGCGGATGCGGAAGAAGAGGAGAAGGCTCTGCGGTACGACGCGGCTGAACTGCGGCCAGGACTGCGGATCATGGCGCCCGGCGCACGGACGACGAGCGTCGTCCTGCTCATCCACGGCGGCCGGGCGAAGAGCCGGGAGCCGGTGTCGCGCGGGAGCCTGCCGCTGGCGCGGATGCGGATGTTCGCTCCGGCGATTCTCGGCGCGGCGCGCGGCCAGGGGACGTCCGTGGCGCTGCTGCGTGACCGCTATCGGGGCTGGAACGAGCCGCACGCCGACCCGGTCGAGGACGCGGGCTGGGCGCTTGAGGAGATCGAGCGGCGGTTCGGCGCGGTCCCGGTGGTACTTGTCGGCCATTCGATGGGCGGACGGGCCGCGCTGCGGGTGGCGGGCCATCCGGCGGTGCGGGGTGTCGCCGCGCTCGCGCCGTGGGTGCCCAATCGGGAGCCGGTGGCGCAGCTCGCCGGGCGCACTGTGCTGGTCGCGCACGGCGATCGCGATGCGATGACCAGCCCGGCCGACTCGCTCGCGTATGTGCGGCGGGCGGCTGGCGTGGCGGACCGGATCTGCTTCTGGCAGGTGCGCGGCGCCCGGCACGCCATGCTGGAACGACCGGGATATTGGCACGGCCTGGTGCGCGACTTCGCCCTCGGCGTGCTCGGTATCAGGCCCATGACTCAGGACCTCGCGGACGCGCTGGACGCCGGGGCGCTCGATCTGGGCGTGCGCGGCGCGAACGGCCGGCGGCACGTCAGCCGCCGGCGGTGACGCTCCCCGCATCAGGCCTCTGCCGCGGCCGCCGCGTACCTGGCGAGCGCGGCGGACCGCGCGGCGGACCGCGCGGCGGCCAGGTCGACGACCGGCTCCGGGTAGTCGGTTCCTATCACACAGCCCGCCGCCCGCTGGACCGCCGCCGGCATGGTCCACGGTTCGGCGAGGTGGCCGCGCGGCACCCGCCTGAGCTCAGGAACGTATTCACGCACGTACACACCCTCCGGGTCATAGCGCTCGAGATGCAGCGTCGGGTTGTACACACGGCGGAAAACCGGTTGCGGATCAACGCCGACCGAAGCGACCCACTGCCAATTGCCGTTGTTGTTCGGCTGGTCCCCGTCGATGAGCATGCGCATGAACCAGTCCTCGCCGCGCCGCCAGTCGATACCGAGGTGCTTGGTCAGGAACGTTCCGACGAGCAGACGCACCCGGTTGTGCATCCAGCCGTCGCGGCGCAGCTGCCGCATCCCGGCATCCACGAGCGGGAACCCGGTGCGGCCCTCGGTCCACGCGGCGAACAACGCGTCATCGTCAACCCAGGCGATGGCACTCGATCAGGAATCGCGTGCGCGGTCCGGAGGCGTGTCGTCCGGCCAGCAGCCGCTCGTCAAAGCAGAAGACCGGCACCACGTGCTCGTGCGCCCGCAGCGCCGCGTCGAGCGCGGGATGGTCGGCCAGGCGCAGATCACGACGAAACCACACGAGCGTTGTCATAGCGGACGAGAATAAACCGTCGCCGAATGGTCCGGGGCCGCGATCGCGGACACGTGCACGACGGCAATCCGCGGGGCCGACGGCTCCGAAGCAAACGTGTGAGGATCACTGTGTCGGATCGCGGCCGAGACGCGCAGCTGGTGGGAGAACCGTGACGGATCGAGCTTCTTCGCAAGCGGGTGCGGGCCGTCCGGCCGGGTTGCGCGGCGTGCCCGGGCCCGAGGCCGGCGGGCGCGGCGCGGACCGGCCGACGCCCGAGGAGTGCCTGCGCAAGGTCGCGCTCGGGGACCGCGACGCCTTCGACCACGTCTACGCGGCCTTCGCCGGTCCGGTCTTCGGCCTGGCCAGGCGGGTGCTGCGGGATCCGGCGCAGGCCGAGGAGGTGGCCCAGGAGGTCCTGGTCGAGGTGTGGCGCACGGCCAGCCGGTTCAACCCGGAGCTCGGATCCGCGCAGGCCTGGGTGATGACCATGGCGCACCGCCGCGCTGTGGACCGGGTGCGTTCCGAGCAGGCGGCCGAGGATCGTGAGGCGAGGTTGGCGCGTTCGTCGGCGGTGGTCGACTACGACGACGTGGTCGAGACGGTGGAAAACCGGCTGGACCAGCAGCGGGTGCGCAACTGCCTCGGCGGGCTGACCGAGCTGCAACGCGAGTCGGTCACTCTCGCGTATTACAGCGGGTACACGTATCCGCAGGTTGCACAGCTGCTCTCGGTGCCATTAGGCACCGTCAAGACGCGGATGCGCGACGGATTGGCCAGGCTGCGCGACTGCCTGGGAGTGGGGCGATGACTATGAACGCGATGCCGGACGTTCACACGCTGACCGGTGCGTACGTGTGCGATGCGCTCGCCCCCGCAGAGCGCGAGGCGTTCGAGGAACACCTGGCGCAATGCTCGGCGTGCAGCCAGGAGGTCGCGGAACTGCGTGAGGTCACTGCGGTGCTGGGGAAGGCCGTGGCGCTGGAACCACCGGCCCGGCTCAAGTCAGCCGTGGATGCGCGTGTCGCCGTCACCCGGCAGCTCCCGCCCGAGGTCAGCGGCGAGTTCTACGACAGTCGCAGCGGCAGCACGAGCGAAAGCGGCGCCAGCGGCGGGCCGTTACCCGAAGCTGAACGGTCCGCAGCTGACCAGTCCAACGCAGGACAGTCCGATGCGGAACGGTCCAACGCACAGGTAACGCCGATCGGAGACGCACCGAGCCGGCGGCGTCGGCGCGGTCTCGCCTGGAGTGGCTGGGCGGCGGCAGCCGTGCTCGCCGGCGTGGCGATCGGCCTCGGCGTGCACTCCGCGAGCCAGCAGCGCCAGCTCAACGCGCTATCTCAGCAGGCCGGCGTCGTGCAGCAACTGCTTTCCGCCCCTGACGCTCGCAGCGGCCGGGCCGCGGTGCGTACCGGTGGTACGGCGATGGTGCTGGACTCGCGCAGCCGTGACGAGGCGGTGATCTCGTTCACCGGACTGTCCGCTCCCCCTACGGGCAAGACGTATCAGCTCTGGATGATCGGCCCGACCGGCGCGCGCTCTGGCGGCCTGCTGACGGTCCCCGCCACCGGGAATCCGAACCCGGTCGTAGCGCACGGCCTCGGTGACGCACAGACCATCGGACTGACTGTCGAGCCCGCCCACGGATCGGCGCAACCGACTACCACACCGGTCCTGCTGCTGCCGATGGGTTCCTGACCTGGGTTCCTGACCTGGGTTCGTGGCCTGAGTTCGTGACCGGGCAAGATCGCGGATGCTTCGGCGGTTCTTACGGAGTGATATCCGATCATGCGCTAAAGCACGGCCGCTGCGAGACTGGGGCGATGCGTAGTCGCAGACTCGTGATCACGGCCGCCCTAGGGGCGTTCGCCGCGCTGGCGTCGGCGTGTTCGTCAGGCGGTGGAACGTCTCCATCAGCGGCGTCCACGAATCCGTCGACACCTATGCCGCAGGCCACCGCGACCGGAACGCCGGTCGCTGTCGGCGCGTCCGACTGGGTCACGTTCCATCGCGACAACGCACGCAACGGCACCGCGGCCGGCGTCACACATCCCGGCAAGCTGACCGTCGCATGGCGTGCACATCTCGACAGTGCGGTATACGGGCAACCGTTGCTGCTCGGCGGGATGGTCATCGCGGCGACCGAGAACGACTCGGTTTACGGCCTCTCCCCCGCCGACGGGCACGTGCTGTGGCACACGACCGTGGGCCGTCCCGAGCCGCTGTCCCAGCTGCCCTGCGGCAACATCGACCCGCTCGGCATCACCGCGACACCCGCGTACGACCCGGTCACCGGTTCCTTGTTCGTGCTCGCCGAAACCGAGGGCAGGCATCACATTCTCGCCGCGCTCGACCCGACTACCGGCGGCGTTCGGTGGACTCGGCCCGCCGAGCCGGCCGCGGGCGATGTTGCGGACGCGCAGGAGCGCGGAGCCTTGACCGTCGCGTTCGGCCGGGTCTACATCCCGTACGGCGGCTTGGCGGGAGACTGCGGAAACTACGTCGGGTCGGTCGTCGCGATCCCGACCAGCGGCAGTGGCAATCAGCTCTCGTATGGGGTGCCGACGCCGCGCAACGGAGGCATCTGGACGCCCGCCGGCGTCGTCGTGCACGGCCAGACCCTGCTGGCCGCAGTGGGCAACGGCGCGGAGACCGGCAACTACGACGGCAGCGACTCCGTACTCGAACTCACCCCGGATCTGAAGCGGGCCGATTTCTTCGCGCCCACCGAGTGGTCCGCCGACAACGCCGCCGACCTCGACCTCGGTTCCATGTCGCCGACGGTAGTCAACGGCTACGTCCTGATCGCCGGAAAGCGCGGCACCGCCTATGTGCTGAACCCCGATCATCTCGGTGGGATCGGCGGTCAGCTCGCGCAGATTCCGCTGTGCGCGGCATATGGCGCGGCGGCAGTGGACGGATCGACGGCGTACCTGCCGTGCCGCGGCGGTATCAGGGCCGTGACCGTGGACGCCAAAGGCGTCTCCGTGCTCTGGCAAGCAGATCCGCAGTCGGCGGCGGATCCGCCGGCGGTAGGCGGCGGCGCGGTGTGGTCCATCGATGACGGCGCCGGGATCCTCTACGCGCTCGATCAGCGCACTGGCAAGCAGATCGCGCAGGTGCAGGTCGGCAAGGGCCCGCACTTCGCCTCCCCGACGCTTGGCCAGGACCGCGCTTACGTCGGGACTTTGGACGGAGT
>Ga0070741_10010449_pt1 | contig 17513 bp, 14 predicted proteins | sample Coa_R1_4_FD_66440 | JGI IMG/M metagenome (GOLD analysis project Ga0070741, IMG submission 66440) | Surface soil microbial communities from Centralia Pennsylvania, which are recovering from an underground coalmine fire - Coalmine... | ecosystem: Environmental > Terrestrial > Soil > Unclassified ...
GTAGCCGCCCTGGCCGCAGCCCGCCGAATACGCCGCCTCACCGCTGTTGATCGCGCGCAGCGAGCCGATCGCCGACGCTTCGTTGCCCGACATACGGGCGCGCAGCAGGCCCGGGACGGCGATCGCCGCGATGATGCCGATGATCGCAACGACGATCAGCAGCTCGATCAACGTGAAACCTGTCGCAGTTCGCATCTTCATTTCAAATCTCCTCAGCAAAGAAGGCCGATGGCTCAACCGTTCAGCAACGGTGATGCCATCGAAGCTCGTATCGGTAAGTCGTTGTAAAAACTATACTTGGTCGAACTGCGTCGTGCCAGGAGGCAGCGACAAACTGTCGATCTGACATTTTTTGTCTATGCCGACCGACAGATAGTGTCAACGCAAATTGTACTTCTTGACGTAGTACCGAAAGGACCTGAAGCTCATCCCCAGGAGCTCGGCCGCCTTGACCTGCACGCCGCCGGCCCGCTTGAGCGCTTCCGCGATATAGCCGCGCTCGATTTCCTTGACGTGCGCCTCGAGATCGAAGCCCGAGGCGGGAAGAACGTCAGCCGATGGCGGGGTCGCTGCGCCGCTTGGGATGCGCGGCGCGTCGCCCCGCACACTGGTCGGCAGGCTATCGACCAGGATCGTCGGCGTCATCTCCAGCGCCACCGCGCGCTCGATCGCATTTTCGAGCTCGCGAATGTTGCCCGGCCACTCGTGACGGATGAGCAAATCCATCGCGTCGTGCGAGATGCCGGTGACGGCCTTCGCCATCTGCTCCGCGTATTTCGCGAGAAAGTGTTCGGCCAGCAGCGGGATGTCTTCGCGCCGCTCGCGTAATGGCGGCAAGGCGATCGGGATGACGTTGATCCGGTAGTACAGGTCCTCGCGGAACCGGCCTTCGGCGACCGCCTTCGTCAGATCGACGTTCGTCGCCGCGATCACGCGGATGTCGGCCTGTAACTCTTCGAGACCGCCCACGCGGCGGAACCGACGCTCCTGCAGCACGCGCAGCAGTTTCACCTGCATCACCGCGCTCATCTCGCCGATCTCGTCGAGGAAGATGGTTCCGCGCTCGGCGATTTCGAGGAGGCCCTTCTTGTTCGAGTCGGCGCCGGTGAACGACCCGCGCATGTGCCCGAAGAGCTCGGACTCGAGCAGGTTCTCCGGCAACGCACCGCAGTTGAGCGACACCATCGGCTTGTCGCGCCGCAGCGAGTGGAAGTGGATCGCCTGCGCGACGAGCCCCTTGCCCGTTCCCGACTCGCCGGTCAGCAGGATCGTGCTGTTCGTGCGCGCGACCGTCTCGATCATCTTGAAGACCTCGACCATCGCGGCGCTCCGGCCGATGATGTTCGAAAACTGATGCGAGAGGCCGAGCGTCTTTTTCAGCAGCAGGTTCTCCTGCCGCAGCTGGCGATTCTCGATCTTCTCGCGCACTTTCATCTTGAGCAGGTCGATGTCGAACGGCTTGCTCAGGTAGTCGCACGCGCCGAGACGCATCGCCTCGACGGCGGTGTCGGTCGACGCAAACGCCGTGATCATGATGCCGAGGATGTCCTGATCGATCTTCTTGGCCGCGCGCAGCACGTCGACGCCGCTCAAATCGGGCATCTTGATGTCGGAAATCAACAGATCGACCGGCTCGCGTTCGAGCAGCGCGATGGCGGACTTGCCGTTTTCGGCGAGCAGCACTTCGTACCCCTCGCGACGCAGAACGATGGCCAGTAACTCCCGCATCGATCGCTCATCGTCGACGACGAGAATGCGCGGCGGCCGGCGGTCGACGTCCGGCAGCACGGGTTGCGTAGCGGTACTCATGTCGTCACCACAGCCCGCGCCGGCAAGCGAACCGACACGGTCGTGCCGTTGCCCGGCTGCGAGCTGACTTGAATCTCTCCGTTGTAGTCAGCGACGATGCGATGCACGATCGCGAGGCCGAGACCGGTGCCCTTGCTGAACGTCGTGTGGAAGGGCTGGAACAAACTATCCAGTTCTTCCGGCGGAATGCCGATCCCTTCGTCGGTGACCGTCAGGACGACGCCGTCAGAGGAGACTTCGAACGCGCCCACGAGACGCAGCCGTCCGCCGTCGGGCATCGCGCGCAACCCGTTGGTCGCCAGATTCCACACGATCTGTTTGATCTGGCCCTCGTCGGCCTCGTACCACAACGCGCTCGCCGGCACGTCGACGACGATCTCGTGGCCCTCGCGCACTTCGGCGCTGTTGCGCAGCAGCAGCGCCGTATCGTTGAGCGCGCGCCGCACGTCGAACCGCGCGATGTGGAACCGCTGCGGACGGGCGTAGGCGAGAAAGGATCGGATGGTCGTATTCAGCCGCTCCGATTCGCGCAGCACGATGTCCATCAGTTGCTCCTGCTCGGCGCTGAGCGGCAGTTCCTGACGCAGGATTTGGATCGAACCCGACATCGATGCGAGCGGATTTCTGATCTCGTGCGCAATCCCCGCCGCCATCTCGCCGACCGCTGCAAGCCGCTGCTGGATCGCCGCATCGCGTTCGAGCTTCTTGATCGCCGTGACGTCCTGGAACGTGAACAGCAGGCCCGCCCGGCCTCCCGGCGTTTCGAGATGCGTGGCCGTCAAGCCAATCTCCAGATCGCCGCGTCCATCGGTCGTGTGATAGCGAAACTCGTGACGCCGCGATCCCTTCGTCATCAAGTCTTCGGCGATCGACGCCATGACCGTGGGCGGCAACTGCAGGATGTCGTCGATCGGCCGGCCGACGGCCGAGTGAAAACGGACGCCGGTGATCGATTCCGCGGCCCGGTTGAACGTCAGCACGCGGTGGTCGGGGTCGGTCGTCGCGAGGCCGCTCGGCAGGCTGTCGATGACGTGCTGGTTCAACGCCTGCAAATCCGCGATTTCGGTCGACGCCTGTTCGAGTTGCGCGCCGGCCGATCGCAAGCTGTTCGCGAGCGATCCGCTGAGCAGGGCCACCGCGAAGAAGCCGAACAGGTTGATGGCGACGGTGTACTGCGCAAACGAACGCGCCGGCAACACCACCGTGCGCTCGAAGATGAACGACGAGGGAATCAGCCCGGCCGCCACGAAATATTGCGTGAGCACGATGCCGCCGTAGAGGACCGTGCTGAGCGTCGCCACGAGCAGCGCGCCGCGGCGGAACTGCACCGCGCTCGCCGCGGCAATCGGCAGCACGTACAGCGACGTGAAGTAGCTGGTGATGCCGCCGGTGATGTAAATGAAGGCCGAGACAACGAGCGCGTCGCCGGCCAACTGGACATCCACCAGCCAGCGATGGCGCTCGACATACGGCAGCGTCAGCGCATAGGCGATCGTCAGCGCGAAGATCGATCCGATCAGGATGAAAAACGGATCGACCGGCAGCGAGCCCGGCGCCGCGATCTGGGCGAAGACCGCCGACCCGAGCAGAATCGTACTGACCCCGGCTCGGATGAAGATCAGCCGCGCAACCGTGCGCCGCAGGTTCGGAACCATTTACGTCAACTTCGAGATCAGATCGAAGATCGGCATGTACATCGCAATGACGATGCCGCCGACCACGCCGCCGAGGATCGCGATCATGATCGGCTCGAGCAGCGTCAACAGCCCCGCGACCGCCGCGTCGACTTCTTCTTCGTAGAAATCGGCGATCTTGCCGAGCATCGTGTCGAGCGCGCCCGTCGCCTCGCCGACGCCGATCATCTGCACGACCATCGACGGAAACACCGCCGTGTCCTTCAGCGGCGCCGAGATCGTTTCGCCGCGCTCGATGCTCTTGCGCGTCACCATGATCGCGTCTTCGATGATCGCGTTGCCCGACGTCCGCGCGGTGATTTCGAGGCCGTCGAGAATCGGCACGCCCGAACTGATCAGCGTCGAGAGCGTGCGGCAGAACCGCGCGACCGCGATCTTGCGCATGATGTCGCCGAGAATCGGCGCCTTGAGGACGATCCGATCGATCACGCGGCGGCCGTTCTCGGTCGCGTAGTACTGTCGGAATCCGTAACCGGCACCGCCGCCCACGACGAGGAGCACCGGGAAGTACTTGACGAGGTTGTCGCTGGCGAAAATCACGACGCGGGTCGGCAGCGGCAGCTCTGCGCCGAGGCCCTGGAACAACGCGGCGAACGTCGGGATGACCTTCCACAAGATCACGCCGACGACGATGCCCGCGATCACGATGACCGCGATCGGGTAGATCATCGCCGACTTGACCTGGCCGGCCAGCTTGACGGCCTTTTCGATGTACGTCGCGAGCCGCTTGAGAATCGTGTCGAGAATGCCGCCCGCCTCGCCCGCCGCGATCATGTTCGTGAACAGCGGGTCGAACGTCTTCGGATGCTTGCGCATTGCATCGGCGAGCGACGCACCCGCCTCGACGTCCTGACGCGTCTGCGAGATGACCGCCGAGAAGTTCTTGTCCTCTTCCTGACTGCCGAGGATGTCGAGGCACTGCACGAGCGGCAAGCCGGCGTCGATCATGACCGAGAACTGCCGTGTGAAGACGGCGAGGTTCTTCGCGGCCACTTTCTTGCCGACGACACCTTTCTTCTGTTTCGTTTCGCTCTTGCCCGCGGCCGCCGCCTTCGCCGGCGTGATCCGCGTGACTTGAATCTGCTCGCGACGCAGTGCGGCGACGGCGGCATCCATCGTGTCGGCGACACGTTCGCCGCTGACCGTCTGTCCCGTGCGCGTTCGTCCGGCGTAGGCAAATGTCGGCATAACTAGGTCCTAGCGAGTGGGCGATTCGGGGGAGCGCCAGGGCGTCCGAGTCCGGCGCCGGCGACAACGCCCACGCCGCGATTGATCAAGTCCTGCAGTTCGTCACGGTTGGACGAGGCAGACATGGCCGCCTCGACCGTGATCAGCCGCCGCATCTGCAGGCTCGCGAGCGACTGATTCATCGTCTGCATGCCGTACTTTTCCTGGCCCGACTGCATCGCGCCGTAGATCTGATGGATCTTGTCGTCGCGAATCAGATTGCGGATCGCCGGCGTCGGCACGAGAATTTCGAGCGCGCAGACGCGCCCCTTGCCGTCGGCTCTGGGCAGCAGCGCCTGCGTCACGATGCCCTCGAGCACGAGCGAGAGCTGCGTGCGGATCTGCGCCTGCTGCCCCGCCGGAAACACGTCGATGATGCGGTTGATCGTCTGCGCCGCCGAGTTCGTGTGCAGCGTGCCGAACGTCAAATGCCCCGTCTCGGCGATGCGGAGCGCCGATTCGATCGTCTCGAGGTCGCGCATTTCGCCGACCAGGACGATGTCCGGATCTTCGCGCAGCGCGGCGCGGAGCGCCATCGCAAAGCTGTCGGTGTCGCCGTGCACTTCGCGCTGGTTGACGAGACAGTTCTTGTGCTGGTGCACGAACTCGATCGGATCCTCGATCGTCAGGATGTGGTCGTGCCGTTCGGCGTTGATCTTGTCGATCATCGCCGCGAGCGTCGTCGATTTGCCGCTGCCGGTCGGGCCGGTGACGAGGACGAGGCCGCGCGGCCGCTCGGCGAGCGTCGCCAGCACCGCTGGCAATCCAAGCTCGCCGAAGGCGCGGATCTTTTCCGGAATGACGCGGTACACCGCACCGACGGCGCCTCGCTGATTGAAGACGTTGCAGCGGAACCGCGCGCCAATCTGCTTGACGCCGAACGAGCAATCGAGCTCCTTCGTCTGCTCGAACCGTTTCTTCTGGTCGTCGGTGAGGACGCTGTAGGCGAGCGCCTTGGTATCCGACGGCGACAGCACGGGCAGGTCGAGGCGGCGCAGGTGGCCGTGCACGCGGATCTGCGGCGGCGTGTCGGTCGTGACGTGGAGATCCGATCCGCCTTCTTCCACGAGCGTCGTCAAGAGTTCGATTAATGTAGCCATGACTATTTCACGGTCTCCCTGACCACTTCATCAAGCGTCGTCATCCCGGCCTGCACCTTGCGCAGGCCGCTCGCGCGCAGTGTGATCATGCCTTCGTCGACAGCCTTGCGACGGAGCTCGAGCGCCGACGCGCCGACAAGAATCAACTCGCGCACCTCGTCGGCGATTTCCATCACTTCGTACAAACCGACGCGGCCTTTGTAGCCGGTGTTGTTGCAGCGGTCGCAGCCGGCGCCTTTCATCGGCGTCACTTCTTCGGCGATTTCCGGGGTGAAGCCAGCCTGGATCAGCGCTTCGGGCGGCAGCGGGTTCGGTTCCTTGCAGTTCGAGCAGACGCGGCGCACGAGGCGCTGCGCGCAGATCAGATGCACCGAGCTCGCGACGAGGAACGGCTCGATGCCCATGTTCATCAACCGGTTGACGGTGCTGGGCGCGTCGTTGGTGTGGAGCGTCGACAGCACGAGGTGGCCGGTGAGCGCGGCCTTGACCGCGATTTCCGCGGTTTCGAAGTCGCGGATTTCGCCGACGAGGATGATGTTCGGGTCCTGCCGCAGGAACGACCGCAGGGCCGCGGCGAAATTGAGGCCGATGTTTTCCTTGACGTTCACCTGATTGACGCCGGCGAGGTTGAATTCGACCGGGTCTTCGGCGGTCATGATGTTCGTCTCGGGGGTATTGATTTTCGAGATCGCCGAGTACAACGTGTTGGTCTTGCCGCTGCCGGTGGGACCGGTCACGAGCACCATGCCCCACGGCCGTGCGATCGCCGACTCGAACTTGCTCAACGACTCGGGCTCGAAGCCGAGCTTCGTCATGTCGAGCATCAACTTGTCTTTGTCGAGCAGGCGCATGACGATCTTTTCGCCGAAGAGGGTCGGCAGCACCGACACACGGAAATCGATCTCTTTCGGCTCGCCCGATTCGTTGTAGCGAATCTTGATGCGGCCGTCCTGCGGAAGCCGCTTCTCGGCGATGTCGAGCTTCGACATGATCTTGATGCGCGACGAGATTGCGTCGCGGTATTTCATCGGGGGATTCATGATGTTGTAGAGAATCCCGTCGATGCGGTACCGGACCCGCAGTTCTTTTTCGTACGGCTCGATGTGGATGTCGCTCGCGCCCTTCTGGATCGACGACATCAGGATCACGTTGACGAGACGGACGACCGGAGCGTCCTCGCCTTGGCGCGCGAGCGCCTCGGCGCTGATCTCCTGCATCTCCTCGAGGACTTCGACGCCGTCCGCGTCGCCGCCGAGGGTCGCCTGCAGTTCTTCGAGGCCTTTGCTGGCCGCCTCGAGCGCGCTCATGCCGGCGGTGGCGCCGCCCGCGCCCGGCTTGCCGCCTTTCGCCCCCGCCGCGCCGGCCGCGCCGCCCTTGCCGCCCGCAGCCGGGTAGTACTTGTCGACCGCTTCCGTGATCGCGATCTCCGACGCGACGACCGGTTCGACCGTGTAGCCGGTCATGAACTTGATGTCGTCCATCGCGAAGACGTTGGTCGGGTCCGTCATCGCGATCGTCAGCGTGCTGCCCGAGCGGCTCAGCGGGATGATTTGGTACTTCCGCGCCGTGTCGTTCGGGACCAGCTTGATGATCGTCGGGTCGAGCTTGAACTGCGCGAGGTTGATCGAGGGGACGCCGTACTGTTTGCTGAGGAGTGCGGTGATCTGTTCGTCTTTGACGAACCCCATCTTGACGAGGTTGAAACCGAGCTTGCCCCCGTTGGCCTTTTGCTGCGTCAAGGCCTGCTGGAGCTGCTCTGCGGTGATCAGCTTCTCTTTGAGGAGGAGCTCGCCAATACGAACGGCCATGAAATCTAGAGGTTACTCATCATTGACAATATTTGTCAATCAGTGACCTAAAACGTCAGTCGCAGGCCTGCGGACCAGCCGCGACGACTCTCGTCCGAGCCCCGAGTCAGCTGCCCTTCGACATACGTCCGCAGGTACCGACCGGACTGCAGTAACACGCTCGCACCGCCGCTCGCCGATCCCTGATCGGTGACCGTGTTCGCCGACACGCCGCCGCGTAGCCCGAGCGTGCGGTGGATCATCCACGCTTCCGCGCCCGCGGCGATGTGCCTGGCGTCACCGAGCGCGGTCCGCACGGTCGCCAAATCGCCGTCGGCCGCGACGGCGAACTCGTCGAGCATGCCGTGCGGACCGCTGATGTACGCGGCGCCGACTCGAGACTGCCGCTTCAGCGACAGCGCATCCGCGCCCTCGCCGAACGTCGGCTGGCGCAGGTTTTTCATCACGATGGCGAATCGCAGTCGCCCGGCGCGCACCATCGCGCCGAGATCGAGATCCGCCTGCGTGTCTCCGGCGTGAACCAACTTCACGGTCGACGACACCACGAGATGATTCCCAATCGACTGGCCGACGGTGATGCCGAATTGATTGAGATAACCTTGATCTTGTCGGCTGTTCGGGTCCGATCCAACAGGGGCACCCGCCCGCATGTCGCTGATGGGCAAGCGGTAGTAGCTCAGGCCGAGGGACGGCAACGCGATGGCGACGGCACGCACGTCGGCGTTCGAAGGCGTGTTCGGCTGATCGAATTCGAGGAGCGCGTTGAAATAGGCGCCCGTCGCCAGACCCGCCGGGTTCCACCACGTCGCCGTCGCATCGTCGGCAACCGCGACGAAGGCGCCGCCCATCCCCTGCGCACGAACGCCGACCGCTTCCGGCATCTGCGCGCGCGCAGCGAGGGGACACAACACGAAAGACACCACGGACGCACAGGTCAAGAGGACTCGTTTCATACGAGCCTTTACCTTAACTGTCTTTTCGGTTGGAGCGCGAAGGCTTTAGCCGAGCGTTATCCGACGAGCACGGCGGCGGCGACGACGGTGGTCCAGAGGCCTTTCTTGTCGCCGACAGCGGTCTGCGTGACGTTCTGCGTCTTGACGATCTCGTTCGACAGCCGGTAGACCTCTTTCTTCTCATCCCAGCTCTTGTCGGGATCGAATTCGAGGCCGAGGGTCGTCGCGAGCATCTCTGCCGCGAGCTCCTCCGCGTAGTCACCGGCGATGTCTTCGCTCTCGCCGAAGCTGTGGTGCTCGGACAGGTATCCGTAGGTATCCCGATCCCGCGGGATGGCGACGCCGACGGTGGCCGCGATCAGACGATGCGGCTCCCGTGTGGCCGCTTCGGACATGACGACGAACGTCACCTGACCCGGCTCGAGGCGCTTCATCCCTTCGGTGCGCGACAGGATGCGGCACTTCGGCGGGAAGATGCTCGAGACGCGCACGAGATTGCAGGCGGCGATGCCGGCCGAGCGCAGGGCGAGCTCGAACGAGGTCAGCTTTTCACGGTGTTTCCCAACACCCTTGGTGAAGAACATCTCCTTGGGAACGAATCCGACCACGCTCTTAGCTCCTTTGTCGCAGGGGACCTTGCATGGTAAACACCACGTTTCCAACTGTCAAGGAACGAACGCGCCCGGCGCCGCGTATAATACTTAGGTCCCCTAAGTAAATGACTCGCGATCAGGCGCGCGAAGCTGCGCGCGACATCCTGCAGATCGTCCCGCTGGTGATGCGGGCGGTCGCTGCGGAGCTCCGAGCCGCGGGCGAACTGCCGGCCCCGGCGCAGTTTGGCCTGCTGTCGATCCTCAGCCAGCGGCCGCGGACGCTCACGGAATTGGCGGCGCTCCAGGGCGTCAGTCTGCCGACGATGTCGAGCTCGATCAGCCTGATGGTTGAACGCGGCTGGGTCCGCCGCAACGCACCGGAAGAGGACAAGCGCGTCGTGGTCGTGGAGGTCACGGCGACGGGACGAGCCGCGCTCGACCGCGTGGCAAAGGCGGCCGAAACGCATCTCGCGGAAGTGCTGACGCCGCTCGACGCACCCTCGCGGCGCCGTTTACACGCGGGCCTCGGCGTGCTGCGCAAAGTGTTTACACCGGCGACGCCGCCGCCCACGTCTGAGCGGCGAAGGAACCGAAAATAGCGTGGACCGTATTTATTCGGAGGCCTGAAGTGACCGAGACGATGACCGCCCCCGCTCCGGCCCCTGCGTCGAAGAACCTCGTCGAACGCATTTTCGGCGTTTTCTTCTCTCCGCGCGCGACCTACGCCGATGTGGCCGATCGTCCGCGCGCGTTCGGCGTGCTCGCGTTCATCGTCCTTGTCGGCGCAATCGGTGTCTATGCCTTCATGTCGACCGAGGTCGGCAAGCAGGCGATGCTCGATCAGCAGGTGCGGACGATGGAGTCGTTCGGCATGAAGATCGACGACGCCGCCTACGCGCGCATGGAGACCGGCGTGAAGTACGCACCGTACACCGGGGCCGCCGGCCAGGCGATCGTCCTGCCGCTCGTCGGCGCACTGCTGGCGGGCATTCTCCTCGGCGTCTTCAATGCGTTGCTCGGCGGCGACGCCACCTACAAGCAGGTCTTCGCGATCGTCTGTCATTCCGGCCTCGTCATTTCGCTGGCGCAGATTTTCGGGCTGCCGCTCGCCTACGCCCGAGAAACGATGTCGAGCGCCACGAACCTCGCGGTGTTTTTCCCGTTTCTGGAAGAGAACTCGTTTGCCGCGCGGCTGCTCGGCACGATTGATTTGTTTCAAATCTGGTGGCTCGTCAGCCTCTCGATCGGTCTCGGCGTTCTGTACAAGAAACGCACCGGGCCGATCGCGACCACGATGCTGATCGTTTACGCCGCGATCGCGCTCATCCTCGCGGCGATTCGCACGGCACTCTCAGGAGCGTAGATGTCTCGCAAGAACATTCTCATCACTCTCGGCATCGTCCTGGTGGCGGCGGCCGTCGTCGGCGCCAACCTGTATTTCAAGAAGGACACCGGGCTCGCGGTCACGACCGAAGCGATCAAGGCGCGCGATCTCGAAGGCGTCGTCTCCGCCTCCGGCAAGATCCAGCCGAAGCGTCTCGTGAAGATCAGCGCCGAGATCTCGGGCCGTGTCGTCAACCTCGCCGTCAACGAAGGCGACCGCGTCAAGGTCGGTCAGTTCCTCTTGCAGATCGACCCCAAGTCGCTCGCGACGCGCGTCGAAAGCGGCAATGCGTCACTGCGCGCGGCGGAACAATCGCTCGATCAGATGCGGCAGTCGATCGAAACGGCGAAAGTCCAGTTGCAGCAGGCGCAGCAGAACCTCGCGCGGCAGCAGGATCTCTGGCGTCAGCAGTTGACGACGCGCGAAGCGCTCGACAAAGCGGTGAACGACGTCAACGCGGCGCAGTCGAACGTCCAGGAACGCGAGAAGCTGATCAAACCGCAGGAGAGCCGCATCGCGCAGGAGCGCGCCGGTCTCGACAGCGCGCGCTACGACTTGAGCCGCGTCCGCATGGAATCGCCGATCAACGGCATCGTCACGCGGCGGAACGTGCAGGAGGGCGAAACCGCGGTCATCGGCACGATGAACAACGCCGGGACCGTGCTGCTCGAACTCGCCGACATGGACGTGATCCAGGCGGAGGTTGAAGTCGACGAGACGAACGTGCCCAACGTCCAGATCGGCCAGATCGCGAAGATTACGGTCGACGCCATTCAGGACAAAACGTTCAAGGGACACGTCACCGAAATCGGCAACAGCCCGATTCAGGCGGCGAACGGTCAGCAGGTCGCCGCCGGCACGCAGGCCACGAACTTCAAGGTCGTCGTCGTGCTCGACGAACAGATCCCGAACGTGCGGCCCGGATTCACCTGCACTGCCGACATCACCACGGCGACGCGCAAGAACGTCGTCGCGGTCCCGATTCCGGCGGTCGCGGTCCGCGAACTGATCTACGACGCCAACGGACAGGTCGTCCGTCAGCCGAAAGTCGACAAGCGCCGGCGTCCGGCGGTCGAACCGGTTGCCTCGGCCGAGGAGCTGAAGCCGGGACAGACGCGCAAGGAAACGGAAGGCGTCTTCGTGCTCCGCAGCAACAAGGCCGAGTTCGTGCCGATCAAGCTTGGCGTTGCCGGCGACAAATTCTTCGAGGTGTTGAGCGGCCTGCAGGCGGGCGACCAGGTCATCACCGGTCCGTACAACTCCGTCCGCGGCATGGCCGATGGCGACACGGTGAAGGTGGATAACAAGGCGAAGAAGTGAACAAGATCTTCGAGTCAGCGAAGATCGCGCTCGACGCGATCTGGACTGCCAAGCTTCGGTCGTTCATGACCGTGCTCGGCAACATCGTCGCGGTGACGTCGATCATCGCCGTGGTGTCGCTGATTCAGGGGCTCAACGCGTCGGTGAAAGCCGCGATCCTCAATCAGGCGGGCGCCGACTCGTTCAACATCCAGCAGTTTCCGATCACACGCAGCGACGAAGAGTTCGAGAAAGTGCGCGCCAACCCGCGCATCTCGATGATCGACGCACGCGCCGTCCGGCGCAACAGTCCGCTCGCCAGCGCCGTCATGCTCGACTCCTCGTCCGCCGGCCGCCTCGTGTACCACGACAAGACGATCGACAGCACGCGCGTGCAGGGCGTCACCGGTGAGTACGTGAACTTCTCCACCTTCGACGCCGAGCGCGGGCGATTGATGAGCGCGATCGAAGTGGACACATCCAGGCCCGTCTGCGTCATTGGCTGGCAGACCGCCGACACGTTGTTCGGCACGTCGACCGATCCAATCGACAAAGTGATCCAGGTCGAAGGACACCACTTCCGCGTCGTCGGCGTGTCGTCCAAACGCGGATCGTTTCTCGGGCAGTCGCAGGACGAGTTCGTCGTCGTGCCGCTCGGGCAGTTCCAGATGCTCTTCGGATCGCGGCGGCCGCTCTCGATGACGGTCAAACCGCGCGACATGTCGCAGATCTCGCAAGCCATCGACGAGGCGACGCTCGCGCTGCGGATGTCGCGCCGCCTGAAGCCGAAGCAGCCGGACAACTTCGGCATTTTCACGTCGGACACGATTCTCGGCATCTACCAGTCCGCCACAAGCGGCATCTTCGCCGTGCTGATTGGCGTCGTCGGCCTGTCGCTCGTCGTCGGCGGCATCGTCATCATGAACATCATGCTGATGGTGGTCACCGAACGCACGCGCGAGATCGGGCTCCGCAAGGCGCTGGGCGCGCGGCGAGCCGACATCATGTCGCAGATCCTCACCGAGTCGATCGTCCTGTCGGTGTTCGGCGGCATCGTCGGCACGCTGATGGGCGCCGCGATCGCGATGGTGATCGCCGCGTTCACCCCGATTCCCGCGGCCGTCGAATTGTGGTCGGTCGCGCTCGGCATCGGCATCACCGCCGCGGTCGGGTTGTTCTTCGGACTCTATCCAGCGATGCGCGCCGCGCGTCTGGATCCGATCGAGGCGTTGAGACGCGAATGACGTTCAGGGTCGCCCTCCTCTGGGAAGTGATCGCGATGGCCGCGGACACGGTGCGCACCAACAAGATGCGCTCCGCGTTGACCGTGCTGGGCGTCGTGATCGGCATCACATCGATCGTCGGCATGACGGCGATGATCCGCGGATTCGATCAATCGCTGCGCGACCTGATTTCGCAGTCGGGGCCCGACATCGTCTACGTGCAGCGGTTCGGCGTCAGCAGCTTCGGATCGAATCTGCGCGAGCTGCTGAAGCGGCCGGACCTGACGCTCTCCGACGCGCGGGCGCTCGAACAGCAGACGACAACGCTGCAGTATGTCGATATCGAGCTGGGCGCCGGCCCGGGCCCCGTGACGCAGCGCAAAATCTTCTACCACGACCTCAAGACGAAGTCGCTGCTCGTGTTCGGCACGGGCGAGAACTTCGCCGAAGGGACGCGCATCCCGTTTCTCTCCGGCCACTACTTCACCGGCACCGACGTGCAATACCGCAAGAACGTCGTCGTCCTCGGCAACACGGCGTACAAGCTGCTGTTCGAGCCGTCGGGCACCGATCCGATCGGCAAGTTCGTGCGCGTCGGCAGCGAGCGGTTCGAGATAGTCGGCGTCTTCGACAAACGACCGTCGCCGGGCGGCTTCAACGTCAATCAGGATGATTTCGTCGCCGTGCCGTACACGACGTACTCGCGCGTCTTCGGGTTGAGAGTCGGCCGGTTCGGCCGCGGCAACATGGGCGGGTCGATCACGAACATCATGATCTCGGTGCTGCCGCGCGACGGCGTCTCGCGTGACGCCGCGATGGCGGACGTCGAGCGCGTGATGCGGATCCGCCACGGACTGAAACTCGATCAACCCAACGACTTCGATCTCAGCACGCAGGATTCGTTCCTCAAGCTGTGGGACTCGATCAGCCAGGGCACCTTCTTCGCGCTCGTCGTGATTTCGTCGATCGCGCTGATGGTCGGCGGCATCGGCGTGATGGCGATCATGTCCATCTCGGTGACCGAGCGCACGCGCGAGATCGGCGTGCGCAAGGCGCTCGGCGCACGGCGGGCCGAAATCCTTTTCCAGTTCCTGATGGAGGCGGCATTCCTCACGTCGTTCGGCGGCCTGATCGGCATCGGGCTCGGCGCCGGCATCGGCTGGGTCGTGCACCTCGTCTCCGGCTTCCCGATTTCGCTGCCGTGGTGGTCGTTCGCGATCGGCATCGGCTTCTCCGCCTCGGTCGGCATCTTCTTCGGCATGTATCCCGCGTTCAAAGCGTCTCGCCTCGATCCGATCGAAGCGCTGCGCTATGAATGACCGGCTAATCGGCGCCGGCGTCTGGCTCGTCGCCATCGCGCTGCTCGTTCTGGCGGGTCGCCGTACGCGTCGCCAGCGTCGCCGCGGCGGCATCGGCAGTGCCGCGGCCGGCACGGTGTACGACTTCCTCAACGAGGACAAGCGGAAGGCCGTCGAAATCATCGTCGAGGAGCGTGCCGAAGCACGCGATCCCGAGGATAAGGACGGAAACCTGCCGGATCTCCAACATCCTCGACGATAGCCGTACCTTGCGGCCCCCCCGACCGAGCAATATGATCCGGCCTATCGGGGGTCCCTCATATGAAGGTCTACGACGCTGCCAGCATCAGAAATGTCGCTCTCGTCGGTCACAGCGGATCCGGTAAAACGCAGCTCGCCTCGGCACTCCTCGCCGTCTCCAACATGGTCAATCGATTCGGGAAGGTGGACGAAGGCACCACCGTCACCGATTACGACGAAGAAGAGATTGCGCGCAAGCACACGTTGTCGGCGACGCTCGCGTACGTGGAGTGGAACAAGCAAAAAGTCAATCTGATCGACACTCCCGGTATCGGGAACTTTTTGAGCGACGCGCGCGCGGCGCTGCAGGTCGCGGATGCCGCGCTCGTCGTCGTCGACGCCGTGGCCGGCGTGATGGTACAGACCGAGAAAGTGTGGGCCGCGGCGGACGAGCTCGGATTGCCGCGCCTGGTGGTGTTGAACCGCCTCGACCGCGAACGCGCAAGCCTCGAGCGCGCGCTGAAGTCGCTGCAGGAGTCGTGCTCGCGGACGGTGATTCCGGTTCAACTGCCGATCGGCGAAGAGAAGAATTTCAAGGGCGTGGTCGATCTGATTACGAAGAAAGCCTACGTATTCCAGACCGACGAAAGCGGCAAATTCGCCGAAGCGGCGATTCCCGGCGAGATGGCGGGCGCGGTCGACACGGCGCGCGAAGCGCTGATCGAGATGGTCGCCGAGAACGACGAAAAGCTGATGGAGAAATTCTTCGAAGCCGGGACGCTGACCGACGAGGAGCTCGTCGCCGGGCTCCGCAGCGCGACGCTGGCCGCGAAGGTCTTCCCGCTCGTCTGCGCGTCCGCCGCCGTGAACGTCGGCGCGCAGCAACTCCTCGACGCGATCGTCAGCTATCTGCCGTCACCGGCCGAGCGGCCGTTCAAGGCGATCGACAAGGACGGCAACGACGCAACGCGCAGCGCCGACGAGAAGTCGCCCGCGGCGGCGTTCGTGTGGAAGACGATCGCCGATCCGTTCGCCGGCCGCATCACGATGTTCCGCGTCGTGTCCGGTGTCTTCAAGGCCGATTCGAACTGCCACAACAAGGCGCGCGATGCCGCGGAGCGTTTCGGTCACCTGCTCCTGCTGCAGGGCAAGACGCAGACGAGCGTGCCCGAGATCAAAGCCGGCGATCTCGGCGCCGTCGCGAAGCTGAAGGACACGCTCACCAACGACACGCTCGGCGACAAATCCGATCCGCTGACGTTCCCGCCGATCAAGTTTCCGGAACCGGTGCTGTCGTACGCGATCGAGCCAAAGAGCCGCGGCGACGAAGACAAGATCAGCACCTCGATGCATCGACTCGAGGAGGAGGATCCGTCAATCCGCTACAGCCGCGATCCGCAGACGAAAGAACTGCTGCTGTCAGGGCAGGGACAACTGCACATCGAGGTCACCGTCGCGAAGTTGAAACGCCGCTTCGGCGTCGACGTCAACCTGAAGCCGCCGCGGATTCCGTATCGCGAGACGATCAAAGCGGCCACCGAAGCGCACGGCCGCCACAAGAAGCAGACCGGCGGGCACGGGCAGTTCGGCGACTGCAAGATCAAGGTCGAGCCGTTGCCGCGCGGCACCGATTTCGAGTTCGTCGACGACATCTTCGGCGGATCGATCCCGCGTCAGTTCATCCCGGCCGTCGAAAAAGGGATCCAGGAAACGCGCGTCCGCGGCTACCTCGCGGGCTATCCGATGGTCGACTTCCGTGTCACCGTCTTCGACGGCTCGTACCACGACGTCGACTCGAACGAGTTGTCGTTCAAGATGGCCGGCCGCCTCGCATTCAAGGACGCGATGACACGTGCGCGGCCAACGATCCTCGAACCGATCATGAACGTCGAGGTCTACACGCCGTCGGACTTCGCGGGCGACCTGATGGGCGATCTCAACGGCCGTCGCGGACGCATCGCCGGCATGGACACGCGCGGCGCAATGACGATCATCAAGGCGCAGGTGCCGATGGCGGAAATGCTGACGTACGAACAGCACCTCACATCCGCCACCGGCGGCCGCGGGTCGTATCACATGGAGTACTCGCACTACGACGAGGTGCCGTCGCACCTGCAGACGAAGATCATCACGGCGGCGAAAGCGGAACGTGGCGATCTGGAGGTCGAGGAAGTCTGAACTCGATGTTGTGGTGGGTCGCGGCGCTCGTGCTGGGCGCCGCGCCCCGCGCACTGTGGCCCCGGTTCGATTCGCGATTTCCCTTCAGACGCGCGGCGTTCGCCGCCGGCCTCCTCGCATTCGGCGTCGGTGTCGCGATCGGCATCCCCGGCTTCCTCACCTTCGCCCAGCAACTCGCCGGCAACAACAACGACTGGATGCTCCATCGGCTCGCGGCGCCACCGGAACGCGGCGATGCGGCCGTCGGCCTCGTGCCGTACGGCGTGTCGATCCTCACGTTGTTCATCTACTTCTTCGCGACGCCGAGCGGTCTGCTCGCCACCTACCTCATGACGACGGGGACGATTCGCGGCGTGGCCGCGTACATCAACCCAGACGACGCGCGTGGGGATTTCATCCTGTCCGGCATCTACTGGATCCTGACGACGACCGTGGCGAACGCGCGCGGGCGCAGGGCACGACGCGCCCGGGAACGTGAGGAAGGCGTCGACGTCCCGGACGTGCTCGTCACCGGCGACGCGCTCGGCATCGCCGCCGACGTCGTCGTGATTGCCGCGCGCCAGAAAGCCGAATGGCGCGCCGGCGCGATTGTGATGACCGGAACGGACTGGTACAAGCTTGCGTCGCCTGTCGATACGCGCCTCAACGGACGACTCCGCACGCTGTATCCGCTGACGAAAATGGATTCGACGGAGGTCGTGCGCCGC
>Ga0070741_10010450_pt1 | contig 17513 bp, 11 predicted proteins | sample Coa_R1_4_FD_66440 | JGI IMG/M metagenome (GOLD analysis project Ga0070741, IMG submission 66440) | Surface soil microbial communities from Centralia Pennsylvania, which are recovering from an underground coalmine fire - Coalmine... | ecosystem: Environmental > Terrestrial > Soil > Unclassified ...
TGAAGGGCGCGCCGATCGAGACGTACAAGGTCGAGGCCGAGATCGACGCCACCGATCAGCTCGAGTTTCCCGACGACAATCCGAACACGGTGCAGTACGGCATTTTGCCGCAGCTCGCCGCGCTCGAGACCATCGTGTATCCGCCGAGCTCGCAGGTGCTGGCCAACTACCAGCAGTCGCTCGCCGGCACAATGGAGGTCTTCCCGCTCACCGCGCCGCTGCAGCTCTTCGTGTGGTCGACGTCGCGCGTGCTGCCGGTGCGCATCACCGACTTCTCGATCACCGAGGAGTTCTTCGACCCGAGCCTGAACCCGATCCGCGCCAAGGTCAGCCTCTCGATGCGCGTGCTCAACACCAACGACATCGGCTTCGACAACAAGGGCGGGAGCCTGTTCATGATCCATCACCAGCAGAAGGAGAAGCTGGCCAAGCTGGTCGCCGGCTCGATCGCGTCGCTCGGGATTCGAGGGCTGCCGTGAATCCCTTCGCGCCGCCGTTCGGCAATCCGCCGTTTCAGTCGGTGCTCGCGGCGACGGGCGGGCCGTTCGGCGCGACCAGCCGCTACTACCAACTGCCGACGCGGTCGTTCATCACGCCCGACGGCAACATGATCGTCTACGTCTCGCGGCGCTTCCTGCCGCAGCCGAGCCAGTTCGCGCTGCTGCAGAACTACTCGGTGCGGCAGGGCGATCGCCTCGACAATTTGACCGCGACGTTCCTCGGCGATCCGGAGCAGTTCTGGCGCATCGCCGACGCCAACGCCGCCATGATCCCCGACGATCTCACCGCCACCGTCGGCTCCACGCTGCGGATCACGTTGCCGCAAGGAATCCCCGGACCGAAGTAGATGCTCAAGAGCTTCTACCTCCAGCTCTACATCGGCTCGCCCATGTCACCGTCGCCGGTGCCGCGGGAGGTGATCGACGCGCTGCAGAGCGTGTCGGTGACGCAGGCGGCGGGCTCGCGCTCGGGGTTTCAGCTCACGTTCGCCACCAGCCGGCAGTCGCTGATCCAGACGAGCCTCTTGCCGTCGGGGTTCTTCGATCCGGTGACCACGCGCGTGCAGATCGTGGCCATCGTCGGCGGGCAGCCGACCACGCTCATGGACGGGCTGATCGCGCGCAACGAGATCGCGCCGGGAAAAGATCCCGGCACCTCGACGCTCACCATCACCGGCGAGGACGTGAGCCTGGCGATGGGGCTGATCGATCTCACCGGCGTCGCGGCGATCCCGTTTCCCGCGATGCCGTTCGAAGCGCGCGTGGCGATCTCGCTGGCCAAGTACGCCATCCTCGGCGTGGTGCCGGTGATCATCCCGAGCGTGCTCATCGACATTCCCAATCCGCTCGACACCATCCCGTCGCAGACGGGCACCGACCTCGACTACATCAACTATATGGCCGACCAGGTCGGCTACGTCTTCTACGTCACGCCCGGTCCGTCGCTCGGGATGAACCTCGCGTACTGGGGGCCGGACATCCGCTGGGGCACGCCGCAGCCGGCGCTCACCGTCGACATGGACGAGGCGACCAACGTCGAGTCGATGAGCTTCAGCTACGACGGCACGTCCGCGTCGATGTACGCGTTCATGGTTCAGATCCCGCACACGGTGTTCTCGATCCCGATCCCGGTGCCGAACGTCGGCATCTTGCGGCCGCCGCTCGCGGCCAAGCAGCCCATCCCGTTCAAGTTCAATCCGATCAACAAGCCCGACGGGCCGATGCGCTTCGGGCCGATCCGCGGCGCGGCGATCGCGCTCGCCAAGGCGTCGCAGTCGCAGGACGCGCTCACCGGATCGGGATCGCTCGACGTGCTCCGCTACGGCCGCGTGCTGCAGTCGCGCGCGCTCGTCGACGTGCGCGGCGCCGGGCAGACCTTCGACGGCACCTACTACGTCAAGTCGGTCACGCACAACATCAAGCGCGGCGAGTACAAGCAGTCCTTTCAATTGTCTCGAGAGGGGCTCAATCCACTGAGCTCGACGGTGAACGTATGAGCGCGAACAACGACAAGCCTCGCTACTACGGGAAGTACCGCGGCACGGTGATGCTCAACATCGATCCGATGCTGCAAGGGCGCTTGCTCGTGCAGGTGCCGGAGGTGCTCGGCGTCGGCGTCTCGAGCTGGGCGATGCCGTGCCTGCCGCTCGCCGGAATTCAGGGCGGCTTCTTCACCATCCCGCCGATGCAGTCGGGCGTGTGGGTCGAGTTCGAAGGCGGCGACTCGGACTATCCGATCTGGGTCGGCGGCTTCTGGGGCTCGGGCGCGGAGGTGCCGGTGCTGGCGCAGGCGACACCGCCGGCGCTCGGCGTGTTCGTGCAGCAGACGCTGGCGCAGAACACGATGCTGCTCTCCGACACGCCCGGCCCGACGGGCGGCTTCATGATCAAGACCAACTCGCTCGGCATCATCTCGGTGAGCCAGGCCGGCATCATCATCTCCAACGGCCAGGGCGCGTCGATCGCCATGATCGGCCCGACGGTGACCATCAACGCCGGCGCGCTGGTCATCACCTAGAGGTCGAGCGATGCCCGGACCGATCTACCACGTCGGAAACGTGACCATGTGCCCGCACGGCGGGCAGGTGCAGGACATTCCGACCGCGCCGATGGTGCTGGTCAACGGCGAGCCCGTCGCCATCGGCACCGACCAGTTCATGATCGCCGGCTGCCCGTTCATGCTGCCGACCACGCCGCCGACTCCGCACCCGTGCATTCGCGTGCAGTGGTTGGTGCCGGCGCTGCGCGTGAAGGTGTTCGGCGTGCCGGTGATGTTGATGGACTCGGTGGGGCTCTGCCAGGCGCCGGACCAGATGCCGCAGGGCGCGCCGATCGTCTCGGTCAATCAGCCGCGGGTGATCGCGACATGACCGCCGAGCTCGCCTATCCGTTCGCCATCGACGGCCACGGCCGCACCGCGTCCACCGACGAGGAGACGCACATCCGCGATCTGATCGAGCAGGTGCTGTTCACCACGCCCGGCGAGCGCGTCAATCGGCCGAACTTCGGCAGCGGGCTGTTGCAGGCGGTGTTCGGACCCAACAGCCCCGAGCTGGCGGCGACCACGCAGTTCCTGGTGCAGGGCGCCTTGCAGCAGTGGCTCGGCGACCTCGTGCAGATCGACAACGTGCAGGTGGTCTCGGAGGACTCGACGCTCACCGTCACCGTCGTCTACCTGATCCGCGAGACGCAGCAGCAGAAGACCTCGCAGTTCACTCGGAAGGTGTAGCGGACCATGAGCGCGCAATTCCGCTGCGGGACGCCCAACCGACGGCTCCGGATCCTCGAGCCGGGCGCGGGCGGCAAGCTGCTGCAAGGGATCGACTACCTCGAGGTGCTCGATCACGAGGCGACGCTCTTGATGTCGCCGCCGCAGCGCACGCTGCTCGTGCACCTGTTCCGCCCGGCGGCGGGGCTGGCGGCGGCGAACGTCGCGCTCACGGGCGGCGTGCGCACGACCAACATCGGCGTGCAGTGGGCGTATCCCGCCGACGCGGTGCCGGTCGGCCCGAACGGCGGCACGTCGATCGAGGTCGACTACTTCTCGCATCTCGCCGACGCGAAGAAGGTGCTGGTCGTGCGCCTCGACAAGTTCGGCGACGCGTCGACGTACACGCTGGCGATCACCGGCGTGAACGATCTCGACCCGGTGCTGTCGCGCGTCGACTTCTCGTTCAAGGTGGAGTGCCCGAGCGACTTCGACTGCGAGCAGCCGGTGGTGTGCCCGCCCGTCGCCGCGCCGCCGCCGCCGATCGATTACCAGGCGCGCGACTACCAGACGTTCAAGCAGGTGATGCTCGATCGCATGTCGGTGATCATGCCCGACTGGCAGGAGCGCAACGCCGCCGATCTCGGCGTCATGGTGGTCGAGCTGGTGGCGTACACCGCCGATCGGCTGGCGTACTACCAGGACGCGGTGGCCACCGAGGCGTATCTCGGCACCGCGCGCAAGCGCATCTCGATGCGGCGCCACGCGCGCCTGCTCGACTACTTCATGCACGAGGGCGCGAACGCGCGCGCCTGGGTTTGTCTCGACGCCGCGCAGGACGGCGCCACCGTGCGGCGCGTGAACACCGACGGCTCGGTCACCGCGCTGCTCACCCGCTGCGTCGACGTGCCGCGCCTGCCGACGTCCCAGCTCACGCCGCTGCTCCAGCAGTTCTCGCCGCTGGTGTTCGAGCCGATGCACGACGCCGTGCTCTACACGGCGCACAACACCATCCGCTTCTACACGTGGGGCGACGACCAGTGCTGCCTGCCGCGCGGCGCGACGCGCGCCACGCTCGCCGACAATCCCGCCAATCGGCTGCGGCTGATGGCGGGCGACGTGCTGGTGTTCGAGGAGCTGCGCGGCCGCGACACCGGGCTCGTGCCCGACGCCGATCCGACGCGGCGCCAGGCGGTGCGCTTGATCAGCGTGACGCCGTCGGCGAGCTCGAGCGCGGCCGACGACGCCGCCGCGACGCGCACGCCCGGCGCGCTCGCCACCGATCCGCTCACCGGCCAGGCGATCGTCGAGATCGAGTGGCACGCCGACGACGCGCTCACCTTCCCGCTGTGCATCTCGACGATGGTGAACGGGCTGCCCGTCGAGGACGTGAGCGGCGCGCGCGGCAACGTGCTGCTCGTCGATCACGGCCGCACCATCACCGCCGAGCCGCTCCAGCCGGCGCAGGTGCCGGCCGCCGGCCGCTATCGCCCGCAGCTCTCGACGCCCGAGGTGACGCACGCGGCGCCGTTCGACTTCTTCGCCGCGCAGTCGGCGTCGGCGGCGGCGACGCTGGCGCAGGATCCGCACCAGACGATCGCCGAGGTGTCGCTCGTCGGCGCCGAGACGTGGACGGTGCGCCGCGATCTCTTGCGCTCGGATCAGTTCGCCACCGACTTCGTCGTCGAGATGACCGAGGACGGCGCGGGCGTGCTGCGCTTCGGCGACGGCACGCTCGGCCGCCTGCCCGAGAGCAACCTCGACGCCACGTACCGCGTCGGGCGCGGCGCGCTCGGCAACGCGGGCGCCGAGGGGATCGCGCACATCCTCACGCCCGAGACCGACATCGACGGCGTGCGCAACCCGCTGCCGGCGACGGGCGGCGTCGATCCCGAGTCGCTCGAGCAGGTGCGGCAGTACGCGCCGCAGGCGTTCCGCACGCAGCTGCGCGCGGTCACCGAGGCCGACTACGCCGCCGCCGCCGAAGCGTTCGCCGGCGTGAAGAAGGCGGTGGCGCGCCGCTCGTGGACCGGGAGCTGGTTCACCGTGTTCGTCACCGTCGACCGCGTGGGCGGCGCGGCGCTCGACGCGAAGTTCCGCGCTGGCCTCGAAGCCGCGCTCGAGCAGGTGCGCCTCGCCGGCGAAGATCTCGAGCTGCAGGATCCCGCGCTGGCGCCGCTCGACATCCAGCTGGTCGTCTGCGTCGAGCCCGGCTACCGGCAGGATCAAGTGGCGCAGGCGCTGCTGCAGACGTTCAGCGCCGGCGCGCTGCCGATGGGCGGCGTCGGCTTCTTCTATCCCGACAACTTCACGTTCGGGCAGCCGGTGTACCTGAGCGAGATCGTCGCGGCGGCGATGAAGGTGCCGGGCGTGGCGTTCGTCGATCCGACCGATCCCGACTTCCGCTTCACGCAGCTCCACGTCGACGCCACGGCGGCGTCGGTGAAGCAGGGCTTCATCGACATCGGCTCGCTCGAGGTGGCGCGGCTCGACAACTCGCCGGCCGCGCCGGAGAACGGCACGTTCAAGCTCAAGCTGATGGGGGGCCTGTGAGCACCGCCGACGACGCGACGCTCGACTCGTGCAACTGCTGCGACGTGCCGGCCGATCCGGTGATCGACAACCTGCCGGGTCAGCCCGCGATCGCGTTTCGCGTCGCCACGTACGCGAGCCTGCTCGAGGACATGAAGGCGCAGCTCGCGCGCCAGACGATCCCGAGCGGCCCGAACGCCGGCACGCGCCCGCTCGCGCCGCTCACCACGCGCGACGGCGACGACGCCACGATCGCGCTCGCCGACGCGACCGCGGTCGTCGGCGAGATCCTCACGTTCTACGCCGAGCGCATCGCCAACGAGGGCTACCTGCGCACCGCCACCGAGCGGCGCTCGGTGCTCGAATTGGCGCGCGCCATCGGCTACGAGCTGAACCCGGGCGTCGCGGCGTCGGGCTACCTCGCGTTCGTGATCGATGCGCCGTTTCAGCCGCCGCTCCCCGCGCCCGCCGCGCCGCAGCCGCCGAGCGCGTCGCCGTCCTTGCCCGCGGCGCCGGCGTCGTTCCCCACGCCGTCGACGGTGGATCTGCCCGCGGGCACGAAAGTGCAGAGCGTGCCGGGCCAGGGCCAGACGCCGCAGACGTTCGAGACCTCCGCCGATCTGGAGGCGCGCGTGTCGTGGAACGCGCTCAAGGCGCGCACGCAGCAGCCGCAGTTTCTCGGCGTCTCGGGCCACTTCGTCGAGCGGCTCGATCTCGCGCAGAAGAAGGCGTGGCTCACCGACACGCTCTACCTCGAGGGCACCGCGACCAACCTGCGCCCCGGCGATCCGCTGATCGTGCTCGCGTTCAAGAAGGCGACGGTGGTGTTCGTCACCAGCGTGACGCCCGACTTCCAGCTCATGCGCTCGACGGTGACGTTCTCGCTGCCGGCGAAGCTGACCGCCGATCCCGAGCCGACGTTCGAGCCGATCAAGCGCAAAGCGGGCGTCGCCGACACCGCGCCGCTCACGCAGACGATCGAGCACGTGCGCGACAAGATCTTCAACGCCACCTGGGACGAGGTCGAGCTGCAGGCGTACCTCGCGATCCAGCGCTGGGACGCCGACAAGCTGACGGCGCAGGTGCAGAACCTCCTCGCCGCCGAGCCGCGCCTCGCGCGCGTGTTCGCGCTGCGCTCGCGCAACGGCTTCTTCGGCCACTCGGCGCCGCCGTGGATCGGCATCAACCAGGTCAACACCAACCCGTGGAAGAACTGGGAGTCGGCGAACATCCTCGAGACCGGCTTCGGCGGAAAGATCACGACGTACATCAAGGCGGGTTACAACGCCGACGTCTTCCTCGACCGCGTGATGTCGACGGTGACCAAGGGGAGCTGGGTGGCGTTCGCCGCGCCGGGCCTGCCGGTGCGGCCGTTCCTCGTCAGCGGCGTGACCGAAGCGTCGCTCGCCGATTTCGCCATCTCGGGAAAAGCGACCGGGCTCCTGCTCGAGGAGCCGAGCGGCGCGCCGGCGTTCGCGCTGTGGGACTATCCGCTGCGCAAGACCAGCGCGTACGTGCAGAGCGAGGAGCTCTTGGTCGCGCACGCGCCGATCACGACGCCGCTGCGCGACGACACCGGCGCGCCGATCACGTCGGTGCAGCTCGACCGCATGGTGCTCGGCATCGCCGCCGGGCAGGTGCTGCTGGTGAGCGGCGTGACCGTCGACGCCAACGACAAGTCGACCGGCGCGACGGCGAACGAGCTGGCGACGGTTCAAGACGTCACGCACACGCTCGGCTTCACCACCATCACGTTCCAGAGCGCGCTCGCCAACGTGTACCTGCGCGACCAGCTCGTGATCAGCGCCAACGTCGCGCTGGCCACGCACGGCGACACCGGCTCGCCCGAGATCCTCGGCTCGGGCGACGGCTCGCAGACCAACCAGCGCTTCGCGCTCAAGCGCTCGCCGCTCACCTACGTCAGCGCGCCGACCGCGTCGGGCTCGTCGAGCGCGCTCACCGTGCGCGTCGGCGGCGTGGAGTGGAGCGAGGCGCCGTCGCTCTACGGCCTCGGCCCGACGAGCCAGAGCTACACGCTGCGCACCGACGACTCGGGGATCACGTGGGTGATCTTCGGCGACGGCGTGAACGGCGCGCGGCTGCCGACGGGCACCGCCAACGTGACCGCGACCTATCGCGTCGGTCTCGGCCCCGCGGGCGAGCAGGGCGCCGGTCAGCTCACGCTCCTGCAGAGCCGGCCGCTCGGCGTGCGCGGCGTGACCAACCCGCTGCCGGCGACGGGCTCGGCGCCGCCCGAGGCGCTCGACGACGCGCGCTCGAACGCGCCGCGCACCGTGCTCACGCTCGACCGCGTGGTCTCGCTCGACGACTTCGAGGACTTCACCGCCGCGTTCGCCGGCATCGGCAAGGCGCAGTCGGTGCCGCTGTGGAGCGGCGAGAGCCAGGTCGTGCACCTCACCGTCGGCAGCGCCACCGGCGGCGCGGTCACGCCCGACATGCCGCTGTACCAAAACCTGATCGCCGCCATCGCCGCGTCCTCCGACGGCGCGCACCGGGTGCTGGTCGACAGCTTTCAGCCGCGCTTCTTCAAGTTGTCGATGAGCGTGTGGATCGATCCGCGCATGGTGACCGCCGACGTGCTGGCCGCGGCCACCACCGCGCTCGAGGCCGCGTTCACCTTCGAGACGCGCGACTTCGGGCAGTCGGTGAGCGAGGCCGAGCTCCTGGCGCTGGTGCAAGGCGTGAGCGGCGTGGTCGCCTGCCGCGTCGACGCGCTCTACGCCGCCGGCGCGACGCCGACGACGACCTCGCTGCTCACCGCGCTCACCGCGCAGTGGGACGCGACGCACTCGAAGATCCTGCCGGCCGAGCTGCTCCTGCTGCAGCCGGGCGGCCTCACCCTCACGCCCATCGAGCCGCAAGCATGAGCACCAACCCGACCAACGAGCGGCTCTACGCGCTCCTGCCCGCGATCTACAAGCTGCGCGACGCCGCGCAGGGCGAGCCTTTACGCGCGCTCCTCGACGTGCTCGACACGCAGCTGCAGCGCCTCGAGCAGAACACCACCGACCTCTACGAGAACTGGTTCATCGAGACCTGCGACGAGTGGGTCGTCCCGTACATCGGCGACCTGCTGGCGGTGCGCGCCAGGTTCCCGGTCGATCCGAACGCGATGAGCCTGCGGCCGTTCGTCGCCAACACGCTCGACTACCGCCGCAAGAAGGGCACCGCGGCGATGCTCGAAGGCCTCGCGCGCGACGTCACCAACTGGCCGGCGCGCGCCGTCGAGTTCTTCCAGCTCCTGCCGGTGACCGAGAACCTGAACCACGTGCGGCCGAGCGCGTTCCGCACGCCTGACCTGCGCGACACCGACGCGCTCGAACGGCTCAACTGGGCGAACGGGGCGTTCGAGACCACCGGCCACTTCGCCGACGTGCGCCGCATCGCCACGCAAGGCGGCAAGTACAACCTGCCCAACGTCGGGCTGTTCTTGTGGCGGCTCGAGGCGTTCGTCGCCGACGTGGTCGATCCGCGCACGCAAAAAGAGGTGCGCGTGCCCGCGGTGCCCGACGGCGCGGCGCCGACCGCGCGCTGGCGCTTCGATCCGCTCGGGCGCGACTCGGTGCTGTTCAATCCCAGCCGCACCGTCGAGGGACGGCGCGTGCTCGAGTCCGACGTGCCCGGGCCGCTGCGCCTGCGCGCGGTCTACGACGAGCTCGAGGCGGCGCGCGCGGCGTGGACGGCGCACGGCGAGATCTCCTACGCGTATCTCGCGTCGTCGGATCCGGCGCTCGGCGTGCACGTGATCGGCGAGGCGAAGCCGCTCGATCCGCTCGAGATCCAGATCTGCGATCTCAGCCAATGGACCACCGCGCTGCCGCCGAGCCACACCTTCACGCGCTCGAAGTCGGGCGGCGGCACCGAGACGCTGGTGACGCGCGTGGCGATCGATCCGCGCCTCGGGCGGCTGGCGTTCATCGACAACACTTCGCCGCGCGCGGTGCACGTGCGCTACGCGTACGGCTTCAGCGCCGATCTCGGCGGCGGTTTTTATTCGCGGCGCGGCGCGCTCACCGATCCCGGCACGCGCACGCCGTTCAACGTCTCGGTCAACGATCAAAACGCCGCCACCGACAACGCGCTCAAGACCGCGCTCGCGGCGTGGGTGACCGCGGGCCGGCCGAATGCGCTGATCGAGATCCAGGACGGCGGCTTCTACGACGTCTCCGACATCGATCTCCCGGCGTCGACGACGCTCGAGATCCGCGCGCGCGACACGGTGCGGGCGGTGCTCAAGCTCAAGGCGCCGTGGAAGCTCTCGCTCGGCGCCGAGAGCCACCTGCGGCTCGACGGGCTCCTGGTGAGCGGCGCGGCGCTGCAAGTGAAGACCAGCGACGCGCCCGACGAGCTGGATCACGATCTCACGCTCTCGCACGTGACGCTCGAGCCGGCCACGTCGGGCGTCACGCTCGCCGCCGCGTCGGTCGGCCGCCTCACGCTCACCGCGCAGAAGTCGATCCTCGGCCCGCTCGCGCTCGGCGGCGCGGCGCCCGACTCCAGCCGCGTGGTGGTGATCGCCGACTCGATCGTGCAGTCGATCGATCAATCCACCGACGCGCAGCTCGATCGCGTGACGATCTTCGGCGCCGTCGAGACGCGCACCGTCGAGGCCTCCGACTGCATCTTCGCCGGCGGGCTCGACGTCGAGCGCACGCAGCAGGGTTGCGTGCGCTTCAGCTTCCTCCCCGACGGCTCGCGCGCGCCGCGCGCCTATCGCTGCCAGCCGGCGCAGGCGATTCACGACGCGGGCGCCGACCACGACCCGGCCGCGGCGGCGCTGATCAAGACGCGCCTGGTCCCGATGTTCACCTCGCTCACCTACGGCGACCCCGGCTACGCGCAGCTCGCCCTCGACGGCCCCGACGAGCTCGCGGCCGGCGCGTCGAACGGCAGCGAGATGGGCGCGTTCCAGTTCCTGCTCGCGCCCCAGCGGCGCGCCAACCTGCTGACGGCTCTCGACGAGTACCTGCGCTTCGGGCTCGAGGCCGGCTTCTTCTTCCCGACTTGAGGAGCGTTCCATGAAGGCCGATCTGACGCGAAGCACGTTCATCCCCGAGAGGCACTACAGCCGCACCATCCAGCAGCAAGGGCGAGTGCCGCTCGACGCCGACGCCAACGAGCAGATCGACATCGACCGGCATCGCGACGCGCTGGAGACGGTCGACGTCATCGGCAAGAACGGCGTGCCCAAGGGCGACTCGTTCACCGTCGTGGCGACGCCCGACGGAAAAGATCTGCGCCTGCTCCCGGGACACATCTACGTCGACGGCACGCTCTGCCAGCTCGAGGGCGACGGCGTGGCGGTCGGCAGCATCCCGGCGGCGACGACGGTGGTGGTGCCCAAGCTGATCGTCGACGGGCTGACGGTGGCGAAGAACCAGTGGGTCGAGATCTGGAGCAACAAGAGCGACGGCCAGCTCTTCCGCGTCGCGAGCGTCGACACCGCGAGCGGCACCATCACGCTGGCCGCCGGCTCCGACGCCAAGACGCCGTTCGGCGGCAAGCAGGCGCGGCTGCGCATCGCGCCGACGTACACCGCGCAGCCCGACTGGCCGACGCCCGACGGCACCACCGGCACGCCGCCCGTGCTCGCGCCCGCCAAAGGCGCCGGCCAGTACCTCGCGTACCTCGACGTCTGGGAGCGCCACGTCACCGCGCTCGAGGATCCGCACCTGCGCGAGACCGCGCTCGGCGGCCCCGATACGTGCACGCGCTCGAAGACGGTGTGGCAGCTCAAGCTCGCGTACGCCGGCACGCTCGCCGACAAGGTCGACTGCTCGACGGGCCTGCCGCAAGACTCCGGTCACGGCCGCCTGACCGCGCGCGCCAAGCGCACCGCCACCGACGCGCCGTGCAGCGTCAAGCCGACCGCGCAGTACCGCAGCCTCGAGAACCAGCTCTACCGCGTCGAGATCCACGACGGCGACAACAACTTCGTCGCCGGCTCGCCGACCACCGCCACGTTCAAGTTCAGCCGCGACAACGGCTCGATCGTCGCCGCGTGGACCAACGCCAGCGCCGTCTCCGGCGGCACCGAGCTGACGGTGAACGAGCCCGGCAAAGACTCCGCCACCGGCTTCACCGCCGGGCAGTGGGTCGAGCTCCTCGACGACGCGCGCGAGCTCGGCGGCAAGCCGGGCACGCTCACGCAGATCACCAAGGTCGTCGGCCAGACGCTCACGGTCTCGAACACCACGATCAAGTTCGCCGACTATCAGGGCGGCAATCCGCGCGTGCGCCGCTGGGACGAGGTCTCGGCCACCGGCCTCTTGGCGGTCGATCGTCCGGCGACGAACAACGGCTTCCTCGCGCTCGAATTGGGCGTCGAGGTCAAGTTCGCCGACGGGCGCTACGACACCGGCGACTACTGGCTGATCCCGGCGCGCGCCGCGCTCGGCGACATCGACTGGCCGCGCGACGCCGACGGCACGACGCCGCTCGCCGTCGAGCGCAACGGCATCGAGCACCACTACGCGCCGCTCGGCATCGTCACCTTCGACGGCACCAAGGCCACCGGCGTCAGCGACTGCCGCAAGCAGTTCCCGCCGCTCAACCACATCTGCGCCGACGACGTGTGCCTGCACGACGATCCCTGCGGCATGGGCGCGACCACCGTGCAGGAGGCGATCGAGAAGCTCTGCGCCGAAAAAGATCTCAAGTTCCACAACCACAACCTGCACGGCTGGGGCGTGGTGAACGGCATGCAGATCAACTGCATGACGACCGGGTTCGCGACGCAGCTCAACATCCTGCCGAAGTGGGGCGAGTACGTCTGGCTGCGCCAGGGCTACTCGATCGATCCGTACGGCTACGACATCATCATCGACACCGATCAGACGGCGGCGAACGCGATCTGGATCGCCGACTTGATCGAGAAGGCCGGCATCGCCACGCGCGATCCCAAGACCAAGCTGCTCAACGATTGCAGCGTCACGCTGTGGATCGACAAGGACAAGAAGCTCCACGTCGACTCCTACGATCCCAACGCGAAGCCGAGCGTGCTCGAGATGCTCGACGGCACGCTCATCGGCGACTTCTACACCGATTGCTTGAAGCCGCTCGTCGACTTCATCACCGGCGAGTTCGGGCCGCAGTCGTCGTCCTCGTCGTCCTCGTCGTCCTCGGGCGGCGCGACGGCGCCGGTCGATCTCGTGCCGATCAACATCAAGCGCCTCGAGGCGTTCCTGCTAAACCTCGTGCTCGCGCAGTTCCAGCCCGACTACGGCGGCTTCGTGTACCTCTCGGGCGAGACGCCGTTCTCGACGGAGGATCCGAACAAAGAGGACTACATCCTCCGCACGATCTTCCTCGCGCTGCAGATGCTGCTGCAGAGCGACACGTTCTGCGGCATGTTCGCCGATCTCAAGTACCCCGACTACGACGTCTACGTCCCGAACGTCGACAAGCTGCCGCACCCGACGACCATCTTCAACAACTTCGTCCTCCACACGCGGCTGCGCCTGCACCCCGACGGGAAGTACGCCTTCACGATGGGCTCGAACGACACCATCAACGTGTTCGACCTGACCACCGAGCGCCTGATCCACAGCGTGCAGTTCCCGGTGACGGGCGCGATCGTGCAGGACGTCGCGTTCGATCCGACGGGCAACATCATCTACTGCATCGCGTGGATCGGCGGCGGCGGCGGCAACGCGCCGACCGACAGCATGTTCGTCGCCGGCACGCTCTCCGCCGATCGCAACATCACCTGGAACGTCGGCAACCAGGTCAAGTGCAGCAAGAAGCTGATGCAGCTCGCGACCAGCTCGCGCGCCGCGCTCGCCAACCGGGTGTACGCGTCGTCGCAGGGCGACGGCGTGTACGTCTTCGATCCGGTCGCCTTCGGCCAGCCGTCGCTGCTCAACGGCTTCACCTTCGGCTGCACCGGCCAGATCGCGATCAGCGATCGCCAGATCAACGGGCTCGACGCCACGTTCCTCTACGCCGGCAACGACACGAAGAACACGAGCTACGTCGCGTACGACTCGCTCTTGAAGTTCGACATCGACGCGGGCGGCACGCACACGAGCTTCAACCTGACGATCCTCAGCACCAACGACCTCGTCGTCGCCGACAGCGCCAACAACAGCTATCACTACGTCTACGCCGTCAGCGAGCCGGCGGGCGGCGCCAACATCGGGCTCGCCAGGGTCAACGTCGACGATCCCAAGGCGGGCGTCACGTGGGAGGCCTTCGACGATTCCAAGTCGCAGCACGGGCACGCCGCGTTCAATCCGAAGACGAACCTGGTGTTCACCGCGCTCGAGGACACGTATCGCGGCGTGTGCACCAACGCGGTGACCACGGCCATGTCGCAGTCGATCCACCCGCTGCAGCTCGGGCCGGTGTCGGCGGCGTGCGACTCGCAGGGGACGTACTGGTACGTGCTCAATTACCTGAGCAACACGATCACGAAGATCCCGGCGAAGTTCACCGCCGACCAGGCCAAGGTCGCCGGCGTCACCAACGATCAGTCGCTGATCGATTTGAACAAATTGGCGCAATATCGCGCCGACGCTTTGACGGCCTTTGTAAAGATGATTGGAAGGTTTTTGCAATATCTCAAAGACTGCTTCTGCGATCACATCACGCTCAAGATCCCCGACCCGACGGGGAAGAAGGTCGTGCTCGCCGACGTGTCGTTCAAAGGCGGCGCGGTCTGGCAGATCTGCAATTTCTCGCGGCGGCATTATGTCAAGACGTGGGACGGCGTTTTGTATTGGACGTCGATCATCCCCATCTTGCCGTGGCTCAAGAAATGGGTCGCAGACTTCTGCTGCGCGGAGCTGCCGGGGATCTTCGACAAGTTCGTCGCGCCGAAGTCGACGTTCTTGAACGGCGTCAAGGTGTCGCAGGGGCGCATGGCGGTGAATTGGGCGCAGAGCTTGAACGTCCGCACGATGGTCGGCGCGCAGGCGACCAAGCTGCTCAACCTCGGCTCGAGCTCGACGCGCATGTTGTCGGCGACGCTGCAGCGCGCGCCGGGCGTGAGCACGACCTCGCCCTCGGTCAACGTCAGCTCGGGCGATCTGCTCAACCAGAGCGCGTCGTCGGCGAGCAACACGGCGGCGTCGAAGGGCGTGCTCATCGGCAACGTCACGCAGGTGTCGGGCGCGCAGTCGGCGGGCCTGCTGGCGCGCGCGGTGGTGTCGCCGACGACGTTCGCGCGCGGCACCAAGATCGATCTGTTCACCGACTCGACGGGCAAGGTGGTGGCGTTCGCGCCGTCGACGGCCGACGCGGCGGGCGTGAGCGAGCTGCGCCAGCAGGTGGCGGATCAGCAGGCGCAGATCACGGGCGCGCAGCAGGCGGCGTCGCAGGTGACCACGCTGTCGGCGACGGTGAACGACCTGCAGGTGCAGCTCAAGCAGCGCGACGACAGCATCGATCAGCTCAAGACCACGCTGGCGTCGGTGCAGGCGCAGACCGACGCGCGCTCGCGCGACCTCAGCGCGCTCTCGGCGCAGCTCAGCGACTTGAGCGCGCAGCACCAGGCGCTGCAGAACAACCTGCTGGCGCTCTCGGCGCGGCTCGGGCCGGCGCCGGGCGGCGCGCCCCCGTCGGGCTCCGCGCCGTCGGGCACTTCGCCGCCGACGGGCACCGCGCCGTCGGGCACCACCGCGCCGCCGACGGGCACTTCGCCGCCGGGAACGCCGGGCGGGCTCACCACGCCGCTCACGCCGGGCCAGCCGCGCCAGGTCACGCCGGTCAACGTGCCCTCGACCGAGGTCACGCCGATCAAGGGCGCCCCGACGCCGACGCCGACGCCGATCCCGCCGAAGAAGACCTGATCGCTACTTGGCGCTCGCCGCTTTGCCGTGCAGCGCCGAGCCGAGCGCGATACCGCCGCCAATCAACGCCGCGCCGATCAGCACATACGCCCACCACGGCAATCCGCCGCTCTGCGGATCGGCCACCTTCCACTTCGCCTTCGGCGCGATCACGTTCATCGACTCGACGAACGGCAGGTAGTCGCGCGGGCTCACGAACATGCCGCGCCCCATGATGTCGTTGAGCTCGGCCTCGGTCGAGCCGTAGCACGGGCCGGTGTTCCCCTTGGCGCCCGGCGCGCCCGGCTCGGCGCAGATGGGCGTCTTGTCCGCGCCGATGTGCGCCAGCCCGAGCATGTGACCGAACTCGTGCAGCGCCGGCGTCGAGTAGCGCGCGTGATCGAAGTCTTTGCCGCTGCGCAACGAGCCTTGCAGCGCGTCGCTGCTGATGTGCGCGGTGTTGGTGCCGGCGCGCTCTGGCTCCTTCTGGCTCATCGGAAATTCGCTATAGCGCGCGAACACCGTGTAGTGCTCGTTGCTCGACACCGGCAGGATGCGGATGACCACGCGCACCGGCGACTTGTACTCTTTGCTGTCGCCGTCGGGCACGAGCACGTACTTCTCGCTCCACGCCGCCTGGTTCTTGGAGATGAAGTCGTCGACGAACTTCTGCCGCTTCTCCTGGTGGCCGAGCCAGGTCGACGCGTAGGTGTCGAAGTCGAACTTCACGCGCATGGTCACCTTGAGCACGGCGGCCGCCGGATCCAGCTCGGCGCGGAAGCGGCCGTAGCCGTGCTTGCCGGTGTACTCGTGGACCAGCGGCGATTTCTTTTCCTCTTCGGGCGCTTTTTCGGCGCTGTGCTCGGCGCCCGCCGGCTGCGCGTTGGGCGCGGGCTGGCGCTGGAGCGCGCCGCCGCGGCTCGAGCGCAGCGACGGGCGCGCGCCGCCCGCGAGCACGGCGTCGGCGGCGCGGTCGGCCTCGTGCTCGAGCGCGTCGTGCGCGCCGCCGCCGATCGCGCGCGGCTGCACGCCTCGCCCGCCCGCGCCGCCCTGCCGCTGCTGCACCACGTGCGCCAGCTCGTGCGCGATCAGCCGCTGCCCCGCGCGCTCGCCCGGCCGATATTGTCCCGCGCCGAACACCACGTCGCTGCCGACGGTGTACGCCACCGCCCGCACCGCGCGCGCCGACTCGGCCGCGCGCGGCCCGTCGTGCACCTGCACCTGGCTGAAGTCCTGCCCGAAGCGCGACTCCATCGTGCGCCGCAGCCCGCCGTCGAGCGGCTTGCCGCCGCCGCGCAGCACCTCGCCGACCACCGCCGGCACGCCGTGCACTCCGCCGTCGCCGCGATCGGTGGCGAAGCGCTGCAGCTCGTACTCGCTCGCGCCGCCGCAGCCGCCGCACGTCCCGGCGCACGCGCACTTGCGCTGCATGATTCCGAGCGGCGCCGGAGAGAACGTCGGCATCAAGCCCGGATCGCGTCCAAACATGATGATTCGAGGTTAATACGAAATTGACGCATTCGGAATGCGCGTTTTTGGCTAGACTGCGCCGATGGCAAAGTTTGTCGACAAAGTGACGGCATTGAAGACTCAATCGGTGACCATCTCGATCGTCGGCATCGGCAACGCCGACGAGTTCGCCGGCACCATCTCCGACGTCGGCGACGACTACGTCGAGCTGGACAACGGCGCCGATCAGCCGAAGACGCTCATCCCGTTCGCTGCGATCGCCGCCGTCGCGCACCGCTGAGCGGCGATGCGCGAGGTCTGGGTCGCCGGCTTCCCGTCGAGCTACGGCGGAGCGGACACCGAGCTCGATCATTTGATCGATCTGCTGCGGCGCTACCAGGTCGCGGTCACGCTCGTGCCCATGTTCTCGTCGGAGCGGCGCATGGTCGACAGCGTGCGCGCGCGCGGCTGCGACGTGGTCGAGTACCGCGACACCATCTTCCGCGATCGCGTCGTCGTCAGCTTCTGCAACGG
>Ga0070741_10010451_pt1 | contig 17510 bp, 11 predicted proteins | sample Coa_R1_4_FD_66440 | JGI IMG/M metagenome (GOLD analysis project Ga0070741, IMG submission 66440) | Surface soil microbial communities from Centralia Pennsylvania, which are recovering from an underground coalmine fire - Coalmine... | ecosystem: Environmental > Terrestrial > Soil > Unclassified ...
CCGTAGTAGCGCGCGATGAGCCACCCGTCCTCGAAGAAGTAGCGGATGTTCGTCTCGGGTCCATACGCAGTGCCGACGCCAACCACGCGATCGTCGATGCACGCGACGGTCGTGTTGCGCCATGCGAAGCGCCCTCGCCCGCTCACGAATGCGAAGCGCAGGAACTCGAGCGACTGCCCGGGATGCGTCGCGCAGAACACGTAGTCGAACTGATCTGGACCCGACGCGTAGATCAGCGGCGCCGCGGCGTCGACGTCCTCGGGCCGCGCCGGACGGAAGTCCAGCGCCATCAGTTCAGGCGTTGCCCGAATCGACCGAAGCGCGGCAGCCAGTTGCCCTCGATGTCGGCGGAGATCAGCACGCGCTCGGCGCGGCCGACGAGCAAGCGACGCGGCACCAGCCCGATGTAGCGTGAGTCGCGGCTGTTGTCGCGATTGTCGCCGAGCATCAGGTAGTGATCGGCCGGAATCGTGATCGGGCCGAAGTCGTCGGCGTCGTGGCGGATCGGCAGCCAGCGGATCACGCGGCTGGAGTCGCCGAAGGTCTCGCGCATCTCCGTCGCCGCGCGATCGTGTCCCGCGGTCGAATCGATCACCGCGCCGATCGTCTCGTAACGCGCCGGGATGCCGTTGATGAACAGCCGCTTGTCGCGCATCTCGATGGTGTCGCCGGGCAGGCCCACCAGGCGCTTGATCAGGAGCTTGCCGTCGTCGGGCGAATCGAACACGACGATCTCGCCGCGCTCCGGCTCGCCGAGCCGCGCGAGCGCGAGATGCGTGAACGGGAGCTTCGCGTCGTAGGCCAGGTGATTGACCAGCACGACGTCGCCTTCGAGCAGGCTCGGATGCATCGATCCCGACGGGACCGGGTTGTAGCCCGCGATCGCGCCGCGGACCAAGCCGAAGGTCAGCAGCAGGCCGATCAGTACGCGATTTTCGTGCAACCAGGCTTTCATGGCGAAACCTCTGACGCGTGATGACGGTCCATCCATTGGATTCTAGAGGAGTCGTTCCATGGACAGGAATCAGGACCGCAAGACCGCCGGCACCAGCAAGAGCAAACCCGCGTCACCCGCCGCCGGCAAGGGAAACATCGCCGGCTCGATGGTGGCGCCGGTCGTGCCCAAGGACGACGGGTCGCGCGAGGCGCGCATCGCGCGCGAAGCGTACTACCGCGCAGAGCGCCGCGGCTTCGCGCCCGGCAAGGAGCTCGACGACTGGCTCGAAGCCGAGCGCGAGCTCGAGCAATCGCAGGCCGCGAAGCACTGAAAGCGTCGGTTTTTTATCCCGCTGTCCGCCGCTGTGCGGCGCCATGCCTAGACTTGCGGCATGGCAGGGAATCCGTATCCGGTCCACGGCTTCGTGGAGCAGCGCCGCGTCGGCCAGATCATGGTCGCGGATCTGCACGGCCCCTGGAATCTCGAGTGCATGCAAGATGCGGTGCGCCGCGCCAATCCGGTCATCGACGACATGCTGCGCACGGGTCCCGTCGGCATCATCATCGTCGTCCACGATTCGATGCTCGGCACTTCCGATTCGCTCGCGGAAATCCGCGGCAAGTCCGCGGAACGTAGCCAGGACGGGCGCATCGCCGTCGCGTGGGTCGCGCATCCGGGCATCGAGGGCCGTGAGCTGATGGTGTCCGTGCTCGAGGAGACCTACCGCAACACGCTGCCGATGCGCATCTTCCACGACGTCGAGTCCGCGGAGCGCTGGATCCAGGGCTTCATCGAGTCGACGCGCGCGCCAATACTCGCTCGATCCGGCTGAACAGCGAGTCGATCTCCGCCTCGGTGATCACGAGCGGCGGCGACAGTCCCAGGCTCGCGCCGACGGGCACCGCGCGCACGATGACGCCTTCTTCCTCCGCCATCGCCTTGAACTGCACGCTGCTGATGCCGCCGTCGCGCAGCTGGAAAGCGCCGATCAATCCCACGCCGCGCGTCTCCAGGATCTGCGGATAACGCTCCAGCTGCTTCAGCCGCTGCTGGAACCGCGGCGCGACCTTGCGCACGTGCTCGATCATCCTGCGTTCGCGCATCAGCTCCAGCGCGCGCACCGCAACCGCCGCGCCCACCGGGAAGCCGCTGTAGGTCGTGCCATGCGCGAACGACCCGATGCGATCGGATTCCTTGGCGATCACGTCGAAGATGTCGCCGCGCAGCGCGATCGCCGCAACCGGCTGATACGCGCCGGTGAGTCCCTTGCCCATCGTGATCGCCGCGGGCCGGATGCCGAACGTCTCGCAGCCGAACATGTTCCCCGTGCGGCCGAAGCCGGTGACGATCTCGTCGGCGAGGAACAGGATCTCGTATTTCGCGAGCAGTGCCTGCAGCTTCTCGAAGTATCCCGCGGGCGGAATCACCACGCCCCCGCCGGCGGCGACGGGCTCGGCCATGAACGCCATGATCGTGTCGGGGCCTTCGCGCTCGATCATCGCTTCGAGATCGCCGAGGATCCGGTCGACGAATTGCGACTCGCTCTCGCCGTCGCGCTTGCTGCGCGAGTAGTGCGGATCGTGCGTGTGCAGGAATCCGGGCAGCGGCAGGTCGAACGCGGCGTGATTCTTCGCGATGCCGGTCAGGCTCGACGCGACGACCGTGGCGCCGTGATAGCCGTTGACGCGCGCGATGACCTTCTTCTTCTTCGGCTTGCCGATCGCGTTGTGGTAATACCACAGGAACTTGATCAGGAAGTCGTTGGCTTCGGAGCCCGACAGCGCGAGATAGATGTGCGCGTCGTCGATCGGCACGATCTCGGAGAGCATCTGCGCGAGCTTGATCGCGGGCGAGACCGATTGCGACGTCAGCGTGTGGTAGTACGGCAGCTCGCGCAGCTGCCTGATCGCGGCTTCGACCAGCTCCGGCTCGTCGAAGCCGAAGCTCGCGCACCACATTCCGGCGGCGGCTTCGAGATATTCGCGGCCCTGCTCGTCGTAGATGAAGACGCCCTTGCCGCGCGTGATGACTTTCGGGCCGGTGCGCCGATGCTGCTCGAGGTTGGTGTAGCCGTGAACGAGGTGCGCGACGTCGGATGCCGCGAGGTCGGTCAGCTTGCTCATGGGCCGGCGCGCAAGGCGCGCCCTACGTCGCTGAACTGTTCGACCGCGAATTCCAGATCGGCGCGGCTGTGCGCCGCCGACATCTGCGCCCGGATGCGCGCCTGGCCTTTCGGCACGACGGGATACGAAAACCCGATCACGTAGATGCCGCGCTCGAGCAGCTTCTCGGCCATCTTCGCGGCGAGCACCGCGTCGCCGAGCATGATCGGCACGATCGGATGCTCGCCTGGACGGATCTCGAAGCCGGCTTTCGTCATTGCTTCGCGGAAGAACTTCGTGTTGTCGCGAAGACGCTGACGCAGCTCGCCGCTCTTCGCGATGAGATCGAGCGCCTTCAGCGACGCGCCCGCAATCGGCGGCGCCACCGAGTTGGAGAACAGATACGGCCGCGAGCGCTGGCGCAAGAGCTCGATCACTTCCTTCTTCGCACTCGTATAGCCGCCGCTCGCGCCGCCGAGCGCCTTGCCCAGCGTGCCGGTGAGGATGTCGATGCGGCCCATGACGTTGTGATGCTCGTGCGTGCCACGACCATTGGCGCCGACGAAGCCGACCGCATGCGAATCGTCGACCATCACCATCGCGTTGTGCCGCTCGGCGAGATCGCAGATCTCCGGCAGCCTGGCGATGTAGCCGTCCATCGAGAACACGCCGTCGGTCGCGATCATCTTGCGCCGTGCGCCGCTCGCGCGGTCGAGCTGTGTCGCGAGGTCGGTCATGTCGCCGTTGCGATAGCGGAACCGCTGCGCCTTGCACAGGCGCACGCCGTCGATGATCGACGCGTGGTTGAGCTCGTCGGAGATGATCGCGTCCTGCTCATCGAGCAGCGTCTCGAACAGTCCCGCGTTGGCATCGAAGCACGAGCTGTAGAGGATCGTGTCCTCCATGCCGAGGAACTCGGAGAGCGCTCTCTCCAGCTCCTTGTGCACGCCTTGCGTGCCGCAGATGAAGCGCACCGACGCGAGCCCGTAGCCCCAGCGATCGAGCGCCTCGTGCGCGGCCTTCACCATCTCCGGATGATTGGCGAGCCCGAGATAATTGTTCGCGCAGAGGTTGAGCACGCCTTGCCGCAACGGCACGTCGACGTGCGCGCCTTGCGCCGTGCCGATCACGCGCTCGGGCTTGTAGAGACCCGCCTTGCGGATCTCGTCGATCGTCGAAGTGAACTGCTCGCGCGGCGTCGTCATTGCAGCGACCGCCAGTCGAGCACCACCTTCCCCGCCTCGCCCGCGTTCATCGCGGCGAAGCCCTCGGCGAACTGATCCCACTGCAGGTGATGCGTGATCACCGGCTTGATGTCGAGCCCAGACTCGAGCATCACCGTCATCTTGTACCAGGTCTCGTACATCTCGCGGCCGTAGATGCCCTTGATGGTGAGCATGTTGAAGATCACCTGCTTCCATTCGATCGCCATCTCGCCCGAAGGGATGCCGAGCATCGCGATCTTCGCCCCGTGGCAGAGGTTCGCGAGCATGTCGCGGAACGCCGCGGGATTGCCCGACATCTCCAGCCCGACGTCGAAGCCCTCGGTCATGCCGAGCTGTCGCTGCACGTCGGCGAGGGTCGTCGTCTTCGGATTCACCGCGAGCGTCGCGCCCATCTTCTCGGCCATGCGCAGCCGCTTGTCGTTGACATCGGTGACGACAACGTGGCGCGCGCCGGCGTGCTTCACGACCGCGCACGCCATCAGCCCGATCGGGCCGGCGCCGGTGATCAGCACGTCTTCGCCGAGCACCGGAAACGACAGCGCGGTGTGCACTGCGTTGCCGAACGGGTCGAAGATGGACGCGACGTCGAGATCGATCTTCGGATCATGCCGCCACACGTTGCTCATCGGGATGACGACGTATTCCGCGAACGCGCCGTCGCGATTGACGCCGACCCCGAGCGTGTACGCGCAGAGATGGCGCCGGCCCGCCAGGCAGTTGCGGCAGCGTCCGCAGGTCACGTGGCCCTCACCGCTGACGATCTCGCCCGGCTTGTAGTCATTGACGTTGGAACCGACCGCGACGATCTCGCCGACGAACTCGTGGCCGATCACCATCGGCACCTTGATCGTCGACGCCGCCCACGCGTCCCACTCGTGGATGTGCAGGTCGGTGCCGCAGATGCCGGTCTTCCAGACGCGGATCAGCACGTCGTTGATGCCGGGCTGCGGCACCGGCACTTCGTCGATCCACAAGCCGCGCTGGGCTTTGGTCTTCACCAGCGCCTTCATCTTCGTCTTCATGCGTTCCTCAGGACGTTCGCCAGCTGCGTGCGCATCGACTCGATCAACGCGCCGGCGTCGAGCGCGAGCGGCTGATGCGGCGGAATGCCGCGACCTTCGTAGACCTCGCCGTCCGCGGCGGTGTAAACCTCGTTCGACAGGGAATACGTCCAGCCATTCGGCAGGATCTTGTTGAGATTATCCGACAGCATGCCGGCCGTCGGCGTGCCGACGCAGCGCACGTGCGGGCTCGCGCGCAAGCCGAGCACGCAGATCTCGCCGGCGCTCACGCACAGCGGCGACGTGAGCACGTGGACCGGCTTGGTGAACCCCGGTCTGGATCCGGGCTCGACGTGGATCGCCTGCGCGTCGGTGTGGCCATCGCCATCCCGCGCGCACTTGGTGAACGCGACGCGCTTGCGATCGGCGATCCGGTTGGCGATCGCGAGACCCGCACGATCGAAGCCACCGCCGTTGACGCGCAGGTCGACGATCAGCGCATCGCAGTCGGCGAGATCGGTGAACACGCGATCGAGCGCCGATTCGAGCGCCACCATGTCATCGCGCAGGAACGCGGCGACTTCCGCGCGGTCGTGCGGCAGATCGTTCGCGCGACGCGCCGCGTTGGAATCGGCGAACCCGAACAAGCGCAGCACGTTGAGATAGCCCACGCGCGGCGTGAGCCGGCACCAGGACACGATGCCGTTCCCGGCCTGCTGCAGAGCCGAGCGCGTGGAAAACGGCGAGAGCAGCGCACTGTCGAGCTTCGGCGCGATCGCATCGACTGTCGCCTGTGGGCTCACTCGCGGATGCGGCATGCCGAACGCGCCGCGCATCGCTTCGCGCAGCTCCATCGCCTTCAGCGTCTGGATGGTGCCGCCCGGCGCCGACAGGCTGACGTGGCCGTCGTCGAGCGGCCGCAAGAGATCGCTGAGCACCTCGAGCAGCGCGGCGTCGGACATCTCGGGCGTCACGCGCGCGCGGAGCTGTCCGTGCAGATCGAGCCAGTCGACGCCGTGCAGCGCGAAGAACGCGTAATGCTCGTCGAAGGCTCGCCACAGCGTCTCGAAATTCACTGCGGCATCCGCCAGGCTGCCCGGCTCGATCACCGGCACGTCGGGCACCGATGGATGCCGCACGAATTCGTAGCGCGTGAGATCGCCGGCCTGATGCAGTCTCAGGCGATCGCCGTCGATCTCGACACGATCGAAGCTCGCCGCGAACGTTGCGTACGCGCCGCGCTCCGCGGGGATGCAGCTCCTGCGGGAGAGGTGCGACAGGCTGTAGGCGTGCGGGTCGATGCGCAGCAGCCAGCCGTAGCCGCGCGAGCGCCACACGCCGTTGAGCGATCCGGACATGCGCACATGATCGTGGGTCGGCCTTCAGGCCGACAATCGCTGCTGCCGCTTCCCAGAACTCTGTGCGGCACTCCTCAGGCCGGGGCGAGGAGCTGCGACAGGAGCTGCGTGGTTTCCTCGTCCGGCTGGTTCGGCGCGGAGATCCCGCGCTTCAGGTCGTCGAGGAATTGCTGCGCATGCATGACCAGCGGCGCGCCGCCGTCGATCTCGGTGAAGATGACGATGTTCTTCGAGGGGTCGTAGCTGCTGGTCTTCATCCAGCGCATGTTCTGCTGGCCGTGATCGAAGACGCGGAACCAGCGGAAACCTTCCATCAGCCGTGACAGCGGCGACAGCCGCATCGCCACGCGCGCGAATTCGGTGGCGACCGTCGACGGCGCGGGCTTGGTGTTGCGCAGCCGCTCGAACACTTTCATCACCGGCTCGACGGGCCGGCTCGCCTCGAGCAGGCCGGTCTCGATGCGATCGAGCAACGGCTTCGGGATCGGCGCTCCGGATTGCAGGCCCGCGGCGAGCAGAAGGAGCTCCTCCACCACCGCGAGGCTGGCGCGCCACTCGACGCTGTCCGCGCCATGGAGCCGCAGGCGATGCACCAGCACTTCCTTCCATTCCACCTCGATGACGAAGCGCAGCCGCTCGTCGAGCACCGAGCCGCGCAGGCGCGCCTCGATCTCCTGATCGACCTGCTCCTGCGCGCGCACGGCCGCTTCGCGCTCGCGGCGCTCGGCGTGGAGCTGCTCGATGAATTCCTTCATCGCGTCGACGTCGAGCGGCTGCAGCCGGCAGACGATCGGCCGCACGAAGCCCGCGCTCAGATCGAAGTCGCGCACCGCGGCGTCGAGCGCCGTGGCGAGCTCGCGCTCGACGCTCACATCCCAGTTCCGCGACATCGCCGCGCGCAGCGCGAGATCGGAGGAGATCGCACGCAGCGGATGGTTGCGCGCGCGCAAGAAGCTGGCGTCGGCCAGCGCCGCCTTGATCAGCGTGTAGCGCAGGCGGTCGAACACCTGCTTGAACCCGCCCGGCACGTGCGGGTCGGTCTCCACCGCGTCGACCATGCGCGCGACCAGCGTGACGCGCTGGATCACCGCGCGATAGCGCGCGAGCTCCTGCGGCGTCATCGGCGGCTCCTCGCACTTCAGCAGCGTCTGCACCAACTCGCCGGCGACGCCTTCGCTCGCCTGCAGCGAGAGCAGCAGCGATTTGGTCCGCGCGTCGAAGCGCAGCGGCGCGGCGATCGGCTGCGGCGGCGCCGCCGCCTCGATCGCCACTTTCGGGTAGAGGGTGGGCACGACCGGCTGGATCTTGGCCGGCGGCGCTGCCTTGCCCTCGCCCTCGTCGAAGTCGGTGCCGAACAAGTCCCACAGGGTGCGGCTGAACAGGTCCAGCCGGATCGGTGTGGTCAGGAACGAAGATGCTGCGATACGGCCGGCTGCAGTGCCGGCGCCGCCCGAATTGGTCTGGCTGGCCATGGCTAATCCCCTCACGCAAGAGCGTCACGCTTCGACGCTCACGCGGTGAATTCCACCATTCGCGGGCGCGGTTGACGGTCCGGTTGCGTACGCAGTGGAAGCGCCGGCCTGAAGGCCGGGCCACCCGCTTTTCCGCGAATTATCGATAATCTATAATCCCGGCCCCATGTGGATCGTCCGCATCGCGCTGCAGCGCCCCTACACGTTCATCGTGCTGGCGGTCCTGATCGTCCTGCTCGGCGTGCTGTCGATCGTGAAGACGGCGACCGACATCTTCCCGAACATCCGCATCCCGGTCGTCGCCACCATCTGGCGCTATACGGGGCTGCCGCCGGAGGACATGGCCAATCGCCTCGTGCTGTTCTCCGAGCGCACCGCGCAGACCGTGGTCAACGACGTCGAGCACACCGAGTCGCAATCGCTCAACGGCACTGCGGTCGTGAAGTACTTCTTCCAGCCGCGCGCGAGCGAGGAGCTGTCCTACGCGCAGATCACCGGCGTGTCGCAATCGCAGATCGCCTTCTCGCCGCCGGGCACGACGCCGCCATTCATCCTCGCCTACAACGCCTCGACGGTGCCGATCCTGCAGCTGGCGTTCTCGAGCGAGTCGCTGCCCGAGAACCAGATCTTCGACCTCGCCAACAACATCGTGCGCACGCAGCTCGGCACGGTGCAGGGCGCGCAGATGCCGTGGCCGTACGGCGGCAAGCAGCGCACGATCATGGTCGACCTCGATCCTGCGGCGCTGCGCGCGCACGGGCTTTCCGGCGCCGACGTCAACGCCGCGATCGGCGCGCAGAACCTGATCCTGCCGCAGGGCACGGAGAAGATCGGCGACCTCGAGTACTTCGTGAAGCTCAACGTCTCGCCCACCCGCGTCGAGGAGCTCAACGACATCCCGATCCGCACCAAGAGCGGCGAGCTCGTCTACGTCCGCGACGTCGCCCACGTGCGCGACGGCGCCACGCCGCAGACCAACGTCGTGCGCGTCGGCGGCAAGCGCGCAGTGCTGATGAACGTGCTGAAGACCGGCACGGCGTCGACGCTTCAGATCATCGACGAGATCAAGCGCCGCCTGCCGCAGATCCAGGCGGCGCTGCCGCCGGAGATGAACGTCAAGGCGCTGTCCGATCAGTCGATCTTCGTGCGCGGCGCCATCTCGGGCGTGGTGCGCGAAGCGATCATCGCCGCCGCGCTGACCGGGCTGATGATCCTGCTCTTCCTCGGCAGCTTCCGCTCGACGCTGATCATCACGATCAGCATTCCATTGTCGATCCTGGCGTCGATCATCTGCCTCTCGGCGCTCGGCGAGACGATCAACATCATGACGCTGGGCGGTCTCGCGCTCGCGGTCGGCATCCTGGTCGACGACGCGACGGTGACGATCGAGAACATCAACTATCACCTCGAGCAGGGCAAGGACATCGAGACCGCGATCCTCGACGGCGCCAAGCAGATCGCCGTGCCGGCGTTCGTGTCGACGCTGGCGATCTGCATCGTGTTCGTGCCGATGTTCATGCTCACCGGCATCGCGAAGTACCTGTTCGTGCCGCTCGCCGAAGCCGTCGTGTTCGCGATGCTCGCGTCCTACGCGCTGTCGCGAACGCTGGTGCCGACGCTCGCGAAGTACTGGCTGCGCCTGCATGCCCATATCGAGCCGAAGACGGCCTTCGGTCGCTTCCAGCGCGGCTTCGAGCAGCGCTTCGCGAGCGTGAAGCAGCGTTATCACGATGTGCTCGCCGCCACGCTGGCCAGCGGCCCGCGCTTCGCGATGATCTTCCTCGGCGCGATGGCAGCGACCGCGGTGCTGGCCTTCCCGATCGGGCCGCTGCCGGGGCTGGGCCAGGACTTCTTCCCGAAAGTCGATTCGGGCCAGATCCGGCTGCACTTGCGCGCGCGCGCCGGCACGCGCATCGAGGAGACCACCGCGCTGTGCGACCGGGTCGAGAACGTCATCCGCGAGGTGATCCCGGCGGACGAGCTGCAGAGCCTCGCCGACAACATCGGGCTGCCCTATTCCGGCATCAACCTCTCCTACTCGACGTCGGCGCCGATCGGCCCCGGCGACGCCGACGTCTACATCCAGCTCAACGAGCGCCACCACGAGACCGTGAAGTACGAGCGCGCGCTGCGCGCGCGCCTGGCGGAGGAGTTCCCGTCGGTGAGCTTCTCGCTGCTCGCCGCCGACATCGTCAGCCAGATCCTCAATTTCGGGCTGCCGGCGCCGATCGACGTCCAGGTCAGCGGCCAGAACACCACTGCGAACCGCACCTACATCAACGCGCTGCTGGCGAAGATGCGCCACGTCGCCGGCGCCGCGGACCTGCGCATCCAGCAGGCGTTCGACTATCCGCAGATCAACGTCGACGTCGATCGCACCAACGCCGCGACGCTCGGGCTCTCGCAGCGCGACGTCGCCACCAATCTCCTGATCTCGCTGTCCGGCAGCTTCCAGACCTCGCCCTCCTTCTTCATCGACCCGAAGAGCGGCACCCAATACTCGGTGACGACGCAATCGCCGCAGTACCGCGTGCAATCGCTCAACGATCTCGCGATCACGCCGATCACCAGCGCGAACGGGACGGCGACCGGCAGCACCTCGCCGGTGCTGGCGAGCGTGGCGAGCTTCCGTCGCACCGCGGGACCCGCGGTCGTGAGCCACTACAACGCCACACCCGCGCTCGACATCTACGGCACCTTCGACGGCACCGATCTCGGCTACGTCGTCCATCAGATCCACGACATCGTCGACGCGTCGAAGGACGAGCTGCCCAAGGGCTCGCGGGTCGACGTGCGCGGACAAGCGGAGACGATGATCTCGTCGTTCAACGGGCTGCTGCTCGGCCTCGCCGCCGCGATCGTGCTCATCTATCTCCTGATCGTGGTGAATTTCCAGAGCTGGCTCGATCCGTTCATCATCATCACCGCGCTGCCCGCGGCGCTCGCCGGAATCGTCTGGATGCTGTTCCTCACGGGCACGACCGTGTCGGTGCCCGCGCTCACCGGCGCGATCATGTGCATGGGCGTGGCGACGGCGAACTCGATCCTCGTGGTGTCGTTCGCGCGCGAGCGCATGGACGCGGGACTCTCCGCGCGCGACGCCGCGCTCGAAGCCGGCTTCACGCGCTTCCGTCCCGTGCTGATGACCGCGGCGGCGATGATCATCGGCATGGTGCCGATGGCGCTCGGCCTGGGCGACGGCGGCGAGCAGAACGCGCCGCTCGGCCGCGCCGTCATCGGCGGCCTGCTGTTCGCCACCGGCGCGACGCTGTTCTTCGTCCCGACCGTGTTCTCGATCATCCATGGCTGGCGCCAGCAGCGCGAGTCGAATTCCGGAGTCGCCACTCATGCGTAAAGGAATCGCCGTTGCGGCGATCGCGCTCACCCTCGCCACCGTCGGTGTCGCGGCGCGGCTGGTCAATCGCGCCGAGTTGCGCGACCGCGCCGAGAGCGCGTCGATCCCGACCGTTGCGGTGGTCGCGGTGAAGCTCGCGCCGCCGACGCAGGATCTCGTGCTGCCCGGCACCGTCGAAGCCTGGGCCGACGCGCCGATCTACGCGCGCACCAACGGCTATCTCAAGAAGTGGAGCTACGACATCGGCGCCTCGGTGAAGACCGGCGACGTGCTCGCCGAGATCGACACGCCCGAGATCGACCAGCAGACGCGGCAGGCCGAAGCGGACCTGGCGCAGGCGCAGGCGAACTTGCAGCTCGCGCAATCGACGGCGGATCGCTATCGGGACCTGTTCAAGCAGCACTACGTGTCGAAGCAGGATCTCGACGATCGCATCAGCAATCTCGCGGCCAAGCGCGCGCTGGTCGATTCGGCGAAGGCGAACCTCGGGCGGCTCAAGCGCACGCAGGGCTTCCAGATGGTCGCGGCACCGTTCGACGGAACGGTCACCGCGCGCAAGACCGACGTGGGCCAGCTGGTGAGCAACGGCGGCGCCGGCACCGAGCTGTTCCACATCTCCGACACGCACAAGCTGCGCGTCTACGTGCAAGTGCCGCAGGCCTACGCGCCGTCCGCGCAGCCCGGGCTCGACGCCGATCTTCGCTTCGCGGAGCATCCGGACCATCCGTATCCGGCGAAGATCGTGCGCACGTCGAACGCGATCGACCCGTCGACGCGCACGCTGCTCACCGAGCTCGAGGTCGACAACGCCAAGGGCGAGCTCCTGCCCGGCGCCTACGCCGAAGTGCATCTCAAGCTGCCCGGCCCGACCGACACGCTGCGCATCCCCGCGAACACGCTGATCTTCCGCGCCGAGGGCATGCAGGTCGCGTCGGTGACGGCGGACAGCAAGGTGCAGCTGAAGCCGGTGACGCTCGGCCGCGACTTCGGCACCGAAGTCGAAGTGCTCGCCGGCGTCGCACGCGACGAGCGCGTGATCGTCAATCCGCCCGACTCGATCGCAGCCGACACGCTCGTGCGCATCGCGCCGGAGAAGGCGCCGGAGCCCAAGCCGTGAGCGTCGAGCGCGCGTGCATGCGCCATCGCATCCGCGACGCGATCGTGTCGCGGATCCTCGACGGGACCTATCCGCCCGGCGAGCGACTGAAGGAGCTCGCGCTCGCGAAGGAGTTCAACGTCAGCCAGGCGCCGGTGCGCGAAGCGCTGCGCGAGCTCGAAGCGCTGCATCTGGTGCAGACCGAGCACTATCGCGGCACGCGCGTGCGCGCCATCGACGTCGACGAGCTCCGCCAGGCTTACGAGCTGCGCTTGCTCCTCGAGCAAGCCGCCGTGCGCCGCGCTCTGCCCTGCTCATCGGAGGATCTGCGCGCGTTGGAGGCGGAAACGGCGACGATGCAGCGCACGACCGCGCCCGCCGACAACGACGAGCACATGGCGGCCGTGCTGCGCTTCCATCGCAAGCTGGTCGAGATGTCGCGCAATGCGCTGTTCGTGCGCGCCTGGGAATCGATGGCGTGGGACGTCCGCGTGCGCGTCGCGATCAAGCGCATCGGCCTGTCCAGCGTGAGCGTGCGGCAGGAATACATCCAGCGCCGGCGCAAGCTCGTCAAGGCGCTGCGCGATGGCGACGGCGAAGCGGCAGCGGAGCTGCTCGTCGAGATCACCGGCAAGCTGCTGCAGCGCCTCGCGGGCATGCAGAAGCGGGCAGCGTAGCTACAGCCCCCGCAGCTTCCTCAGCTCGCGCACGCCGACCGCCAGCGTCATGAAGTCCAGCACGGTGCTGGTCTGCAGCTCCTTCAGCCGCTGCAGCGCGAACTTCACGCGCGATTCGTTCGCCTTGATCCACTTGTCGATGCGCTCGGTCGCGCTCTCGCCCTTGTGACGTAGCACGCGCTCGGCGAGCCGGCGGTGGATGCGGTAGCAGTCGTCACGCAGATTGGCGCGAGCAAGCGCGTGCCACTTGCTCTGCGCCTTCAGGTTCACGATCGCGGTCAGCAGCCACAGCATCTGGAAGCGCTCGCCGACCTGGAAGTAGACCGCGGTCGCGTCCTCGAGTGACACCTTGCTCTCCTCGGCGAGCTGCGCGATGTCGAGCGCAGAGCCGAGCGCCTTGGTGTTCGCCAGACGCTGCGCGTAGTTCTCCGGCACGCCCTGCTGCTTCATGTTGGCGACGATGCGATCCCAATCCTCGCGGTACGAGGGCGGCAGCGCGTTCGGCAGCAGCATCTCGATGTCGGTGACCGGACGGTCGTAGCGCTGCACGATCTCGCCGACCGGCTTGCGCGACAGTCCGCTGCTGATCAGCCAGCTGGTGATGTGCTTCATCAGGCCGATCGCGCCTTCGAACAGCCGGTACTGCACTTGCGCCGGCACTTTGTTGTCGAGCGCTTCGACGCTCTGCCAGAACTGATCGCCGTCGAAGATCTCGTGCGCGGTCGCGTAGGCCTTGATCACTTCTGCGATCTCGACGCCGACGTCCTCGGCAAGACGGTGCGCGAATGACACGCCCATGCGATTCACCACCGCATTGCCGAGCACGGTGCTGATGATCTCGCGCCGCAGGCGATGGTTCTCGAGGTCAGGGCGATAGCGCTCGACGAGCTTGGGCGGGAAATAGCCGAGGAGATCGCGCGCGAAGAAGGGATCGTCCGGCACTTGCGAATTGAGCACCGCGTCGAACAGCGCCATCTTGCTGTAGGCGAGCAGCACGGCGAACTCGGGACGCGTCAGCCCGCGGCCCTGCGTCTTGCGCTCCTTCAGCACTTCGTCGTCGGGAAGGAATTCCACCGCGCGATTGAGCCGGCCTTCACGCTCGAGCGTGCGGATCAGATTCGCCTGCTCATCGAGCCGCGCCGGCGCGTTCTGCTCGAGCAGCGAGATCGCCGCCGACTGGATGTAGTTGTCGCGCAGCACCGCGCGCGCGACGTCGTCGGTCATCGACACCAGCAGCGGATCGCGATCGGCGCGCGTCAGCTTGCCTTCGGCGAGCAGCCGGTTCAGCGGGATCTTGATGTTCACCTCCCGATCCGAGCTGTGCACGCCGCCGGAGTTGTCGATCGCGTCGGTGTTGATCTTGCCGCCGCGCAGCGCGTACTCGATGCGGCCGAGCTGCGTGCAGCCGAGGTTGCCGCCCTCACCGACCACGGCGCAGCGCAGATCCTTGCCGTTGACGCGGATCGCGTCGTTGGCACGATCGCCAACTTCCTGATGCGACTGCAGGTGCGACTTCACGTAGGTGCCGATGCCGCCGTTCCACAGGAGATCGACGGGGGCTTTCAGGATCGACTTCATCAGCTCCTGCGGCGTCACCGTTGCGGCGGAGATGTCGAGCGCCTTGCGGATCTCTTCGGAGAGCTTGATCGACTTCGCCGAGCGCGGGAACACGCCGCCGCCCTGCGAGATCAACGACGCGTTGTAGTCGGCCCACGACGAGCGCGGCAGCGCGAACATCCGCTCGCGCTCCTTGAAGCTCGTCTCGAGATCGGGATTCGGGTCGAGGAAGATGTGCCGATGATCGAAGGCGGCGACGAGCTTGATCTTGTGCGAGAGCAGCATGCCGTTGCCGAACACGTCGCCCGACATGTCGCCGATGCCGACGACGCTGAACTCCTGCTCCTGGATATTTTTCCCGAGCTCACGGAAGTGGCGCTTCACCGATTCCCACGCGCCCTTCGCGGTGATGCCCATCTTCTTGTGGTCGTAGCCGGCGCTGCCGCCGGAGGCGAAGGCGTCGCCGAGCCAGAAGCTGTATTCGGCGGAAAGACCATTGGCGATGTCGGAGAACGTCGCCGTGCCCTTGTCGGCGGCGACGACGAGGTACGGATCATCCTCGTCGTAGCGCACGACGTCCTTCGGCGGCACGACCGCGTCGCCGACGCGGTTGTCGGTCAGATCGAGCAAGCCGCGCACGAAGGTCTTGTAGCACTCGATGCCTTGATTGAGCCACGCCTCGCGAATGGAAGGATCGACCGGCTTCTTCACCACGAAGCCGCCCTTGGCGCCGACCGGGACGATGACGGTGTTCTTCACCATCTGCGCCTTCATGAGCCCGAGCACCTCGGTGCGGAAATCCTGGCGCCGATCGCTCCAGCGCAAGCCGCCGCGCGCGACCTTGCCGCCGCGCAGATGCACGCCTTCGACTTCCGGCGCGTAGACGAAGATCTCGAACATCGGCAGCGGCGCCGGCAGCTCCGGCACCTGCTTCGGGTCGAGCTTCAGGCTGATGCACGGCTTGGGCGATCCGTCGGGCCTGCGCTGGTAGTAGTTCGTGCGCAGTCCCGCGCGCACGACCGACAAGAACGCGCGCAAGACGCGATCGCCGTCGAGTGTCGCGACCTTGTCGAGCGCCGCGTCGAGCTCCTGCGCGATCTTGATCGCGTCGCTCTTGCGCTTCTTGTCGTCGATCGACGGATCGAAACGCGCCTCGAACAGCCGCACCAGCAAGCGCGCGATGTGCGCGTGCTCGGCGAGCAGTTGCTCCATGTACGCCTGCGAGTACGGCAAGCCGGTCTGCACGAGATAGCGCGCCATCAGGCGCACGCAGCTCACCTGCCGCCAGTCGAGGCCCGCCGCGAGCACGAGACGATTCAGTCCGTCGTTCTCGATCTCGCCAGTCCACGCCTTGAGGAAGGCCGCTTCGAAGAACTTCTTCTGCGATTCGGCGGGCAAGCCACTCGCCGCGGAGCTCTTCACCTGGAAATGCTGGATGTAGAGCGGATCGCCCTGCGGCGGACGGATCTCCGTCGGTTCCTGGCTCGCGATCCGCAGGCCGAAGTTCTCCAGCGTCGGCAGCACGTCGGAGAGCGCGATCGGCTTGCCGCGCGCGTACAGCTTCAGTCCGGTCACGCTGGCTTGGGTGGCGTCGCCCTCGACGAGCAGTCGCGGCAGCAGCGTCTGCTTCTCCGACAACTGCGCGAGATATGCGAGATCTGCCGCCGCGTCCGCGGGCGCGACATGCTCGGTGTACGAAGTCGGGAATCCTTCGGCGAAGCGCCGCGCAATCTCCGCGCCACCCTTCTCCCCAGTCAACACCTCACGCAGCTTGTCGCGCCACGTGCGCGTCGCCGAGATCAGCCGTTGCTCGACCTCCTCGGTCGACGCGCTGATCGTCGTGCCCGGCGGCGTCCGCACCAGCACGTGGATGCGCGCGAAGCCGCCGCGCAGGAAATCGGTGTTGTGCTCGGAGGCGAGCCCACCGCACGCAGCGACGAGCTCGGCGGCGATGCGATCGCGCAGCTCTCGCGTGTAGCGCTCGCGCGGCAGATACACCATGCAGGAATAGAAGCGGCCGTAGCGATCGCGGCGCATGAACAGGCGCAGCTGCTGACGATCTCGCAACGCGCGGATGCCCATGCACGCGCGGAACAGCTCGTCCTCGGACGACTGGAACAGCTCGTCGCGCGGCAGTCCCTGCAGGATTTCCTTCAGGTTCTTGCCGGAATGCGAATGCTCCGGCAGCCGCGATTGCTTGAACACGTCGGCGACCTTGCGGCGCACCAGTGGGATCTCGTCGACGCGCTCCGTATAGACCTCGGAGGAGAACAGCCCGACGAAGCGGCGGATCGCGCGCGTCTGCCCGTCCTCGCCCGGCAGCTTGATCGAGATCACGTCCATGTACTCGGCGTGATGGATCGGCGAGCGGATGTTCGACTTGGTGACGACGACGACGCGGCTCGAGCCCGCGTACTTGTCGAGCTCCTCCTGCGGCGCCATCAGCTCGAACGTCGGATCGTAGCGGCCGCCGGCGCGGAAGAGACCGAGGCCGTCGCCCGGCGGGCCGATGCGCGGCTGCCCGCCGACGTTCTCGACGAGGCATTCGACATAGCCGAGGAACGTGAAGTGCTCGGCATCGAGCCAGCGCAAGAGCTCGGACGCTTCCTTCGCCTCGTCGGCGACATCGCTCTTCACTTGCGTGAGCGCCTTCGCGGTCGCGTCGACGCGCGAGCGCATCGGCTGGTAATCGGCGACGACGGTCGCGAGATCGCCGAGCACCTGGCGCA
>Ga0070741_10010452_pt1 | contig 17509 bp, 16 predicted proteins | sample Coa_R1_4_FD_66440 | JGI IMG/M metagenome (GOLD analysis project Ga0070741, IMG submission 66440) | Surface soil microbial communities from Centralia Pennsylvania, which are recovering from an underground coalmine fire - Coalmine... | ecosystem: Environmental > Terrestrial > Soil > Unclassified ...
GTCGGCCGTCCGTTCCCGCCGATGAACCAGCACCTGCGCGTGTCGGTCGGCACGCAGGCCGAGATGGACAAGTTCCTCGCGGCGTTCAAAGAGGTCATGGCGACCCCTGCGAAGGCGACGGCCGCGGTGGGATAGTCGGCAGTCACCAGTCTGGCAGTCGCTAGTCTCAGTCGTCAGACGTAGGGCGGGTCCTTTCGGACCCGCCCTTTTTGTTTGCAGTTGTAGCGCAGGCCTTCAGGCCCGCCGTGTCGTCGTTGTAGCGCAGGCCTTCAGGCCTGCCGAACGCGGGAAGACATCTTGCTTCCGCGAGCCGAACTTCGTCAGGCCGGAAGAACGTCACTCCGCTTGTGCTCTGACGCTTCCGCGGTGGGCCTTGCTGGTTATCGCGGCTGCATGAGCTGAACGAGTGAGGTCCGGTTAACGCGGGACATTCGGGTGACCTATCGACAGGCCCTCCGCGATGGGCGCTCCATGACGTTCTTCGTGCATCCGTGACGGCCTGACTCAAACGGGTCGCTGCAGCAAGACGTCTTCCCGCGATTCGACGGACCCGCCTTTCTTGCAGTTGTAGCGCAGACCTTCAGGCCTGCTGAGCGCTGGAAGACGTTTTCCGCACGGACGAGTTTTGCGCGCTCGCATGACGACATTCGATCCGCGCAAATGGATTGCACAAAGGCGCGAGCGATCTGAACACGGGTTGCTGGTCGCTGCACAGCGTCGCGAGCGATCTGAACGAGGGCGCGAGCGATTTACCGTCCGCGCGGTTGGATTGCACGCGGTCCTGAGCGAACTGCCCACGGTCCCGGACCATCTGATCGTCCGAACGCCTGGATTGATCGCGGTCGCGAGTGTTCTGAACGAGGTCTTGTGGCGGATGAACGACGCCGTGCCCTGTCAGACCGCGGTGTTCCGCGATCCGCACACGGGCACGGCATCTATCAACTACTGCTTCGGTGTTTTTGTCACCGTCATCTCGGTGATGTTCTGGCTGTCGACGGAGTAGAGCGTGAACGGCTGATACATTTCGTCCCAGCTCTGCTCCGACCAGTACACCGGGAGGTTCGGCGCGGGGTTCCACTTGTTCTTCGCCGAGTTGTCGTACTTGCCGATGCCGAGGATCTTGCTGCCCGCCGGGATGTGCAGCGGTTCTTCGAGCTCGTAATCGAGCTGCCAGTTGAAGTCGAACTTCGGGACGTCGAGGATCGTCTGCTCGCGGCCGTCCGGGTAGACAACGACCCACTTCAAGCTCTTGCCGCGCAGGTGCATGTGCGGCGACATCGTGTAGAGGGTGATGTCTTCCGTCACCGGCGTGATGCCGGTCAGCGACCAGTCTTCGGCGTACGGCGGGATGTTCGGCGTCTTGCTGCGGCGCCGCGTGCTCCCCTCGTCTGCGACGTACTCGACTTCCTTTCCTTCCGCGCGATACAGCGACAGCCCGCCTTTGGTCGTCGCGAGCGGATCGCCCGCCTGACGGATCAGCAGTTCGTGCGTCACCGGCTTCTTGTTGAACCAGATCCCGAGCTTCGTGCGATCTTTTTCAGGCTTGCCGGTCGGGTTGTAGTGCAACTGCCAGTTCAGATATTTGCCGGCGGGAATGCGTTTGCCGATGTCGTCACGATGATGATCGAGGCCGCGTCCCGGCACCCACGACAGCAGCTTGTTCGACCCCGGTAAACCGGCGACCGCTTCCGCGCGCAACTCGGAGCGCGCGCGATCGTCGGCGACCTTGCCGTCCGCGCCGACCAGGCGTCCGTTGACGATCTTCGCGCCTTCCGGAATATCGACGACGAAGACGCCGGCGTGATGCAGTACGGCGCGATTGCCCGGACGCAGTTCGAGCACTTCGGCGAACTTGTCGGTGTCGAACGGAATCTTCGAGTAGAACATCTGCACGCCGACTTCGCCTTCGGCCGGGATGTCGAAGTCGACAGGCATCTCGAGCACGGCGTCAGGTTCGGTGCCGTTCGTCCACCCTTCCGAGAATTTCGGAACCGGCGGCATGTCGGCGTCGTTGCCTCGCGGCGCGCCGGCGTCCACCCACGCGGCAATCGTGTCGATCTGCTGCCGCGACAGGCTCTTGTCGTTGCGCATCTTCAGCGAGTGTTCCGGGTCCGCGCCCCACGGCGGCATCTCGCGCGCGGTGACCTTCGTCTTGATCACCTTCGCCCACGGCCGCACGTCCTCGTACGACAGCAACGACATCGGCGCCACTTCGCCAGGGCGATGGCAGCTCGCGCATTTGTCGAAGACGATCGGCGCGACGTCCTTGGCGAACGTCGGCGTGCCGGCCGCCGGCGCGGTGTGGACGATGGTGGATGCGACGCACGCCAGGGTCCCGCTGACAGCGAACAGCAGACGCTTCATGAATCCTCCGGGCAGGCCTGAAGGCCTGCGCTACAACTGATGTAGCGCAGCCCTTTAGGGCTGCCAGTTTAGCCTACTTGGCCGGGCACGCCGGCGAAATCGTCGTCACCGATGTGATGTTGAGGCGGCTGACCGGCTGCGCTTTTATGTGCAGCCCTTTGATGATGACGGCGTGATCTTTGTGCTGCGGCAGGTTGAACTCGGAGACGCCAATCAGCTTGAACTGGTTCTTCCCCAGCGGCGGCGTCGCCGGAATCTCGTTCTTCGCCGGCGCGTTCGCGTTGCTCGACACCGGATCGGTCGCGTTCATCAGCATCCACTCCCCCGTCGTCTGTTCACGCAGACAGCCGGTGACGCTGACGATGTCGACTTTGTTGGCGGACGCGGCCTGCAGCAGCGCGGCGATCAAGAGCACGATCGGCATGCCGCGTATGATACCGCCGTGCCGCGCCGATCAGCGCAGAACCCGCTGAATCCGCAGAAAACAAAGTGGTCTCGGCGTGTTCTGCGAGTTCTGCGCTTGGCGTCGTTTTCGCTGCTTGTTTCAACGGTCGCGATCGCTCACGACCCCGAGCGCACACAGGTCACGCTCACGTTCGCGCGCGACGGATCGTTCGTGCTCGACGTCGCGAACGATCCGAACTGGCTCCGCACGCGGATGGAGCCGTTCAAGGGCGACTTCATCGATCGCGTCGTGCTGTGGGTGGACGGACGCGAAGTGCGGCCCTCGTCCGCGGAACTGATCCTGCCGCGCAGCGAAGACGGCCTCGCCACGTACCGTCTGCGCGGGAAGATGCCGAACGACGCGCGGTCCCTGCGGTGGTACTACGGCCTCGTGATCGATCCCTACCCGCTGACGATCAATCGCGCGGACGGAAGGACCATCACCGAAACGATCCAAGGCGATGCGTGGAGCGGTACGATCGATCTCTCACGACAATTCGTGTCGCCGCTGCGCGCCCGCACGGAACGCGCGCTGCCAATCGCCGCGCTCGTCGCCGTGTTCGCCCTCGCGCTGTCGGCGCGTTTGTGGACCGGAAGACGCGCCGGCTGGAACCGCAACCTGCAGTATCACGATCTCGTGCTCAATGCCGCGCCGCGCCCGTGCGGACGCGCGCTTGACGTCGGTTGCGGCACGGGACAACTCGCCAGGCGACTCGCCGAACGATGCGGCGACATCGTCGCCATCGATGCCGACGCAGAGGTCCTCGCGCGGGCCCGAGCCGAGACGTCCAACACGCGGATCCAGTTCGTTCACGGCGACGTGCTGACGTATCCCCTGCCTGATGGCGAGTTCGACTTCATTGCCGCCATCGCGAGTCTCCATCACATGGAGTTGACGTCTGCGCTGGTGCGCTTCGACCATCTGTTGCGACCCGGCGGCACCCTCGTCGTCATCGGGTTGTATCGTAATCGGACCCTCTCCGATTGGATCGCCGCTGCGATCGCATTGCCGGCGCGGATCGCGTTCCAGAGTGTTCGAGGCACTGCCGTTGTCGCGGCGCCGATTCAGGAACCGAAGGACAGTCTCGCCGAAATACAGAACAGGTCGAAGGCCCTCCTGCCCGGATCAAGTTGCCGGCGGCTGTTGCACCTGCGCTACGCGCTCGTGTGGCGCAAACCTGTCGCCGAGATTAGACGCGTTCCGCAATCACCTCGAGCACCATCGGCGTGATCATCACTGTCGTCGGATTCTGCTCGGCGGCATCGACGTCGGCGATCACTCTGTCCCGCCACACATCGTCGACGCGCCCCAGTTCGCGCAGTCGCTGGGCGCCGGCTCGCGCGTACCCGGCCGGCCACCGCCACATGTCATCGCGCGGGGTGAGCGCGAACACGAGCGGCCGGACATCAACAATTCGACACCCTTCCTCCTGCAACAGACCCGGCAACGCGCGCGCGATGTCGGGTTCCCCCGCGCTTGCACGCCAACTCGCCATCGTCTCGACGACGAATGCGTCGAGCGGTGGAGAGTCGGGCAGCAGTCGCCATGTGCCGTAGTCGACGTACTCGTGGAAGATCGCGACGCCGCCGCGACGAAGGGACGTCGCGATGCTGCGCACCAGCGTCCGCGGTGACGTCACGAAACACGCGACCCACCGGCACCATGCGGCGTCGGCGTCGACGACGTCGATCCGATCGCGTGCGAGGTCGATATCCACGACGCTGACGTTGCGAACGGAATGCGCCGTGAGTTGTTCTCGCAGAAACGCGCGGAATCGACCCGAACGTTCGACGGCGATCACGCGGCCGGCGGGGCCCACGTGCGCGGCGAGATCGAGTGTCGCGAATCCCGGCCCGCAGCCGATGTCGATGACCGTCGCCCCGAGTCCGACGCCGGCGCGTCGCCACGCGTCGAACACATGCGGACGCCAGACACTGTGCTGGACGCCGAGACGAACGATCTCAGCATCCGCGGTCCCGAGCACGTAGTCCTGATCAGCAATCACGTTGAGGACAGTACGCGTCCTCAGTCGATCGGCGCTTCCCGTTTCTTGCGCGCGAAGTCTCGGACGTGAGATCGGCGCGCTTACTTCTTCAGCAAGTCCGGCCAGTTGACGACGACCGTGAGCGACGGCATCGCCCCATCGTCGGCCGGCGCGTTGATGAGAAATCGTTGGCCGTCGCGCGAGACCGCGTATGTCGTGCGGAACGGATTCGCAAATGCGGTGATGCGCGTGCGGAACAGCGCCTTCGGCGCGCCATGTTCGAACGAGGAACCGAGCGTGACCGGCACCGCCATCAATCGACGATCCGCTGCCAGATAAAAGAGCTCGCGACCGTCGCTTCGCCATCGCGGTTCGGCGCCTCCGTCGGTCGACAATTGCCATCGGCCGTCGGCGTTCGGAAACGGCTGCACGTATATCTGCGTGCGGCCGGACTCCGCCGAGGAATAGGCGACATATTTCCCGTCCGGCGAAAATCGCGCGTGCACGTCGTCTGCGCGTGTCTGCACGAATGGACGCGGAGTGCGATCGCCGGTCATGGGCAGCACCCAGATGTCGTAACCGGTCTTCGCGAATCCGCCATGGAACAGCACGAAGCGTCCGTCCGACGACCAGTCAGAGGGAAAAATGTTCGGAGCGTCCGCCAACGCATCTCGCGGCCGCAGCACCAGCTCGGCGCGACCCGCGCCAGAGGCCGACCGACGGAACATCGGCGCGGGAATTTCCTGCTGCGATCGGAACACGATGTCGCGGCCATCGGGCGACCAGACCGGCTGCGCCGTCACGTACGGCTCGAACGTCAGCGGCGACATCAGGCCGGTGGCCAGGTCGATGGTGACGAGATTGCTCGTCGCCGTTTTCGGATCCACGCGTGTGACGACGACGCGCTTTTCGTCTGGCGAGAGTTGGACGTCGGCGTAATCGCCGGCCGGTCCGACATCCTGCAGCCTGGCGCCGTCGCGGCCGAACCACGCGAGCTGCATGTGCAAGTCCGTCGCGGGGGCAAACGCGAGTACCCCGGTATCGGAAGCTGAGAACGACGGGGCATTCACGCTCGAACCGGCGACGTCCTGCGCGAGCGTCACCGGCGGGCCCGACATCGCACGTCGCTCGGCGTCGAACGGCTGCGCAATCAGTACGCCGTTCGCCAGATACAACAACTGGCCGGTGCGCACGTAGCTGGCGGAATACTGACCATGCAGCAGCACGGTGCTCGTGCTGTCGGTCAGCGATCCGATGTCGACCGTCGAATCGGGCCGCGATTGCGCGAGCACGAAAAACAGCAGATGCCGGCCGTCGGGCAGGAAACTGGGGAATCTGTTCGACAGCGCGCGGCTGGCCGGGAATGTCACTCGGCCGACCTCGCCGCCGTTCGCCGAGATCCGCCGCAAACCCGGCGTGGTGCCGACGCCGAACGCAATCACGTTGTCGATGCTCCACGCGCCGCCGCGCGGATCGGGCGCATCCGACAGCGTCTGCGGCGCGCCGAGCGGAACATCGACGCGCTTGAGTTTGTTTTGCGCGAAGAATCCGAGCGACCGGCTGTCCGGCGACCAGAACGGATACGACGCGCCTTCGGTGCCGGCCACCACCTGTGGCAGCGTGGTGTCGATTGGCCGCAGCCACAGCATCGGGTCGCGTCCTGTTTCTTCAGCGACAAACGCGAGCCACCTCCCGTCGGGCGATACCGCGAGCTGTGGACTCGGCACCGTCGCCGGCGGGGTCGCGAAGTTCGTCCCTGGCGGCGGCAGGACGATGAACTTCATCAGCGCTCGATCCGTCTGACCCGGCGCTCGACTGCCGGTGAGAAGCAGGCCGATCGAGATCGCGGCGAACAGCGCGGCGAGCGCCCATGCGACGATCATCGTCGTGCGCCGCCATGTGACGTCCGCTCGCACCGACGGCTGCGCGCCAGCCGGCGTCGCGGCCGCCCATTGCAGTTCGCGTTTCAGATCGGCAATCGAATGCCAGCGGTCGTCGACATCTTTTTCGAGACATTGAGAGACGATGTGATCGAGCAGCGGCGGCGCGAGCGGTTGTCGCGTCGAGAGCGCGGGCGGGACGTCCTTGAGAATCGATCCGATGACCGACGCGGCCGACTGTCCGTCGAACGGCCGCGTACCCGTCAGCATCTCGTAGAGCACGACGCCGAGCGCCCAGATGTCGGCGCGGCCGTCTGCCTCGCGCCCTTCGACCTGTTCCGGCGCCATGTATTGCACCGTGCCGAGGATCATCCCGTGCGCCGTCGCGGGCGTCGCCGTCGCGAGCCGCGTCATCCCCGACAGCGAAATCGGCGCGACCGGCCGCAGCTTCGCGAGACCGAAGTCGAGCAGCTTCGCGCCGCTCTTCGTCAGCATGATGTTCGCGGGTTTGAGATCGCGATGCGTGATGCCTGCCCGATGGGCTTTGTCGAGCGCGTCGGCGATCTCGATCGCGATTTTCAGCGCTTGATCGACTGGCAGTCCGCCTTTCGTCTTCGCAAGGCGCGCCGCCAGCGTTTCTCCATCGAGATGTTGCATGACGAGAAACGGCGTCCCGTCGTGCTCGCCGACATCGTGCACCGCGCAGATGTGCGGATGATCGAGCGCCGCGATCGCGCGGGCTTCGCACTCGAACCGCGCGCGTAGATCCGGATCGTTCGCGAACGCGGACGGCAGGATCTTGATGGCGACCGTGCGATCGAGTCGCGTGTCGCGCGCTTTGTAGACTTCGCCCATCCCGCCCGCGCCGAGCGGGGTGACGATCTCGTACGGGCCGAGCCGGGCGCCTGCGTCCAATGACACGTGGGAGTGGCGAGCTTATACGAAACGACGAATCCGGTCGTTGAGAAAGTCGTTGTCCGCCGGATTCGCTCCAGCGCCCGCGGCGTGGCCCCACAGCGACGGAATTGGGGCGAAGGTGACATCACGGAGGAACTGCCGCTCGTATTCGGCGTCGCCGATCGGGAAATACAGATCGGTTTCGCTCGGCATGTAGAGCACGCGCGCGCGAATTGACGCCAGCGCGCGTTCGTGATCGCCGTCAAACCCGGGCGTGTCGCCGACGTTGTGCCGCTGCCACATACTCGCCTGCGCGATCATGTTGTGCGGATCCCGCGGCGCATACGTCGCAATCCGCGCGGCGATGACGTCATCGACGGTCGCGAATTGCGGCTTGAACAGCTCGCGTCGCCACCATTCCTGCGACCACACCCACGCACACCAGTGCAGCGCCCACGCCACTTTCGTCGGATCCGCGGTGAGCGCGCTGATCGCGCTCTCGAGTCGCACGACGCCATGCGGATAACACGTCGCCGTGCCGCAGTACGGCACGATCGCGTCGACGAAGTCCGGATGCGAGACGGCCCACTGAAACGCCTGCTCCGCGCCCATCGAGAATCCGACGACGGCCCGAAGGTGTCTGACCCCGAGTTCACGCGTCAGCAGTCGATGACACGCCTCGACGTTGTCGCGGATCGCGATCGGCGGGAAGTTTGCGCCGTCAAACGGCGGCGGCGTGTTGCTTGGCGACGAGGAAAAGCCGTTGGCGAACATCTCGGTCGCGACGAGGAAGTACTTCGCCGGATCGAGCGCGCGCCCGGCGCCGATCAGAAAGTCGTAGCCGTGATAATCGGCGCCGTACCAGGATGGCAGGAGGATGGCGTTGTCACGCTGCGCGTTGAGCGACCCGAACGTCGCGTACGCGAGCGTCGCGGCCGGCAGCGTGACACCGCATTCGAGCGAGAAGTCGCCGAGCGAGTAGAACCGTCGCGCGTCGCTCAGTGTTGTGTCGACGTCGGCGCGCCGGTCGGGACGAATTTCTGCAAGCGCTGGCCGTACGTGTCCGCGGCATACACCGCGCCCTTCGAATCGACGACGATGCCGTGGACCCAGTCGAACTCGCTCGGTCCCCACCCCTGCTTGCCCCACTTCGCGAGGATGGCGCCGTCGGTCAGCGAGAATTTCAGGACGCGCTCGTCCTTGTGATCCGCAATCCAGCCGTACGACTCGGTCCCTTTGCGCGAGATGTTCACATCCCACGGGTTCCAGTCGTTCTTCAGCTCGCGGATGTAGTTCAGGTTCTTGTCGAACACCTCGATGCGATGGCCTTCGCGATCGATGATGTAGAGATTTTCCTTCGCGTCGACCGCGAGCTTGTGCGGCAGGTTCCACTCGCCGGGACCGGTGCCCTTGTCCGTCGGTCCGCCCGCGCCCTTCGCCACCTGTTTGATGAACTTGCCCTTCTTGTCGAACATCACGACGCGGTTATTGCCGTAGCCGTCGGTGACGATGATGTTGCCGTTGTGCAGAATGGCGATCCCCGACGGCAGGTTGAAGTGCGTCGCGTCATTCCCCTTCTCGTTCGTCGTCCCCAACTGCATCAGGAACTTGTCGAGTTTCGGCGAGAGCTTGACGATGCGATGCGCGTCGCGCTCGATGACGTAGACGTTGCCTTCCCAGTCGACGCCGCCGGAATGCTGCCACGACGGATTGATCGTCTTGCCGTTGATCACCTGGTCCGCGCCGGCCCGAATCAAGTTGCCTTCGGTGTCGAACACCATCACCGGCTTGACGCCGCGATTGAACACGTAGATGTGATCGTGCTGATCGATCGCGAGGCCGGAGATGCCGGGTTGATTCGTCGGGCCGCCGGGATTGTTCTGCCCGCCGCCACCGCCCCCTCCGCGCGCGCGTCGCGCAGCCGCCTGTGCGTCGCGTTCGGCCGGCGGCGGAGGCGCATCCTTCAAGCCGAAGTACATGCCGGCCGGCAGATGCGGCCAGTTCGGCACGAGCTTGTAGCCGCCGTCACCTTGCGCGTGAACAAACGTCGCGGACGCGAGGAGCGCTGCGAACAGGGCGAGACGCTTCATGACGTGGGATCCTTTCGCCACCACGGGTTGCCGTAATTCCTGAACGGTCCGCCGTCCACCGACATCGTCACGCTCACTTTGTAGTTGAGCGGCGACAGCAGGCGCAACGCGTGCTTCAGTTTGATCGTGTGGCCGTTGTAGGTGAAGGGCGTGCTTTCGAGATAGATGTTGTAGTAGCCGCCGAGGTCGCCGCCGATCGTGCCGCTCTGCGTGTATTTGAATCCGCGGCTGTCGGTCACGTCGCGCGACACCGTCTTCTTGTCTTTGTCGTACGTGAGCACTTCGTGCAGCGTGAAGGGACCGGACGGTCCCTTCGCCTGCGTCATCGCGTCGTAGGATTTTCCCGCCTCGATCGGTTTGTAGATCGTCGTGCCTTCGATGCGTCCGGCTTCGCCGAGCGCCGAATCGGGGACGTCCCAATCGAAAGTCCACTTGCCGGGAAAGTACTCCTGCGGGTTGAACGGCGGCAGCTCGTCGCCCGGCTTCGTCGGCCGGCCGAGATCCGGCATCTGGCCTTTCGGCAACGGCACCTGGGACTGCTGGAGCGCAAGCGTGGCGAAAATCGCAAGGACGATCGCCTTCATGACAGCGTTTCCTTCTTGCGCTGATGCTCGAGCAGCTTGCGATCGAGAAAGCTTTCGAGCTCGCGCATCGTTTCGGGACTGGTGAGCGCGACGATCTGCAGCTTGTCGAGCATCTGCCGCGCGCGCTCGTCGCCGAGCTCGGTGAAGAGCCGACGATAGCGGTCAGCGCCGAGCGGGTCGTTCATGGCGTCGGGAAGTTTACTCCAATTACCTGTGCACGCCAGGGGCTTCGTGACCCGTTCGTTGCACATATTCGACATACGAACCGGGGTACGCGTGCGGCTGCGCGTCGACGCCGCTTTCGCCGCCCAGCTCGAGGACGCGATTGCTGAGCGCGCGCAGGAACGCACGGTCGTGCGACACGAACAGCATCGTCCCGTCGAAGTCCTTCAGCGCGTCGAGCAGCATTTCTTTCGTCGCGAGGTCGAGGTGATTGGTCGGCTCGTCGAGCACGAGGAAGTTGGGCGGATTGAGCAGCATGCGCGCGAGCACGAGCCGCGTCTTCTCGCCGCCCGAGAGCGATCGGATCTTCTTGTCGGTGTCGTCGCCGGAAAACTGAAATGCGCCGGCGAGATTGCGTAACGCGCCGATCGATTCCTGCGGGAAGTCTTTTCGCAGCTGCTCTTCGATCGTCAAATCCGGATCGAGGACGTCGAGCGACTGCTGCGCGAAGTAACCCATCTTGAGGCTTGCGCCGAGCTTGATGTCGCCCTCGTCCGGCGCGACCTGTCCCGCCACCATCTTCAACAGCGTCGACTTGCCGGCGCCGTTCTTCCCCATCACGCACCAGCGCTCGCCGCGGCGGACGATGAGATTCAGGCCGTCGTAGATGACGCGCTTGCCGTATGCCTTGTGAACATCTTCGACGATGACGACCTGTTCGCCCGATCGCGGCGGCGTGCGGAAATCGAACTTGACGACCTTGCGCGTTTTCGGCGGCTCGATCTTCTCAATCTTGTCGAGCGCCTTCACGCGGCTCTGCACCTGCGCCGCCTTTGCCGCATGCGCTGCGAACCGCTCGATGAAGCGCTGCTCTTTCGCGAGCATCGCCTGCTGGCGTGCGTACGCCGCCTCGCGGTTGGCTTCGCGAATCGCGCGCTCGCGCTCGTAGAAGTCGTAGTTGCCGGAGTAAGTCGTGATCTCGCCTTCGTCGATCTCGGCGATCTTCGTGACCAGACGATTCATGAACTCGCGGTCGTGCGACGTCATCAGCAGCGCGCCGGGCAGCGACTTCAGGAAGTCCTCGAGCCAGATGATCGATTCGATGTCCAGGTGGTTCGTCGGCTCGTCCATCAGCAGGACGTCCGGCTTGCCGAGCAGCACGCGCGCCATCGCGACGCGCATCTTCCAGCCGCCCGACAGCGCGCCAACGTCGCCGTCGATCCGGTCGTCATCGAATCCGAGACCGTGGAGCACTTCGCGCGCCTGCGCCTCGAGCGCGTATCCGCCCAGGTGCTCGTACTCTTCCTGCACCTCGCCAAATCGCTCGAGGATTTTGTCGAGTTCGTCCGCGCGAGCGGGATCCGCCATCGCGTGGTTGATCGCCTCGAGCTCGTGATGGAGTTCGCCGACGCGCCCGCTGCCGTGGATCGCCTCGTCGAGCACCGATCGCCCGGACATCTCCTCGACATCCTGGCGGAAATATCCGATGGACATCTTCCTCGGGACCGAGACGTCGCCTTCGTCCGGCACTTCCTCGCCGACGATCATCCGAAAGAGCGTCGTTTTGCCCGATCCGTTCGGGCCGACGAGGCCGACCTTCTCGCCAGGATTGAGCTGAAACGAAGCATCGACGAAGAGGATCTGTTTGCCGTACTGCTTGCTGACCTTATTGAACGAAATCACGGCATAATGCCCACTTCAAGGAGACTCGCATGCGTTGGATCCTGGCGACGCTTCTGTCCGTGTTCGCAGCGCAGGCGCCGAATCTGCAAAACCTGCCGCCGGCGTATCCGCGCGTCGGCGCTACCAAGATACTCGACAACGCGCGCGTCCAGGTATGGAGCATCGCGTGGCTGAAGGGCAACCCGTCGCCGATGCATCGACACATCTACGATCTGCTCGGCATTTACTACTCGCCCGGCGACCGCATCATCATCTCGCCCGAAGGCGAGAAGCGGCCGGTGTCCACGAAGGCCGGACAGCCGATCTTCCAGAAGCGCGGCGTGACGCACATCGAAGAAGGCGTCAGCGACAAACCGCTCAAAGCGGTCTTCGTCGAACTCAAAGAAGACGGACCATCAGGAAAAGTCGTCAAGCCGGCCGAAGGCGCGCCGGGGACGATGCGGGACATCGGGACGAAGCAGCTGCTCGACAGCGAACGCGGCACCATCTGGGCCTACAGCTACGGCTTCGGCCCCGACGGTCCGCGTCATCGGCACGACGTCGACACCGTCGTCATCTGGATCCTCGACGATGGGCCGCATGTCGCGTGGGTGCCGGCGGGTACGATCCACTCGGAAGAAAACGTCGGCGTCATCTCCGAAGCCACGGTGATTGAAATCAAATGATCGCCGCACTGCTGCTGTCCCTCGCGCTCACGGCCGAACAAGAGATCCACGCGCTCGAAAAGCAGTGGAACGACGCGCGCGCCCACGCCGACATCGCAACGCTCGACAAGATGCTGGACGATGGGTGGACAGTGACGCACGCCAACGGGACGACGGATTCGAAAGCCAAATACCTGGCGGACCTCAAGTCGGGGGCCAGAAAGTTTGCCGGCGACGTCACCGAGAGCGATGTGACGGTCCGTTTCTACGGCGACACCGCGGTCGCGTCGGGCTCGAGCGAATCGAGCGTCACGCTCAACGGTCAGCGGCAAGGCGGCGCGCTGCATTTCACGCGTGTGTACGTCAAGCGCAACGGCGTGTGGAAGATGGTCGTCTCGCACGCGACGACGCGTCAGCAGTGACCGACGCGTCGCTCTGTTTCACGAGCGCGCGCGAACTGGCGCGGTTGATTCGCGTCCGCGAGATCTCGGCGCGCGAGCTGATGACGGCATTTCTCGCGCGCATTCATCGTCTCAATCCGCAACTGAACGCAATCGTCGCGATGCTCGATGACGAGACGTGCCTCGCGCGCGCGGACGAAGCGGATCGCGCGCTGGCGAGCGGCGCGATCGTCGGTCCGCTGCACGGGTTGCCGATCGCGGTCAAGGATCTCGAACCGCTGGCCGGCTTTCGCTGGGCGCGCGGCTCGCTCGCGTATGCAGACGACGTCGCGAGCGAGGATTCGGAGATCGTCACGCGGATAAAACGCGCCGGCGCGATCCCGATCGGCAAGACGAACGTGCCGGAATTCGGCATGGGATCGCAAACCTACAACAAGGTCTACGGCGTCACCAAGAACCCGTGGGACGTGACGAAGACGCCCGGAGGATCGAGCGGCGGCGCCGCCGCGGCGCTTGCGGCCGGCCTGCTGCCGCTCGCCGATGGCAGCGACTTCGGCGGCTCGCTTCGCAATCCCGCGAACTTCACGAACGTCGTCGGCATGCGTCCGTCGTTCGGACTCGTCCCCGACGATCCGAATCCGCTGCCGGACGTCGGCTTCGGCGTCAAAGGTCCGATGGCGCGAAGCGTCGATGACGTGGCGATGTTGTTATCGATTGTTGCCGGATCTACAGACCCGGCCTACACGAAACAATATCCCCGGATCGCCTGGGCGCCGGACCTTGGATCGCTGCCGCTCGATCCGCGCGTGCGACGCGTGCTCGACGCGCAACGGCACACGTTCGTGGACCTCGGGTGCATCGTCGAAGACGCGCATCCGGACTTCGGCGGCGTCGACGAGTTCTTCATGACGATTCGGCAGGCGCGCTCGTGGCGGACGCTCGGTCCGTTGCTCGCGCGTCATCGCGATGCGATCAAACCGGAAGCAGTCTGGGAAATCGAGTCGGGCGCCCGGATTACCGATGCGCAACTCGCCGCGGCGCAGCAGCAGCACCGCGAGTTCCTCGAACGCATGCGTCGCTTCCACGAGCGCTACGACTTCATCGTCTGCGCGGTCAACCAGGTGCTGCCGTTCGACGTGACGACCGAGTGGCCGCGCGAGATCAACGGCGTCGCGATGGACAATTACATTTCGTGGATGCAGTCGGCGTACTGGATCAGCGCGACGTACGGTCCGGCGATTTCAGTGCCTGCGGGATTCAGCGAGGAAGGACTGCCGGTCGGGATCCAGATCGCGGGTGCGCGAGGCAACGACGCCGGCGTCCTGCACCTCGCGCGCCTCTTCGAACAGGCGACGGGCGTCGGACGCCGGCATCCGTCGATGGCTACGACTGCGGCATCAGCGTGACGTTCAGCTGCGTATCGCCGTTGACGTCGATCTCTTTCTCGAGCACCTGATACCCGGTCATGCTGAATTCCAACAACACGCGTCCGCCCGTCACCGCCAATCGGTAGACGCCTTGTGCGTCGGTCAGGACGAACCCCGCGCCGACCGTCTGCACGCGAACACCCGCAAGCACTTTGCCGGACGCTGAGGCGTCGGTGACGACGCCGCTGACCGTGTAGGTTGTCGGCAGCGTCACTTTCATGTGCGACGATGCGGTCAGTCCCTGGTACGTCGCGCGAATGTCGACTTCGCCGTTGGCGACGATCGAGACAAATCCGGTTGACGACACTGTTGCGATGCCCGTGTCAGAGGACGCCCACGTCGCGCTGCGCGTGACGTCCTGCACGCTGCCGTCGGAGAGGTGCGCCGACGCGCCGGCCTGGAAATTGACCGATGCAACCGTCGGCACATTGGCGAGCGTCAGCGACGTCACCGGCAGGTTCGCGACGAGCAGATGCACCGACCCGGCGACGCCTTGATACGTCGCCTTGACGTCGATTTCGCCCGCGCCGAGCACCGTGACGAGGCCCGTCGACGACACGGTCGCCAGCGAGGTGTTCGACGAACTCCACGTGGCGAGGGACGTCACGTCACGCGTCGATCCGTCGGACAGCCGCGCCGTCGCCGTCAACTGAAACGACGATGACGACTGCGTCGCGCTCGTCACGGTGACGGCGCTGACGGTCGCTGTCGTTGGCGCCGTGGGCGCTGGCGTGCTCTGCCCGCACCCGACGGCGACAATCGCAACGACGACAAAGACCGCAAGTGTCGTGAACTTCACAGGATCCCTCCTGCAGTTCAGACTCTGCAGGACGGATGCCACAGCTCAGGCTGCTACGGTCGGGCTAGTTTGTGTAGCGCACGCGGACATCCGGTGCAAAAACGCCCATGCCTGCATAGGTGACACGCGGCATGTGCGACACGACGATCTCTTTCAATCGCGGCAATGTGGCGAGCGATACCATCCCCGCGTCCGTCACGTCCCGTGTTTCGTAGAACTCGATCGTCTCGAACGACCGCATGCGGCCCATGATCTCGAGGCTGCGATCGGTGATCTGCGTTCCGCCCGCGTAGTACGAACGCAGCGTCAGCGGCTCGATGTATTCGGTGGAACGGTCGGTGCTCTGGCGGCAATACATGCAGGACAGATGTTCGAGCGACGCGCATCGTGCGATGTGCCGAAAACCTTCATCGGTGAAGTCGATCGGCGTCAGCTCTCGCAGCCCGGCCACATTCGCGAGATGTGCGAGCGCGTGATCGCTGACATGTTTGGCGCTGACGCCCAGCGTGCGCAGCGTCGTGATGCCGCAGAGCGCCGCGAAACCGCGATCGCTCATCGCGATCTCATCGCGTCCCGTCCACAGGTCTTCGAGCGTCGACGACCGCGCCAACGCCACGAAGCCCTCGTCTGTCGCCGGCGTCTCCTGGATCTTCAAGCGTCGCAGCGCCGGCATCCGCGCGTAGAACGCCATGGCGACGTTGTCGCTGATCGGTCCGTCGGCGCCGATCCGCTCCAGCGTCGTGACGTCCACCAGATGGCGTAGCCCCTGGGGCGTGATGTTCGTGGCATTCCAGAACAATTCGAGATCGCGAAGATGCTGAATGCGGGCGACGTGCGCGAGGCCGTCGTTCGTGAAGGGTCCATCGACCAACACGGTCGCGAGGACAGGACACGCCGGCAGCCGCGCGAGGCCCTCGTCGGTGGCGAGACGACCCGTGTGCAACGTGTGCAGACGCGGCATCCCCTCCACCGCCGCGATCACGCCATCGCCCGTCATCGTCCCCATGACGTTCACACGCTCGAGGCGATCGCAGGACGACAGGTGCGCCAGGCCTGCGTCCGTGGCGCCGCGCGTCCACGTCATCGCGAACTCGCGCAGCTTCGGCAGGTGACGCAGGACCGCGAGCGCCGCGTCGGTGACCTGGACGCCGGTCAGGTTCAGGCACTCGAGTTGCGGCATGCGCGCGAGCGCCCGCAAGCCGTCAGCGGTCAGCGCGCGCGAGCCGGAGAGATCGAGGTCGATGACCGCGTCGGCGTCCGCGAGTTCGCGGAGCGCCTCGTCCGTCATGCGTCCGCCGGCATCGACGCGCGACAGACGCTGCTCGCGGATGGTTCCAATCAACTGTTGCCAATCAGCGGCGCGCAGATGACGCGCGGGCGTGATGCGGCGCTCGTCGGCGTCCACGGTAAACGCGACGCCGTAGCCGACGTCCTGCGCCACCAGCGACTCCGCTTCTTCCCGCTTCAGTTGTTTGTCGTCGCTATGCGCGAGGCGTTGACGGTACGAATACGACCGACGCCGCGCGTCCGCGACCACGTCGTCGAAGCTGAACGCGCGATCGTAGTGCGCGTTCAACCGCGCGAGCGCCGCCGCGTCACGGTCGTTGACGGCGAGGAGGTAGTCGTCAACCGGTGACGAGCGCGTCAGCGCCAGCCAGTTCTCATGCCCGTGTTCGCGCGCGAGCGCATGCTGCACGTCGCGCAACACTGGCGACGAGGGGCCGTCCGGCCACGCGCGATCGAACCGCGCACGCGCGTCAGCGTCACCGGCGCGCAGCGCCTTCAGCCAACGCTTCGCTGCTTTCTTGAGATTGTCGACAGAGGGGGACATCGAGACCTTCTTTCTTCATCGCCCGGAGTCCGCTTAATCAGGGCTGAAAGAAGGTTCGCGATCGATCGAACGAACCTGGTGGGTGGGAGAAACTCCCTTGCCGCGGACAGGAGGCGCCCCAGCGCGCGCTGGGGCTCATTCTACCGCCTGCGTCGTACTTCTGACTTCTGACTTCTGACTTCTGACTTCTTACTTCTTACTTGTGTACGCCGTCGCCTGCTGACTCACGATATCGAGCAGGTTGCCGAGCGTCAGGTTGACGTCGAGCAGGTGCAATCCCCAGCTCGCGTTCGGCTGACCGCCGGCCATGATGTCACC
>Ga0070741_10010454_pt1 | contig 17508 bp, 17 predicted proteins | sample Coa_R1_4_FD_66440 | JGI IMG/M metagenome (GOLD analysis project Ga0070741, IMG submission 66440) | Surface soil microbial communities from Centralia Pennsylvania, which are recovering from an underground coalmine fire - Coalmine... | ecosystem: Environmental > Terrestrial > Soil > Unclassified ...
CGGCGGCTCGCCGGTCGCGAGTGCCGCCTGCCGTGTCGCGATGAGACGCGCGATGACCTCGCGCAGCAGCGCGCGATACGGCTCGCGCGCGCCGCCGGTGCGCGCGGAGAGATCGGGCGACGCGACGGCGAGCGACAGCTCGTCGCGCAGCTGCGCCACTTCGCGCAGATAGAGATCCGCCGCCTGCCAGCGGGCGAGCTGCACGGCGCGCCGCGTCACCTCGGGCGTCACGTTCGGGTTGCCGTCGCGATCGCCGCCCATCCACGTGCCGAACGTGATCGGCGCGGCCTCGAGCGGCAGCGCGCCGCCCGTCGTCGCCTGCAGCGCGCGGTCGAGCTCGCGAAGGAACGCGGGCACGGCGTCCCACAGCGTCTCCTCGAAGACGACGAGCCCCGCGCGCACTTCGTCGATCGGCGTCACGCGCCGATCGCGCGCTTCGTCGGTCTGCCACGCTTCGGCGACGACACGGCGGAGCGCGTCGAGCGCGTCCTCGCGCTCGGACGGCGTCAGGTCGGGGCGGTCGCGCTCGGCGAGGAGGTGCGCGACGCGGTTGTATTTCTGGAGCAGCGTGCGGCGCACGATTTCGGTCGGATGGGCAGTCAGCACGAGCTCGACGCGCAGTCGCGCGACCGCCGCGGCGAGCGCGTCGGGCGTCACGCCATCGGCCATCAGCCGCGCGAACGCTTCGCGGCACGATCCGCGCTGCGGCCCTTCGGCCCCGCCGCGCGCGTGCTCGCGGCGGCGGCGTTCGCGATGGTGCTGCTCGGCGACGTTTGCGAGCGAGAGGAAGTGCGAAAACGCGCGCGCGATCGGCACGGCCGCGTCGATCGGCATCTCGCCGAGGACGTCCGCCAGGCGGTCGAACGCGTGCTCGTCGCCGGCGCGCGCGGCCTTGGCCATGCCGCGCACGGCCTCGACGCGCGCGAACAGCTCGGCGTCGTGCGCGCGCAGCGTTTCGCCAAGAATGTCGCCAAGCAGGCGAATGTCGTCTCTGAGGGGCCGATGGGGATCGACGGGCACCAAAGTTAAGAGTTAGAAGTTAAAAGTTAAAACCACAAGACAGTGTGACGCCGCATTTCAGGTTTTAACTTCTAACTTTTAACTTTTAACTTTGACGCCGTCGCTGTCGCTGTCGCCGCGCGGCGGAGGCGGTCGACCTCGGCTGTTGTCAGCTCTCGCCACTGGCCCGGTTTGAGCTTGGCGTCGGTGATGGGGCCGATCGCGATCCGCCGCAGCGCCGCGACGGGATGGCCGACCGCCTCGCACATCTTGCGCACCTGACGGTTGCGCCCTTCGCGAACCGTGATCACGAGATGCGACGGGTCGATCGCCTTCACATCAGCCGGGCTGGTGCGGCGGCCGTCGATGCTGACGCCCTTGGCGAGGCGGTCGAGGTCGTGGCGCGTCAGCGCGCCGAGCACGCGCACGTCGTAGACGCGCGCGACGCCGTGGCGCGGATGCGTCAGGCGCGCCGCGAGATCGCCGTCGTTGGTGAGGAGCAGCAGACCTTCGGAGTCGAAGTCCAGACGTCCCACGGGGTACACGTAGTCGCGGATGCCGACGAGATCGATCACCGTCGGCCGCCGCTGCGGATCGGACCGCGTCGTCACGTACCCGCGAGGTTTGTTGAGCAGGAGATAGCGATGGCGTTCGACGACCTTGATGCGGCGTCCGTCGACGCGGATGTCGTCGTGCGCGGCGTCCGCCTTCGTGCCGAGCTCGCGGATGGTCGCGCCGTTGACCGTCACGCGGCCGTCGCGCATTAGCTGCTCGCTGGCGCGGCGCGACGCAACCCCCGCCTGCGACAGGATCTTCTGCAGCCGTTCCATTCCCGTAGCTTACTCGGCGCTCCGCGCGATGACTACTTCGCCTGCGCCGCGGACCGCGCGTGGTTCGACGACAGATCGACGACCGCCTGGACGAGCGCCGGCACTTCGAACGGTTTCTGGACGGCGCGCCAGAGAGGCGACGCACCGGCGATGCGCGCGAAGCCGACCTCGTCGAACGAGGTCAGGAGCAGCACGCGGCACGCGGGATTCAGCCCGCGGACGTGTTCGAGCACGCGCAGCGCACCGACGCCCGCGAGCGTCGCGTCGACGATGAGGACGCGGACATTCTCGATCACCGGGTAGGGCGGATCGGGCTTCATCTCGATGACGTCGAACCCGGCGGCGGTCAACGCCTCGCCGACCGCCCAGCGCGTGAGCGGCTCCGCGTCGACGACGAGCACCCGGGGACGGTCCGGTTTCACGCCGGATGGCAGCGCAAGTGCGGTGCCACGCGCTGTCGCTTGATTTCGCGCGAAAATCGCCCGGCCCCCGCCGACGCTCGCCCGTCGAGCCCCGAAAAATCGTCGCCGTCGCGGAATTTCCCGCCGCGTCAGTCCGTCCGCGCGGCGCCAGGAGAGGATCGACCCGCGTCGCCCGGTATGCCGGCAGCAGGCCGGCGGCCACGCGGCGTTGAGACTTGAGAGTTGAGCCTTGAGAGTTGTTTTACCGCGACAGCAGATCGCCCCAGAAGCTGGCGAGCGCGGATACGTCGCCGACATGCGGCGGCCGGTCGGCTTCGGCGTGCGAGATGAGGCCGCTCAGCAGCAAGCGGACCGGCGCGTGGCCTCGCAAGTCGTCGGCGAGGTATTCCGATTCGACTGACGGAATGACGTTGTCCTCGGTGCCGTGCAGCAGGAACACCGGCACGCTCGGCTTCGGCGCCTTCGATACCGACAGCGCCGGCGCGCCGCCGTAGAAGCCGACGTAGGGCAGCAGACGCGCGCCGAGGTGGACGACGTCGCGGTCGAGCACCTCGCGCAAGAGCGTCGCCGACGGTTGCGGCAGCGTCCTGGTCAGCGCGCGGACCGCGTCGAACTCTGCCTGCGCGTGATCCTTGTCGACGCCGCCGTCGAGCGCCGACGCCCACAGGTAGCGGCGCACGCCGGCGCGCAGCGGCTCGACCTGCGCCGGCGGCACGACGCGCTCGGCGACGCCGAGGAGGATGACGGCGACGCCGTAGTCGTGCGGCGCGCGCGTGAAGAGCTGGCTGCCGCTCAATTGCTGGCGCGGCAGCGGCTCCTGTCCCGTGCAGAGATACCGCAGCACGCGCGGCAGATCGTCGTGGCCGCCGAAGGCAAACACGTACGCGACCTTGTCGCGCAGCGACGGGCGTCCCGCGGCGACGATCGACAGCCCGCCGCTGAAGCTGATGCCCATCATCCCCACGCGGCCGTCGGGCGCCAGCCCCGATGCGCCGGCCAGCCAGACCGCGGACTGTTCGATCGTGTCGGTGATCGCCGGCGTGATCTCGAACCGCGACAGCTCCGGAATGTCGGGCGTGACAATGCGCAGGTCGTCGGCCGCGAGATCGCGCGCGAGGCGGACGAGGCGCGGCTCGTCGATGCCCGACGGATGCAGTCCGGACACGAGCAGTGATGTGCGTCGCGCCGTGGCGGACGCCGGCTCGTACACGCGGGCCCGCATCCCGCCGTGCGTCGTCGTCGCAATCGTGATCTCGCGCTCGCGGATCGCGTCGGCGTCGAGATCGGCGATGCGGCGGGCGGTGCCTTTCATGTCGGCGGCGCGAATCACGAACGACAGGCCATGAACCGACGGACGCACGACGAGGTCGCCGCCGACGGCGACGCCGCCGAAGACGAGGAGGATCAGCGCAACGCGGCGGCGCTTCACGCGCTGCATGTTACCCTCTGGCGGGAAGGGCAGGTAGGGCCGGTGGGGCAGGTGCGTAGATTGGTGATTGCGATAGACGGCCCGTCGGGCGCCGGCAAGGGGACGGTCGCGCGCGCCGTGGCCGCGCAGCTCGGATATCGCCACGTCGACAGCGGCGCGATGTACCGCGCGGTGGGGTGGAAGGCGCTGCAGGAAGGCGTGCCGCTCGACGCCGAGCCGGCGGTCGCGGCGCTCGCCGAGCGATCGCGCATCGAGGTGACCGCGACGCGCGTCACGATCGACGCCGACGAGGTGACGCGCGCGATCCGGACGCCGGAGATCGATCGCGCGGCGGCGGCGGTCGCACGCCTGCCGCGCGTGCGCGCGATTCTGGTCGAGCGTCAGCGCGCGATGGCCGCCGACGGCGGCATCGTCATGGAAGGGCGCGATATCGGGACCGTCGTGTTCCCGCGCGCCGACGTCAAGATCTACCTCGACGCGTCAGCGGAAGAGCGTGCGCGCCGGCGCGCGCACGACCCCGCGCACTCCGGCGTGCCCGGAAACGTCGCGGCGGTGCAGACGCTGCTGACCGAGCGCGATCGCGCCGACGCCACGCGCGCCGCGTCGCCGCTGTACGCCGCCGCGGATGCCGTGGTCATCGACACGACCGGCAAGCCGATCGACGCCGTGGTGCGCGAGGTCCTCGAGATCGTGAACGCCTACTTGCGCTCCTTGTAGTCTTCGGCCGACGCCGGGTCCAGCTCCCAGCGGTGCCGGTCGCGCTTGGTGACTTTGTCGGTGGTCCCGAGCTCTTCGTTGTCCTGATACTCCACGCCAGCCGCGCGGCCGATGTCGTCGACCAGATCCTGATCGGGCGTCGGGTTGTCGCCGCCGGCGGTCTCGTCGCCCGTGAAGTACGCGCTCTCGAGGTCGGCGTCCTGGTCGCCGCCGGTCAGTTCGGGCGACAGGTTGCGGCGGCGTTCGCGTTCGACCCCCATCTCGGCACGTCCGCTTCGCGCGGCGGTGCCGCGGCGGTTCATGTTCAGCGAGGACGGGGGCGTCGGGACGACTTCCTCGGCGGCGCGGCGGCGGGCGGCCGGGCGGGGCGTTGAGCGCTTTCGGACGGTCTTCCGAGCCGATTTCGCGGCGGCTTTGCGACTTGGGCGCTTGGCCGAACGCTTCGCAGGCCGCCGTGCGGCCGCCTGTTTCCGGCCCTTCGCGGTCCGTTTGGGCGCCGCCTTCCCCTTCCGTTTGGCCATCGTCTGGTCCTTTCGAAACCTTGACAGTTTTGCTGTAAGTGTCGTACTGTCTAATGCTTATCGCTACGAGCGAACATCACGCGGGGGCCGGGCCCGCGACACCAACCCCCGGTAATCTGATCGACAGGAGACGTGCAACGGCATGGCGAAAGTAGAAGATGAGAACACTCCCGGTGCGGGCGGCGCGGTCGCGACGACCGAACGCAGCGAACGCAGCGAACGGAACGATCGCGGCGGCCTGAGGGTCCGCCAGCGTGACGACGACGACCAGACGGACCCGGCCGAGTACGCCCGGCTCCTCGACTTCTACGATAACAGCTTCCGGAATATCGCGGAAGGCGAGGTCGTCAAAGGGACGGTTCTCAAGGTCACCCCATCGGAGGTGATCGTCGACGTCGGCTACAAGAGCGAGGGGATTATCGCCCTCGACGAATTCCTCGACGAAAACGGCGAGGTGACGGTGCAGCCCGGCGATCTCGTCGACGTGCTGCTCGAGCGGACCGAAGATCGCGAAGGCTACGTCGTCCTCTCGCGCGAAAAAGCCGAGAAGATGAAGATCTGGGACGAGGTCGAGAAGGCCTATGCGGAACGCAAGGTCGTCATCGGCCGCGTCATCGAACGGATCAAGGGCGGTCTCGCCGTCGACATCGGCGTCCGCGCGTTCCTCCCCGGCTCGCAGATCGACGTGCGTCCCGTGCGCAACCTGGATGCGCTGCGCGGACAGGAACTGCGCATGCGCGTCATCAAGGTGAACAAGAAGCGCGGCAACATCGTGCTCTCGCGCAAGGCGCTGCTCGAGGAAGAGAACGCCGAGAAGAAGAAGCACACGCTCGAGACGCTCGCCGAAGGCAAGGTCCTCAAGGGCGTCGTCAAGAACATCACCGATTACGGCGCGTTCATCGACCTCGGCGGCATCGACGGCCTGCTGCACATCACCGACATGTCGTGGGGCCGCGTCGGCCATCCGTCCGAGCTGTTCAAGGTCAACGACGAGATCGACGTGGTCGTGCTGAAGTACGACCCGGCGACCGAGCGCGTCTCGCTCGGCCACAAGCAGCTCATCACCGACCCGTGGGCAAACGTGATGGACCGCTATCCGGTCGGCGCGCGCGTCCAAGGCAAGGTCGTCAGCCTCACCGACTACGGCGCGTTCGTCGAGCTCGAGACGGGCGTCGAGGGGTTGATCCACGTCAGCGAGATGTCGTGGAGCAAGCGCGTCAAGCATCCGTCGAAGATCCTGAACGTCGGCGACAATGTCGACGCGATGGTGCTCGGCGTGGATCCGACGGCGCGGCGGATCTCGCTCGGCCTCAAGCAGGTCGAGAGCAACCCGTGGCACGACCTCACCGACAAGTATCCGGTCGGCTCGAAGATCACCGGCAAGGTGCGCAACCTCACCGAGTTCGGCGCGTTCGTCGAGGTCGAGGACGACATCGACGGCCTGATCCACATCTCCGACATGTCGTGGAGCAAGCGGATCAAGCATCCGTCCGAAGTGCTGAAGAAAGGCGACACGGTCGAGGCGATGGTGCTGAACATCGACGCCGAGAACCAGCGGCTGTCGCTCGGCCTCAAGCAGCTCGCCACCGACGTGTGGGACGACTTCTTCTCGCGCCATCACGTCGGCGACGTGGTCGAGGGCAAGGTGGTGCGCCTGACGAACTTCGGCGCCTTCGTCGAGCTCGACGAAGGGATCGAAGGGCTGATTCACGTCTCGGAGTTCGACGACTCGCCGCACGCCGGCAAGGACGAGAAGATCGATCTGAAGGTGGGCGAGAGCTACCCGATGAAGATCATCAAGCTCGCGCCGAACGAGCGGAAGATCGGCCTGTCGATCCGCGCGATGAAGAACGACGAATTCCGCGCCGACTGGGAAGCGTACCAGGAGTCGGCCGGCGACGGGACGGCGACGCTCGGCGATCACTTCAGAAATCGGTAGGGATTGGGGGTTAGGGATTAGGGATTAGTCCCGGGCTAATCCCTAATCCCTACGCCCTAACCCCTGGCGAGGAGCAGCAATGACGAACGGCAGCATGACCAAGGCGGAACTCGTCGAGGAAGTGTCGCGCGTATCCGATCTGACGAAGAAACACTCCGAGGTCATCGTCGACACGGTCTTCAAGAGCATCATCGACGCGCTGCATCGCGGCGAGAAGATCGAGCTGCGCGGGTTCGGCAGCTTCCGCCTGCGCAAGCGCGAGCCGCGCAAGGGACGCAATCCCAAGACGGGCGACAAGGTCGACGTGCCGCCGAAGAAGGTCCCGTATTTCAAGCCCGGCAAAGAGCTGAAAGAACTGATCAACAAGGAACCGGCGCCCTCGTCGTCGCCCGCCGGCGAAGTGCCGCCCGACGCGATGGCCGTCTAGTGGAACGGCTCTGGGCGCCGTGGCGTTCCGCCTACGTCACGGGCGCGAGCGGCGGCGACACCGGCTGCATCTTCTGCGACATCGATCGACCCGGCCGCGGCGAACTCGTGCTCGTCCGCGGCCGTGTCACGTACGTCCTCCTCAATCTCTATCCATACAACAACGGCCACCTGATGGTCGTGCCGTACCGCCATATCCCGAACCTCGCGGCGACGACCGCCGACGAGCAGGCGGAGCTGATGCGCTTCACGCGCGACGCCGAGATCGCGTTGACCGAGGCGTACCGGCCGCAAGGGATCAACATGGGGATCAACCTCGGGCGGCCGGCCGGCGCCGGCGTCGTCGATCACGTGCACATCCACGCGGTGCCGCGGTGGAACGGCGACACGAACTTCATGACGGCGATCGGCAACACGCGCGTGCTGCCCGAAGATTTGGCGGCGACGAAGAAGCGACTGCAGCCGATCTTCGAACGGCTGGCGGCGTCCAACGCCTGATCGCCGCGCGACGCCCCGCAACACGAACGCCGCGAAACCGGCTACAGTGGTGTTCGTGGTGAACCGGCGATGGAACTAGACCTCAGCCCCGAGCAGCGCGCCTTCAAGGCATCGATCGAACGATTCGCGACCGAAATCGTCGCGCCGCGCGCGGCGCTCATCGACAAGACCGGCGAGTATCCCGCCGACGTCATGCACGCCGCGGCGACGCAGGGGCTGTGCGGCGTCACGATCCCGAAATCGTGGGGCGGCCTCGGCCGCGACTACGTCAGCTACGCGCTGGCGATCGAGGCGATCGCCAAGGCGAGCGCGACGGTGGCCGTGGCGTTGAGCGTGACCAACTCGCTCGTCGCCGAGCTGATCGCGCACGCGGGACGCGACCAGCAGCGCGAGCGCTGGCTCCGCACGCTGGCGACGGGAAACGCGATCGGCGCGTTCGCGCTCTCCGAACCCGACGCCGGCACCGACGCGGCCAACCAGCGGACGACGGCGACGCGTGCGGCGGCGGGGTACCGGATTCGCGGCAAGAAAGTATGGGTCGCGAATGCCGAGGAGGCCGCGGTCGCCATCGTCTTCGCCTGCACGCGTCCCGGTCTTCGCGGGCAGGGCATCACCGCGTTCCTCGTCCCGATGGACGCGCCCGGCATCACGCGCACGGCGCGCGCCGATTCGCTCGGCGTCCGCGGTCTCGGCTGCATGGACCTCGAGCTCGACGTCGAAGTGGACGACGACCAGGTGCTCGGCCCCGTCGATCAGGGCTTCCGCCTCGCGATGTGGGCGCTGCAGGGCGGACGCGTCGCGATCGCCGCGCAGGCGCTCGGCATCGGCGAAGCGGCCCTCGCCGAAGCGATCGCGTACGCGAAACAGCGTCGGCAGTTCGGCCAGCCGATCGCGAACTACCAGGCGATCCAGTGGATGCTCGCCGACATGGCGACCGAGCTCGACGCCGCGCGGCTGCTGACGCTGAAGGCGGCCGCCGCGAAAGACACGCAGGAGAAGAGCACGGCGGAAGCGTCGATGGCGAAGCTCGCCGCCTCCGAGGCGGCGCACAAAGCGGCCGACAAGGCGATGCAGATCCTCGCGTCGGCCGGCTACCGCCGCGGATCGGCGGTCGAGCGGCTGTTCCGCGACGTGCGCGCGACGGAGATTTACCAGGGCACGTCGGAAGCGCAGCGCCTCATCATCGCCGGCGCGATCCTCGCCAACGCCTGACGCCGCCGGTCGTCGCGGCAGGATTGACTCCGCCGCTCCGCGCCCGTAGAGTGCCCTTCGCCAGGGAGGGCACGATGGCCAGAAAGATCAATCGTCGCGAGTTCGTGCAGACGACCACCGCCGCCGGCGCCGCGGCGGCCGCCATTCCCGCCACGCTCTTCGGCCAGGCGCCGGCGGTGAAAACCGGTGGCGCGAAGCCGTGCGTGGTCGCGTCCAGCAACGGCAACAAGTCGAAAGACGAGCACGGCGTCACCTGCGTCGCGAAAGCGTTCGACATGATGACGAAGGGGAGCGACGTCCTCGACGCGCTCGTGGCCGGCGTCGCCATCGTCGAGCTCGATCCGAATCAGAACGGCGTCGGCTGGAGCGGGCTGCCGAACGCCGACGGCGTCGTGCAGCTCGACGCGTCGTGCATGCACGGCCCGAAGCGGCGCGCCGGCGCGGTCGCCGCGATCGAAGGCGTCCGCACGCCGGCCAGAGTCGCGCAGCTCGTCGCGGAGCAGACCGATCACCATCTGATCGTCGGCAAGGGCGCGCAGGACTTCGCGCGCATGATGGGCTTCACGATCGAGGAAGGGCTGATCAACGACAACGCGCGCAAGCTGTGGCTCGAGTGGAAGCGCCGCACCGATCCCGAGCACTATCTCGATCCGAAGAAACGCGCGCAGGCGTGGTACGACGCCGGGCTGCAGATGGTCCGCGAAGGCTTGATCGATGCCGATCACTACTGGGGCACGATCAACTGCGACGGCGTCAACGCCAAAGGCGAGGTGTGCGGCGTCACGACGACGAGCGGGCTGGCATGGAAGATCCCGGGCCGCGCCGGCGACTCGCCGATTCTCGGCGCCGGACTGTACGTCGACACCGAAGTCGGCGCCGCCGGATCGACCGGCCGCGGCGAGGCGAACCTCTACAACCTGTCGTCGTTCCTCATCGTCGAGGAGATGCGCCGCGGCGCGCACCCGAAGGATGCGTGCATCACGGCGCTGCGACGCGTCGCGAAGAACACGATCGAGAAACGGCTGCTGAACGACAAGGGCGCGCCGAAGTTCGGGCTGAACTTCTACTGCCTGAACAACAAAGGCGAGTACGCGGGCGTGTCGATGTACGCGTCGACCTACGCGGTGTGTACGGAGAACGGACCGCAGACGCTGCAGACCGAGGCGCTGTACGAAGGCAAGGCGACCGACTGAACAAACGAGTGGGTGAGTTGGGATCGCCCAACTCACCCCACGACGTCATCCCAGCTTCTGATCCATCGAGCAGATGATCGAGTTCGTCGTCCCGCCCTTCGAATCGGACGCGCTGATCTCGATCTGCGAGAAGTTCAGGCTCAGCGACTCGGTCGGCACGTGGCTGCCCGGGTTGGCCGCCGGCTGAACGCTCGACACCAGGATCTCGTCGAACCGAATCTTGTAGAAGCCCAGTCCCGTCTGCCGGTCGACGAGCGTGAACATTCCGCCCGTGATGTGCTCGCCGGTGCAGCACTTCTCGAACAGCAGCGGCGACGTGGCGTCGATCATTTTCACGATCGAGAAATCGTGCACCGAGGCCTTGCCCGCGCCGGCGCCGCCCGTTGCGCTGCCGATGGTCGTCGCGTTCGTGATGCCCCACGAGAAGCTGAGCACCTCGATCTCGCCCTTGTGTTTCGCATCCTGCGACTCGCCGTCGATTCCGTCCAGCTTCAGAAACGCATCGAATGCCATCGTTCCTCCCTTAGCTCGCCAGCGCGATGACGAATTCCACCAGATCGTGGCCGCGCGTCCCGCCGGTGACGGGGCGCTCGACGAGAGTGCCGCTCGCGCCCGCGTAGCGCGCCGTGCCGCCGATCACCGCGCTCGGCATCGGCGAGCCGGTCGGCGTGCCGCCGCGCAGCCCGAACAGCGTGCCGTCGTGCAGTTGCAGCACGTGGAACTCGAGGTTCGAACCCGCCGCGGCCTGGACGCCCTGCTTGGTCGCCATGCACAGGCGGTTCGTGTGAAATTCTCCGATCGCGCGGCCGTCCGGCGCGTCGAGCAGTTCGCCGAACGCCATGATCTGCGTTTCGTTCGTGCCGGCGATCGGACGCTTGCGGCCGTACACCGTCAGCGTCGGGCCGCGGCGCGGCGTGGACGCCGACACGTCGCGCGCCGCCCACGCGCCCGTGCCGATCGCCGTTGCGCCGCCCAGGAGCGCGAGTCCGCGCTGCAGGAGCGACCGTCGTCCCGTCGGGATCCGCGGACCGTTCGAACCACTGTCCATGTCGAGCCCTCCTCTCAGGCTGGGATCAAAAAACCGGCGGCGACGAGCCGCTTGACGATCGCCGCCGCCGCGACGGCGATCTGATCGCGCGCCGCGCCGTCGGGCGCGATCGCCGCGACGATGGCGCCAATCGTCTGCTGGCCGTCGCAGCGGGCCAGCAACTGCATCGTGAACGCGTCGACCGTGCCGCGCGTCCGGAACCCGCTCGTCAGCTCGATCTCGGCGCTCGCGACGCTGTAGCCGTCGCCGGCCGGCACCAGCGTCTGGACGATGCGGTGATCTTCGGCGACGAGGAACGCGTGCGTGAGCAGCGCGGCGTCCGAGCGCAGCGACGCCCGGAGATCCTCGGCGGCGAACACGCGCTGGATGTGCGCGCTGCACGTGTCGATCGCCACCTCCGGCAGCCGATCGGCGCGCACCCACGCGCGCCCCGCCGTCCTGCGCCGCAGCACGATCGCGCCGAGGCCGATCGACGCGGCGCCGAGTTCGTCGAAGTGCCGGACCCAGCGATCGAGCGCCCGCTCGTACCGCTCGCGATCGTGATTGCGGTTCCAGACCGCGGCGTAGGTGAGCGGATCGTTGGTCTTGCTGCACAGCAGCCACGCGTCGCAGCCGGCGTCCTCGATCCAACGCCGCAGCGGCGCGGACCACTCCTCGTCGCGCGCCAGCGCCCAGTTGCACAGCATCGACGCGAAGCCGCCGGTCTCGAGATGCCGCGGCAGCCGTGCCGCGATCTCGCGGCAGATCGCGTCGCCTTTGCGGCCGGCGTCGCGGAATTCGTACTGCGTGTCCGGCGAGATGACGTACGGCGGATTGCACACGATCAGATCGAAGCGCTCGCTCGCGACCGGATCGAAGAGGCTGCCGAGGCGCCACTCGACGTTCTCGACGCCGTTCAGCCGCGCGTTGAACGTCGCCATGTTCAGCGCGCGCTCGTTGGTGTCGGTGCCGACGACGCGGTCGGCGTGACGTGCGGCGAGCAGCGCGAGGACGCCGCATCCCGTGCCGAGGTCGAGCGCCGTGCGCACCGGCCGGCGCACCGTCAGGTTCGCCAGCGTCAGCGTCGTCGGGTTGACGTCGAGAACGTGATCGGGCAGGAGCGTGCCCTGGTCCGCATCGTAGCGATCGTGCGCGAGGATCAGTTCGTTGAACGCGGAGAGGCGGACGCGCGCGCGGACGCCGCGCGGATCCGGCTCTTCGACGAGGCCGAGCGCGCGGACGTCGCGAAGATCGAGCGGCGCGAGCGCACGCTGCGCCGACGCCTCGTCGACCCATTGATCGAGCACGAACAGCTTGATCAGCGTGTTCAGCGGTGCGGCGCCGGCGAGCCGGCGGAGATAGAGCGGCAGATCGACGCGCAGGTGGAAATCGCTGCGCAGCGCGCCGCCGAGCGCGGCCGGCACGGCGCTGCTGGCGAAGCCGTGCGTATCGAGGACTCGACGGAAGGCGGCAATCGTCGCGGCGTCGCGGGCGTCGAGCGGGCCGGCGAACGCGGCGGGGGTGGCAAGGATGCTCATCGCGAGCGCGTAGTATAGCGCTCGCGCGGTGCGCGTGTCTGTTAGACGAGCGCCGTACTACGAACGTCGTAGGGCATCAGCGCGCGATGCCCTTCGTTTTGACATCGCCGGCGAATCCCGCCGACTGCCCCTTCGGAATCGACAGCGACGTCCAGCGCCCCGATGCGAGATGGCGCGCGAGGTAGACGAGCTGGCCGGTGTGATACGCGGTGTGCGTCACCGACCGGTTGATCGCTTCCACCACGGCGTACGCCTCGCCGCGAATGTAGACGGTGCGATCGAGGTCCGCGGGCGTCAGCGCCTCGATCGCGCCGATGACGACCGCAAACGCGTCGGACCACCACTGCAGGATCTGCGCGCGTCCGGGCGCGTCCGGCGCCTCGAACTCGCGGTCGCGATCCCGGTCGGGCTTCTCGCCGTCGCTCGTGAGGAAGTCGGTGAAGCGCGAACGCAGGTTGCCGTACACATGTTTCACGATCACCGCGATGCTGTTCGAGTCGGGATCGAGCTGCGCGTTCAGCGCCGCATCGTCGGGCACCTGCGCGATCGCCTTCTCGCCGAGCGCCTGGTAGTTCTTGTACGTGCGGATGATGTCTGTGAGGTACGCGTCGTTAGCCAAGGATGTTCTTCGCAATCGTCTGCAGTTGCAGATTCGATGTGCCCTCGTAGATCTGACCGATCTTCGCGTCGCGATACAGCTTCTCGACCGGGTAGTCCTTCACGAATCCGTAGCCGCCGAACAGGTTGATGGCGAGCGACGCGATCCGCTCCGCGACCTCGGACGAGAAGATCTTGCACATCGCCGCCTCGGTGAGGAACGGCTGGCCGGCGTCGCGGAGCCGCGCGGCGTTGTAGACGAGCAGCCGCGCCGCTTCGAGCTCGGTGGCGGCGCGCGCGAGCTGATGCTGGACCGCCTGGAATTCGGCGATGGTCTTGCCGAACTGCTTGCGCTCTTTCGTGTACTTGACGGCGTGGTCGAGCGCGCCCTGCGCGAGGCCGATCATCTGCGCGCCAATCCCGATGCGCCCCTCGTTGAGCGTTTCGATCGCGACCTTGTAGCCTTTGCCGATTTCGCCAAGGACGTTCGCCCGCGGCACGCGGCACTGCTCGAACAGCAGTTCGCACGTGCTGCTCGCGCGGATGCCGAGCTTGTCCTCCTTCTTGCCGACGGTGAAGCCGGGGGCGCCGCGCTCCACGAGGAACGCGGTGATGCCGCGGTATCCCGCCTCCGGGTTCGCGTTCGCGAAGACGATGAAGAGGTCCGCTTCGTTGCCGTTGGTGATCCAGAGCTTGCGGCCGGTGATCGAGAAGCCGTCGCCGTCCGCCGCGGCGCGCGTGCTCATCGCGAACGCGTCGCTGCCCGAGCCGGCCTCCGAGAGCGCGTACGCGCCGATCGTGCTCGACGCCAGCTTCGGCAGGTAGCGGCGCTTCACCTCGTCGCTGCCCCAGCGGAGCAGCGCGTTGATCACGAGCGTGTTCTGGACGTCGACGAGGACGCCGATCGCCGGATCGACGCGCGAGAACGCCTCGACCGCGAGCGCGGCGTGGAAGAAGGTCGCGCCGGCGCCGCCGAAGCTCTCGGGAATCTCGATCCCCATCACGCCGAGGTCGAACAGCTTGCCGAGCAGCTCGCGCGGGATTTTCGCGTGCTCGTCCATCTCGCGGACGAGCGGCCGGATCTCGCGGTCGGCGAATTCGTACACGCTGTCGCGGAAGAGCGTTTCGTCGTCGGCGAGCTGCGTGAGCGGCGGGCGGGCGGCGTCGGTCTTCGTCGTCATGACCCCAGGATGGTATCACTCGGAGAAACGGCACGGACCAGCTGTGGCGTCCCGGCGCGGCGGGTCTAAGATAGGAGCATGGCGACTTCTTTCCGCGCCTTGTGCATCGCCGCCGCGCTCGCCGCGCTCGTCTCGGTCCGCGGCGACGCGCAACAGCAACAGCCGCAACCGCAAACGGCGCAACCGCAGTCGCCGGACCAGCCGCCGCCGCCCACGTTTCGCACCGGCATCAACTACGTCCGCGTCGACGTCATCGTGAGCGACAAGACCGGCCAGCCGGTCAACGATTTGAAGGAAGGCGACTTCGAAGTCCTCGAAGACGGCAAGCCGCAGGCGATCGACGCGTTCAAGCTGATCAAACTCGACGGCGGCGCCGCCGAAAGCGCGAAGGAGCCGGCCAAGCCGATTCGTACCGACTACGACGAGGAGTCGGAGGCCGCGCGCGACGACGTGCGGCTGTTCGGGATCTTCCTCGACGACTATCACGTGCGGAAGGGCACGAGCCTGTCGGTCCGCAACCCGCTGTCGCGCTTCATCGAGACGCAGATCGGCCCGAGCGACATGGTCGGCGTGATGTACCCGCTCGAGACGACGTCGTCGGTGCGCTTCACGCGCAACCACGAGGCCGTGATGAAGGCGATGCAGCAGTTCGTCGGACGCAAGTTCGACTACACGCCGCAGAACCAGTTCGAGGAGCAGTACGCGAACTACCCGACCGAGACGGTGGAGCAGATTCGCAACCAGGTGTCGCTGTCGGCGATCAAGGGCCTCATCATCCACATGGGGACGCTGAAGGAAGGGCGCAAGTCGCTGATCGTCGTCAGCGAAGGGTTCACCAACGCGCTGCCGCCGCAGATGCGCAACGCCAACGCGCAGATGCCGGGCCTCGGCAATCCCGCGGCGTTCGATCCGTCGGCCGGCGATCCGAACGATCCGAACGAGGTGCGCTACCAGGCGTTCGCGCAGTTCGACATGGAGAGCGATCTCCGGAACGTCTACGACGAAGCGAACCGGCAGAACGTGTCGATCTACGCCGTCGACCCGCGCGGGCTCGCCGCCTTCGAGTTCGACATCAACGAGAACGTCGGCAACTTCCAGACCGACCAGCAGTACCTGCGCACGACGATGGACACGCTGCGGACGCTCGCGGAGAACACGGACGGCCGCGCGATCGTCAACCGCAACGACATCGAAGCGGGCATGAAGCAGATCATGCGCGACAGCAGCGCGTACTACCTGATCGGCTACAACTCGTCGCAGGCGCCGAGCGACGGCAAGTTCCACGAGATCAAAGTGCGCGTCAAGCGCGCTGGCGTGCAGGTGCGCGCGCGCAAAGGGTACTGGGCGCTGAACAACGAGGAGAAGGCACGTGCGCTCGCGCCGCCGAAGCTCCTGACGCCCAAGCCGGTCGAGAAAGCGATCGAGGACGCGACGATCCGTCCGTCGCGCGCGAGCGTCATCCGCAGTTGGGTCGGCACCTCGCGCGGCGAGAACGGCAAGACGCGCGTCACGTTCGTGTGGGAGCCGCTGCCGAAATCGCCCGGCGATTCGCGCGCGGGCGCCGAAGAGCCGTCGCGCGTCTCGCTGACGGCCGTCAATCCCGACGGGTCGCCGTCGTTCCGCGGCAAGGTCCCCGACGGCCCGCCCTCGCCGATCAAGACGCCGCAGCGCGTCACGTTCGACGCGCCGCCCGGCAAGCTGCAGCTCCGCGTGTCGGTGGAAGGCGCCAGTTCGCAGGTGCTCGACAGCGAGACGCGCGAGATCGCCATCCCCGATCTCACGAGCCCGACGACTACGATCGGCACGCCCGAAGTGCTGCGCGCGCGTACGATTCCCGAGCTGAACAAGATGAAGGCCGACCCCGACGCCGTGCCGACCGCCGCGCGCGAATTCCTGCGCAGCGATCGCCTCGTCGTCCGCGTGCCGGTGTACGGGCCGGGGAACAGCACGCCGGCCGTCAGCGTGCATCTGCTGAACCGCGCGGGGCAGGCGATGAACCAGCAGTTGACGCTCGTCGCGTCGCCCAAACCGGGCGAACAACAGCTCGACCTGCCGGTGGCCGGACTGCCCAACGGCGAATACGTCCTCGAAATCAAGGCGAGCGGCGACGGCGGCGACGCGACGGCGCTGGTCGGCTTCCGCGTGGCGGGATGAAGCTCGCGCTGGCCGTCGCGCTCGTGGTGAGTGTGTCGAGCGCTGAAGGTGTGGCTCGTCCTTCGACAGGCTCAGGACGACCGGCGGCGACAGGCTCAGGACGAGCGGACGCCGATCCCGTTGCTCGCATCGTGACGATCGACGCCATCGTCGCCGACGCACGCGGCCGGCCGCTCGAGACGCTCAAGGCCGCCGACTTCGAACTGCGCGAGGACGGCGCGGTCCACGCGGTCGACGAAGCGCGATTCGTCCGCGACCGCGCGCGGCTGTTCGCGATCTATCTCGACGAGTACCACGTCTCGGCCGGCGCCGCGTCCGACCGCGTGCGCCGCGCGCTCACCGCGTTTCTCGATTCCTCCGTCGGCCCCGGCGATCGCGTCGTCGTGCTCAAGCCGCTCGATTCGCTGCTGAAGATCGAGTTCGTCGAGGACCGCACCGCCGCGCGGGCGGCGATCGCGTCGTTCGAAGGGCGTCGCGGCGACTACGTGCCGCGCACCGACTACGAACGCGAGCTGATGGCTGGAACGCCGGCGCGCCTCGAGGCGGCGCGCGCCCAGATCGTCTGGTCGGGTCTCGACGCCCTGTCCGTGCATCTCGGAACGTTCGCGGGCCAACGCAAGACGCTGATCATGGCGAGCGAGCCGTTCCTGGCGCCGCCGCACCGGCGCGGGCAGGAATCGCTGGCGACGCTCGAGTCGGCGATTCGCGCGGCCACGCGATCGAACGTGTCGGTCTACGCGCTGGACCCGGCGGAAGATCCGCCCGCGGGCGGATCTTCCGCCGGGTCCAGCGCGTAGACCGACACGTTCGATCGCGTGGCCGCGC
>Ga0070741_10010455_pt1 | contig 17506 bp, 11 predicted proteins | sample Coa_R1_4_FD_66440 | JGI IMG/M metagenome (GOLD analysis project Ga0070741, IMG submission 66440) | Surface soil microbial communities from Centralia Pennsylvania, which are recovering from an underground coalmine fire - Coalmine... | ecosystem: Environmental > Terrestrial > Soil > Unclassified ...
GGTAGATCACGTAGGAAATCAGGAAAAGCGTGGAGGCGCCGAATGCCGCGAGCATGCAAGCCCGATGCGCGGGCACGTTTTTGTTCCGGATCTGGCGGTAGCCCGCCGTCAGAAAAACTGCGCTGACGGCGTTGAGGGTCGCGTTGAGCGCCGGAAGGTCGGAGAAGGTCACACTGCGCCGGCGGCCGAAGACCGCCGCACCTCTCGCAAACTGGCCAGCCCGGCAAGCATGCCGAAAGCGGCCATGATGCCCACTGAAAAGCCCATGCTGGAGGGCGCCGCCGGCCGGTTCGCCAGGGCGCGGCTCAGGGCGTCCATGCCATAGGTAAGGGGATTCATCCGCATTAGCCATCCAATCCACGAACGCGCGCCGGAAACCGGAAACAAGGCTCCTGACAGCAGCCACATCGGCATCAGTACGAGGTTCATCACGCTGTGAAAACCCTGCACCGAATCGAGACGCCAGGCGAAGTAGAATCCCAGGGCGGTGAGTGAAAAGGAAATCAAGAACAGGATTGCGGTAACCTCGGCCGCCTGCCACGCTCCCAGCCGGATCCCCACCAGCGGAGCCAGCAACACAAACGTCAGCCCTTGCAGCAAGGCTAGCGTCGCTCCTCCCAATACTTTTCCCAGCACCAGCGCGGAACGCGAAATAGGCGCTACGAGGACCGACAGCAGAAACCCTTCATGGCGGTCTTCGATCACCGATATGGTGGAAAAAATGGCTGTGAAAAGCACGATCAGCAGAATTGTGCCGGGGAACAGGTACCCCAGGTAGCTCACGCCGACGCCGGCAGAGGAGGGCGCGCCGGGCGGCTCCACGGCGCGGAACGATCCGCCAAAACCCGCTCCGATCAGCAGCCAGAACAGCAGCGGTGTTCCCAGCGCGCCCACCACGCGGCTCCGCTGCCGGTAAAATCGCACCAGCTCCCGCCACCACAGCGTGGCCACCGGCAGCCACAAGCCTGCATTGGATTCGGGCGCCGCCTGCACCGCGCCGGCCGAAGGTTCTTGCACCGTTGCGGCCGTTCCCAACTGTTGGCTGGCCATCCCTCTGATTCTACAATGCGGCGGCCTCGCTCCGCGTCGTGGCTGCACAGCTCAGCGCCCGCGTTCGGCGGCGAACTGTTTTCTGTTGCCCGGGCGGAAACAGCTTCGATACACTGATAAAAGAACTCGATGGCTGCCGAAAGCCGTGTTCGCCTTTCCGACACGCTATACGCAGGCCTCTCCGCCGACGTCCTGACGCAATCTTACCGGTGGCTGTATACGTCCCGGCGCCTGGATGATCGAGAGATCATCCTGAAGCGCCAGAACAAGATTTTCTTTCAGATCAGCGGCGCCGGCCATGAGGCGATCGGCGTAGCGGCGGCTCTCTCTCTGAAACCCGGCGTGGACTGGGTATATCCGTACTACAGGGACCGGGCCTTATGCCTGGCGCTGGGGGTTACGGCGGAAGAAATGCTGTTGCAGGCCGTCGGCGCCGCCCGCGATCCCGCATCCGGCGGCCGGCAGATGCCTTCTCATTGGGGACATGCGAAGTGGCGCATTGTGTCCTCTTCGAGCCCCACTGGCACGCAGTTCCTGCAAGCCGCTGGTTGCGCCGAAGCGTGCCGGATGCTGAACGGGAAGGGAAGCGACGCGGAAATCGTTCTGGTGTCGGGAGGGGAGGGATCCACCAGCGAAGGAGAGTTCTGGGAGGCGCTGAACGCCGCCTGCCTGCGGCGCCTGCCGCTGTTGTTTTTGATCGAAGACAACGGGTACGCCATTTCCGTTCCTATCGAGTGCCAGACGGCGGGAGGCAGCATTTCCCGGCTGGTTTCGAACTTCCCCGGGCTGCTGGTTCGGGAAGTGGATGGGACCGATTTTATCCCTTCCTATCAGGCTATGGTGGATGCATCGGCCTACTGCCGCGCCGGCGAGGGACCGGCCCTGGTCCACGCGCACGTCACGCGCCCGTATTCCCACTCGCTTTCCGATGACGAGCGCCTCTACAAGACCGAAGAAGAGCGGCGCGCCGAAGCCGAGCGCGATCCGGTGGCGAAACTCGGCGAATGGCTGGTTTCCGAAGGCGTGCTGGATGCTCATGCGCTTTCCATCATCCAGCACGAGGCCGAGGAGGAGATCCAGAAGGCGGTCGACCGTGCTCTGAGAGCTTCGCCTCCTTCGAAAGCTTCGGTGAAGGCTTTTCTGTATTCGCCCGACATTGACCCCACCTCGGAGGCATTCTCGCGAGATCCTGAATTTTCGGGCGAATCGAAGACTATGGTCGATCTGTTGAACGCCTGTCTCCATGACGAAATGCGGCGCGACCCGCGCATCATCGTATTCGGCGAAGACGTCGCCGATTGCAGCCGGATTCAGAATTTGGACAAGGTGAAAGGCAAAGGGGGCGTCTTCAAAGTCACCGCCGGCCTCCAGCGCAAGTTCGGCAACGATCGTGTCTTTGACACTCCGCTCGCCGAGGCGGCGATCATCGGGCGGGCCATCGGCTGCGCGACGCGCGGGCTCAAGCCCGTTGTGGAGATACAGTTTTTTGACTACATCTGGCCGGCCATGATGCAGCTTCGCAACGAGCTGCCGGTGCTGCGCTGGCGGTCGAATAACAGCTTCGCGTGTCCGGTGGTGGTGCGCGTGGCTATTGGCGGATATCTCGGGGGCGGGGCGATTTACCACAGCCAATCCGGGGAGGTCCTGTTTACGCATATTCCGGGACTGCGTGTCGTGTTTCCCTCCAATGCGCTGGATGCCAACGGCCTGCTGCGGACCGCCATCCGCTGCGACGATCCGGTGCTGTTTTTGGAGCACAAGCGCTTGTATCGCGAGCCCTACAACCGGTCTCCCTATCCCGGTCCCGATTTCATGATTCCTTTCGGCCGCGCAAATCTGGTCAAATCGGGCGAAGACCTCACCATCATCACCTACGGCGCTCTCGTATATCGCTGCTTGCAGGCGGCGCTCAAGGTGGAAAAAGAGCGCGGCGTCTCGATCGAGATCCTCGATCTGCGGACGCTCAACCCTTACGATTGGCAAGCCATCGCGGAATCGGTGCGCAAGACCTCGCGAGCCCTTGTCGCCCATGAGGACTGCCTCTCCTGGGGCTATGGCGCCGAGATCGCCGCCCGCATAGCAGGCGAGCTGTTCTCCGATCTGGACGCTCCGGTGGCCCGCGTCGGCGCCCAGGACACGTGGATCGCCTACAACCCCCAGCTCGAGGAGGCCATCCTGCCGCAAACGGCAGATATCGAGCATTCCATCACGCGCTTGCTGGAGTGGTAACCCCGCCCTTCGCCGCCCCTTGTGCGCAGCGTTCGCTTGTTTGGCGCAGCCGCTGAACCGAAGATAGCGTATTCGGACGGAATGCTTGCACGGGCGGGCTGGCCATCCGCCTCGCGAACACTCCCGGTTGCTATAATCGCCTAACAGGGTGTTCGAAAAGCGATTGCGCGCTGCGTGCAGTCGCTCATCCGCCGCGGGCTGCGCGCCGTGTTCGCCGCCGGCGGCCGCTCAGGGAGACCTGTCGGCATCCTGCTCAAGACCCGCCATGAAACTTGACAGCCTCGCGATTCACGCCGGCGACCGCAAGAAACCCGGATCTTTCGTCCCGGTCACGACGCCAATTTACAGCTCCTCCAGTTTTTTCTACTCCGATATGGAGACCCTGGACCGCGTATTTGCCGGCGAGATCCCAGGGCAAAATTACGCCCGCTACAACAACCCCACGACCAATGCGCTCGAGGAGCAGATCGCGGCGCTCGAAGGCGGGGATTTCGCGCTGGCCTGCGCTTCGGGCATGGCGGCCATCTATCTGGCCTTGCAGGCGGCGCTCACCGATCGGCGCAGATCGGTGGTCGCCGGCCCGGTTCTTTATGGGGCTACGATTCGCCTGCTCCATGAGATGCTCGAGCCCAACGGAATCGAGGTGCACTTCGCCGACCCATGCGATTCACAGGAGTTCGCGGCGGCCGTCAGCGAGCACAAGCCGGGATGTATTCTCGTCGAGACCGTGGCGAATCCGATGCTGCGCGTTACGCCTCTGGACACGATCAACGAGATCGCCCGCCGTCATGGCGCTGCCGTGGTCGTGGATTCGACCTTTGCGACCCCTTTGCTGGTGCGCCCGCTCCAGCTTGGCTCGGACCTGGTGGTGCACAGTCTGACGAAGTACTTGGCCGGCCACGGCGACGTACTCGGCGGCATCGTCGTCTCGCGGGAAGAGTTCCGCCCGGTTCTGCAATCCATTTCCCGGGCCGTGGGCGGAGTCCTTGGCCCGTTCGAGGCTTACCTTGCCATGCGCGGCGTCAAGACCTTTCCCCTGCGCATGACGCGCCAGTGCGCCAACGCGTGCCGTGTGGCCGGCTGGCTCGCCTCGCACCCCCGCATCGCCAGGGTTCACTTCCCCGGCGATCCGCAGCACCCGGACGCAGCCATTGTGCGGAGATTGTTTCCGCCGAACATGTACGGAGCTATGGTCAGCTTTGAAGTGAAAGACGCCGGTAAGGAGCAGATCTTCCGCCTGGTCGATTCATTGAAGATGATCGTGCCCGCCACCAGCCTCGGCGACGTGCATTCCATGATTCTCTACCCGCCCATGAGCTCGCACCGCGAGATTTCGCCGAAGCACCGCCAACGCATGGGCATCGGTGAGAATTTTCTCCGCCTGTCAGTGGGAATCGAAGCTCCGGAAGACATCATCGAGGATCTTGACCAGGCTCTGGGCCTCGGTTGACGCCTGCTCCGCGCCCGACTTGCGCGCCGCGGCGCCCGGCGCGGGCCGCGCTTCTTTTTTCGGCCGGAGAAACAATCCCCGGGAGCGCCTCCCGGTTCGGGCCGTAAAGCCTGGCCGGCGTGCTTTTCCGGCCTGCTAGGATTGCGGCGCCAACGCCGGCTGCTTCTCCGGAACCAATTGCTTTGTGGGGTCGATGCGAAGCCAAATCAAAGCGCTGGCGAGAGAGAGAGCGGCCATGCCGGCTAAGGGAAGGTTCCAGCCGTGCTTTTCCACCAGGCTGCCGTAAGCGGCGGCGGCGATCGTGGATCCCATTTGCCCCGCCATATTCATCGCGCCGCTTACCGTGCCCGCGTAGCGCTTGCCGATATCCAGGCAGACAGCCCAGCAGTTCGGCAGCATGAAATCGGAAACCGCGAAGCTTAAGGAAAGGGCGATAATCGCCAGCAGCTTGTTTTGAAGGATGATCGAGAGCAGCATGAAGCCGCCGGCGCTGGCCATGCTCACCAGGCCTACCGACCGGCGGCCCCATTTCAACCCGACCTTGCGGACCATGAAATCGCTGGTGTAGCCCCCAGCCACGTTGGCCGCCGCTCCCATCAGGTATGGCAGAGCCGCATACGTGGCGAACGCTTCGATGCCCTTCGCCTTCACCAGATACGTGGGCATCCAGGAAAAAAACCAGTAGGCGGCGTAGCAGTATGTGTGATACATAAGCATCACGGCCCAAAGGTTGGCGCTGCTCAGCGCCACTTTCCAGGAGAGCGATGCGTGAGGCGCCGGGCCGCTCTCGCCGATCTCCAGCAGTTCCGGCGCGCTCACTCCCGCTTTTTGCCCCGGATAGTCGCGGAACCACAGATACCAGGGAATCGCCCAAAGCAACCCTGTGGCCCCGAAGAGAAAAAACACGGGACGCCAGCCGAGCCATGCCTGAAGAGGCAAGGCGATGGCCGGGGTGAGCGCTGCCCCGAGCCGGCTCGCGGTCCAGACGATGCCTTGCGCCCGGGCTCGCTCTCCGAACGGGAACCACCGGGAAATGGCGCAGGAGCTATTGGGGAAAAAACCGGCCTCGCCCGCGCCAAATAGAAAGCGGCAGGCGAGCAGGCTGAAATAGCTGCGGACCGCGCCCGTCGCGGCCGTAAACGCCGACCACCACAGGACGACACGGGTCAAAACCCGCCGAGGGCCGAAACGGTCTCCCAGCCAGCCGCTGGGTATCTCGAATATGCCGTACGCAAAAACGAACGCGCTGAAGACATAACCCATCTGTGCCGTGGTCAACCCCAGGTCTTCTTTCATGTGCGGCGCCGCAGCCGCAATACTGATCCGGTCCAGATAGGTGACGATGGAAGCCAGGAACAGCATTCCCAGCACTTTGTGACGTGCCCGGATGGCGGCCATTCATTCCTTCTTTATTCGGTTCCGGGGCCGGTTTCCTTGCCGCCGGCGTACTTTCTGTAGAGCGCTTCGATTCCCGCTTCCTGGGCGTCGCCGGGATGGATCACCACGCGGTAGCGGAATCGAAGCGACTGGCCCGGCGCCAGGGTCACGCTGCCGTTGCGGCCCTTGTCGTTGTAAAAATCATGCTCGCCAAAAATGTTTGCCGCAAAAAGGCCGTAGCTCCGGGAGTGCCAGTAGGTCGGATGCTTCGGGTTGCCGGGATGATCGAAGATGGCGATCCCCAGCTTTTCCCCATCCAGGGTTCCAGCGTAATCCACCCACTTGGAGCGTTTCCCCCAGACATTCTTTTCGCCCTGCTTGCCCTCGGCCGTGGTCATCAGGCCGGTGCCGGGCGTAATTCCGGGCTGCGGCTTCGCGGCGGGCTCACAGAGCGGCTGGGCCAGGCGAATGGCGAACGTCCCTTCCTTCGTGTCGCCGAACACAACCTTCTGGTCTGCTTTCAAGGTGATGTCGAAATCGAGGATCCGCAATTTCGGATCGCCGTAGATGATTGTTTTGCGCGTTTCCGTGATCAGCGTCTGACCGCTCTGATCCTTCCAATCAAACATCACCACCATGCTTCCGGCCTTTTTGCCGCTCTTCACCTCGACAACCTTTTCCAGGGATATGCGCCCCGGTTTAAACTCCGAGGCCCCCGGAGTTTCCGGGGCCCAGAAGTCCAGGCCGTTGACCTCGCCATGGGCGAACCACAAGCCGCGATGGTGCGGGTGATCGTGCGCTTCGCCCGGAGCTTCCGCGATGGGCCATTGGCGGGTCACGATCTTGCCATCCGCGGCCCGCAGGGGCCACATATAAGGCTTTAGCGTGTTGGGGCCGAAAAAGAGCGTCGAGAAGGGCTTGCCGTCGATGGTGATGTCAATCTGCGTATTGTCCTGGCGCGTTAGGGTCACCTGAGCGGTCAGGGGCAGCAGAACAAAACAAGCTATCGTAAGCAGAAGCACGCATTTTCTCATGGCCAAAAGTTTGGCACATTGAAAGCGCAAATGCCAGTGCGGGATTGCGGATACCCGGCGCGAATCTCCAATGCCTGACGCCGCCGCACTCTGCGAGGCGTACCGGGATGGTCCACCCAGCCGGGCTGGCATGATGCCGGGCCTAGGGCTTCTTCGCTGTGGCCGCTTTCGCCTTTTCGCGTCCGGCAACTTCCTTCGCGCGAAACTTCGCGATCCGTCCGATCAACTTCACGGGAACCGGCCGTAAAAGCGGGAAGCGAATTGTGCCCTTGCTCATCTTGTACCGGGCAAGCTCGTCCTTGAACGCCGCGGCGAGGCCCCCGGTTGCGGGGTGGAGCGAGTAGTGCTTCTTCCATCCGGCAAAATAGATCACAAGGCGACTATGCAGCCGGTACGCGGGAATCTGGTACGAAATCACTTCGTCGGCTCCCGGCAAAGCCTTGCGGATGGCGCTCCGCACCTGCCCGAGTAGGTCTCGCACGGCTTCCGGGCGCGAAGCGATGTATTCGTCCACGGACTGGAAGTTAGGTCTGGCCATCGTGATTCCTTGGATTGTCTCACGGCGAAACTGAAAATAACGGATCGTTGCCGCTTTCTCCGCGCTCCGGCATCCGCCGGTGAAGTGGCCGGCAAATGATGGATGCTACTCTATAGCCTAGAGCGCTTGTGCGCCACGGAGAGTGTGATTGTCCTTTGAGAACGAACTGCTCGAGCAGCGCTACCAAAAGATCCGGCAACTGGAAGAGCTCGGTTTCACCGCGTACCCACGAAAGTTCGCCTACACCCACACCCTTGGCGAAATTTGGAAACAGTATGGCTCCGCTTCCGCCGAAGATCTGGCGGCGAAGCGGGTCGGCGTGCGGGTGGCCGGCAGGGTGCTCACCGTCCGGCGCCAGGGAAAGGCGGGATTCGCCCACATCCAGCAGGGGGGAGACAAGCTCCAGATCTACGTGCGGCAGGACGCGGTCGGTGAAAACAGCTTCCACCTTTACAAAATGCTCGATGCCGGCGACATCATCGGGGCCGAGGGCTACCTGTTTCGCACCAAAACCAATGAGTTGACCGTACACGTCGAACGCCTCGAGTTTCTCTCCAAGGCGCTGCTGGCGATGCCCGAGAAGTGGCACGGCCTGCATGATGTCGAAACGCGATACCGCCAGCGTTACCTCGATCTGATCGCCAATCCCGAGGTGCGGGACGTCTTCGTGCGCCGCGCCAAAATTATTGGAGCGCTCCGGCGCACCCTGGAAGCGCACGGCTACATTGAAGTCGAGACGCCCATGATGCAGCCGCTCTACGGCGGCGCGATCGCGAAGCCGTTCCGCACCCATCACAATACGCTCGATATCGACCTGTATCTCCGCATCGCGCCGGAACTGTATTTGAAACGGCTGGTGGTGGGCGGTCTGGACCGCGTTTTTGAAATCAACCGCAACTTCCGGAATGAGGGCGTCTCCACGCAGCACAATCCCGAATTCACGATGCTCGAGTTCTATCAAGCCTACAGCGACTACCGCGACTTGATGGATTTCAGCGAAGTTCTGCTCCGGGAAGCAGCCATGGCCGCCCTCGACGGCAAGACCGCGGCGGCCTTCGGCGAGCATCTCATCGACTTCAGCCGCCTGGCGCGCTTTTCTATGAAGGAGGCGGTTGTGGAATTTTGGCCCGATCCGGGTACGCGCCCGGCTATCTCCGACTTGAGCGACTGCGCCAGAGTGGTGGAGCTGATGGAAGCCCACAACCGCACCGTTGAGGAGAAAATCGTGGCGCCGCCTGGCGCAACGGCGGGGGAGTTGGTCGGCCTGCTGTTTGAACAGGTCTGCGAAAAGCGGCTCATTCAGCCTACGATCATTTACGACTTTCCGGTCGAAGTCTCGCCGCTGTCGAAAAACAAGCCGGACGACCCGGAGTGGGTGGAGCGCTTCGAGATTTACGCCGCAGGCATGGAAATTGCCAATGCGTACTCCGAGCTGAATGACCCGCAGGAGCAGCGGCGGCGTTTCGAGATGCAGGCCGCCCTGCGGGAGCGCGGCGACGCCGAAACCCACGAGATGGATGAAGACTACATCCGCGCCCTTTGCTACGCCATGCCGCCAACGGCCGGGGAAGGCATCGGCATCGACCGTCTGACCATGATTCTGACCAATTCGCACAGCATCCGGGACGTGATCCTGTTTCCGCTGCTGAGGCCCGAGGGCGACATCGGCATCGCCGCGCAATTGCGTAAACTGGAGGAAGCAAGCGCGGATGGGCGCCAGCGATGACCGGCTCGAACAACCGCCCGGGTCAGGGAAGAGGCCGGAGCTGCCGGCCCCCCGTACGCGCCCGTACATCTGCTATCCGCTTTTCTTAGATGGCTGTCGAGTTTTTTATCGCCCGCCGTTACCTGCGCGCCAAGCGCAAACAGGCGGTCATTTCCGTCATCACCGCTATTTCCACAATCGGTGTAGCGGCCGGTGTGATGGCGTTGATCGTGGCGCTGGCAATCAATAATGGATTCGGCGAAGAACTGCGGAATCATCTGCTGGGCGCGACCTCCCACGTCAACCTGATGGAGATCGAGCGCGGCAACGGCATTGCCGATTGGCGCCGGTTCCTGGACCGCTTCCGCAAGGTCCCCCACGTCGTGGCGATCGCTCCGGCGCTCTATGGGCAGGTGATGCTCTCCGGCCCAATCCAGGCCAAGGGAGCTGTTCTGAAGGGCATCGATCCGTCGTCGGAACTAGGGATCGGCGATCTGCTCAGGAGCATCAAGCAAGGTTCCATCGACGCCATCCTCGAAGAAAAAGGACTGCCCGGTCTGATCGTCGGCAGGCGGCTCGCTGACGAAATCGGCCTGCGCATGGGAACGGTGGTGACCATCGTCAGCCCGCAGGGCGAACTGACTCCCTTTGGGCCGGCGCCCAGCTACAAACGGTTCCGCGTAGTGGCGATCTTTGATTCGGGCTTTTACGATTTCGACTCGCTTTGGACTTTTACCAGCCTCAAAGCCGCGCAGCAGGCGCTTTCCCTGGGCGACGTAATCAACGCGGTGGAATTCAAGCTCGACGATCTGTACCGGGCCGAAGAGGTCAGTAAAGAAATAGAAAAAATCGCCGGCCCTCGCTTCTCAACGACCACGTGGATGGAGCAGAACCGGGCGCTGCTGCACGCATTGAAAATGGAGCGCCTGGTAACAATCGTCACGATCGGCCTGATTGAAATGGTGGCGGCTCTGAACATCCTGATTTCGCTGGTCATGATGGTCATGGAAAAATATCGAGACATCGCGATTCTCATGTCCATGGGCATGCGGCGGGAGCAAGTGCGGAAAATTTTTATGCTTCAGGGTACGATGATCGGAGCGCTCGGCACAGCCATAGGCCTGACGCTCGGCTACACGCTGAGCTGGCTGGGACAGCGCTACCATTGGATACACCTTGATTCAGATATTTACGGCCTCAGCTACGTCCCGTTTCAACCGCACCTCTACGACGGCGCATGGGTCGCTGCGGCGGCCATGCTGGTGAGCTTTCTCGCGACGATTTACCCCGCCCGCAGCGCCACCCGGATCGCCCCGGTCGAAGTTTTGAGATACGAATGAAACCCGCTGTTCCGTCTTTGCGGGTTGCGTTTCATCTGATTTGAATTTGGGGACCGAGAAAGCCGGACCTCGACCCTGCCCCTATCTGCTCAGCCTCGCCAGCCAAGCTTGCATGATCGGCCTGGCGGCTGTCGGAATCCGGTGCCCGCCGTCGAGCATGTGAAACTCCAGATCCGGGATGCGCGTGCGGAGACGCTCTGGAAACGTCTCAGCCACAACCGGCGGGTAATACTCGTCCTCGCGCGCCGCGATGTGCAGGACGGCGGCCGGCGAGTGCTGGTAAGGACGCTGGTCCCAATCTCCCGGTATGCCGCCGCAAATCGCGATTGCCCCGCGCACGGCGCCCGGATGCGTGCAAAGAAAGCGGTAATTCAGGGCCACCGACTGAGAAAAACCCACCAGCACAACACGCTCGGAGGCCGCACCGATCTCGGCGATCACATTGAGAATCATATCGTGATGCAGCCGCCACGAGTGCTCCGGCTCGAAGCGCGTAGACCAATGAAAGGCCACATCCGCCCTCGGTTCGCCGTTCCGATTCACCCAGATTTGATAGGGACCCTGGAGCGAAGCCGCATAGTGCTCCTCGCCGACGAGCGGAACCGTGAGCCATAGCATTTGCTCTGGGGTCATCGCGTGGCCGTGCAGCGCCACAATGAAAAACGCGCCCGGCGAGGGGTGTTCCGGCTTCCGCAAGAGGTAATTGCATCGGAATGGCAGCAGGAAGCTTCGTCTTTCGATCTGATCAGAATTCATCAGCCTGTAATGGATATTGCGTAAAATAAACCGGGCCCGCGCCCGCCACGCGGCGCCCGCCCCACAATCCGGAGCCTCTTCTTTCCGGTGACGATCACCCCGGCTCGCCTGGCGCGAGGGCCCGCGCCACCGGGCGCGGATCGCCTGCGCGCAGCGGCCATTCCTGTCAAGCCCCGCCTGGGATTCTCTTTTGCTTCCGGATCCTTACGGTCTGGCTTCCAGGACAATGTTAAACGGCGTTTCCGCAGCGCGCCGGAACCGGGTGAAGCCGCCGGAGGTCACCACCTCGCGCAGCCGCGCCTCGCCGGCCTGGGCTCCCAGCGCCAGGCCCACCTCTTGGGCCAGAGACGCCGGAGTGCAGATCATTGTAGATGCGGCGTAATACACGCGGCCCACAGGGTTGAGATTCTCCTCCAGCCGGTCATGGGCGAAGGGCTCAACGATCATCCAGGCGCCGTCGGGCGCCAGGCTCTTCAACACGTGGGCGGCCGCTCCCACTGGGTCGCCCATATCGTGCAGGCAATCAAAGAACGCTACCAGGTCGTAACCCGCCCCCGGATAATCCTTCGATCTTGCGACTTCAAACGTGACTCGATCGGAGACACCCGCCTCCTGCGCCTTCTTACGGGCCCGCTCGATTGAGGGAGCGTGATAATCAAAACCGACGAATTTCGATTTCGGATAGGATTGTGCCATCAGGATGGTCGAGCTCCCGTGGCCGCAGCCGACGTCGGCCACCCGCGCTCCGGCTTTGAGCTTGTTTTCCACACCGTCCAGGGCGGGGATCCAGGAGCTCACCAGGTTTGCCGCATAGTTCGGCCGGAAGAAGCGCTCCGTTCCTTCGAACAAACCCGGATCGTGCTCATGCCAGCCCAGGCCTGCGCCAGTGCGGAAGGCTTCCGTAACTTTCGGTTCGTCCTTCAGAGCCGACGCAACGAGCTGGAACGCGCCGGGTAGGTAGGCCGGGCTGTCTTCCTGCGCCAGGGCAAAAGCCTGCTCCTCAGGAAGTGTGTATTTCTGAGCAGCCGGGTCGTAGAGCACATATCCCCCGGCGGCTTGCGCCGCCAGCCATTCCCGCACGTAGCGCTCGGCTGTGCCAGTGCGCTTGGCAAGCTCCGCCGAACTGAGCGGGCCGGCCCCAGCCATAGCCTTGTACAATCCGAGCTTTTCCCCTATCACCACCAGCGCGGCGTTGAAAGTCGCGCCCAGCTCGCTGACAGCCTGTTGCATGAACTGATTCAGTTTGGTTTCGTCGATAGGCATTGACTCTCCTTTTTCTGGCGAAAAAAATCCACAGAGCTTTTCTATCGCGGACGTGGCGAAGCGCCTTACTGCGCAATCATACAATGGCCTTCGGCGGCCAGCAAGCGGCCTGCTTGTGCGCATGAGTCTGGGGATTACCTTTTTCGACGTCTCCGGCGTGCCTGTTTTCGCGGGTTGTCAGACACGATAGCGTCATTCCAGAGGGGAACGAGAAAGCTCGTTTCGCGCGAGGTCCACCACCGTTGTTCTTCTGAGCGCAACAAGCAATCTGCGGTTCTAGTTTGTCCGGGAAGCGTCAAAGCGGATCGCGCGAATCGCCTCGGACTCAGACGATAGGACAGTCCCGCTAAAGATGCGGAACGCCTCCGCAACAGAGAAACGCGCTGCGTCCCGACGGCGAGCATCCGGCGCCTCTCGCCGCGTCTCTGCCGCGTTGCCGCCCGGCGTGATTCCGATTCAGCGTTCCTCTCCAGAGGATGCGCACTGTGCGTTCCCGTATCGGCGGACCCTTTGCCGCGGCAGATCTTTCGCTGCTCCGGCGGCCGGGGGAGCGGCGGCGGAAGTTTCCGGAAAGTTTTACAAATTTTCCCTCAAAAAGTCTCACAAACCCGCTGTGGCCGGTCAACAGAGCGCGTTTCTAACGCCTCCTGATGTTTCCCGCGCCGTTTCTGATGGAAAGCGCGGCCTTGCTTTTGCAGATCTAAAAATCGAGTTTTTTGCAAACTCCTATTGGCCAGGAAAGGAACCAGCGCTAGAATCTCGTCCAACAATTTCAGTAACGGGAGGGAGTATGGCCCGGCCAATTTCTATTGTGTTTGTGATGTGCCTGGTGTTTGCACGGCAACCTCTCAGCGCCCAGCTGGGCACTGCTACGATTTCCGGCAACGTAACGGACTCCACCGGAGCGGCGATTGTCGGAGCTTCGGTGACTGCCGTCAACGCGGTCACCGGATTCCGCCGGCAGACCGTATCCAACACTCTCGGCCAATATAATCTGCCTGGCCTTGCACCGGGCCAATATGATCTCGCCTTCGAGTTCCAGGGCTTCAAGCGAATGGAGCAAAGGGGTCTGACCCTGCAAGTGGACCAGAATGCTCGCATCGACGTAACTTTGGAACTGGGGCAGGTGTCGGAAAGCGTGGAGATTGTCGGCCAGGCTCCTTTGGTCGAAAGCCAGAGCGCGACGATGGGAGCGGTCGTGGACACGCAGAAGATTTTAGCCCTTCCGCTGAACGGCCGTAACTTCGCCCAGCTCGCTTTGCTGGTCCCGGGAGTGAATACGGGCGCGCCGGGCGCCGGCGGCGCCGAGGGCTTTTCCGCCAGCGGCCTGAGGGCCAACGAAAATGCATTTCAAATCGACGGCACCTCCAATTCAGATTCATTTCAGAACCGCATCACGGTCCGGCCGAACATCGACGCAATTCAGGAGTTCAAGATCCAAACCAATAATTATTCGGCCGAGTTCGGCAAAGGCGGCGGCGCCCAGGTGAATGTGATTACCAGATCCGGCACGCGAGAATTCCATGGCGGAGCGTGGGAATTCATTCGGAATAACGCGTTCCAGGCGCGCCGCTTCTTCGATACGAATCGCAGGGCGTTCCCCTGTGACGCAGCCGACCCCAACGTAGCAACCCGTCCCGCCTGCGCGCCCCCATTCAAACAGAACCAGTTCGGGTTTAACCTGGGCGGGCCGATGTTCCTGATACCGAGGCGCGGCGGAGACCGCAAGACGTTTTTCTTCACAACCTACGAAGGCTTCCGCCAAACGCGGGGCAACGCCACCTTGGCCACGGTGCCCAGCATCGCCCAGCGCAACGGCGATTTCAGCCAGAATTTGCTCAGCGGCAATACCGTGCCGGACGCGCTCGGGAGAACCTGGAGAAGAGGGCAGATCTTCGATCCCAGAAGTTCCACGGCGGTGACCGACGCCTCAGGAAGGACGCGCTTTGTACGGGATCCGTTCATCAACAATCAGATTCCGCTGAGCCGCTTTGATCCTGTCGCCGCCCGGATGCTGGCTAATACCAGCTTTATACCTCTTCCTAATACATCAGGCTCCACAGGTGGCAACGGCAATCCGAGCAATAATTTTCAGGACGGCCGGTCTACCACTTCGAGCTTCGATCAATTCAGCGCGCGGATCGACCATCAGTTTTCTCCCAATGATACGATCTTCGGCCGGTTCAGTTTTCAGGATTCCAACGGCTACGCGCCCAACACGTTTCCGGGCTTCGGCCAACAAGACAATCAGCGGCAGATCAACGTCACGTCCAGCTATACCAAAGTTCTCAGCCCGACCATGGTCAACGAGTTCCGCTTCGGCTACCAGGGCTGGTTTCAGCTAACGGCTGCCGAGGATTACATCCACGGGCTGGACTATATGACGGAATTCAACATTCGCGGCCTCGAATATGCCCCCAAAGCCGGCCTGATCGGCTCACCTAGCTTCTCGGTTACCGGCTTTGCCGGTTGGGGAAATGGAAATGGTCCGAATAAAGCCCGGAACCACACGTTCCAACCCATCGAAATGCTGTCCTTCAATAAAGGCCGTCATTTTATGAAGGCCGGCGGTGAGCTGCGCGCGGTGATGATCGACCAGACGCGGCCAGATACCTCGCGCGGCAGTTTTAATTTCGACACCGCGGGATGGACCGGCATCGACGGCGTGGGCAACACCGGAAATGAACTCGCCGCATTCGAGTTGGGCTTGGCTCGCCAGAAGGCCCGAGTCGTGAGCAACTTCCGCACCGAGTACCGCCTCCGCGAGTGGGGAGCCTTTTTTCAGGATGATTTTAAGGTAACGCGGAGCCTCACGCTGAATATCGGGTTGCGGTATATGTACTTCACGCCGCCCTATACGACGGATAATAACTACGGCTCGTTTGTGTATCCCGTCGTCTGTCCGAGTTATGCCGTGTGCGGCGCCAACTTCGTCAACTTTCTCACGCAGCCGAGCCCCTACGTGCCATATCATGGGATCGCCGGCAAGGATCTGCCGCGCTCTCTTACCAACACCGAGAAGAACGACCTGGGACCCCGCTTCGGCTTCGCGTGGCAGCCCTTGGGGAAGGCCAACACCGTGATCCGGGGAGGCTACGGCATTTTTTACGACACCGTACCGGTGCAGGTATATGGAGATTCGCTGCTGAACTACCCGCGAGTCATTGAACAGCAGAACAACCTCGGCCTTTCTCAGAATGGGCTTCCTCCCGTCGAAGGGTTTATCGGCTTTTTAGTGCAAAATCCCGGCTTGGGACCCGGGCCGATCGCACAGTTTGAGCCAGGGCCAAATGGATTTCCCCCTGATTTCCACAACGCTTACGTTCAGACCTGGAATTTTGGCGTCCAGCGCCAACTGCCGGGCAGCATGGTGCTCGAAGTGGCTTACGTCGGCACCAAGACGACGCGGCTGGAGAGACAAGAGCAAAGCAACACAGCCGAGCCGCTGGGTTTTCGCGCCACTGTTCCGGACCTCTCCAACAATCCAAATATCCCGGACAACATCGGCTCCGGCGGGCGCAACCAGTTCCGCCGTCTGGTCTCGTTCACCAAGGAGAACGGAATCATCGTGCCTTTGGGCAACGTGTTTCTCGAAACCAGCCTTGGTTTTGCCAATTACAACGCAGGGACTCTGCGGCTCGAGAAAAGGCAGTCCTATGGGCTGACGTTTCTGACGACTTACTCGTTTTCCAAGGCGTTCTCTGATGCACCCGGGTTCGGCTCCGGCGCCACCAACAGCACCGGCGGCCGGATGCAAAATGTTCTCGACAGGAAAGCGGAAAAGGGCCTGGCGGAACTGGATCACCGGCACCGGTTTACTGCCGGCTTTGTCTATGAGTTGCCTTTTGGGAAAGGCCGGGCGTTTTTTTCTGGAGCCAAAGGGGCCATGGATCGCATTCTCGGCGGCTGGGCGGTGGATGGGATTTTCACGCTGCAATCCGGCTACCCGATGACGATCGTGCGGGCGGGTGACCCGGGTAGCGTCGGCACGAATAGCGCTTTGCGTCCGGATCTGGTGTGCAATCCCAATCTGCCGCGCGGCAAGCAAACCGTGGAGAAATTCTTCAATACCGCGTGCTACGTCGCCCCCGAGAGCCTGATTCCCGGCGACGTCCGCTATGGCACCGCTGGCCGTTCCACCGCCATCGGGCCGGGTCTTATCGGCACGGATTTTTCGGCGCGCAAAAATACGGCGATTACCGAGCGGGTGCGAACGGAGTTTCGCGCGGAATTCTTCAATGCGGCGAATCACCCGAATTTCTCCACTCCAAACCGAAACCAGGGCGACGGCAATTTTGGAAAAGTCACCGACACCGCAGATCCGCGAATCATCCAGTTCGGGCTGAAGCTGATATTTTGAGCCGGGTCCGCCCGGCGCGGTTTGAGCCGGCGCCGCCTGCGGCGCAAGCACGGTTCCACTGCCTATTTGGGTGGCGTTTCTGCTCAAAAAAGGCACGGCCGTTCGGCGGTCAATGGGATTAAGATGTTTGCATGCTCCTGAGATGCTGGTGCGCCATTGGGTCGCTTGGAATAATGTTCTTTTTGAGTTTTGCGCTACATGCCCAGACCTCCCCGGCGCCTCCCTCGATGGTCGCAGGCATTCCCGTTAACTACGAGGAGGCGCTCGCAGGGACCTACCAGCTCCCCGACCCTTTGCGGCTCGCTGATGGCAAGCCGGTGCGCGACGCTAAAACCTGGTTCGAGAAACGCCGGCCGGAAATTGTACGGCTGTTCGAGCAAAACCAGTTTGGCCGCAGCCCGGGA
>Ga0070741_10010456_pt1 | contig 17503 bp, 11 predicted proteins | sample Coa_R1_4_FD_66440 | JGI IMG/M metagenome (GOLD analysis project Ga0070741, IMG submission 66440) | Surface soil microbial communities from Centralia Pennsylvania, which are recovering from an underground coalmine fire - Coalmine... | ecosystem: Environmental > Terrestrial > Soil > Unclassified ...
ATAAGACTCGGAGGCTAGTATGGCATAGGCTGACAGCTGCAACCGGTGGTTTTCACCTGCCCAGCTTGCCATTTTGTAATCCACAACGATTACTTCATCCGCCGTCACCACAACCTCATCAACGATGCCAACCAGTCCCAACCTTTCTGAACGCAGGCGAACGTCAAACTTACGCTCCCCGCCGGGAACTTGATAGGCTGACAGCGTGCGCCGAGCTGCCCGTTGCCGTTCGTGTTCATGAGCCTCTGTGCCAGTGTCCATTTTGTAGGTACGTGGTCGGATGTCGGGCGTGCAGCTTTCAAAATATACAACGCGCGGGCAGTACGTATACTGTTTAATCATCGTAATGGTTAGATCGTCCTGCGTCGGATCGTTCCACTCCGATTCTGGATGCTCAATCGGCGGAAATGGGTTGTCCATCGTATGTCTCCGTATCGCTGGTTGTCTCAATGATGAGGCGGCGCGCCCACGCTTTGTCGTCAATTTCGTACAGGTGGATTTTGCCCGGCGTTTCATCCAGCAGGTGGCTGATCTTCAACATGAGTTCTTCCTGATGGGTGCGACTCAAGACGCCGGTAAAAGCGCTGTACTGGATACGATCCAGACCATAATCCAGACAAGCGTCGGCGATCTGGGTACGGCGGCGATCTTCTTCAATATCATAAACGAGCAGAATGTGAGATGTCGCCATAGGGCTTACCACTCCGCCTTATAGGGTTGATAAGCATCGGTTTCGCCGCGCAGATAAGCCGCCAGCCGCCGGGCTTGATTCTGGATGATGTATTGAATGGCGAAGCGCCCGCCATCGTACCGCACCGTTGCTGTCAGGTGTTCATTCACCTTGTCGGAGAAGTCTTTCCTGACGTTATCTTGCAATTGGCCTTGCGCCGACATCGGCACGCTGTATCGCCGGTTCACAAGCCCGACCACCAGCCTATCAACCGCAACACTGCGGAATTCTTCCATCATATCAAATGTCAGCGAATGCTTGCCGGGACGATCCGCATGGATAAAGCCTGCATATGAATCCATACCGGCATTCGTGATAGCTTGCTCAACCCGATTGCGGAGTATACCATAGCCATAGTTGAGCAAGCTGTTTACGGGGTCCGTTGCGCCCCGTGTAATGCGTTTCTCCCAACCATATTCATCCGGGACTACTGCGCGGAGTGCGCCCCAGTACTGGGTGGCGGCATTAGCCTCAAACGCCATCAGGGAGTTGCGCAGATCAGCAAGATTTTGATCAGCAAGGCTTTTCAGCCGGTCACTGAAGCCCAGCGCCTCCAGCGCCGCCTCGTGGAGCGTTTGATAGAGTTCCGGCTGTGTCTCTTTGCGGGACTTGGCAACGTATTTTAGAGTTGCGACCTGGTTATTGATTTTGGCGGCAGCGATACGCAGCGCTACCTGGCTGCCGCGCCCATCGTGATACGCCGCAAATTGGGCACGGCGTGTGATCACGGTTCCCACCAGCCCCGGCGAATAGAGGCTGGCAAAATGTTCGCCACTGTCGGTAAAGAATATCGGGATGCCCCGTTCACAGCATTCCTTGATCGCATCCGCCGAAATACTGACTCCGGTTGAAGCAACTGTCACATCCTTCAAGTGGAGCAGTGGAGCTTGCGCGAGTGTTTCTTTCCCTTTGGAAACGAATAACCGCTCACTGTGCTTGCCGACAAACGCCCCAAAAGTATCGACCAACAGGTGTTCCACGATTGCCATGGCGGTTGACCTTCTTACTAGCCTGCTGTTCCCTGCGCCTAAGTAATGCTATTCAATAGTATAGCAGATTTTCCTTTCCTGGTGTTTCATCTGTGCAACAGAATTCATAAATAATTGGTGTCAATCAACCATGTACCAGCCGTCCCCTTTAGCCGTGTTTTTGCCCACATGGATCATCTGACCCCATAGCAGCCACGCCAGAACATCACGCTGTGGGATTCGCCAGCGTGCCTGGCCCATAAAGCCGCCAATCGGCGAGGATCGCCCCTTGATCCGGCTGTAGCTCATGATATCCTTCCAGTGGGTATGGTCAGTGATCCGGCTGTTCGCGTCCAGATCGTCGCCGATTGCGCCCACGCGCTCCCATTCCGCTTTCCACCGTGGGAGGCCAGCGGCGACCTGCGCCTGTGACTGATTCTGTTCAACGAGTGCCTGGGCGCGTTCTAACAGGCGACGCAGCAGCACGCCGAGCAAAGGCCGGTGCACCAGCGCTTTGTGATCGGTCAGGCGGGTGGGCGTTAGGAAACGCAGGAGAACCTGATCGCTGCGCCACGTATCGACAGCATACCGGATTGTTTGGGCGGTAATCGGCAGACGCAGATCGGACACCTGATGCGGGTCCATGATCTGGCGGCGCGATCCGTTGAGCGGATTCAACTCGCAGATGCGAACCACCTGAAACCGTCCGCGCCCAAACCCGATCCCCATATCCGCCACGTCCCGCAAGGCGTAGAACAGGTAGGGGATATAACTGACGGCTTGCCCAAAGAGCGTGATGCTAAACTCGAACTGTTCGCCCGTGCCGAAGTAAGCGTTGGGCGGTGGCGGTTCGACGGTATAGGCGCGTGGTAGATCGCGCCCGCGTGCATTGGCGTCATCCAACCCTTCGAGAAATTGGCGGATAACGTCATAGGGCAGGCCGGGAATAGGTGCGTTGGGACTAAACCGTGCAATTAGCGCCTGATACAACGCGCCGCGCAGATTAACGCCCGGCTGTTCGCTAAACTGGATCGCTTCTCTGGCGCGCACCACAAATACAATGCGATGCGCCACAAACCCCTCAAGCAAATCCGCCTGTGGATCAGGCTTGTTGACCGTTTCCGCTGCGTCTGCGGACATAAAGCTGTCTCCTGTCAAGTTTCGGCTGTTTAACCTAATCCGCTTCAAGTGGAACTTCGGTCTGCATCGCGCCTTCAATAGCCAGACCATCCTCGCTGGAATAGTCGGCATCGACCAGATATACGGGAAATACAAAACGGCCTTGTCGCTCGTCTTCCCGCCATGCTTTTCGATGCTTTTCAAGACGTTTGTACTGTCCCCAACTCAGCGGCACGAGGAGCGACGAAGCGTCCAGATACCGTCGCTGTTGGATGAGAGCCTTGTATTCCGGGTAAGCAGTTTCGGGCAGCACCTCGACGCCATTGAACATCTGGTAAAATGCCTGTTCGATGTCTTTATCGGTGGCAAACGGCCTCAAGTTACCCAAGATTTCAGACTCGAAAGAGGCTAGACTTTGGTTGTAGCGTGTCCACCACTCGTCTAGCGCTGGCCCCGCGTAAATCTGTTCGAGCCACGATCCAACCGCCCGCTCGTCAATCGGCTGACCGTTGATCGCTTCCAACTTCTTCAGGGTTGCCTCCAGCAGATTGAGATCATACAGATACTTCACATTGTCGGGCTGTTCGCGGACAACATAAACATCTGCCAGCGCGCGGTTGCGGGAACGGTTGACTCGCCCGAAACGTTGCAACAACGCCTCAAGCGGCGCGATCTCCGTATATAACGTGTCCATGTCGATGTTCAGGCTGACTTCCACTACCTGCGTCGCCACCACGATTGGTTTGCGCCCTTGATACGCCTCACTGGAGTCAAGCCCGACCTGCTCCATGATGGCGGTTTCTTTCGCTGAACGATCCTTGCTGTTGAAACGGCTGTGGACAAGGATAATGGGGTAGTCCGGCAAACGTTCCTTGAGCAACCGGTAGATGTCTTTCGCCCGCTTGACCGTGTTGCAGCACACGAGAATCGATTGTCCCTGATTGGCGTCGTCACAAATATGGGCAAGCGTTGCGTCATCGGACAGCGAACCCGCCAGCAAATGCATCTGATGGCGCTGAAATTGGCTGAACGTTTTTTCTGCCGCTTGAATCAACTGTAGATCAGGCAGCGCCGCGCGCAGCACGTCCTGTACGTGTGTGGGCATGGTCGCGGACATAATGAAAAACCGGGCGGAGGCATACTCGCGCAGAAATTGAATGAACCGAACGATCAGCGCGAGTCGTTCCGGCTCATAGGCGTGGATTTCGTCGAAGATAAAGCGCCCGCCCTGAAAGTTCGCAAAAATCGCCTCGTGTCCCTTGATCTGGTACGGCGACTTCAACATCTGGTACGGGCTTTGGATGTTCATGGCATAGCGATGCAGCCGCGATACTTCCTCATTGGTTTGGGCGATGTTTTTCGCGGTTTCCGTATTCAGATCGTCATGCAGCGCCGCGTAATACAATGCCTGCTGCGCGTGACCATGTTGCAAGCCAATGTGATTTTTGCCAAAGATTCGCTCCAAACGCTTGTGCATGGCATTCATACTGGCCTGAAACGGCAAAATGTAAAACACCCGCGACGGCGACCATCCATCGTGCGCTGCCTGACGATCCAACCACAGCATAGCTGCTTCGGTTTTGCCGCTGCCCGTCGGGGCGATCAGCATGGCGGAACCCGGTTTGCTTGCCGTAACCTGTTCCTGATGCGGGTAAGGGGTGGCGTTCGGCTTAAAGAGCTTCGCCATACGCGCTGGCGGTGACGGAAAATCCAGCATGTCGAAGGGTTCATTCTTTGATTCCGCCGATCCAGCGTGATCCGCAATCAGAATCATGCCGCGCAGGAGCATCCCCAGTTGCGCGGCGCGCGGGTTTTCCCGGAAGGCAACCCGTGATGTATACGTAAGCAAATCCTCAACAGCGTTGTGAACCTGCGCGGCGCGAAGTTTTTCCTTTGCACGCGCTTCGCTAGGCATTGCTACAGAATCGATAGACGACGCAAAGTCCAGTGCCGTCGCCCATGCCCATCCACAGGATGACAGCCAGCGATATAGCACCAGTTGATCGGCAGGTCTTACCTGCTCAATGATCTGTGCCGCCAGATCGTCTTCAGGATAGTCGGTATCGGCAGCTCCATAGCTCGCAATGATTTCACCCGCGTCCTGGTGATGGCAGGCAATGACCGCAATGACCGGATCACGATCCGCATTGCCGCGTGGGAACAGCCAATCGACAAAGGCCAGTGATAGCGCTTCGTGTCGAAAGCCCCACTTCTTGCGGCTGTGGTTGCGCGCCGCGATTAACATCTCCTGAAAGCCCGAAGCGCATTTCCCAAAATCATGCAGAAACGTTCCCCAGTACAGCCAGTGCCACACTCTCGGTTCGCCAATTTCAGCGGCAAGGTTCGGACGCAAGCGCCGTTGATCCGCCAGCCGGGACAGCACATGCCACGTATGGGCGATTAAGCTCTCCTGCGGTTTAGCAAGGATGTTGTGCCACGCTGCTTGCACACATGGGATGGCTTCGTGCGTCATATCTGATGGCTTCTCCTCAAGTGGAACGGCGGCGCACAAGCGGACGATGCGCCGCCCGTAGGTTTATGGTGCGGTAAACCGCTGGAAGATCAGGCCGCGATACCGACCCTGATAAGCCTCATCCCGGTCAACCCACACCGCGGGATAAGCACTTTCGGCTGGCACGTCCTCCGATGGATACAGAGAACGGTCTTTCAGGATCGCATAGTGATCCCATTCCGGCTGGCGGGTATGCGGATCGATGTAGCGGGCCATTGTCACGGCGACGGATCGCCGGAAGTAGATCGACTCCGACTGAGGGATCAACGTGTGTTCAAAGTACGCCTGATCCGCCAGATGCAGCGTTGCGATCTCTACCGATTCGTAGGTCATCAAATCCTGTGAGCGCCCTAACACCACCGGATAGCGCGGGGCGCGGAACGCCTCCAGATAGCGCAGCGGCGCGATATACAAGGTGAGACGGGGGAAAAACAGGAGTTCCCGCTGAAACGGATTGGCCTGTAGGTACGGCACGCTCAGGTGGGTATGCTCAATGTCCCGCTGCTTTGCCCCATACGTGAAATGGACAGCAAACTCAAGGTGGTCCAGCGGTTCAAACTGCCCGGTGGCGCTGCACAAATGCCCGTAAATGGTCGAAGGCGGCGGCATTTCGTAGGTTGGCTGCACGCCCTGAATGAAGTGCGGGTAGCGGAACGACGTGACTGCCCCGCTCATGACGACTTTGACAACTGGTTTGGTCTGCCCGACGTCGACTTCTGGTTGAATATCGGTCATAGGAGCTTCCTTGACACAGGTGTATTGCGGCTAATCCAACCAGTCCGGATTCTGAGCGAGTTCCTCCGACAGCCATTGGTATACGTCCAGCGGTGTACCGACCACCAGCCGCTGTTGAATATCTTCCGGCAGTTCCGACAGTTTCGCCTCCTGATCGGGCGCAAAGCCGGGCTTCCAGCCGACGTATACCCGTGACAACAATTGATTGCTATTGACCACGCTGTACAGGGTTCGCGCAAAGGCATCCGTGTTGAACACCACCTGTCCGTTTTTCTCGTCCACAAGGAAGTTGAATGGGTGGTTGCCATACTTCGTCACGGCGGCGATGGTCATCACCGGAGTCGTATCGGTATAGTGCAGGGTTTGCTTGGCCCCGCCCTGTACCAGCGGGATCGCTTCTACCAGACGGCGCACCCGCTTGAGCCGCTCATCTACGGGCAGGCGGTAGGCTAATCTTTCGGGCAGATGTTCCAGACCATTGTCCTTCGCCTGCTGGATGCGATGGTTGTCCAGATTTTGGAAGCCTGTGCGCCGACTGTAGCTGAATGTCCCTGCGTTGGCGAGATCGAGTGACAGCAGCCCTTGAAAGGTGGCGCGATAAAACTGATGTTCAAACGGGGTCGGATCGCCTTCCTGCCGGGACATAACGCCGAAGTCGTTGGTGATATAGGTCGGCGCGATGGCAACGAAGGTGCTGACACGCAGCGGAGAAATGCGCGTGATTGCTGAACCTTCCAGCGGCGTTGACGGTTCTACTGCTGCGGTTTCACCGTCCTTTTTGCCCTTTTTCTCTTTGCCCGGCGCGCGCATATACCCGAACAGATCGTCATCCCAATACCGAATAGGGTTCGCATCAGTGTAAGCAACTTTTTCTTCACGATAGACCGGCGACATATCCCATCCTTGCGGATCAGCATCGATGGTAACGCGCAGCCACCGCCGATAAGCCTGTGCCGTGAAGTACGGATATTCGCCCACACCGCGCTTGCGGATCGTTTTGACGCTGCTGGTGTTCTGGGTACGGGCGTTGGGAATGGCTTCGCCGGAATTGTTGAGCGCGCCCGCCGAAACATCAATCAGTAGCATGGAAGTCAGATAGGCCATTGCATGAGTCTCCTGTGGTGAAAGATCAGATGTACGAATTAAGCGGTTGCTTGATCAGCGGTTTCGGCGTCAACATCAGCCAGCGAATCCGCCAGTTCATTAAGCTGCCCGATGCGGTGCAACTGCTCAAAAATGCGGATCAGCAGCAGGTCGCGGGCGAGATTCCAATCCAGCCGGGCGAACTCCTCCGCCTCCTCAAAGATGCTGACATAGCCATCGAATTCGACCAGCGGCGCGTCCCCTACGTAGCCACGAATAGCGCGTAGCAGCGCCAGCCGAAATGCGCGGTAGTCTCGCGCGCCGTATAGCTCACGCAGCAGCCGCGTGTCGTTGCGTGCCGCAATATGCTCGGCAAGCCTGTCGCCAAGCGTGCGGATGTTGTCGATCCTTGCTTTTTCCACGTTCATCATCCTTTTCAGAAAGAGATCGGTGAGTTCCCATGAGATTAGGTTGGCTTCGCGCCGCAAGCTGTAAGTGCTGCGCACGTCCTTCTTGATCTTGCCCATTGGCTGGCGCAGGAAATAAGTTCGTATGAAGTGGCGGGCGTTATCGGGCAAGCCGAAAATGTCCTCATACAGATAATTACGACGGGTAAGTTTCGGTTCAGCGTCCTCCTTCTCCTGTGCTTCGGATTTATCTTCCTGCCATGCCGACGCAACGATCTGTCCCCACGCGGCCTGATACTGCCCCTGGCTGGCGGTGATCACGAAATCGACGACGGACGAGGGCAGGCTGTAAATGTCGATTTTGGGATCTGTGCCGCTGTTGGAGAAGTGATACGCCGTGAGGCTAGGCAAACGTCGCTTGAAACGCGCATGGCCCTTCGGTAAATTGCGGATACGCATTAGGCCATCAATCAGGGTTGTCTTGAACGCGGTCTGGTTGGGCAGCTTTTTCCAGCCCGCGCTTTTGGCTGCCGCAATATTACGTCGGTTGTTTTCCAGATTGAACCTGACAAAATCAAAGGCGAGTTCGGGATCGTCGCTTTCGATGGCTAACAACCGCCCCTGACTGATCACGCAGCCAAGCGGCATGGCATGGATCGCCAGCAGCGCGATGTCGCTGACGGGCAGCCCGGCTAAACCCAGTCCGCCAAAGTTGATGACGCCTCGCCCGTTCAGCATGGGGAGCATATCGCGGCTGATGCGGAGGTAGGCAGGCTGCCCGGTAAACGCGCAGAGCGGCGCGTTTGGATTGTCGCGCAATACCATCGCCCGGTATTCATCTTTTTCCAGCGCTTGCAGGATCGGTTCCAGATCGCGGTGTTGATGTCCGCGCAACACAAAATCGGCATACGCCTTGCGCTTGTAGCGGAACTTTGCGTCATTCCACGACGCTTGCGCGAAGCCGGAATTGGTGAAGGCAATCCCCGCCGCGAGGCTTTGCCCCACGCCGTCTGAATACACCTCCTCAAGATAATCGGCTATTGCATCCTTGTCATCTGTGGTTACGTCTGTCGGGTTTTCCTTCCCGGCGAAGGCGGTGATCACATGGATTCCGGTATCGATCTGAACAAAGCCGGTCAGTTCAAGCATCGTTAGCTACTCCGCGTCTACAATGCACATCAAATCGGTGAGAAGTTTCTTCGCTAGGTGCATCGGGTAGGGTAACAGGATATAACTCTTGGAGAAGGCAGGCGAAATCCGCAGAAAGTGAACGCACCGGCATAGCACTTTGCGATCATCCAGATCGCGGAAATCGTCGCGGACGAAGAAGGGCAGCAGTTCGACCAACTGCGCGTGCTTATAGCCGTAGTCCTTGTCGATGACTGTTTTGTAGCCGTCCTCCAGTTCCCCTCTTGATTGCTCGTCCTGCATATCCGACTCGCCCGCAAGGGAGAAATAGTGCATCGGCTCTGTTACATTGCAGTCGATGTACCCGGATAGATAATCCACGTCGCCGGTTTGCTGGCCCGCGTCCCAGACATCTGTCCCAACAGTATATTGCGGCGTTTCGCTGTCCATCCGCAACCTGATTACTGCCAGCAGATTGTTGAAACGCGGATCATTGCGGGTGAACGTTTCGCCGCCGGGCAGGTGCGAAAAATCCAGCACATCCTGAGTCGCAAACAACTTGCGGTTGCCTAACTGCGGCCAACGCGCACAGTCGTACTCATTAAACCGCGCATTGCGCCACCAATCTGCGCGAATGACGGCAATGGTCGGCGCATCAAGGTGGCGCTGGAGAACATCCAACACAAAGCGCATAACGGCCTTGTTGCTCATACGGAGATAGTTGCTGGAGTCGTAATTACCCTTCTGGCTGCGGATTTTAGACCGCAAACCAGCGAAGGTATTTCCTAGAGTGACGCTGGCCTGCGCATACGGAATCCAGTCCTTCATGCCCGGCGCAATCACATCTACATGCCCATTGGCGCGAAGCCGCACGGCGACCACCGTGATCAGCGGCGGCCTTTCGCCGCGCAGCGCCGTGTTTTTCCATACGTGCCAGAACGCCACCACGTCCAGATTAGGGACCTTCAAGGGCAGCAGTTCGGCGGCACGATCGTAGAGATCGGAGGGCTTTCCATAGATCGCGCCTGTACCACGCAGTAGCAGGTCGAGGATGGCGCTTTCCAGGCGTCCGTCGTTAGCCCGGCTGACCTTGCCCTCCTTCACATCAAAGTGACCGATGAACTGGGACGCGATACCCTCATGGCAGCACGCCTCGCGCACCGCCCCTTTGATTTCCTGCGATTCGTGTATCGCTTTGAAGCCTTTCACGTCGTAGTAGGACTCGATCAACGCCATGCGGTGCGTGTTAGGCCGCCAGTGAATCGAACACAGTTTGGGCAGCCATTGATTCTCAACTTTATCATGCCGGGCGGCCTTCATCTGCGCCGCCCACTTGTCAAGGAAATCCTTTGCGCGGGTCGCTGGTCGATAGTTGTCCTCTGCATTAAGTTCCCCAGAATCGAGCGGCAAAAGCAGCAGCGCGGAAACGGGAACTTCATGCAGGTGGATAAAAGGCGAATCGCCCGAGTCGCAGTCGGGGAACATCTTGTAGATTTTGGCCTTGAGAACTTCCAAAAACTTGCTATCGTTGTAGATCAGCGCGATGTCCAGACAGTCCTTTCCGGCGGTTTGAATGGCGCGGCGAATCGCGTCAAAGGTGTGACCGACCTTTTCCGCCGTTTTTTCAGGCGTATAGCGCGGCTGCGTCTCGAAAAATGCGTAATCACGCAGGGCGTCTGGAATACCATTGCCCTTCGGCGCTTGAATATCCGGCTGGAAGGCCGCATCGGGTGTAAGAACATCGGGCAGTAGTTCCAAAGCCCGCTGGGTAATCTCGGTGCGCTCCTTCAAACTTAGCCCAACGTTTACCTGATGTTTGTGTCCACGCGCATTGCCATCCGAATAGGCGCGCCCCTCAGCGTGAATGACGTAATACTCGTTGCCTTTGAAGTCTGCCTTGTTCTCCAGATTGCCGTATTGAGCGGGCGCGTTTAGAATATCGCCGGCGTCGTTGAGCGTCGATAGTCCGTAGGATGACAGGAGCCGCGCAACGTAATCCGCCCATACAGGCGAGGAACGCCTATCAACGGACAGTTTGATGAGCGTGCTGTCGTAAGGATAGTGGGCGAACCGCTCCCGATTTTCCGGTTGCATCTGCTCCCGGTTGAAACCCAACAGCACGGATATGTTGCGTTTGTGCTTGTCTTTCCTGAACATCTCATGGGCATAGCGGCGCATCCCCACCTTGAGGAAAATCCAGGGCTTCAGCTTCCCGTTTTCGATACGCCCCACTTGCGTTTCCAGTTGAACGTCCAGCCGATAGACAAAGTGCCCTTCCTTAAAGGTTTCCTCGTCATCGGCGTCGTTATCATCAGCCCCATAGTCCCATCCATCATCAAGAGATCGTTTATAAAACGGCTGGCTGACGAGATGCAGCCCCTTTGTGCCGCCGTCGTGCGCTTTCCGCCAGGTGATCGGTATGGGGTTGCCGCCGTGTTCGGTGAGAGTCATCGTCTGACCGTGCAGCAGCGCGATCACTATCGCCGGGATGACGTTGTAGCCCATCGCATCATCCTGATCGAGATCAGCGATCAGTTCGTCGAGCGTCACGTTGGGCTGCCATTCTGTTTCCGGTGTTTGCAGCGCTGCTTTCAGGGCCGCCAGATCATTCGGCATCGTTTCATCGACAATCTTTCGCAGCCCGGTGTTGTCCAGCCAGTGGTCGATCCACAGTTCGATCAGATCGGTCAGCGCTGTCACATCGGGATATTGACTGCCTCTGTCAATGATGGTGTTAGTTTCCGGATCGCGTTCCAGACGGTTGATCGCTACCATCCGGTACGTTTTGCCGTACCGCTCGAAGGCGTGAACCAGTACCGGGCAGCACGCCATGATCGCCTGACTTAGCTGTCGGTAGGACGGTTTCTGTTCGTAGTCCAGCCGCGTGTCGCTTGACCGCTTCATGGTCGCGTTGTATCGCACTTGCAGCTTATCCGTAAATGTCTCAAGCGCGTTGGCGAACGGGAAATCCAGCGTTGCAAACCGAACGGCGCGCAGCGCATCCACATTGAGCGACATGCGTGCAGGCAGCACAATATCCGATGGTTTCAATTTGGGGCGTTTGGTGTTCATACGATGTTATTCTCCCTCAATTGTTGTTCAGGCCAACCGTACAGCTAATCGCGTCGGCTAAATCGTGATACAGGGCGTATCCCACAACGTCCTTCTCGTCTGCGTAGTCGTTCAGCACATCGATCACCGCCTGGAGCAAGCTGGTATCTGCAAATTCAGTAATCGTTCGCCCGTGCTGCGCCGTTTTGGGCGCCCAGGCCGCATCCGTAAAATATGCCTGGAACAGCACACCCCCGCGCAGCAGTCGCCCAACGGCCTGAATGATCAAACCGGCGGTGGTTGCCGCTAAATCGCGGCGCGGGCTGATCCGCAATTCCAGATCAAGGTCGGAAGCGTCGCCGTCTGCTGGCGCATAATTCAGCGATTCATAGCCATACCGGAGTTCAATATTACGCGATAACTTGTGCATAACGTCGCGCAGCGTGATTGCCGTTTTATACAGCCCGTCTGCGCCTTCCAGCGCTGGCGGAACGTCGATCAGATCGGCCCACTGGATGGTGTATCGATCAATTTCCTGTGCCAGCGCTACCATGTCTTCCGGCTGCCACATATACCGCATCAGGAAAACGACAGCCCCGAATGCCGCCAGCGGTGGCTGCTGCCTGTTCAGGATATTGAAGCCCCGTCCAATCGACTGCATCGGCGCGGCCAGTATCACGCCGTCCTTCTTGGCAAACTGTTCAATGTCCACCTTTTGAATATGTTGCGACGTATCCTCATCACGCGAAACTTCGTAGTCCTGATCGTCCCGGCCTTTGCACAGGTAATAGATGCGTTGCGCCATTTCCGGCCACAGTTTTTGAAGCGTGTACGCTACTGTTCTCGCCTGCTTATAGGAATTGGTGAACAGCAAAATCCGCGCCCTGTCGGCCCACTGGTCAGGTTCAACGTCCGCCTTCTGCCGCAAGTCTTCCAATATCCGCCCCAGAAACCCGCCCGGCAAGCCACTGTCCGTTACCATTGCGCGGGCCATTTTGCCTAGCGCGGTGTCTTTGCGCGACACGCCGGAAACCCGAATCGGATGCCCCTTGTCATCGTAAAACGGCTTGAATTCAAAATGGCACTGTTGCAACGCCTGTTGGGTGCGCGTATCGGGCGATAGCACGCCGCGTGGCGGCTTTTGCAGATTGAAGCGGCTCGACGCGGGCAGATAGGATGTACCCGACATCGCAAGGACGTTCGGTCCCCGTTGTCCGTCTAGATCAGAGCGCAACTGGTGGAAGTTCAGGACGTAGGCGCGTCCGATGTTGAGATGCACAAACTGGGACAGACGGTTGGCATTGTCGGGCGTAGGCCGCTTGGGGACATGATACAGCCCATACAGCGCGCCGGGCGCAGGGATAGGCAGGATGTTGCGAAGATAGTGCGGGATTTTGGAATAGGGCTGCTCCACGTTAATTTCGGGGGGCTTGGTGTGCCATTCGTGAAATACGATGTTGATATGCCAGTCCAGCACCACAACCCATAAGGTGAAGAACAGGCGGAGCGCCAGATCGTACCGGTTGCGATCCAGTTGATCTTGCTTCGCATACGCCCGATCAACCTTGCTGTCGCTGCCTTCCAACTGCACCTTGAGCGCGGTAAGCTGCATCTCAATGTCCGGGAAAAATCGCTCGATCCACGCATCGCACCGCCGAATGAGCGCCAGCATATCCACATCCAGCCCGGCGCTGTTCATCGCCTGCATGATCTCGGTGAGCGCATAAGCCGCTTGTTGTTCCCGACTTACGGGTGTCACAACTTGTAGACTCAGCGGGTTGTCCAGCCGAGCCAGTTCCTCGAAAATTTGCAGGACGGCTTGCGTCTGCTGCTGCTGTTCGCGTTGCTGCGCCAATGGCAGATCGGTTCGCGCTTCGTATTCCTTCAGCCCTGCCAACCGCCGCGACAGGCGGTAGGTCAGGCTGTTGCGCGTGAAGCCCCGGTGTCTCACCCACTTACGAATCAGTTCCAACCCCTGCCCCTGCGTTGAATCGAGACAGGTGAGGACTCCAGTAACGGCTTTAGTGGCGGCCCGTTCGGCAAACACCCAGCGTTGAAAGGCAATGGATGGCGCGCGATGCTCCCGCAGATAGTTGGTTACTTCAACGTCGAGGCGATCCAACAGGCCCGTTGCGCCGTTGGTTAGCTCCAGATTTTGCGCGTAGACTCGGTCAAACCAATCAACAATCGTCTCTGCCTCGTCAAAAATAACCAAATCGGATTGTTCATAGACTAGATCGCCAATCTTGATGGGCCGTGCTTCCAACTGGCGCGGGACAGCCGATTGGGACAGCGCGCCAGGCGTGGTGATCCACAGGTTCGCTTCTGGCATATCGCGGTACAGTTGCTTGGACGGGCAAATAGCAAACAGCGGGCATAGGTAGTTTTTGACGTACTGCGATTCCACGCTGACATTCTTTCCAGCCCGGTTCGCGGCTTGCAGCCGTTGGCACGGTTCTCGCCCGGCGGGGATAGGCTCTGCTTCGGGTTGCTCCCATTCCACCAGTGGTTGTAAGGGACAGACCGGGCTTAACCAGCGTTCGCCCCAATGAGATTGCCCATGCGCTTTGCTCGTCTGATATGCGCCGGATGTCAGCATTCGCTGAATATGAACGCCGTGTGTGCTTTGTCCCAGTATCGGTACGGCAACCGGATGATCTAGTGCCGGGTCTTTGCGGAACCAGACGTTAAAGCGGTGGGCCAACTGCACCACCGTACTGGTATCACCGACGACCAGTGTGATGCGAACAGGTAGTTTGTGCTGCATGATATAAGCCGCAAGCAGGATGGCAAGCGTCGTCTTGCCCGAAGACACAATCCCCGCAAGGTGGAAAAAGCCATCAATGATCAGTTCATCATCAGGGCAGAGCCGGGCCGATACACCATCACCGTCCACGCGCTGGAACTGAATCCGTGCTAGATCGTTCACCCAGTGCGCCCGGTTGCCCAGTGCTTCCTCCCTCCGGTCTAAAAATTTGGCGGTTTGCCGAAGGGCTTTCAGCCGGATTTTGAACGGCTTGCGGGTTCGTTCGCCCCCTATCCAGGGCTTCCCCAGCAGCTTTTCCAAATGCTGGATATGGCTGTCGTCAAACCGCACTCGCCCGCGCTGCACGCCGTTTTCGGTGGTGATGACCACCGTGTAGAATTTGTTGGATTCCGGGCGGCGCTGGGCAGCCTGCTTAAACGCCAGCGGCTCGGTCAGCACGTTGCGATAACTGTCGATGTATTCCGGGTGTGGCAAGGGATCGATCTTGCGGGCACTGATAATCTGTTCATCCAGATGGGTGACAGCAATGTCGTAATTCCGATGCGTCCGTTCGATCTGCGCATACGTTTTAAGTGCAGCCTCCCACGCGAAGCGTGAATTGAAGGGGATGAACTGCCGGGCGTGAGCAACCATCCAGCGTTGATCCGCCGTCAGCGAACGGAGCGCCTCATTGGGCATTGGCGTTCCGGTCAGCAGCGCCCATCCAACGGTTATCGGCTCGTCACCCAACCCTAAATCTTCCGCCAGAGTCAGGACTAACTCGACCCCGACCAGCACCGCGCCACGTCCCCACGTTTCAGGCGCATGGTCAATGGCGCGTACCAGATCGGTGTACGCTACAGGTGGTTTGTACATCGTGAACCTTTCCGACAACTACCGGGTGGCTTTGACCAGTTGCACACACTTGGCGCGCATGTGTTGGCAAAATTCCGACTGGCTGTACAGAAACAGCGGTGGCTTGATCTTGTGGTGACGGCGCACCTGATCCAGATAATCCGGCTCGAACCGGAGGCGACGATCCGGCACAACGTAATACGCCTTGTCGTGTTCCAGACCTTTGCTATCGGGCATTGGTTGGATTTTTCGGCTCAGCTCGCGCGGATCGGCTAAATCCTTGACATCGACAGCCCACGCTTCATCGCGGAACACCAGCCGTAGATCGTAAGCGTCGAGGCCCGGATAACGCGCCACGTCGATCAGATGGTCGGCGTATTCGGCTTGCAGGCTTTCCGCCGCCTCGAAAATTGCCAGTTCTGTTCGTCCGGGGATAAACGTTCGCAGGTGAATCCCGTACTTCATGCGGGTATAGCCATCGGTGGCAATCTTGTGAATATGGGGTAAATCAGGATGGTGATCATCGCAGTAAGAAGGCTTCACGCCGACCAGCCGCCCATTAACCTGCCGGAGAATGCCACAGTGGTCGCAATAGTACGCTTCGTCGCCGCTGTCATCCGACTCGTAGAATGTTGACTTTAGCCAGTTCCGTATTTCCTCGGATACATTCTGGCGACCTAACTGGATTAAATCGCGGCGTGTGATCCACGAATGTACAATCAGAAACGAACGAATAATCGCGTATAAGCGCTGTGCTTCGGCAGTATTCTCCATCCCGCGCATATCCTGAAGGAAGCGCAGCATTTCCCAGTTGTCGCGGACGCTGGTCGGTATGAAGCCGCGCCAGTCGTGTTGGCGCAAGATTTCGTCGGGCAGGCTGTACAGGTAATCGCTGGCCTGTTCCGTCAGTTGACCGCTATCAAGCAGGGCGTATTTTTCGGTAAAATCGGATAACTTGTACGGATACCACGTATGCAGCGGCTTATGGCACAGGGCGACGAAGGCCGTGAACGTTGCGGGAAATTGGTCACCCATCCCAAGCGCCAGAGCGTTCATCGCTTGAATCAATCCGGGCGGGTAGCGGTCTGCCCAGCGGGATTCTTCCTGGACTAGCGTGGTAAGCCCCAGCAGGAGTTCGGCAAAGACGGTATCGGCGTTAATGTTCAGGGCCATCTGCGGCTATATGACCTTCTAAAGTCAGAGACTATTCGTACTGATGAGTTTATGGTAGGATTGAATCCGGTTGCTGGCAAGAGTGTTGTGCGTTTCATTTGTGTAACAAAAGTTTGCGCCGCATTAACAGGCAAGGTGCTAACATGACGTATGGTTATTATCCAGAAAAACTTGCTAAGTTCGTGCGGGCATATCGGGATAGCGCAGGCTTAACCCTGCGCGCCCTCGCCGCTCAGACGCAGATCAGTCCTGCGACCTTATCGCGGATCGAAAACGAAAAGGAAGGGAAGTTCGTTCCTGATACCTTTACCCTCATTACCCTGGCGAATACGTGCGGGTTCCGCTTAGAAGATATTTTTCAGGGCGAAGACGAGGCCGGGAAGGCGCAGATTCAAAAGATTTCAACTCAACTACGCGCATCGAAGCAGGTTAGCAGCTCAACCTTACAGGCGCTCGAAGCAGTTATTCGCGCCGTACAGCAGGATCGATTGCCCAATCAGGCATCGTAGGGAGCGGGTGTGTTATCTATTGCATTTAAGCAGTCCTGTGAACGGATTGCCGTAGACTGGCGGCGCAAACTTGGCGGATGGGCTGCCTACGATCCGCTGCCGTCATTTGAACTGTTAAAGGCGCTCGGCGTGGTCGTCCTGACTCCTGCTAATATGCCGGGTTTGTCGCTGGAACAACGCCAACATCTGGAATCAACCGACGATTGGTCGGGCGCGATCATCGCGTTAAATCCGATTACCGTGTTACGCAATCCCGCTCATGCGCCTGCGCGGCACGAATCCACTATGATGCACGAGTGCGCCCATGTCATTCTGAAACACCCGATGAGCCCCTTTGATCCAATGGCTTCCTATGTCCCACGTGACGGGGTCTCTGGGACTCTCGGTGGGAAGCGCCACCGGTGGGATGTCAACCGAACAACCGATAGCCTTCGAGATCCAGGAAAATGCGTTGAAACCAATGGTCCAGATTGGTCAGGCCATAGCA
>Ga0070741_10010457_pt1 | contig 17503 bp, 15 predicted proteins | sample Coa_R1_4_FD_66440 | JGI IMG/M metagenome (GOLD analysis project Ga0070741, IMG submission 66440) | Surface soil microbial communities from Centralia Pennsylvania, which are recovering from an underground coalmine fire - Coalmine... | ecosystem: Environmental > Terrestrial > Soil > Unclassified ...
TGGGGTTGATCTCGCCTTGAATGGTGAAGGGAGCGTCGTTGTTCAGCTTGGCCCGCAAATCGACTGCCGACCGGGCCGACTCGTCCGAGGAAAGATCGGCGACAAAGCCGGCGATTTGGTTGACCGAAAGATGCGTGCTCGGCGTGATCGAGCGATCCGTGACCTGCACCGCGCCTTCGGAGAGCGCCACCCGTCCCACCGTAATCTTCCGGGTCGGAGCCGTAGTGTCGGCGGACGGGGAAGCTTGCGGCGGCGCGGACGGGCGGACGGGAGTTTCCTTGCGCAACACGGCGGCCAGGTTGGTCGACCCGTCGCGATGAATCGTAAAGTGCAGGGTCGGCTCAATCAGCGAAATCTGCGCCACGCTGACGGTCAGCGGCGCGGAAGTGAAATCAACCTGTTTGAAACCGAGGGAGGCGAAGCTGGCAAAATCGTCTCCCGCCGTGCCGTCGACCGTGGCCACGCGATCCAGTTCGGCGTCGCCGCGGAAAGCAATCTGCGGCGTCTCGCCCGCGGGCGCGGCGATGGCGAGCTGGCCCCGCGCCGAGGCTGCGCCCTGGGCGACGCGCAGGTTGACGAAGGGGTCGAGGTAAGGGCTAAGTCCGCTCAGTGCAAAGTCCGACAGATCGACGGTGAAATCGGCGCGCCGCTGCGCCGCGCCCACTGTTCCGGCGAGGTCGAGGCCGCCTTGGGGGGCGAAGCGCACGCCGAGCTTGAACGGCGCTGGCGCCGCCCCGGCCGCCAAGGAAAAATTCTGCGCGGCGAGCTCAAGCGAAGGAATGTCGAGGTGCACCGGCCGCGATCCGGCCGCATCATCGAAGCTCAACGCCAGGTGGCGGAGCTCAAGGTCGGCCAGGGAAATGTCAGGCAGAGCTGCCGCCGCGGCGGGGGCAGCCGGCGCCCCACTTCCGGCCGGCGGCAAAAGATCGGCAAGATTGATCGCGCCGTCGGCGGCGCGCTGCGCCGCGATCCGGCCGCCGGTGACCACCAGCTTTGCCGCCGCCGCCTTCAGCGGCGTAAGCGAGGCGTTGAGGCCGGTCAGGTCGATGGCTGGAAGGACGATGACCGGCGCCGGCGACCCGCGCGGCGCGATCTGCAGGTCATGCAGATGCAGCTCGCCGCCGTCCAGACGCATGACCCGCGGCTCGGTGCCGAGGTCGAGTTCGTAATGCCCGGCGGCGTCAAGCGTGCCGGCCAGGAGGTCTGCCCGCACCGCCGCGGCGTAATACGGCGCGTATTTTCCCAGCGCAATTTTCCCCAGTGAAAAATCCCCGGCGGAACGCAGCGGCTCGGCGGAAAACGTCCCGCGCCAGTGCAGCGTTTCTCCAAACTCGGTCGAGGCGGTGAACTCATACGGCGCGCCGGGCGCGGCCGGAGCGGTGGAAAAATCCTTGAGCGAAAAACTGAGCGGGCCGAGTTCGGTGGCAAAATCCTGGGCATGGCTGTGATCGGCAAAGGCAAAGCGCGCCTGGACGATGGTCAGCTCGCGGATGACGAGCGCACGCGGCTTGGATGGCGGCGTGCCCGCCGGCGCGGGCGGGGAAGCGAGCAGGTCGGAAATGTTGAGTGCGCCGGTCTTTTCGATCACCAGTCGCGCCGTCGGGGCGGTGAGTGAGATTTCCTTGAAAATCAACTTGCCGGAAAAAAGCGACCAGCCCTGGAAGTTGACGTAGAGGCGCTCGCAACTGCAGAGCGGCTGGCCATCATGATCGGTCACGCCCAGGCCGTCGATCGTGGCGGAGAGCGTGTAGGGATTGAGGCGGACCTTCTGCACAAAGACCGGGCGGTGCAGCGCGGTGGCGAGACGCCATTCCAGCTGATGCCGGACGATTCCGGACGCGATCAGGTAGACAAAAAGGTTAAAAAGCAGAAAGAGGACGGCGAGGATGAGGGCGACAAACCGCCAGCGATGGCCGCGGCGGCCGTGCGCCGCACTTTGCCGGCGGAGTTCCAGGATGGAAAAGGGTTCAGCCACAGCTTTGCATCTTGCGTCGCGGACGGGAACGGCGCAAGCCGCGCGATGAGAAATCAATGCGGCCCAAGCCCCTGCGAAAATCGCCCTCCCCCGGGCCGGGCGCCGCCCTTGCAACTTTCCTCAGACCCGGTTTTTACCCCACTCGCGCCGGCTTTGACGTGACGCGATTTTTCCTTCAACTTCCCGCCACCATGAAGTCGGTCAAGATTCCAGCTTTCGAACTTTTTCTCCACGAGATGATTCCCCTCGCCAAGTCGATGGGCGTCACCGTCGAGGTCAGCGACGACCAGAAACTCATCCTCACCGCGCCGAAGGAACAGAACAAAAATTCCCTCAACACCGCTTTCGGCGGCAGCCTCGTGACCCTCGCCACGCTCGCCGGCTATGGGGTGGTCTGGGAAATGATGAAGAGCGAGAATGACGCGCACAAGGCGGAGTGGCGCATCGTGGTCAAGGATAGCGCGGCGAACTATCGCCGGCCGGTGCTGGGCGACCTGCGCGCGGTTTGCGAGCGGCCGGCCAAGGCCGCGATCGAGGAGTTCAAGGCCGCGCTCGCCCGTTACGGCAAGGCCAAGCTCCAGGTCCGCGCCCGGGTCGTCGAGGGCGAGTCCACCGCCGTCGACTTCAAGGCCGCGTTCGTGGTCACGCGGTGAACGGTTTGTAGTTAAATTTCAACTACAAGACGGCCTTCCGCGCGCCGTTTGGCCCGGATGGGCCGGCGCCTCCCTCATCGCCCGCGTAGGGCCTGGGCCGCGGCGTAATACTCCTTTTCCCACTTCGCCTGGTTGTCCTGCGCCTCGCGGATGAAGGGGGTGAAGACCGCCATGCGGAGGATGAACCAGTTGAGCAGATTGAAGGGAAAATAAACCGGCCGGACGAAATCGACGAAGAGCACGACGCGCCAGTGGTCGGTCTCGTTCCAGACTTCGTGGTCGTAGCTGTCGTCAAAGATCAGCGCCTTGCCCTCGTGCCAGTGGGCGATCTCGGTGTTGACCCGGATGCGCACCTTCTCGTTCGGCTCCGGCACGATCATGCCGAGGTGGAGGCGCAGCACGCCGTTGTACGGACCGCGGTGGGCGGGAATGTGCTTGTTCGGCGCAAGAATCGAGAAAAAGCCCGTTTTCATGCCGGGGATTTTTTTCAGCGCCGCAACCGTGTCGGGGCACTGCCGGCAGTTCTCATCCGCCCACACCCCGTAGCCGCAAAATACGAAGGTCTTCCAGTTGTTGTCGGTCTGGATGGTCTTCACGTCGGTCGAGATGTCCTGGAAATTCGGCAGCTCGTCGCGGCGCTGCATCACCTCGTCGAGCTCGGCGCGGATTTTCGGAAAGGCCGCCTCGATCTCCGCCACCCAGGGGAACTTGGCGTTGTCGAAGACAGGCTGATCGCCGACGATGGAGAACTTGTAGAAGAGCCATTCGGCGGCATCGAGGAATTTCGCCGCCACTTTTCCGACGAACCCGGTGGGCGGCTTCAACGGTTTGCCTTGGATTTTTTGAACCATGGGAAAAAAACGTTGGGGGCGGAATTTTCAAAGCGGTTTGACGCCGCTGCGCAAGATTTGTTTCGCGCGCGGCGCCGCCCGCGTCCGCCGGGGAATGGCCCGGCCGCCCCTCAGATGTGCTTCGAATCCGCCGCGTCTTTCTGGATGTAGCCGCTGTCCTGCCGCTGGTGGTTGACCTGGTTCTTTTTCACGTAGGCCTGGTAAACGTCATCGGCGGTCATGCCCAGGGTCTGGGCGAGTGAGACGAGAAAGTGGAACAGATCGACGACCTCGACCCGGGCATTCTGGGCGTCGAATTTCTGGTACTTGGCCCACCATTTCCACGGCACGCTGTCCACCAGTTCGGCCAGCTCCTGCTGCATCGCGCGGGTGTAGTTGAGAATCCACTTCGCCTTGTCCTCGTCGGATGCCGGCGGCAGGTCGACGCCGATGCGGCGGTTGAGGGCGTCTTGCATGCGGAAAATTTCCTCGAGCTTGTCCATGCCTCGTGGTTACGGCCCGGAATGGCCGCTGGCAAGTCCGGCTTTGGGGCGATGGCGGACCGGACCGGACGCAACCTGCTGGCAGCCATTTATTTTTTACAGTTGCCCAATGAGGTAAAATCGGCGATAGTGTCGGGTTATGGCAGGCGTCGAGCGTGTTTCCCGCGTTCCGCCTGCCGCTTAAACACCGGCTGCTCCCTGTGGCGAGCGCCCTTCACAACACACACATACACATCATGTCAGAAACAGAAACGTCCGGCGCACCCCTGGCCAGCGCCGCGACTTCCAATCCGCCTGCTGCCTTCGGCACTTCGCGCGGTTCCGGCTTGGCGCGCGGCAAACGAGCCGCCTCGCCCGCCGCAGCCCCTGCGCCCGCCCCCAGCACCGGCGAGTATCGACCCACGGCCATCGAAGTCATCACGCCCAAGAGCGACTACCAGAATCCCTTCGCCGAGCCCGCCCCCGCGGCCCCGGCCAAAGAAGAGATCAAATCCACCGCTGCCGCCGCACCTGCGCCGGCGAGCGTTGAAAGCAAGGAAATCAAGCCCACTCCTCCCGCCGCCGCCACGCCCGCGCCGGCGCCAACCGAGAACCGGGCCCAACTCAACATTCTCCCGCCCGAGGAATCCAAGCGTTCCTCCCTCAGCTGGGAAAACGGATCCGACTCCTCCGCCCCGCCCGAGACGCGGCAGCGCCGCGACGAGCGTCCGGTTTTCCGCCCGGAGCGCCGCGAGCAGAAGCCGTTCGAAGCGCGTGAACCGAGAGCGTTTGAACCACGCGAGCCGCGCGAACTGCGGCCCGAACAAAAACCGTTTGAAGGCCGTGAACCGCGGGAGCCGCGGCGCGACGCTTCGGTGGAGCCGCGCGACTTCCGACGCGCGCCCGCCCCCGAAACCGCTCCGAAAAAATCCGGTGGTTTCTTCGGCTGGCTGAAAAACCTCTTCGGCGGCGAAAAGCCGGCGGAGACCTCCGGCAATGGCAACGCCGCTCCCGAGGGCGAACGCAACCATGACGGCCACCACGGCCATCATCGTCGCCGCCACCGCGGCGGACGCGGACGCGGCGGCTTCCGCGACGGCGCTCCCCGCGGCGAAAATCAGCATCGCCGTGAAGGCGGCGGCCAGGAGCAAAACGGCGGCGAACGCCGTCACGACGGCGGCGGTCATCGCCGCCGGCGCCGCGGCGGACGCGGGCGGAATTTTCGCCCGGGCGGCGAAGGCGGCCACGGTGGCCCGCCGACCAGTTAATTCTTGCGCCACCGGCCCCGCCGGGAGCATCACAAAGGCGTCCGTTTCCACGGGCGCCTTTTTCTTTCCGGTTGGGCCTCCCGCAACTTTCAACCCTCAACTTTCTCCCGTCTGATGTCCGACCTCATCGTCCACGGCGGTCAGCCGCTCTCCGGCACCATCGTCCCCTCCGGCAATAAAAACTCCGTCCTGCCCATCTTCTGCGCCACCCTCTTCACCGACGAGCCGGTCACGCTCAAAAACGTCCCCGACATCACCGACCTCGACAAGCTCGTCGCCTTCGCCCGCGCCCAGGGTTCGCGGATCGAATGGGATCGCGACGCCGGCGAGATGCGTCTCGACCATTCCGGCTTCAGGCCGGCCCTGGCCGGCGGGGAGCTGCCCCAGGACATGCGTTCGACCGTCCTGCTCTACCCCGCCCTGCTCCACCGGCTGAAAAAAATTTCCGTTCCCTCCAACGCCAAGGGCTGCTCGCTCGGCGTGCGGGAGATTGATCCGCACCTCGACGTCCTCCGTGCCCTCGGCGCCGCCATCAACGATGGCGAGACACTCGTCATCCGGCTTCCCCGCGGCTTCACCGCCGCCCGCCACTGGCTCGATTACATGTCCGTCACCGTCACGGAAAATTTTGCCATGGCCGCCGCCGTCGCCGCCGGCAAGTCCACCTTGATCAACGCCGCCAGCGAGCCGCACGTCCAGGACCTCTGCGCCGCGCTCGTCGCCATGGGCGCCAAAATCGACGGCCTCGGCACCAGCCGCCTCGAAATCACCGGCGTGAAAAAACTTCACGGCGCGACCATCACCGTCAGCACCGATTATCATGAGGTCGTCACCTTTCTCGCCCTCGGCGCGATCACCGGCGGCGAGGTCCGGGTGAAAAAATCCCTTCCGCAACACTTCGACCTCATCACCCGCGCCTTCCAAAAACTTGGCGTCGTCGTCGAGCATGAAGGCACGACCGCGCTCGTCCGACGCAAGCAGAAGCTGGCCATCGAGCAGCCGGTCACGACCAACCTTCTGCCCAAGATCGAGGGCGCGCCCTGGCCGTATTTTTCCGTCGACCTCCTGCCGCTGATGATCGCGCTCAGCACCCGCGCCGACGGCACGATCCATTTCTGGAACAAGGTCTACGAGAATGGTTTTTCCTGGATGCCCGAGCTGGCGAAGTTCGGCGCCCATGTTGTCATGCTCGACCCGCACCGCATCGTCGTCTTCGGCCGCAAGCCGCTCCGCCCCGCCGTGGTCGATTCGCCCTACGTCATCCGCGCCGCCGTCGCGCTCACCATGGTCGCTGCATCGATCCCCGGCCGCAGCGTCGTGCGCAACGCCGAGATCATCAAGCGCGCCCACCCGCGCTTCGTCGAAAATCTCCGCTCCCTCGGCGCCGAACTGGAGTGGAAGTGATTTCTAAATTTGGGAATTTGGATTTTTGATTTTGGATCGCCGATCAAACCCTATCTAACTCCGCTCGAGACCGCCGACGTGAACCCATCCAAAATCCCCCCTCCAAAATCCGCAATCTCGCCGGCGCCGCCGGCGACCGGCCTCGGCTACATCTCGAGCACGCTGGCCGTGCCCGTCTCGCCGGCCGAGGCGGCGCTCCGTCCGCTCTCTTTTGCCGATTTCGCCGGCCAGCAAAAAACCGTCGACCGCCTCAAGATCATGGTCGGCGCCGCGAAGAAACGCGGCGACGCGCTCAATCACATCCTCTTTTCCGGCCCGCCCGGCCTGGGCAAGACCACCCTCGCCTTCATCCTCGGCCACGAACTCGGCCGCAATGTCCGCGTCACCTCCGGACCGGTGATCGAAAAAGCCGGCGACCTCGCCGGCCTGCTCACCAACCTCGAGGAAGGTGACCTGCTCTTCATCGACGAAATCCACCGCATTCCGAAAACCGTCGAGGAATACCTTTACTCGGCGATGGAGGATTTCCGTCTCGACATCATGATCGACCAAGGGCCGAACGCCCGCAGCGTGCGCCTTTCCATCCCGAAGTTCACCCTCGTCGGCGCCACCACCCGCTCCGGCCTGCTCACCGCGCCGCTCCGCTCGCGCTTCACCCTGCAAACCCGCCTTGATTACTACGACGCCGCCACGCTGCTCGGCATCGTCCGCCGCACCTGCGGTCTGCTCCAGATCGGGATCGACGATGACGGCGCGCAGGAAATTGCCGCGCGCGCCCGCGGCACCCCGCGCATCGCCAACAATCTCGTCAACTTCGTCCGCGACTACGCGCAGGAAAAAGCCCAGGGCAAAATCACCCGGCCGGTCGCCGCCGCCGCGCTCGAAATGCTCGAGATCGACGCCCGCGGACTCGACGAAATGGACAAACGCCTCCTCCGCGTCCTGGCGGAAAATTATGCCGGCGGCCCCGCCGGCGTGAACACCCTCGCGGTCGCGGTCGGCGAGGAGCCGGACACGCTCGAGGAAGTGCACGAGCCGTTTTTGATTCTGGAGGGTTATGTGCAGCGCACACCCCAAGGCCGCATGCTCACACCCAAGGGCTACGCCGCTCTCGGCCTGAAGGCCAAAGGCGGCGAGCAGGGGTCGCTGCTGTAGATACTCTACAAACAGCGGACCGACTGACCGGGCGACGATTGAAAGTCGTTTTTCGGCTACGCCGATGGAAATTTTGCCGCGGCGCGCGGCGGATTGGGACCGAAAGGAAACGGTAATTTTACCGTATCGGCGCGAACCGTTCCCCGGGCGGGATGTCTTTCGCGGGGGCCATCGTGCCTTTCGCATCCGCTTTTTCGGCGGGCGGATGTCCAACCCACCCGTCTCATGCCCGAAATCAATTTCGAGTCCACCCTTCCACGCATCGGCATGGTTTCCACCCACGGCTATGTCGCGGCCGAGCCGCCGCTCGGCGCGGCCGACACCGGAGGCCAGGTCGTCTACGTCCTCGAACTTTCCAAAAAACTCGCCCAGCTCGGCTTCGAAGTGGACATCTGGACGCGCCGGTTCGAGGAGCAGCCGGAGTTCGACCTCATCAGCGACCGGGTGCGAGTCATCCGCGTGCCGTGCGGCGGGAAAAAATTCATCGGCAAGGAATATCTTTACCAGCATCTGGCCGAATGGTCGGAGCACGCCCTGCGATTCATTGAGCGGCACGGCCTCAAGTACCATTTTTTCGACAGCCATTACTGGGACGCCGGCTATGCGACCCAGCGCCTGGCCGATGCACTCGACGTGCCGCACGTGCACACGCCGCACTCGCTCGGCCTGTGGAAAAAGCAGCTGATGGACCAAGATTTTCCTCAGGATGCGGCGAATTTTGAAAAAAAATACAATTTCGCCGAGCGCATCCGCCATGAGACGCTGCTCTACCGCCAGTGCGACGCCGTCATCGCCACCACGCCGCCGCAGCTGGACATGATCGTCAGCGACTATGGCGTGCCGGCCGAGCGGGTGCACATGATTCCTCCGGGCTACGACGACAACCGGTTTTATCCGGTGAGCGACGCCTCGCGCCAGAGCCTCCGCCAGCGTCTCGGCTTCGAGGGCAAGGTGGTGCTCTCGCTCGGCCGGCTGGCCAAAAACAAGGGCTACGATCTGTTGATCGAGGCGTTCGCCCTGGTGATCCAGCGCATTCCCGACGCGATGCTCCATCTCGCAATCGGCGGCACCCAGCTCAACGCCAATGAACAAAAGCTTTTCGACGAGCTCAAGGCGCTCGCGGCCAGACTCAACCTCGCCGACAAGGTGAAATTCGACGGCTACGTGGCCGATGCCGACCTGGCCGACTATTATCGCGCCGCCGATGTCTTTGTGCTGAGCAGCCGCTATGAACCGTTCGGCATGACCGCGATCGAGGCGATGGCCTGCGGCACGCCCACCGTCGTCACCACCCACGGCGGGCTCTACCGTGCGATCACCTTCGGGCGCCACGCGCTCTACGCCGACGCCATGGACCGCGAGGACCTCGGCATCACCATCGTCAAGGTGCTCCGGCATCCGCGGCTGGCACAGCGGCTCGCCCGCATGGGCGCGCACAAGGCGCGCAGCCTTTTCACCTGGACGGGCATCGCGCAGCAGCTGATCAGCCTGGTCGAGGAGCGCGCCGCCGCCGTGGCCTTCACCGATACCGAATGGGACGAGCCGTGGAATGACGGCGATTGAGCCGCCGATCCCAATCCGCATGGCCCCGAGACCGACCATCCGCCTTTTCAGTTCCGACCTCGACGGCACGCTGGTGGGCAATGCCGAGGCTTCGCAGCGTTTCAGGACGGTGTGGGAACTGATTCCGGCGCGGCGCCGCCCGCTCCTCGCCTACAACAGCGGCCGCCTGGTCGAGGACATGCACCGGTTTTTTGAGGAGACCCCCGTGCTGCCCAAGCCCGACTATTCCATCGCCGGCGTCGGCACCCAGGTTTACGATGAGCGCAGCGGCCGGATGATGGAGGAGTTCAACGAATACCTTGCCGCCGACTGGAATCTCGAGCGGGTGCAGGATATCGCGAGCCGCTTTCCCGGGCTGCGTCCGCAGGGTTCCGAATTTCAGCATGCCTTCAAGTCCAGCTGGTTCCTCGACCACGCCACGCCGGCGATGCTGCGCGAGCTGAAAGACCAGCTGGCCAAGGCCGGGGTGAAGGTGAAAATCGTCTATTCCAGCGGCCGCGACCTCGACATTCTGCCCCACCATGCGACCAAGGGCGGCGCGCTCGAATGGCTCTGCCAGCGCCTCGCTCTTCCGCTCTCGCAGGTTCTCGTCGCCGGCGACACCGGCAACGACAGCAGCATGTTCCTCCTCCCCGGCGTCCATCGCATCATCGTGGAGAATGCCCAGCCGGAGCTGTTCGAGGCCACGGTCGACATTCCCACCTACACCTCGCGTTATGTCATGGCCGACGGCGTGCTCGACGGCCTGCGCCATTTCGGTGTCGTCACGCGACTGCCCGCCGCCGGCCAGACGGAAATTTCCAGCGAGGAGATGGAGCCGAGCTTCCGCATGCTTTTCACCGGTACGCAGCTCGGTCCGCTGAGCGACGAGGAGAAGGCCTTTCTCCGCCTCGCCTATGACAAGGCGCTGGTGGCGTTGAAAAAAAACATCACACCGCTCGGCTTCTCCGCCTGCTCGCTCAATGACAACATTGTCACCGGCACCGACGTCAATTATCGCAGCGTCTGGGCGCGCGACGGCGCGCTCGTGCTCATCGACACGATGGAACTGGAGGATCCCGACGTTCGCGCCTGCCAGCGCCATACCCTCGAGACGTTGCTCAACGCCACTTCGCCCACCGGCCAGATCCCGTCCAACATCCGGATTGACGACGGCGTGCCCGACTACGCCGGCGTCGGCAATATCTGCTCCATCGACGGCGGACTCTGGGTCGTCATCGCCTTCTACACCTACATCGCCAAGACCAATGACCTTAATTTCCTCCACCAGTACGGCCCGCGCCTGCAGTTGGCGATGAACTGGCTCAGCGCCCACGACAGCAACAACGACGGGCTGCTGGAGATCCCCGAGGCGGGCGACTGGACCGATCTGTTCGGACGGAGCTACAACGTGCTTTACGACGAGGTTCTGTGGTTCCGCGCCAACGTCTGCTTCGGCCGTCTGCTCGAGTTCCAGGGCCAGTACGATCGCGCCGCCGACTACCTCCGCTGGTCGCAACAGGTGCGCAGCCGGGTGCTCGACACCTTTTGGCCCTCCACCCACCTCCCGGTGGGCGATCCGCGGCCGCACCGCTTTGCCGACCGCCAGTTTGACCTCGGCGACACGCAATACCTGCTCGCCGAAATCACTCCTTTTTCGTTCAACTGGCGCTGCGACGTGCTCGGAAACCTTCTCGCTTATCTCGTCAACCTGCTCGACCTGACGCGGGCGCGCACCGCCTTGCGTTTCATGTGGGGCGTGGGCGTGAACCAGCCGTGGCCGGTGGCGAACCTCTACCCGGTGGTGCAGGCGGGCGACCCGGACTGGCGCGCTTATTACACCGTCAATCTCCTCAATCTGCCGCACCATTACCACAATGGCGGCATCTGGCCGTTCATCGGCGGCATGTGGATCAGTTTTCTTCACCGTCTCGGCTTTCACGAAATCGCCAGCCGCGAGCTTGTCCGCCTCGCCCAGCTCAACCAGCTCGGACGCGACCAGGAATGGGAGTTCAACGAATGGGCCCATGGCGTCACCGGCCGCCCCATGGGCAAGGCCTTCCAAGGCTGGTCGGCCGCATCCTTCATCCGCGCCTGCCACGAAATCGAGGCGGTCCCGCCGCCTTCCTCCCGACCATGAACGCTCCCCCACCTCTCGTGTTCTGTTTCGGCGAAATTCTTTGGGATTTCCTGCCGGATGGACTTTTTCTCGGCGGCGCCTCGCTCAATGCCGCCTATCATCTTAATCGTCATGCCACCAACGCGCAGGTGGTCTCCGCCGTCGGCCGCGACGTGCTCGGCGACGAGCTTCTGCGTCGCTGTGCCGCCTGGAGCCTGTCCACCGAGCATATTGCGCGACTGGAAGGCGTCTCGACCGGCTACGTCCGCGTCACCGTAGGTGCCAACGGCGATGCCATGTTCGACATCACGCCGGACGTCGCCTGGGACCGGATCGCCGTCACCGACGCCACGCTTCGGACGGCGGCGCGGGCCGACGCGATCATTTTCGGCTCATTGGCGCAGCGCTCGGTCGCCAACCGGAGCGCGCTCGACCGCCTTCTCGCCGCCCTGCCGGCGGGCGCGCTGCGGGTTTTCGATGCCAATCTCCGGCCGCCCTACGACGATCTCGCGCTGGTCCGCGAACTTGCCCGCAAGGCCACACTGATCAAGGTCAATTCCACCGAGGCGGCGCGCCTGGCGACCGGCGGTGCCGATACTCCGGGCAGCGAGGAGGCACACGCGCGGGCGCTGGCCGGGCAGACCGGATGCAACACCATTGTTGTCACCGCCGGTGGCCGCGGCGCCGGCCTGCTCCGCGGCGGCCACTGGCTCTGGGAACCCGGCCGGCCGGTCACGGTGGTGGACACGGTGGGGGCGGGCGATTCCTTTGTCGCTTCGCTCGTCGCGCATCTGCTGGCCGGAAAATTCTCCGATAAGGAGATTCTGGCCCATGCCTGCCGGCTGGGCGAATGGGTGGCGTCGCGCTCCGGCGCCACCCCGGCCTACAATTTCTCCCTTCCGCTCTAGCGCACGCCGTTTTGAAAAGCAGCGCGGTCGAGGGTGGAAACCAGCGGCGGATCGCCGGCCCGCGCAACCGCGCGTCCGCCCCGTCAAATCTCCTTCGTGCTCAAACCGCAGCCTGCTCGCCCTCCGGCGGAAGTGCAGCACGGGCGCGCGCCTGCACCGTAGCTCGAGAAGCCCTCGTTTCCGGAATCGATCGCGGCAGGGAGGCGGCCAGGCCCTTGGCGGTATAACCCGAGCCGATCAAGAAAATCACTGCACCCATGAACTGGAGCCAAAGGGCGGCCGTGTCTCCGAAGGAATTGATTGTCGCCACCGAGGGCGCCAGTTCCGGTAAGATTTCCATAGCCAGACCGAGGACGAAAAAACCGAGGGCGTTAAAAAGATTCATAAGGGGGTTGGTTCGGGCTTGGAAAAGCGGCTGCCGTGCCAGTTCCCCCATCGATTGTCATGTGTTTTATAGCCAATCAATTACGTTTAAACGAATGCGCGCTTAACCGCGAATTTTCATGCAATAGGCATGCCCGACGGCTGCGCCGCCTTGCAAGCTGCGGTTTAAAGCTCACCCGCAGGCGGTTGCAGCACGATCTCTTCCAGGACGGTGCGCGGCAAAAGCCGCCAAGCGTCAAAAAATACCCGGGCCACGTCGGCGGCCGGCATCAGCCGCTCTGGCGCCACGCCGCTACCGGCCCAGGAAGGCGTCCACGTCGGTCCGGGCAGCACGGTGATGACGCGCACGCCCTTGTCCCGCAGCTCCTCGCGCAGCACCCGGGCCAGGCCGAGGACCCCGAATTTGGCCGCGCCATAGGCCGCCATGCCCGGGAGGGCCTTGAAACTGGCGATGGAGCCCATGAAAAAAATATCGCCCCGGCCGCGCTTCACCATCGCCGGGACGAAGGCGCGCGAAACAAGAAAGGCGCTGCGCAGGTTGGCCGCGAGCATGGCATCGAACTTTTCCACCGGCGTCCGGAGGAAGGGCGCGCCGAAGAAGCGGCCGGCGTTGTTGATCAAAACATCCACTCCATCGAACTTTTTCCGCACCGCCGCCGCCAGGGCTTCGACCGCGGCGGCATCCGTCACGTCGCAGGGAAAAATCTCCACCGCATCGGCGGTTTTTTCGCAGGCCCGGGCCACCGTGCGGAGATTTTTTTCCGTCCGCGCCACCAGGGCGAGCCGGCAGCCGGGAGCCCCGCGGGCGAAGGTCTGGGCGATGGCCGCCCCAATGCCCTGCGACGCGCCGGTGACGAGGACGACGGGATGAATTTTTTCCGCGGATTTCACGGATGAACGCGGATTATTTTTCAGTTTCACGGATAACCCGTTTCCATTCGAGCTTGGCATGCTTGAAGTTGAGCAGAAGAGCCAGTTTTAGTTTTGTAATAGCAAGATAGCCAATCATCTGCCGCAGATGTGTTTCCGTAAAAGCTTCAATTACTTTCGCATCCACAATCACCAAATTATCTACCAGTAAATCGGGGACTAATGTTCCAATAAGCTTTCCCGTGTAGAATACGGAAAAAGCTTTTTGTTGATCCACCTGGTGTCCTCGCTTGCACATCTCGATTAGCATTGCCCGTTCATACAATTTTTCATCCAAACCGGGGCCTAATTCATTCAGCACAGCCATGGCCGCACCGATTATGTCGCCGCTGAGTTTCTCGTGAATCATGGTCGGATATCCGCGTCCGTCCGCGTCATCGGCGGAACCAATTTTTCAGCACACCAGCTGGCCGAACTCCATGAAGTCGGCGGTGAAGCCGCCCGGCACGCCCTTGGCGATGACGCTGACCGCGTCGTGCGAGTGCAGCGACTCAAGATGGGCGCAGGCGATCTGGAAGTCCTTGATGCGCTTGTCGCGGTCGAATTCCTGATAGAGCAGGCGGGCGGCGTCTTCGACGAACTTGGTGTAGGCGCCGTTGAGCTCGGCGAAGGCCTGCTCATCCTCGCGCTTCACCATCACCTGGGTCTCGGTCTTGAGCGCGTTGAGGCAGTGCGCCTGCACATCCTCGATCCAGATCTTCTTGCCCGCCGCCTCCTCCAGCGTGATCCGCGCCTTGCTCCGCTGCGAATGCGGAATGGAGTAGGCGCCGCGCCGGTCGCGGGCGTGCTCGGCCAGCTCGGCCGAGCAGGGGCAGGCGGAAGAATAGACAAAATCGAAGTGAATGAAGCGCCGGTAGACGCCGGACCGGGTCAGCACGCCTTCGAAAGCGACCCGGTAATACTGGTAGCCCTGCAGTCCGCTGCGCAGGCTGCTCTGGAGCAGCGGATAGGAAAAGGCGATTTTCAGGCGGGCGTCCTTGCTTTCGACCTTGCGCAGATAGGCGCAGAGGACGCGGCCCATCCATTCGCCGGTGAAGATTTCGTCCTTGTGCTCGTAGAAGGCGCGGACGATGCGGCTCATGTTGATGCCCTTGCGCTCCGCCTCGAGCGAGACCGTGCCGGTCACGCTGGCCTCGAGGGTGAGAATTTTCCCCCGCTTGGTGCGAAACTTCAGCGGAAGCCGGAAATTGGAGACGCCCACCTGCTGGATCGGCACATGCGCGCCGTGAATGGCGTCATGGGCCGCCACCATCATGTCGGGCAGCTCGGCGCGATAGGCCGGCGTGACCTTGAAGTGGGCGTTGTAGCGGCGGGGGATGGGCGGACGGTCTCCTCCCGCGGTGGGGTGGAGATACATTTTATTTTTTGTTTTCATTCGTTTTTTTCGGGTCGGCGGCCGGCGGTTGGGGACGATAACAACCGGCGGCGGGCGGTCCGCGGTTCAGGTTTGGCTGGCGCGCGGTCCAAAATATTCGGCGTAACTGTTCTCCGTTTCGTAAAGCCGCACGCAGTGCAGCTGGCCATGCCGGAGATGCGGCGCGATCTCCTGCCAGAAGGCGATGACGAGATTTTCCGCCGAGGGCATGAGGCCGCGGAGAAAATCGACCTCGAGGTTGAGATTGCGATGATCGCACTTGTCGACCACCCGGCGGAGGAGGATGCGCTTGAGCTCGCCCAGCTCGATGATGTAACCGGTGTCGGGATCGGGCTCGCCGCGGACAGTGACTTCAAGAACGTAATTGTGGCCGTGCCAGTTCGGATTGTTGCACAGGCCGAAGGTCTTTTGGTTCCATTCCGCGGAAAAGGCCGGATTGTGCAGGCGGTGCGAAGCGCAGAAATGCACCCGGCGGGTGAGCAGGACGGTGCCCGGCAGGGAGCGGGCGGCGGTGGCCGGGGAGCTTTTGGGACGGCGGGTCTTGTTCGACATGGAAGGGCCAAACAACACCACAAACCCGCCGTGGTCAACCCGCGTGCGGGCCGGCGGCGGGGAGCAGTTCCGCGCCGAGGAGGAGAAACGCGCCGCAGCCGAAAGGCGCTGTGCTGGCCTGGGTCGAAACGGCCGGCTTGTTGCCGGCCGGCTGCACGCTGCCCAGCTGGCCGGAGGGCAGCTGGGCACGCTTGAGCGCCTCCCAGGCCTTGAGCACGGCCGGGGCGTAATCGGCGCGCGCGAGCAGGCCGTGATTTACCCCCCAGGCGAGGCCATAGGCAAAAAGCGCGGTGCTGCTCGATTCCGGCTCGGGAAACTGCTGCAGATCCGCCAGGTTGGCCCGCCAGGCGCCGTCCGGGCTCTGCAATTCCACCGCGCGGGCGGCCAGCGTCCGGAAAAGCTCCTGATAGCGGGCGCGCGCCGGGTCGTCCACCGGCAGCCCCTCCAGGATGCGGGCCAGGCCGGCCAGGACCCAGGCATTGCCGCGCGCCCAGAAGATTTTCTGCGGTTTCGAGACGAAATTCGGATCGCGGTAAAAGAGATGGTCCGGCTCGCTCCAGAGCGGCTTGACCGCATCCCAATAAAGCGGCGCCAGCGCTTCGCGATAGCGCGGATCGCCCGTCGCCTGCGAAAGTTTGACGAAGACCGGGGGCGCCATGAAGAGGGCATCGCACCACCACCAGTCCTTCCGCCCCGGCTGCGGCGCGGCGAGAAAGGCGTCCACCCGGGCGCGGATCGCGGCAATGCGCTCCGCCCCGCCCTCGCGGAGATAAAGATCGAGAAACGCCTGGCCGCAGCAGAGATCATCGGCATGGCGCGGGCGCGGAGCCGGTTGCCAGTGCACGCTCTCGCCCCACTGCACCAGGGCCCGGCGATAGTCCTCGTCACCGGTCGCCAGCCACGCCGCGCTCACGCCGGCGTAAAAGACGCCCGGGATCCAGCCATTGGACGGTTTTGCCGCGGTGGACGGCTCCTCCCGCACCGCCTGCAGTTCAGGCACGAACGCCGCTTTCATGTGTTCCCGCACCTCCGTCGCCGCCGGCCAGGAAAGAGCCACCGCCGCCGGACTATTCTTGGGCGGGTTCTGGCAGCCACCGGTGAGGAGAAACATTGCGCAAAAAGGAAGGAAGAGGGCCGGGATTCGGTTTCGCATCAGGACAAAGCCTTCATCTCCTCGCATCCACGGCGGGTTTTCAATGCGAATTTTTGCCGTCCGCGGAACTTGCAAAAAACCATTGCGCTAGGCGCGGTGCACCATGGAATGCGGCTGATGGGTTTTCGCTTTTGCATCCTTGGCAGCGGCAGCTCCGGCAACTGCGCCCTGCTCCAGACCGACGAGACGCGCGTGCTGGTCGACGCCGGCTTCTCCGTCCGCCGGCTGGGCGAGCTTCTCGCTGTGCATGGCGAGTCGCTCGATCGCATCGAGGCGATTTTTCTCACCCACGAGCACAGCGACCATGCCGCCGGCCTCACCGGCCTGGCCCGGTTTCCTCACATCAAAATTTTCGCCAACGCCGCCACCTCGCGCGCCGTCCAGGCCGGCCTGCGCCACCGCCCGGTCTGGCAGCTTTTTGAAACCGGCACCCGCTTCCGCTTCCGCGACCTCGAAATCGAGAGCTTCACCGTGCCGCACGACGCGCACGATCCGGTCGGCTTCCTCTTTTCCCACGGGGCCGACGATCTGTTTTCGCCGCGCCGCGTCCTCGCCTGGCTCACCGACCTCGGGCATGCCCCGCCGCACATTCGCGAGCGTATCCGCGAGGTCGACGTGCTCGTGGTCGAGGCCAATCACTGCCCGGAAATGCTCCGCGCCGATCCCAAGCGCCCCTGGGCCCTCAAACAGCGCATCAGCGGCCGCCATGGGCACCTCTCCAACGAGCGCACCCGCGAGCTGCTCGCCTCCGTCGATCATCCGCGCTGGCGCCG